>ERZ1034920.23-NODE-23-length-105881-cov-22.837450_pt1 | contig 105881 bp, 99 predicted proteins | sample MGYA00520688_ERZ1034920 | MGnify/ENA primary metagenome ERZ1034920 (study PRJEB33766, sample SAMN09781785) | gut metagenome | biome: gut microbiome | host: Homo sapiens | place: Madagascar | study: EMG produced TPA metagenomics assembly of the PRJNA485056 data... | reverse complement strand
GAATTATGAAGAAGACTATATTGTGTTGACAGAAGCAATAGCACAGGTTTGTTCGGAATTATTGTTGGAGTATTCTGGATTAACATCAAACTTGTTTGAACAATCAGAAGAAGAGCATAGGACTATATTAGAACAATTTATTTTTCTTAGGCAGTTTTGTTACGGTAATAACTTATTTAGTGTGTTTGAAGCAATTAAGAGAAATCCGGATCGTGTACTTAGTTCGGATGAAATTTATAAACCGATTGGGTGCGGAATTCCGTCACAGAAATTCTATACACATCCGTTCTCATATGGTAAGGGATGGCAAAAAACTAAGAGGGCAGATGGGACATTTAGTATTGTGCCACAAATGATATCCGTGACACAAAAACAAGACAGCATAGATACGCCAGCTAATCGTTTTGTAAAATATGCGTTAGAAAAGTTTGATTCGGTTTGTTTGGAATTGATGAACTCTTTGGACGCAGCGGGTGGGGTAAAACAGGCGGAATGTCTATCAGAAGCAAAAGCTATCCATAATATGCTGGATGAAATATTTAATGATGGATTTTTTGACAAAATTGGAAAATTAGATATTATGCCACAAAATAATCAGGTATTACAGAAAAGAGAAGGGTACTCCCAGATTTTTTCTGCGTACTCGATGATTGATTTGGCTCTACGATTGAATTGGAGTGGACATGATGATGTATATGAAGGAGAGTCAAAAAATGTGGCACTTCTTTATGAATATTGGCTGTTTTTTGAACTATATAAAATTATTGATTCCATTGATGGCTGTAAAAAAGTGTATTTAAAAGACGATGATTTTTTAACGGTAAGTGATGGAGGGATAACAATTTTGTTACAGGAAGGAAAGAAGTCAAGGCAATCATTTGTCATAGAACGATTGCATACAAAGATTAATTTATATTATAATCGAACATTTTCCAGAAAGGAATTTAAAACCACTTTATATGAAGGATCATATTCTAGACCGTTCAGACCGGATTATACTATTGCAATTTTTCCGGATTCTTATGTTAAAGGATGCAATAATGGAGAAAATGGGGCAATCCAAAATGGAGAAGTAAGTTATATACATTTTGATGCAAAATATCGTGTAACAGATTTGACTTCGTTGGTTGGAAAACGAACAGATGAATATGAAGAAATAGAATTTGCAGAAGATAAGACAGATGCGGTAATGAATACCTATAAACGTGGTGATTTGTTAAAGATGCATACATATAATGATGCGATAAGACGAACAATTGGTAGTTATATTTTGTATCCGGGAAAAGGCGATAGTGAAGATACAAGAGGGGTATCGTATAAATTATATGACGAAATTTTGCCAGGTGTAGGTGCTTTCGCAATCAGACCAAGCATAGATGAAGCTGGAGAAAATGAGTTGAGAAATTTCATTACAGAGTTACTGGAATCCAAAGGTGCATTGTATTCAAGATTAAATCGAATGAAACAGTATACGGAGATGGTATTAAGGGAGCCTTCGGTATCTTTGTTAAACACTGCAGATTATCAAATTGGAAAAAAAGATGAGAATGTACAAAAGGGAATACGATGTGTATTAGGATATATACGTGCTTTGAAGGAAGATGATTATTACTATTCACTTGTAGAAAATAATTTGTTATTTACTGGGGCGGAATTCCTTTTTTATTTTTATGCTATAAAAGATTCATATGTTTATTCACATCATCCGGATATTTTTAAGACTAAAAGATTTTGTTTCTATAAAAACTCTATTATGGATACAAAAAAGTATATTCTTGAGCAAACTATATGTGAAATTGAATCAAATGAGTTAATTTCGAAGAAAGAGCTTGTGGAAAGATTAAATATGCAAGGGTATAAGACAAATGAAAGGAATCATCACGCAGATTTCTATTATATACTAAAGGTTAAAGTTATCGGTAATATGTGCGATTTAAAAGAAATTGGGGTGGATGAGATTAGTTTGCAAAATGGTAATGATGCTTATAGCCCGCATTCACCTAAAATTTTTTACATGGAAGATCTAAGCTAGACGGAGAAGTATAATGGCAGATGTTTTGACAAAAGAACAAAGACATAAAAACATGAAAAATATTCATGGAAAAGATACTAAAATTGAAATTATCCTTAGAAAAGCTTTATGGGCAAAAGGTTATCGGTACCGGAAGAATTATAAAAAGTTACCGGGAAATCCGGATATTGTGTTGACAAAATATAAGATAGCAATTTTCTGTGACGGAGAATTTTTCCATGGAAAAGACTGGGAAGTGCTAAAGCCAAGGCTACAGAAAAGTAATAATAGTGCATTTTGGGTGAACAAAATTTCTAAAAATAGAGAAAGGGATGATATGGTTAATAAAAAATTGTTATTTATGGGATGGACGGTTATAAGATTTTGGGGTAAAGATATAAAAAAGCATACAGATGAGTGTGTAAAGGTTATAGAAGAGATAATATTTGATATAAAAATGGAGGATTGATTCTATGAAGAGTAGATTTGAAATAATGGGGGAGGATATTAGGAAACAGACGCGTGAACTTGTAATGAGTTTTATGCAACAGAGTGAAGCGTGTCAACCAAGTGCAGAAGGTATTAAGCAAGCGGAGTTGTTTAGAGTATGTGGATTAGACTGGGGAGAACAACCTACAGCTACGTCGACGCAACAGAATTTTTGGCTTGTTGGATTATTGAGAACGTTGGAAAGCGAAGGGATTGTAGAACGTGATGTTACAACAAAAAAATGGCGATTAAAATAACGAACATATATTCGAAAACCATATTGCTTTTTTGTAAATGATGCTGTATAATGTATGGGAAACATGTGGTACATATTTTTTCCCAGAGGCGATTATATGAAACAGATGCATTTAAGAGTAGATGATGCATTGTATGAAGAACTTAATACATATTCTGTTGAAACAGAACAATCAATGCAAGCTTGTGTAAGAGAAGCAGTAGCATATTATATTACAGATAAGAAAAAGAAACAGATACCTGTTTTAAAATCTCAATTTACTTTTATTGATCTCTTTGCGGGAATTGGAGGAATGAGACTTGCATATGAGAATGTTGGTGGAAGATGCGTATATTCCAATGAATGGAATAAGTATAGTCAGCAAACATATTATGCTAATTTTGGGGAACAACCGGAAGGGGATATTACAAAGGTGGACGCTAAAACAATTCCTGATCATGATATATTGGTTGCAGGGTTCCCGTGTCAACCGTTTTCTATTGCGGGCGTCTCGAAGAAGATTAGTTTGGGAAGAAAGACTGGGTTTGAAGATAAAACACAAGGAACATTATTCTTTGATGTTTGCAGAATTTTAAAAGAAAAGCGCCCCAAAGCGTTTATGCTTGAAAATGTAAAAAATTTGAAGAGTCATGATAAAGGAAGGACCTTTAAAACAATTCTAGAATCATTAGATGAGTTGAAATATAAGGTTTTCTTTGCTGTGTTGGACGGACAGAATTTTGTCCCGCAACATAGAGAGAGAATTATAATTGTTGGCTTTGACATGGAGAGATATGGTGATGATATTGAGTTTGATTTTGACATTACGCCAGTCAATCCGAAACCAGTGATGCGAGACATTTTAGAAAAAAAGGTAGATGATAAATATACATTGTCTGATAATTTATGGACATATCTTCAGAATTATGCTGCTAAACATAGGGCGGCTGGTAATGGATTTGGTTATGGAATTGCGCCTTTGGATGGAGTATCTAGAACTATTAGTGCACGATATCATAAGGATGGATCAGAAATATTAATAGCTCAAAAGGGAAAAAATCCGAGGAGGTTGACTCCGCGTGAGTGCGCGAGATTACAGGGATTTCCAGAAAGCTTTGTAATACCGGTGTCTGATACGCAAGCGTATAGACAGTTTGGAAATTCGGTAGTTGTTCCGTTAATAGAGAATGTTGCAAAACTGATTGTAGAAAAAATTGATTTATTAGAATCGGATGTTCAGAATGTGAAAAGGAAGGCGATTTAATGTCAACAGAAATACTAAACAAAGCAATAGAATCAACTGTTGCAAGTGAATTGGCTTTTTGCAAATTTTTATCTGCGAATGATACTGGAGCGACAGGTGGACATCAAGGAGGAGTTCTTGTGTCAGTATCTGCAAGCCGCATGTTATTTGTAGAAATATTGCCAGATAATGATATTTTAAAGAGAGATGTTAAGATAACATGGCAAGGAGATTTGGTTACAGAAAGTACATTTACTTATTACAGTAGCAAAAAGGAACTGAGAATTACGAAATTTGGAAGAGACTTTGATATAATTAATCCGGATAGAACAGGTTCTTTATTTGTCTTGACAAAACAAAGTTGGGATGATTATTCCGTATTTATAATTGATACGGAGGATGAAATAGAAGAATTTTTGAGTACATTTGGGATAAGTGCAACAGAGACTAATTGTTTGTTTGGAGCCGGAGGCGTACAAAGAAGTGTTATAGAACAGCAGGCTATCGAAACATTTATATCCTCGTTGGAAGTAGAATTTCCAGAGACAGAGGTGATGTCATCGGCTGCAAGAAATATTTCTGATGCAGTGTATAATCATGTTGAGTATTTGATTACAAATCCTGATAAAAAGATTATAGAATGGACTAATATGGAATATGCATTATTTAGAGCGCTGGAAGAATATAGATACGGAGATATTGTAAGATGTGGATTTTCGTCAGTTGAAGAATTTGTTAGTGTTGCAAATTCTGTATTAAATAGGCGTAAGAGCAGAGCAGGAAAGAGTTTAGAACATCATTTGGAGGCAATATTTGTAGCTAATGAAATTATTTATGATGCGCAACCTGTTACAGAAGGAAAAAAGAAACCAGATTTTCTATTTCCATCAGCAGTGGCATATCGTGATTTGACATATCCTGTAAGTAAATTGGTGACCTTGGCAGCTAAAACAACTTGTAAGGATAGATGGCGTCAAATTCTGAATGAGGCAAATCGATTAAAAGATGAAAGTAAGTTTTTATGCACATTGCAACAGGGAGTATCACCTATGCAAATGGATGAGATGGAGGCAGAAAAAGTTATTCTTGTGGTACCTAAACCATACATATCATGTTATCCAAGAGATAGACAAGATAGAATTTGGACAATATCTCGTTTTGTAAGGTATATTAAGAGTATTCAAAATACTGATTAAGTCTCTACAGTGTTAAAAATATGCGGATTTTTAATAACACCAAATTATGGTGTATTTTACTAAAAAAACACCAACCATGTCCATAGACAAACACAAACCCTAATCGTATAATGAATACACGATTTGCAAATTTCATACTTTGCCGAAGTGTACAATCATGACGGAAGGCAGTATGATATTTTTGCATAAATCAGAAAAAGGTCACAAACAGACACCTTTTTCGCAAAAATAGACCATGATAGTTCATTGTGGACGACACCGGATTGGTTTATACTATATCTAGGCTTGAGACAAGCCAATGAGAAAATGAAAATTGACAACTGAATAGCAGTCACAGATTTGAGTAAAATTACGGATCATATACCCGCAGGATGAAAGTCACAGTTATCATATTAGTAGGCTGATGGATTGAGAGATGAAGGCCAAGAGGCTGGACGGAAGTCCGGGCAATGCGGGAGCAGGTATGTTGCGCAAGGATAATAACCCATGAGGGGCGAGAAGTTCGTCCCGATCCCCGCAATGCAGGTAGGGGAGATAGTGCTTCTACGGAATGGAGAAGGGCGTCGTGAACACAGATAGTGGCTCATCTGTAATTCCCGGAGGTGAGTACACCTTTACGTATACGGGGCGATGAGGGGGCAGAAAGACCGGCGTATACCTTCATAGGACATTAAGAGAAGTCCAAAACAGAATAAGTGATAACCAAAATCGTTATCCATAGTTTATGCATTTTCAAATGAGCTATGGGTAGCGATTTTTTTAATGGAGGTAACACAGATGGAGGAAAAAATAGATATTAAAGCAAAGACAATTAAGGTGGATACGGGTAAAGGGAATACCATAAAAGCAACCATGTCATACGGTGAACAATCAACTCTGGAAGAGTTGTTGATAGCATATCTAGAGCAGATAGCAATATATTTGAGATTATCAAAGGAAGATGAATTTGTAAAAGATGAGAGCAACAGTATTACCAATCAGCGTGCTTTTATCCGTGGATTTATCAATAAAAATAAGGAACTTCGCAAAGTGAGTGTGATTGAGTTTGTGGATGATGGCTATTCTGGTAAAAATATGGACCGCCCGGATATGCAGAGAATGCTGGAAATGGTGAAAAGAAAGCAGATTTCATGTGTTATTGTAAAGGATTTCTCCAGATTTTCCAGAGATCATATCGAGCAGGGAAAGTATATTGAACAAATATTTCCTTTTATGGGTGTGTGATTTATTGCCATAAATGATAATTATGACAGCGCAGATTATGTGGGTGGTATCGGTGAGATTGATGTTGCATTTAAGGGAATCCTGTATGATTTCTTCAGTGAGGAACAGTCTTCCAAAGTATCATTGACACTTGATACAAAGCGTGGCAATGGTAAATACATAGCTACCTATGCGCCTTAAGGTTACGTGAAAAGTCCGGAGGACAAGCATAAGTTGGTTGTGGATGAGTTTGCCAGTCAGATTGTAAAGCGCATTTTCAAAGAGTTCCTGTCTGGAAAATCTATGTATAAAATTGCAGAAGGACTGAACCGTGATGGAATAGATACACCGGGAGTGTATATTGCCATGCAAGTAGGAAGTGAAAAGCAACTTGCTAGATATCGTGAGAAAAAGCCTCTCTGGAATAATGTTGCAATAGGAAGAATCCTCGGAAATGAGCAATATACCGGCACGATGATTTACAGCCGCTTCAAGAATGAGAATGTTGGCGATAAACATGCAAAAGCATTACCAGAGGATGAATGGAAGCGTGTGGAAAATTGTCACGAAGCAATTATAAGCAAGGAGGATTTTGAAAAAGTAGCTGCCATGCAAAAAGAAAATACATGTGCCAGTGCCAAAAGAAAGCATGAAATACATTGCCTGACTGGCAAAATGATCTGTGGTAACTGTGGGCATCGCCTGTCCCATACTTATGCCGGACGACCGAAGTATTATTGTGCAAATCATTATCTAGATAAGGCTGATGGGAAATGCAATATCAGTGTGCTGAATGTCGATATGGAAAGTGTTGTGAAGAAAGTACTTCAGATGATGATTGATGTGCTGGTAGATTCCAGAAAGGTTGTTGATATGCAACGGGAGAAACAGGCAGAGCGATTAAAGCAGGCAGAAAAGCATCTTTCAGATATGGAGCATAGCCGTGAACTAATTGAAAAGGATTTGCGTGAAGCTTATGAAAGCTACAAGCTGGAAATGACAGATAAAAAAACATATCTGGAACAGCGCAAGATATATGAGCAGATGCTGGCGAGCTTGCAGGAGAATATCGAAAAGCAGAGGGCTGCAGTAACTAAGATGACAGATGTGGATGTGCCGTAAGTGGCAGGTCTGGAGATGCTGGAAGGGCAGTTGAGACTGACCGGACTTAACAGGGAAATTGTGGATGCTTTTGTGGAGGAGATTGTCGTGTATGCAAAGGACAGGGTGGAGATAAAGTGGAAGTTTAATGATGAGTTTGAACATAAAATTTAATGATAGTTTGCAATCTTATAAAATAAAAAGCAAAAATATTTGTCCCACTATTGAAAAAACTGTCCCAGTATGTTATATATAATATATGAATAGTTTGACGGAAAGAGGCTGATTTTATGAAGAAGAAAAATGTAATAAATTTAGTGAAATACTATGCAGAAAAGAATGATGCTGGTTTTCGAACAGAAGCATACGAAATAGCAAGAGATTTTGATAATACAGGAGATTATCAGCTTGCAGAGTATATTATGTCTCTTTTATCAAACGCGAATACGTTTGTTCCTCAGATGTCTGAAAGTAGTTCTCCTTTTTTTGAAAAAATAGAACCTGTTGAAGATATGTTGTTATTGCCAGATTGTATTACACAAGATTTACTTGGCGTTGTAAATGCAGTTGGAAGAAAGATGGGCATTAATAAATTCTTATTCCAGGGAGCACCAGGAACAGGAAAGACAGAGGCAGTAAAACAGTTGGCAAGAATATTAAATAGAGAAATTTTTATGGTTGATTTTTCTGCAATTGTTGATAGTAAACTAGGGCAAACACAGAAAAATCTGACAGAGATGTTTAAGGAAATAAATTCATTTATTAATCCGGAAAAGGTTATTGTTTTATTTGATGAAATAGATGCCTTAGCATTGAACCGAACTAGTTCAAATGATTTAAGAGAGATGGGGAGAGTTACATCAACACTGCTTAAGTGTTTGGATAGAATGAACGAAAATGTTGTATTGGTGGCCACAACAAATTTGTTTAATATGTTCGATAAGGCGTTAAGTAGAAGATTTGATTCAATCATTGATTTTAATCGATATACAGAAGAAGATTTAATGAATATAGCTGAGAAAATGCTTAATTCCTATTTGGATAAAATGAAGTTAGGTGGTAGAGATATTAGACTTTTCAGAAAAATAATGAAATTATCAAAACCTATGCCCTATCCAGGGGAGTTAAAGAATCTTCTGAAAACTGCTATTGCATTTAGTGATGTAAATGATGAGATGGATTATTTCAGAAGAATATATTATTCGGTATGTGGGGAAAAGCCAGAGAATTTGAAAAAACTTCAAGAACAAGGATTTACAGTTAGGGAAATAGAAATTCTAACAAGTAAGTCTAAAAGCAGTGTATCAAGAGAATTGAAGGCAGGTGTTGTTAAATGAATGGATTATTGCAGTTAAAAGGCAGATTTGAAAAACGTGGAAATGAAGGCATGGGGCCGGTAACTTTGCCGGCACATAAGAAAGTGACATCAGAACACATAGAAAAATTAATTGTTCAATTATCCAAAGTAAAAGCATATTGGTCTGATAAGGATGATATAGCAGGAATGATTGTCAGTGTTCATTACATTCGTGTTGTAGCGAAAAGCAATCGATTGAAGATATTACTTGCAGATGCTGGAAAGAAACCAGTGGATTCAATCAGAGGAGCAAAATTTGTCACAGGAAAAGATAATCAGGGCAAGACAATACATAAGCATGTATTTACACATTATGTACAGGCATCAGCCATTGATAAAGCAATTAATAATTTGCAAATTGTAAAGGAAATTGTGGATGCAGATTATAATGGATGTATAACAGCAGAAGATATAGAAAAGCTAGGGAAAGAAAAGAAATATTTGCATGCTGAAAAAATTGCCAGGACAAATTTTGTAAATGTTATTGTTGATTGCCATTTCGTTGAAAAATTTGATGTAGACGAGGCAAAAGAATCGATTACGGAAGAATCTATTATAACAATTTATAAAACAGATATTGAAACCAGAGAGCTGCTGTCAAGGTTCGGGATTGATGTTGCGGAAAGCAAAATTATCGGTGGCACAACCATGTTGTTGACACCACCACAGGCAAGACTGTTATATGATAAGGCACCATATCTTATTGCAATGAGTATCACAGATTTCTCCAAAATCAGTTTAGAAGATGGTTTGTTGGAAACTGTTGAGTTTGAAGAAGATGATGGCATTATTCCACCGCCAGGAAACGAACCAATTGTAGGCGTTATTGATACTCAGTTCAATGAAAAGGTGTATTTTCATAAATGGGTTGATTACAGACCTATGTTGCCGGAGGATATATTAGAGCCAGAGGATTATAAGCATGGAACAGCAGTATCATCAATTATTGTGGATGGCCCTAGAGGAAATAGTGGATTAGATGATGGATGTGGTCGCTTTCGCGTAAGACATTTTGGTGTATCAAAACAAAGTGGATTTAGTTCATTTGCCATTTTGCGAGAAATTAGAAATATAGTTGAAAATAATCAGGATATCAAAGTGTGGAATCTGTCGCTTGGTGCAAAAAATGAGATACGCGAAAACTATATATCTCCAGAAGCTGCAGAACTTGATCGCATTCAAAGTGAGTATGATGTCATATTTGTGATATCTGGAACGAATACACCGGATGGAATGAAACATTCGGACATGAAGGTAGGTGCACCGGCTGATTCATTGAATTCGTTAGTTGTAAATGCTGTTGATATGTCTGGAAAATCGGCATCTTATTCTAGACGAGGACCGGTGCTCTCTTTTTTCCATAAACCAGACATATGTTATTATGGTGGAGATGGTACCAAAGCTGAAGAAAAAATAGCAGTATGCGCAGATGAATTGGGGGCTATATATTTATCGGGAACATCATTTGCGGCTCCATGGATTACAAGAAAATTAGCATATTTGATTTATGTCATGGGTCTTAGCAGAGAAGTGGCAAAGGCTCTCATAATAGATGCGGCTGCAAAATGGGGACCTAGTGGAAATGTTTCAGATACAATGGGATATGGAGTGGTTCCTAAACGAATAGAAGATATTTTGAATACACTAGACGATGAAATAAAATTCATAATTACTGGGACAACGCAGGATTATGAAACCTATAACTATACATTGCCAGTTCCTGTCGTGAATGGAAAACATCCGTATTATGCAAAGGCTGTATTATGTTATTTTCCGTATTGTGATCGTAATCAAGGAGTGGATTACACAGGAACTGAAATGGATATACATTTTGGACGTGTGATTACGGAAAAAAAGAATGGAACTGTCAAAACTAAGATAAAATCTATTGATGATAATAAGCAGACCGAAGAAGGTCAGGTCATGTATGAAGAAGATGCAAGAAATATATTCCGAAAATGGGATAATGTTAAGCGCATATGTGAGAAAATCAAGGATAGAAGAGTTCCTAAAAAGTCCTATGATGCCGGAATGTGGGGGATAGGAGTTGTGACTAAAGAACGAGTAACATTAAAAAAGAGAAGACCATTGCAATTCGGACTTGTAATCACGCTTAAAGAAATGTATGGAAAAAACCGAATAGATGACTTTGCTAAAATGTGTGAAGCCAAGGGATGGTTGGTTAATAGATTGGATGTTCAGAATCAGATTGATATTTATGAAAGAGCAGAGGAAGAGATTAAGTTTGATTAACAATTTGAAATAAAAAATGTTGCAGTGTAATAAGAGTGATTGTAAAGCAGGAGTCATAACCGGCCGATACTTGGCTTTATGATTGGAAAGCTAAGATTTTTGAGAAAGGAAGTGGTTAAATTGAAAGAAATAAAAAACGCTTTTTGATTGTTGGCGCAATCATAAAGCGTTGGTATCGGATGTGGATCCGAATGTTTAGAACATATTTATTATGCCACATCCGATGACCAGAATCAAGAAAAAACATAATTTTTGATTTAAGTCAAGGAGGAAATTTAATATGTTATTAAAGGCTACAGAACAATCAGATACAGGTTTGAACACAAAGTTTGTAAATGTTGAAAGTGGAAGAACGGTAACGCTTAAACATGCAATCAAGCAGATTGAAAATGGCAATAAGAACTACAGTGATTATCAAACTGTGAGAAATTCAAACGGAACGGTGTATATTCGTTCAAAGGCTGATGGTAAAAGAAGCAATAATATTGAATAAGGGAGGTATAGTAGATGATTATAAAAAAGAGTAGAATTAATTCTGTGGACAAGTATTTTGCAAATATTGCAGAAGACAAAGAAGTATATGTATCTGTTCCGGCGGATGAGAATAACATTGATTTATTGAAGATGGATGGGTGTCTTGATGGAACATGTGTAGTTCCTCAACCAATAGGACCTGTGACAAGGTTTAATCTATACGGAAAAGAACTCATCCATAAAGAAATGGAAAAAGAGCATAGAGAGATAGAAAGAGATTATCATATTGTTGATTGGCATGGTACAGATCATTATGGAACGTGCTTTCAAAACAGAATGTGTTATCCGAAAGAGTACATTTTTCCACCTTTGTCTAGAATTATTCGTGATAGTGGAAAACTGCGCTCGGAATTGCTGACAAAAGCAGACGTAGAGTTGTTAAAGCATACGATTAATATGTTTTTGGAAGTGTTCGGCTATTGCGAAATCGTTGACAAGGATGAAAATCCAATTGGACAAAAGATCAAGATAAAGGAAGTATCATGGAGGATTTTACCACCTGGGAAATATCCATGGGAGCGTGCAGAAAAGGCACTTGATGATTATTTTGAAAAAGCTCCGGGTAAAAATAAAGAAGTACTGAGAAATAATCATAAGACATTTGCGAAATATGAGCCTGATTTCCTTGCGATTGGCGAGAATAGCTTTAACGGTTATGTAGTTTATGGTTACACAAACAAAAATCTGTATGTGTTCGAATCTAATCAAGTAGGAAATGCTACATACGTGTTTAAGGGTGATTGGGAAAATGCATCACAATTGACTAAACACGATATTATTAAAGGAAATTTGTGCCATAAAAGAATAGTCCATGCAAAGACATGGGAGAAAACTGTTAAACAGATGTTTGAGTAAGAATAAATAAGAGTGTGATGTTCTTTTAATATAGAACATCACACTCAGAAATACTGAGGAGGAAATAATATATTGGAAAATTCATACTATAAGAATTTAATGATGACTGTGATTCGTTCTTCTGAAAGTGATAATTGGAAAGATGCTGTGGTAGAATGGGACATTGATGATTGTGAAGAGGATTTAAGCTGCTCATCAGAGTGTGTCTGTGGGAAAGAGAATATTAAATATCTTTATACCATAAGAAACAGATATTCAGGTAGAATTTTATATCCAATAGGGAGTTCGTGCATTAATAAATTTGGAAGAGAGGATTTAAGAGATGCCACTTCTTTAATAGAAAGTCAGTTTAAACTATTACATGCGGTTGAAGAAGGAAGATATTTGTCGCTGTCTTCTGAACTGTTTTCGAGAAAATTATTGCGTTGGCTATATGAAGAAGGCGCATTTGATACAGAATATAATGATTATGATGGAGAAGATGATTATGAATTTATGTTGAAAATGTTTAACAAAAGAGATAAAGACTCAATTAGCTTAAAACAAGATAAAAAAATAAAGGCGTTACTACTAAACGCTATTAAGCCTTTTTTGCAAGACAGGTTGGCAGAAAAGGTAAGATAGGAAATTTTATATTAATAACTATATACATGGCGGTGTAACTTATTTGATTGCAAAGCGGGAGTCATAACCCGCCACCGCATTATACGAGGATAACACCTCAATCTGAACATTTACAATTAAATATTTCCTATCTGAAAAAAACTCCCATCACGCCCTTGACACAAGGGGTACCGGAAAAACATATGCATCCGCGTTTGCCATGCGTGAGCTGGGTTTCAAGCGAGTACTGTTTCTCGTACACAGAGGTCAGCTTGCAAGACAGACAAAGAAATCCTATGAAAAGATATTTAATAAATCAGTTTCTATGGGACTTGTTGGTGCAGGGCACAGTGACTATGACAGGGATTATATTTTTGCAACCGTACAGACCTTAAATCGTGATGAGCATCTACAAAAATATGAACCAGATGCCTTTGATTGTATAATTTTGGATGAGGCACATCACAGCTCGGCCAACACATACCAAAAGGTAATGAACTATTTTACACCAAAGCTGTGGCTTGGAATGACAGCGACTCCTGATAAGCGAGATGATGATATTGAAGAAAAAAATATTTACCAGATTTTTAATTATCAGATTGCATATGAGATTCGTTTGCAGCAGGCCATGGAGGAAAACATGCTGTGCCCGTTCCACTACTTTGGAATAACAGATGTTTCATTGCTTGGTGACAAGGAGATAAAGAGCAAAAAGCTTACAGAAGCATCGTTCAACCAGCTTGTTGGTGAGATGAAGATGCACCACCCTGTAAGAGAGGATCTGCTTTGATATCAGCAGAGCAATTTACAACAAAGTTTACAAAATAATACACAGGAGCTTAAGGCAATATGAAAACAATACGCGTAGTGGCTGCCGTCATAAGAGCAGTCAATAATGAAAATAAACCGGTTATCTTTGCAACCCAGAGAGGCTACGGAGAGTTCAAGGGCGGCTGGGAGTTTCCAGGCGGTAAGATTGAGTCTGGTGAGACACCGCAGCAGGCGCTAAAGCGCGAGATAATGGAGGAGCTGGACACGGAAATTGCTGTCGGAGAATTGATAGATACGATAGAATACGATTATCCTAATTTCCATCTCTCAATGGATTGTTTCTGGTGTGAGGTAACTCATGGTGAGCTTATCCTAAAGGAAGCAGAGGATGCAAAATGGCTGACAAAGGAGCATCTGGCGGACGTAAAGTGGCTGCCGGCGGATGTGACATTGATTGAGAAGATTGGAGAGGAGTTGCATGAAACCAAGGACAGCAAATAGCATGAACATACAAATTTTCGGAACAAAGAAATGCAATGACACAAAGAAAGCTCAGCGATTTTTCAAGGAGCGTAGGATAAAGTTTCAGTTTATCGACATGAAGGAAAAAGGCATGAGCAAAGGAGAATTTAATTCTGTCGCCCAGGTGAATGGCGGTTTTGACAATATGATTAATTGGGATGGCAAAGATAAGGATTTGCTGGCACTTATAAAGTACATAGCAGATGAGGATAAGCTGGATAAAGTGCTTGAAAATCCGCAGGTGATTAAGACACCGGTGGTTAGAAACGGCAGGCAGTCAACAATTGGATACCGGCCGGATGTATGGAAGACATGGAAATAACACTAAAGGAAATGAAAGGCAGGAAATTATATGTATTATGTACCGGATGGCACAGAGCAGTGCGGTTATTATGAGTGTAAAGAGTGTGGAAGCAGGTTTTTGGATTTAAAAATTGCACCAACATTGGTATGTCCATACTGTGGAGAAGAGGCAGATATGGAGATAGGACCTGATGAGGAGATGCCAAAAGTTGTAGAATCTGCGAAGCTTATTCAGATGGTTAGAGGCGTTGAAGAGGTAGAGAAGATGGATAAGCTGTTATCGCTTGCGGTGACAGGTGGCGATTTTAACTGGATATAAGAATGCAGATATATGTAGATGCAGATGTAAAGTAGCTGCCGGCGGATGTGACATTGATTGAGAAGATTGGAGAGGCACTATATGAAACCAAGGACAGCAAAGAGTATGGAGCTATATGATATATTGCTTAGGCGCGGGTATCCGGAGCCATTTTGCGATGAGATAACGAAAAATCTAAATACCGACTGGACAGCTCAAAGGATGATAGGATATCTGTCACACTATAAAAAGCTTCCCATGGAAGAAATCGCTGATGAAATGCTTGCGATACTGAACGACCGCAATCGCATAATGCAAAAGCATGAGCTTGAGGAGACAAATGCAAGATGGAATGACTACTTAAACAGATAAAGTCAGGAGGATTCACATGAGAGTACTGAATATCGAAGATGATACATTTAAACACAATGATATTTGCAAAGCCCTGTCAGGATGTGGGATTAAAGATGTCGAATGGTCCAATAATCTCGCGGATGGGTGGAAACAGATTAAAAACTCAATAGATAGTAATAATCCGTATGATCTGATAATTACTGATATGTATTATCCAAACGAACCGGGCGGCAGAGAGGAACAATCAGGAGATGTTCTGATTGACAGAGTGATTAAGAACAAAATCACAATACCTGTAATTCTCTGCTCCAGCGTGAATCTCAAATACCCGGAAATATATGGTTGTGTTTATTATAGCAGGGAAAGAAACTGGGAGACAGATATGCAGAAGCTTGTAAATAGCCTTGTGGCAGGATAATACTAATAAATCTCAAGCTTCTGATCAACCAGTGATTCACCTTCATATACAAGCTTAAGTGTGAAGAAATTTTCTTCATTTTCAAGCAGGAGCTTTAAGAAGATAGCGTCGCCTTCCCAGGTAGGAAGAGTGGGCACGATAGTTTTATCCACCCATTTGAGGTCACCTTCGTTGCATGTTATAAGCTTGCCGGAAAATTCATCAGCAGTGAAAAGACACATCAATTCCGGCTCCTGTTTATCACTTATAAAAGTTATGAGTGCGCGGAAACGGTATGATGTGAGTGTGAGCCCTGTTTCCTCTTTGACTTCGCGGAGCAAGCATTCTTCGGGTGATTCACCATTCTCGGCGTGACCGCCAACACCGATCCATTTACCTTCGTTTATATCATTTTCCTTCTTAACACGATGAAGCATGAGATATTGCTTGTCGTGTTCTATGTAGCATAAAGTAGTTATTTTCATGATATACCTCCGACAGATGATTATAAAATGATATGCGGGTCACTAAGGTATACATCGAATTGCATGCAAGCATGCATCGATGATATCTTTTGACCCTTTAATCATAACATAAAACGTGGGGGAAAGGTATGAAAGTATAGAGGTTAAAACAGAGGGGCACATATATTTTTTGAAAGCGAAATAAAGCTCTGTGCATAAGTGGAAAGGTATGAATTTTTGCGGTATGCAATTACTAAATCATTTTGTAGAATAGGATTCCCTACAGAGAATACCTCCACAGGCCAGAATGGAGCAGCATATCGCACATATCCCTCCGGGGCAATGGTTACACCAAGGTTCTGTGATGCAAGCTGTATGCAGGTTTGATTATTTCTTGTACGGTACGGAACAGGTGGCTGTATTCCATACTGGTCAAACAGTCTTTGGGCGGAACGACCGGTATTCTGATCCGGAAAATGTAATATAAAGGGAGTGTCAGCGAACAGGCTTAAGTCAAGCCATGGGTAGCGGCACTCTTTTTTTGTTACTGCTTTTTGGGCAAGTGGATGTCCGACAGGCAGTACTAATAGTATTTCTTCATGGCACAGCAGCTCATAATTTAGTTTGGGATGCTCCTGCCAGTTGCTTAAAATGGCAAAATCCAGATTGGTATCGGATATCAGCTTGTCCTGTATCGAATGGCCATATTCGAAAAAATTAATGCAGACACCTGGGTGTTTTTCGTTAAAAGCAGGCAGCAGCTGTGGTATAAGGCTGGTGCTGCGCATTGGCGGAAGCGCAATATTCAGCTCGCCCTTATAGTAAGAGCGCATATCTGAAAGCTCTTTTTTCCAGTCCTGATCGAGTGCCAGTACTCTTTTTGCATAATCGAGATAACGTTGACCCAAAAAAGTAAGATCATACTGGTATCCATTTCGTCTAAAGACTTTTCCACCGAGTTCTTTTTCAAGCTTGTGCAGATATTTAGTTAATGTTGGCTGAGAAACATAGAGTGCCTCTGCTGCACGTGTGAGATTATGATGTTCAGCTATCGCTATAAAATATTCAAGGTCAGTATATTCCATGACAGCTCCTCCGTATATGTAATTACATAAATCTAAACTATGCTATAAAGGTATAGAATTGATGAAAACAATGAATTAGACACATGATATGTTTTATATTACTATTAAATTGTCGAAAGGGCAAGAGAAAGGTGATGTATATGGGGAAATATTTAGAGAAGGTATTTCGACTGTCACAATATGATACGAACATAAAAACTGAGATGATTGCAGGAATTACAACATTTGTTACGATGGCATATGTTCTTGCAACGGTTCCCAATATGCTTGGAAACGCAGGATTAAACAAAAGTGCCGTAATGACAGCGGTTATACTGTTGATAGTCATTACCACATGTGCAATGGCATTTTACACAAACAGACCGTTTGCACTGGCACCGGGGCTTGGAAGTACAGGAATAGTGGTATCCATGATAACAAATGAAGGCATTTCGCCGGAGAAAGCGGCGGGAGTGATATTCCTAAGTGGAATACTTTTTATCGCAATCTCTTTTCTGGGACTGCGAGAGGCTGTAGTAAAAGTGATACCGGTCAGTCTTAAACATGCAGTAAGTGCAGGAATAGGGCTGTTCATAGCTCTGCTGGGGGCAAAAAGCTGTGGACTTATAGCTGCCAATGAGAAAAAGAATAGTCTTACATTTGGTGATTTAAGGTCACCGGAAGTTATTCTCTGTTTGATAGGATTTTGCCTGATGCTCTTGGTAAAGATAAAAAATATACCGGGAGGCATTATTTTATCTATAATCATTACCACGATAGCCGGAATTGCGCTTGGTGTGACAAGACTGCCGGATAGAATAATTTCATTTCCTGGAAAAATGGATGATATATTTTTGAACATTGATATAAAGGGTGCATTGAATACAGCATATATTCCATTTTTGATAGCACTGTTCATACCGGATTTCTTCTCTACATTTGGCACAGTGCTGGGCGTAGGGGCAAAAGCAGGATATCTTGATGAAAAGGGAAATCTGCCGGGAATTGAGCGATGTTTTCAGGTGGATGCTGTGTCAACAAGTGTTGGGGCATTGTTTGGAATACCGAGCATGACTACATACCTGGAGTCATCAGCCGGTGTTGAGGCAGGCGGAAAAACAGGGCTTACCGTTATATTTACAGGAGTATGCTTTCTGCTTATGCTATTTTTCTCACCGATTGTGCTGATGATACCGACAGCGGCAACAGCACCGGTGCTTATATATATTGGAATACATATGCTTGGTGCGATGAAAAATATTGATTACTCTGATATGACAGAGTATATGCCGGCATTTTTATGTATTAGCTTTACTATATTTGCAAACAACATATCGAATGGGATCTGTATAGCAATCCCGGTGTATGTACTTATGAAGCTGATTTCAGGAAAAGTGAAAGAGATACAGCCTGTTATGTACATAGTGACAGCTATTTGTATTTTATATTTTATAACGTTGATATAAAGGAATATGAGGTACCGCATATATCAAATTTATATCAAAAGATCATACATGTAGAAAAGGAGAATCACATGAGTAAACGACCAATTATAATTGATACCGATCCGGGCATAGATGATGCTCTTGCAATTGCGATAGCATTATTTTCAGAGGAGCTGGATGTTAAGCTGATCACCACTGTAGCCGGAAATGTTTCGCTGGATCAGGTGACAGAAAATGCGCTTAAGCTTTTAAAATTTTATGAAAAGGATGTACCGGTAGCGAAAGGCTGTGCACAGCCGCTTCTGGCGGAGTTTGTGGATGCTTCGGATATCCATGGTAAAAGTGGAATGGAGGGATATGATTTCCCTGAGCCGAAAACAGAGCTTTTATTACAGGAACATGCCGTAAACGCGATGCGAAGAGTGATAATGGAAAGCGACGAGCCTATAACTATAGTGCCGATAGCTGCCATGACAAATATAGCATTATTATTCACTCTTTATCCTGAGGTAAAATCAAATATCAGAGAAATCGTCATGATGGGCGGGTCAGTCACCAGAGGAAATAAAGGTGTTATGTCAGAGTTTAACGTGGCAACAGATCCGGAGGCCGCTGCAATGGTATTTAATTCAGGTGTTCCGATTGTAATGGCCGGACTTGATGTTGGCTGGAAAGCGCTTGTTATGCCGCAGGATAGTGAAGAAATCAAAAAGATGGGAAAAGTCGGAGATATGGCATATCATCTTTTCAAACACTACAGAGGTGGCAGCTTTAATACAGGGCTTAAAATGTATGATAGCTGTGCAATAGCATATCTGCTTTGTCCGGAGCTTTATACAGTTGAGGAAACCTACGTAGGAGTTGAACTAAATGGCACTATGACTACGGGATGTACCGTGGTTGACCTGAAGGGTTATCTTAAAAAGAAACCGAATGCTAAAGTATGTACAGATATTGACGGTGAGAAATTCAGAGAATGGTTCAAGCAGTCAATTTCAAGATGTATATAATAATATTTAAGGAGGATGGATTATGACTACATTTGTCATGTATGCTGCAGCCATTATATCTGTGGCAATAGTAATTTTTATGCTTATCAAAAAGATGGATATTAAGATAACACTCTTTTTGATGGGAATTGTACTTATGTTTGTTGGATGTGCACTTGGAAATCCGCTAGGAGGCGAGGATTTTGTATCGACAGGATCGGTGTTTTTAGATCCTTTAAAGGTAATCGCAGATCAGTTTAAGAGTACTATATCATCAGCAGGATTTATCATACTGATACTTGGCGGTTACTCAGCATATATGAGTTCCATAAATGCAAACAGCGTAACAGTAAACGTGCTTACAAAGCCGATATCAAAGATTAAATCAGTATACATACTGGTACCAATCGTATTTTTACTCGGGAACCTGCTTTCACTTGTTATACCAAGTGCATCAAACCTTGCAGTTATCCTGCTTGCAACACTTTACCCAATCCTTATAAAGGCTGGAATGAGCTCGCTTACAGCGGCAGGTATCATTGCTACAACAGCTACTATTGTGCCTACACCACTCGGAAGTGATAATGTAGCGATTGCAGCGGAGCTTGCGAATACAACAGAATTTGCAGGACTGACAGCAACAGATTATGTATTCAAATATCATGCAATAGTATCAATACCTACACTGCTTATCATGGCAGCAATCCATTTCTTCTGGCAGAAAAGATGTGATAAAAAAGCAGGCGTGATTGAGTCTAAGGCAGTAGAGAGCAAAGATGTTGAGGAAATTAAAGGCGGAGTATTGTGCAAGACAGTATATGCTATTTTACCATTACTTCCTATTATTTTGCTTATCGGTTCATTTGCTGTACAGAAGATTACAGGAGCACAGATTGATATAAGCGTGGAAGTAGCAACATTATTCTCATTTATCGTAGCAATCATCTGTGAAATTATCAGAAAACGTAATGCCGGTGAAACTCTTAAAGAGACAGAAGCATTTTTCAAGGGAATGGGTGGCTCAATGCCGATAGTTGCTCTCCTTGTTGCAGGAACAGTATTTGTTACAGGCTTAAAATCAATCGGACTTATCACAGCATTACAGAGTGCCATGACAGGTCTTTCAGGCGGAGGACTTGGATTTGTACTTCCACTCATACTGGTTGCGCTTACAGCACTTATCGTACTTTTAAGCGGAAGTGGTACAGCATTATTCTTTGCAATGGTTCCGCTTATGGTGCCACTTGCGGTAGCAGCAGGAATTTCACCGCTTGCGGTATCAATCCCAATGGGACTTGCAGGAAACCTTCTTCGTGCGGTCTCACCGGTATCGGCAGTAGTAATGATTGTGGCTGGAAGTGTAAAACGCGAGCCGCTTGAAATAGTAAAAAGAACTTCTGTACCAATGATTGCTGGAACAGTGGTAATGTTTGTACTTTCTATGGTAATATTCCTATAGGAAAGTATGTGATTATATTTGAAAGAAATATATTATTTGGAGGGCTGCAGACGTGAAAGCATTAAATTATGGATCGTTAAATATTGATTTTGTATACAATGTAGAGCATTTTGTGAGAAGCGGAGAAACCATATCCTCACAGAACATGGCAATATTTGCGGGAGGAAAAGGACTTAATCAGTCTGTAGCCCTTGCCAAAAGTGGCATAGACACCTGGCACGCAGGTAATATCGGCGAAGATGGAGAGTTTCTTGCAGAGATACTGCAAAAAGCGGGAGCACATACAGATTTCATCACACGTCTGCCGGGCAGAAATGGCCATGCCATCATACAAAAACAGCCAAATGGTCAGAACTGCATACTGCTGTATGGTGGTTCAAACAGGCAGAACACAAAGACACAGGTGGATGAGGTATTATCCCATTTTGAGAAAGGAGATTATCTGATTCTGCAAAATGAGATAAACGAGATTTCATATATCATGGAACGGGCGCATGAGAAGGGCATGATAATAGTACTCAATCCGTCGCCGATGGATGAAAAAATTTTCACATATCCGCTTGAGTATGTAGACTATTTCCTTCTTAATGAGATTGAAGCTAAGGATTTGACAGGATTTTGCTATTCCGTTGGAGAAGTCAGGGGTATTGAAACGGATGAACTCCTTGATGCAGTATGCAGTCATTTCCCGAATAGCAAGGTAGTGTTGACTTTAGGAGAATACGGCTCAATCTATAAAGATGAAAAACAAAAAATTCACCAGCCGATAGTGAAGGTACCGGTCGTTGATACAACAGCGGCAGGAGATACATTTACCGGATTTTTCATTGGAAGTATCGCAAAAGGGCTTTCACCGAAGGAAGCAATGCAGATAGCAGCAAAAGCATCGGCTATAGCAGTTTCAAGACAGGGAGCAGCACCATCTATACCTGAATTGAATGAGGTGTATGATTTTGGCCGGTAAAGGGTATGGTATTATGGGGTGTGAAATATAAAGACCAAAAGGTAAAAATGCAGATATTTCTGGACGCAATATACAAGAATTAATTCAATATGGTACAATATGAAAAATGCAACATTTCTCTAAGAAATGTTGCATTTTTTATCTTACAGTTACTATATCGGACATCAATTCTAATACTTTACACCCAATTACAACTTATTTAAAAATTATTTTTGCCATTTATTGGTTGTATCTGCCTTTTTTAATGACCACTTCCCACAAAAATCCTTGTTCTTAGACGAAAAATGCAACATTTCTTAGAGAATTGTTACATTTTGCGTAAGCATGGAAACAGCTTAAATCAAGTGCACGGAGGTATACATAATGCTTAAATTAACGCTCAGAGAAGGAGAATATGTGAATATCGGAGACAACATCAGAGTGGTCTATGCCGGTGGAAGCGGAAAGAACGGACGTCTTATGATAGATGCTCCGAGAGAGATGAACATCTCAAGGTCAAACAATGATCCAAATCCTGAAAAGAGAAAAGATACATATTATCCGGAGCCAAAGATTTCAGAGAAAGCACAGCATGAAATCAAGAAGATTATCTGGAATGAAAGACAGAAAAAGGCAAAATCAACAAAGCCTGAAACAGGTAAGTAGGCATAACACAATAAGTTAATAGGCGGCCGTGGCAGATGCCACAACCCGGAAAGCCGTTTGTTATAAAGCAACAAAGTGACTGCAAATACTTAAAACAAAGCAGTTACAAAAACCCTCGGGAAAAGGATTTCCAGAGGTCAAACATAATAACCCACGAACGTGGGACAAGGAGGATTATATTATGGTAGTACAACACAACATGCAGGCAGCAAATGCCAACAGAATGCTCAACGTAACAACAAGCGCACAGTCAAAGAGCACAGAGAAGCTTTCATCAGGTTACAGAATCAACCGTGCAGCAGATGATGCAGCCGGACTTACAATTTCTGAGAAGATGAGAAAGCAGATTAAGGGACTTGACAGAGCTTCAACAAATGCAGAGGATGGCGTTTCAGCAGTACAGACAGCAGAAGGTGCCCTCACAGAGGTTCACTCAATGCTTCAGCGTATGAATGAGCTTGCAACACAGTCTGCAAACGGAACAAACTCTAACACAGACCGTAAGGCAATCCAGGACGAGATTGATCAGCTTACAACAGAGATTGACCGTGTATCAGAGACAACAAAATTCAATGAGACATACCTCTTAAAGGGTGACGGTGCAGAGAAGGCTCATAATGTAAATGCACATGATGCTGGACTTGACGGTGTTACGCTTACAGATAAGGGCGATACAGTAGAGGTTACATTAAAAGAGCTCAATGCTGGTGATAAAATTAGTATTGCTGGTAAGAATTATACAATTGGAAGTACAGTGGATGAGGCTAAAGCAATAGTTAAGGCAAGTGCAGACGCTACAAAGAAATCATATACTATCAATGGAACAACATATCAGGCAGATAATGCAAAGATTTATAAAGATGGTAAAGAATTGAAAAAATCTGATTTGGGAGCTACTGGAGCAGATAAAGACGATCCAGCAACTATTAATGATTTACAAGGACTTGTTACAGGTGGTTCAACAGTATCAGATGGCACAAAGACATTAACTGCCATGAAAGATGGAACTAATGATGGTATTGATGACAATGACTCAACAGTTATCACAGCTAAAAAAGCTTATCAGTTAGAGACAGCTGAAATTCTTAAAGCAAGCAACATAGGAACAGATACTGCAGCAACTGCGGATAAGAATACAGGGACATTAACTGACGCAACAAACAAGTTCACCCTCACAAAGGGCAAAGTAAACTACAACGATGCTTTAAGCTTCAACCTTCACGTAGGTGCAGATGCTGACATGACAAACAAGATTACAGTCAACATCGACTCAATGAACTCAGCAGGACTTGGAGTAAAGGGAATCAAGGCTGATACAGAGCAGGATGCTACATACGCAATCGATGCAATTGCAGATGCTATTTCAACAGTATCTTCACAGCGTTCAGCACTCGGTGCTGTTCAGAACCGTCTTGAGCACACAATCAACAACCTCGACAACGTAGTTGAGAATACTACATCAGCTGAATCTCGTATCCGTGATACAGATATGGCTGAAGAGATGGTTAACTACAGCAAGAACAACATTCTTGCACAGGCTGGACAGTCTATGCTTGCACAGGCTAATCAGTCAAATCAGGGTGTACTTTCACTCTTACAGTAATCATCTGGTTGCTTAGATTAATCAATTATACAAATCAACTTTTGTAAGGTAAAATTACAAATTTTCGGATTAAACTATTCGAAAAACGAAAGAAACACAATAAAAGATAATAAGCGGCTGTGGTGCAAGCCACACCCGGGAAGCCGCTTATTATATAAAGAGTCATCACATATGTTAGAAATACGACAGATGTGAAACACCTCGGGAAAAGGATTTCCAGAGGTCAAACATAATAACCCACGAACGTGGGACAAGGAGGATTATATTATGGTAGTACAACACAACATGCAGGCAGCAAATGCTAACAGAATGCTCAACGTAACAACAAGTGCACAGTCAAAGAGCACAGAGAAGCTTTCATCAGGTTATAAAATCAACCGTGCAGCTGATGATGCAGCAGGACTTACAATATCTGAGAAGATGAGAAAGCAGATCAAGGGTCTCGACAGAGCTTCAACAAATGCAGAGGACGGCGTTTCAGCAGTACAGACAGCTGAGGGTGCTCTCACAGAGGTTCACTCAATGCTCCAGCGTATGAACGAGCTTGCTACACAGTCTGCAAACGGAACAAACTCTAACACAGACCGGAAGGCAATTCAGGACGAGATTGACCAGCTCACAACAGAGATTGACCGTGTATCAGAGACTACAAAATTCAATGAGACATACCTTTTAAAGGGCGATGGTGCAGATAAAGAGCATAACGTTAATGCACATGATGCAGGACTTGACGGAGTTACACTTACAGATAAGGGTGATGAAGTAGAGGTTACATTAAAGACACTCAAAGCTGGTGATAAGATAAGTATTGCTGGTAAGAATTACACAATCGGAGCAACAGCTGATGATGTAGATGCTTTATTTAAAGCGGCAAAAGTAGAAGATAAAGCGAATTCAAAAGTTACGGTTAATGGAACAGAGTATACTTATTATGATACAGCTGAAGGCGGTGGTAATCTTACAAATAAAGGATTTTACGCAAAACAGCCTTCTGCAGCTGAAAGTACGAGTGCATCACCTAAATATGTTAGTGTAACCAATATTAAAACATTGACCAATACTACAATTTCAGCAGGTGGAAAGTCTGTAACAACAATGGGTACCACAACAGATGGTGTAGATGACAAAGATTCTAGCGTCATTACAGCTAAAAAAGCATACATGTTAGAAACAGCAGAAGTCCTTAAAGCTAGCGGTATCGGTGCTGATAAAGCACCAACAGCAACAGGTAATGATACATTAACTAATGCAACAAACAAGTTCACTCTTACAAAAGGTAAAGTAAATTACAACGATGCCTTAAGCTTCAACCTTCACGTAGGTGCTGATGCTGACATGACAAACAAGATTACAGTCAACATCGACTCAATGAACTCTGCAGGTCTTGGAATCAAAGGTATCAAGGCTGATACAGAGCAGGATGCTACATACGCAATTGATGCAATTGCAGATGCTATTTCAACAGTATCTTCACAGCGTTCAGCACTCGGTGCTGTTCAGAACCGTCTTGAGCACACAATCAACAACCTCGACAACGTAGTTGAGAATACTACATCAGCTGAATCTCGTATCCGTGATACAGATATGGCTGAAGAGATGGTTAACTACAGCAAGAACAACATTCTTGCACAGGCTGGACAGTCTATGCTTGCACAGGCTAATCAGTCAAACCAGGGTGTACTTTCACTCTTACAGTAATCATCTACAATTTAATGTTGTACAAAGCAAAAAGAGCTCGAAGGGGCAATGTCATTAAGTTAAGAATTTTGACATAATTATAAAACACATCATATTTGCAATTGTTTGATAAATATGATGTGTTTTTTTCTTTTATCTATTTTGCAGCACAACAAAAAGACAGATTGTTTATCTGTCAAAAAAACCTTATAATTATCTATGATTAAGCCACTCTATATAGAAAGCTTACAGATGCCTGGGGTTTGACTTTGCGAGGGTCTTTTCGACCAGGTCTTACTGGTAATACATGCTTTTCTATTAGGTTAATCACATCAGGTGGACTAAGATTGCGTTTATTACGGAGATATTCTCTACAAATATAAATGGCGATTGTAAAGTTCACCTGTTTTGTTTTATCATTGTTTTTCATTTGTTTTATTACATGTGTTGTTATTAATTCACAATAGTTATACAAAAGTAATCGCGCATATATTTCTTGTTTAATAAAATCTGGTTTTCGTGCATGGAAACTTGTTAATCCTATGGCATATTTTAATTCTCTGAATGAAGTTTCTATTCCCCATCTCAAATGATAGATTTCCTTTATTTTTTCTACATCAAAAATATTTCTATCAAGATTTGTAATTATTATTTCATAAGAATTAGACCCTATAGGAAATCTAATAATACGAAATGATAATTCGTATGTTTTATCACTTTTTCGTGGAAGATAATCAAACACTTGATTTGCAGGCATCCACTTATAGCCTGCATTTTTTGTGGTCTTTGTATTTTTCCTCGAAAAAATCTGAGTGATATCTATATCAAACTCATCATTTGGAGGAAGATTTAACCCAGATGCAATTCCATTACTATTTTTATCTTTGACACGTATAGCGAATTTCCATCATTTTTCAATTGCATGTGCAAAAATGTTATAGTTTTCATATCCTCTATCAGCAACAAGAATAACATTCTCTAGTTTCGACCTGTCAATCATTGTTGCACATGCTCTAGACTCGTTGTATTCGGCTGCTGTTTGCACTAAAACATCGGTGTATATACGATTCAAAACATCATAAAAGGCATTTAGATGTAGTTTATTAACAATTGAACCATGCTGATTACGTTCCCAAAAAGTTTCTGGATCCTTTTGATTGGTTGCAATGGTCAAGTTACTTCCATCACATGCAATTAAACGATAACCATGATAATTATTAGTAGATGGAAGGTTGTCATCCGTAAAAGATTTAAACAAATATTCAAAAGCTTCTGGAAGTACTTTTGAACGTTGCTGCGTAAATGCTGACACAGACGGAGTATTTTTGTTAAAATCAAAGAAATCAAGTAGTTCTTTACTCATAGTAGCTCCACCCGAATTCATCATGATTCCTATAAAAGTTTTGAAATCAATTTTCCGTTTTCGAGAGAAATCGACATTGGGGTTTCGAAGAAATAAACATGGATTGTTAGCTAATTCCGAAATATGATTCTTTAGAGAATCTGAAACTTGATTAATATAATTGCTCATATGCGTTACCTCCTTGCAATCAAGATGTTCTTAATTACAAGGGCCGCTTTCGCTACCTCATTATCATTCAATAGCGAAAGCGGCCGCACATTTCGAATCATATGTCAAGCATTTATTACAAAATAAAAAGACCCTAGCATCATTTCTGATGCTAAGATCTTGATTGGCCATTTTAACTTAATGACATTGCTCGAAAGGGCTCTTTTTGTTATGCACTTTTTTCTTTTAGCATGAAAAAGTACAATCATTTATTCCCGAATAAATTGCAGACACCCCCTGTAAAGTAGTATAATAACAATAATTAATACAGTTAATTGCACAAACTGTAATTGGCGATAAGCATGAAAAGAGGTTTACACTATGGACGTAAGAAAAATGAGAAACGAATTACTGGGAAAGCGCCTTGTGGCTGCGCTTGAGTCGCGCAACATGGAGGCTTATTATGTAGAGACAAAGGAGGAGGCTGTTAAGAAGGCTCTGGAGCTGATTCCAAAGGGCAGCTCAATCAATATGGGCGGTGCCACATCGGTGAAGGAATGTGGTCTGTATGAGGCTCTCTCAAACGGAGAATATCAGTTTTATGACAGGGACAAGGTGTCTACGCAGGAGGAGAAGCAGGAGATAGCGCTAAAGGCATTTACATCGGATTATTTCCTTGGAAGTGTCAATGCGATGAGCGAGGATGGCGTATTTATCAATATCGACGGAAATGCAAACCGCGTGGCGGCATATGCTTACGGACCTAAGCATGTGCTTCTTATAGTAGGCATGAACAAGGTCGTAAAGACCGAGGCAGATGCTATGAGCCGTGCGAGAAATGAGGCAGCGCCAATAAACGCACAGCGCTTTGGCATCGACACACCATGCTCTAAGAATGGCACCTGCTTTGACTGCAAGAGCCCGCAGTGTATCTGCTGTCAGATTCTGACCACACGTTTTTCAAGGGTGAAGGGGCGTTTCCAGATTATTCTGGTGGATGAGAATCTGGGCTTTTAATATGTGAATAGCCGGAAAGGAAACATACAAAATGGGATATTTAATCAGTGAGACAACAAAAGAGGAACGCGAGGCAATTGTGGCTGAGTCGCTTGGCAATATCGAGGCCACCTGCGATGGCTGCATGTCGGGGCTTGCCGAGATGTATCAGGACTATATTGATGGAAAGAAGGAGCTTCGTGAGATAAATATGGAGTTCAATGCCAGGTATGTGCACGGTGAGGATATGCCGGGGCGAAGCGGCTGCGGATATAAGTAATGTGAAGCAGCTTGGGATAATTACCGAAGCTTAATGATATCAGGGAGACGCAGATGATTTCATGCAGGGATGTTAACAATTTACAAATGGACGGAATGGAGCTTGTGGCGGGAGCAGCAGGGCTTGACAGGATGGTGTCATGGACTTATCTGGTGCAGACAAAGCCTTATAAGGATCATATGAATCCGGGCAACTTTGCGCTGCTTGTGGTAGATTACAAGAGGTTTTCCATGGACGAGGCATATGACGCCATGGTTGAGCTGAATGAGCTGGGTATATCAGGCTTTGCGATTTCGGTTGTGGAGGACAGGGAAGAGACACCACAGAGGATGAAGGACAAGGCTGATGAGCTCAAGCTGCCGTTATTTTATATACGGTGGGAGGGTGCCACCTTTGTTGATATTGCGCAGAGCGTCGGAGAGCTGCTTTTAGAGACCAGTGTGGATAATAAAAGGACCGGGGACTACCTGTACAACCTGCTCTTTGGATACGAGGTAAATGATAAGTATATAGAAAAGATTTCTGCACAGCTTGGACTGATCTTTGACCGGCCGTACAGGGTGGGAATCATCGTGATAGACCGCAAATACGGAGTGAATCTGGAGCAGGACGAGCACACATATACATACTATACCGACTGCCTGAACCGCGAGGTTATCCATATGAAGAAAAAGCCTATGTATATGAGGTTTTTGAACAAATTTGTGCTTCTTTTTGAGGAGACAAAGGATATGGAGACAGAGCATCAGATTGAAAGGATACTTAGAGACTTAGACAGTCGTGCACCGTTTGCAGGGCTTATTCACAGCACATGCATACTTGGTGCTGCATACAGGAAGCCTGCGGATTTTGGCAAGAGCTATCAGGAGGCGAAAAATCTCATCCCCAAAAAGGATATTTTACCCAATCCGACCAACAGGAAGGTAATCAGTGCCAGCTCCATGGGCATATACAAGTATATGTTCAACAGTGGCAATCAGCAGGAAATCATGGATTATTGCAACGAGAAGCTAAAGCGACTTGAGATGTATGACAATGCAAACGGCTCGTTTCTCATAGATACGCTGCTCAATTACTATATGTGTGGCTTTAATGTCCAAAAAACGGCACAGATGATGTACGTTCATCGTAATTCCCTGCAATACCGTCTGAAAAAGATAGAAGAAATACTGGAAATCAGCCTTGATGACTCGATGGAATATCTGGATGTAGTTAATTGTATTCTTGTAAAAAGGCTTATGTTTAATTAATTACTGTAAAAATGCACAAACAAATTGTGCAAAATTAACATTGAAAAGCTGCTTCATTAAGTTTATTATACGAACTAAGCAAAGGCGCTGGAGAAAAACTCCGGCGCCTTTTCGCATTTCAATAATCAAGGAGGAAAAGATTATGATGAAGAGAAGTAAGAGATTTGCAGCATTGATATTGACAGGTGTAATGGCAGTGACAACATTGTTTGGATGTGGTTCGTCATCAGGAGGAGCTGCCTCAGATAGCTCAGCGGCAGACAGCTCATCAAAGAAGGTTTTAAAGGTTGGTATGGAATGTGCATATGCTCCATTCAACTGGACACAGGATACAGATACCACACCGGACGGCAGCAAGGCAGTCAGGATAGCAGGCTCTGATTACTATGCATACGGCTACGATGTAGCAGTGGCACAGAAGCTTGCAGACCAGATGGGAATGGACCTTGAGGTACATAAGGTTGAGTGGTCATCAATCGGTATATCACTCGATGCAGGAGATTATGACTGTATCATCGCAGGTATGGGCAAGACAAAGGAAAGAGAAGCGTCATACGCATTCACAGAGCCTTATTACTATAGAAACAACTGTATTGTTGTTAAAAAGGGCGGCAAGTATTCAAATGTAAAGAGTCTTTCAGATCTCGCAGATACAGGCTGCAAAGTAACTACACAGCTTGGAACAGGCTGGATTCCACTTTTAGACCAGATAAAGGGTGCTGAGCAGTCAGGAAACTTTGAGACTACATCAGAGTGCTTCCTCGCAATATCAAACGGCAGCGCAGATGTATGTGTAATCGATGTTCCGACAGCAGAGTCAGCAGCACTGACAAATGATGATTTACAAATTATCGAGCTGGATGAGAATGATACCTTCACAGGTGATGATGAAATGGTAAATGTATGTATCGCAACAAGAAAGGATGATACAGCACTCAGAGATAAAATCCAGGATGCCATGAATGCAATCGGCTGGAATGACAAGGCAAAGATGGATGAGCTGATGGATCAGGTTCTGACACAGCAGCCGGCAGCCAACTAGTTGTTAGAGATTTATCTGATTCACGAAAAGATGAAAGACTGTGGGATGATGTTATATCGCATCATCCCACAATAGTCTGATAAACCGGCGTAAGCTGGGGATTAGAGAGATAAAAGTGAGGTAGCAGTATGATGATAAGTAATCCAAGTAATTCGTTAGAATGGATGGTATTTCTGGCGCAGAAATATTCAAGCATGTTTATCAAAGGAACCTGGCTTACGCTGTACATATCGGTAGTTGGTACATTGCTTGGCTTCGTATTGGGATATATCGTAGGCATAGTAAATGATGTAAAGCTTAACGATGGCGACAACATCGTAAAAAAGGTCCTTATCCGTATAGTAAAGGTGATATTTACAGTTTATGTTGAAGTATTCAGGGACACACCAATGATAGTTCAGGCGATGATTGTGTATTATGGAATACGTCAGATGGGCTATGAAAACCTGACACCTGTATTTGCAGGTATTCTCGTAACTGTATTAAATACAGGTGCCTACATGGGAGAGACAGTCAGAGCAGGAATCGGTTCAATAGATATGGGACAGCGCGAGGGCGCATGGGCCATGGGAATGTCACCGTTTAAGACAATGCTCTATGTAGTTTTGCCGCAGGCATTCAAGAATATCATTCCTGAGATGGCAAATACATTCCTTTTAAATCTGAAGATGACATCAGTGCTCAATGTTATCGCTGTGCAGGAGCTTTTCATGGCTGCCAAGACAGTCGGTGGAAACTACTACAAGTACTTTGAGTCATATCTGGTCATCGCGGTAATTTACTTTGTACTGTGCTTTGTATTTGATAAGCTCTTCAAGCTGATTGAAAAGAAGCTGCAGGGCAAGACAGACTATGCACTCGCAGTTGAGTACATGGACAATGAATAGGAGGCACAATATGAGTGAGACAGTAATTTCAATTAAGGATTTAAGCAAATCATTTGGTGATCATGAGGTACTTAGAAAGATTGATATTGATGTGCATTCCGGCGAGGTCATCTGTATTGTGGGCTCCTCAGGTTCGGGAAAATCAACACTGCTTAGGTGCATCAACAAGCTTGAGAAACAGACCTCAGGAAAGATTTTATATCACGATAAAGAGGTCAGAAATGTACAAAGGGATATCAATGATTACCGTTCAAAGGTGGGAATGGTGTTCCAGTCCTTCAATTTGTTCAACAATATGACAGTGCTCCAGAACTGTATGCTTTGTACAAGAAGGGTGCTTCATCTGCCAAAGCAGGAGGCCTTTGACAGGGCAATCACACATCTGAAGGCAGTCGGCATGGCTCCTTATATCAATGCAAAGCCATCGCAGCTCTCAGGAGGACAGAAGCAGCGAGTTGCCATTGCAAGGTCACTCTGTATGAACCCGGAGGTGCTTTTGTTTGATGAGCCTACATCGGCGCTTGACCCTGAGATGGTCGGAGAGGTGTTAAATGTCATGAAGGACCTCGCAAGGACAGGACTTACGATGATAATCGTCACACATGAGATGGCATTTGCCAGGGATGTTTCTACAAGAACTATTTTCATGGACTCAGGATATGTGGCAGAGGATGCAGCACCGGCAGAGCTGTTTACAAATCCTAAGAATCCAAGAACAAGAGAATTCTTAAGCAGATATCTGGCAGGCTAGATATGGTTGGCATTCATAAGGAGGAAATGATAAATGGATAATTTTGTAGTAACCTTTGCCAGAGGCTTTGGAACAGGCGGAAAAGCAATAGCATCACAGCTGGCTAAAGAGCTTGGAATACACTGTTATGAGAATCGTATCCTGACTCTTGCCAGTCAGCTGAGCGGACTTGACGAGAATGTGTTTCAGGAGGTAAACGAGAAGCTGCGTGAAGAGGGCGGATTTACGAGCTTTTTGCGAGGGCTTCCAAGAGCAAAGGGATATATATCGAGAAATGAGAAGTTTAAATCAGATGACAGGCTCTTTGAGTATCAGAGCCAGATTATCAACGAGCTTGCAGACAAGGAATCCTGCGTCATAGTAGGAAAATGTGCCGACTATGTATTAAAGAACCGCCCAAATGTGGTGAGCATATACATTGAGGCACCGCGTGCATTCTGTGTGGAGCGTACCATAGCCAATATGGGCGTAACACCTGAGGTGGCAAATGCCACAATTGAGAGAACAGATAAGTTCAGGGCAGACTATTACAAGTACTATACACACGGAAACTACTGGACCAATCCGGTGAACTACGACCTGACACTAAACAGTGAGCGTGTCGGTGTGGAAAACTGTGTGAAGACGATAGAGCAGTATCTGATCATAAAGGGCTTTATCAAGGCTGATATGATTAAACCGGCGGGAGAACTGGTATAAAAGTTATATAACAAAAAATTTGCAGCTCATGTTGAGCTGCAAATTTTTTATTGTTATATAGATATGTCTATCCAAGCAAAGCCTTATCAGAAGCAAATTCCTCGCCGGAAACCTCCTCAAACTTCATGAGCAGATCCTCCACAGTGAGGTTTTTCTTTTCCTCGCCTGAGATATTAAGGACAACCTGTCCGTTATTCATCATGATAAGTCTGTTGCCGTGAGCGATGGCATCACGCATGTTGTGTGTGACCATCATGGCTGTCAGGCTGTTCTCCTTGATGATTTTGTCTGTGAGAGTGAGCACCTTTGCGGCTGTCTTTGGGTCGAGAGCTGCGGTGTGCTCATCCAAAAGCAGTACCTTCGGCTTCTGGAGTGAAGCCATGAGCAGTGTAACAGCCTGACGCTGTCCGCCTGAGAGCAGACCAACCTTTGAGGTCATTCGATCCTCGAGTCCCAGGTCAAGCTCCTTTAAAAGCTCGTGGAATTGCTCCTTTTCAGCCTTTGTGATACCCCAGCCAAGACCACGGCGCTTTCCGCGGCGCGCTGCAAGTGCGAGGTTTTCATCAATCTGCATGGTTGCGGTAGTTCCTGTCATTGGATCCTGGAACACACGTCCCAGAAATGATGCACGCTTGAACTCAGGGAGTCCTGTGACATCCACTCCGTCGATGAGAATTGAGCCCTCGTCAACAGGCCATGTGCCGGCAACGGCATTGAGCATGGTCGATTTTCCGGCGCCGTTTCCACCGATAACAGTGACGAAATCACCCTCCTCAAGCTTCAGGTTTACACCATTTAGGGCATGCTTTTCATTGATTGTGCCCGGATTGAAGGTTTTATGTACGTTTCTAATCTCTAGCATTTATTTGCCCTCCTTTGCATTAAGTGCTGCGGCAGAGCGCTTGCCGGCCTTTTTGAAGGAGGCCTTGCTCTTGCCCTTCAGGTAAGGCACCGCAAGGAAAATAGCCACGATGATTGCAGTGAAGAGCTTTAAGTCATCACTTGGCATCTGCAGCCACAGAACAATTCCGATTACGATGTAGTAAACAATTCCACCAAATATGACAAAGATAAGCTTTCCCATGAAATTCATGTGCTTTCCGAGGATTGCATCGCCGAGCACCTCACCGATGATAACTGCGGCAAGACCGATGACGATTCCACCACGGCCCATGTTTACATCGGAAAAGCCTGAGTACTGTGAAAGCAGACCGCCTGAGAGCGCTACAATTGCATTTGAAAGCGCAAGACCGATGAGCTTCATGTTGTCGATGTTGATACCCTGAGCCTTGCTCATTGCAGGGTTGCAGCCTGTGGCACGGATAGCAGAGCCCTGCTCTGTTCCGAAATACCAGTAAAGCACCGCGATAATTACAACCGAGAAAATCACACCGACAATTATCGCATGTGTCAGATTACGTGATGAAAGCACCAGATTATATTTATCTGCGCTAAGTGCCTGGTTGGCGTGGCGCTGCATGATATTTAAGTTGATAGAGTAGAGCGCTATCTGTGTAAGGATTCCTGCCAGAATCGGAGGAATGCCGAGCTTTGTATGTAAGAGACCGGTGCAGAGTCCTGCGAGCAGACCGGCAATACATGCGCAAAGCAGTGAAACCCAGATATTGTAGCCGTTAATCGTCATCATAACGGTTACGGCACCACCTGTTGCAAATGAGCCATCAACCGTCAGATCTGCGAAGTCCAGCAGTCTGAAGGTGATATAAACACCGAGTGCCATGATACCCCAAATCAGACCCTGGGCTATATTGCCCGGAAGGGCATTGGTGAATGCAACCGGATTTAAGGTTGCAAAATAATTCATTAGAATCATTTTATTAAATACCTCCATAGTGCAGCTGTTTATTCAGCTGAGATTTCCTCATAGCCGTCAGGAACTGTGATTCCAAGCTCCTTGGCGCGGTCCGGAAGGTACTCCTTAGTGAACTTAGGAGCGCTCTTAACCTCCATAGTTTTGACGTCTGTACCATTTACAAGAATATCGTAAGCCATCTCACCTGTTGTGTATCCAAGGTCATAGTAGCTGATAGAAAGTGTTGCCACACCACAGCCCTTAGCGATTCCTTCCTCACCAGCGAAGATAGGTTTCTTAGCCTGTGAAGCGACATTGTTGATAGCCTCTGTACATGAAGCAGCAGTGTTGTCAGTTGGGATGTAGATTGCATCAGATGCATCACATGCGCTCTGTGTTACTGCAGCAACATCATTTGAATCAGAGAATGTGTACTCTTTTACAGTGTATCCCTCGTCCTCAAGGTATTTGGTAATAGTTGTTGACTGGTAGATACTGTTTGGCTCAGATGAGCAGTAGATGATACCGATGTTCTTTGCATCCGGGAAAAGCTCCTTGATGCATTTAGCCTGCTCATCGAGTGGAGCGAGGTCTGTAGTACCTGAAATATTCTTTCCTGTAGTGCCTGACCAGTCTGACATATCAAGAGCTGTAGCGTAGTCTGTGATAGATGTTCCGAGAATCGGAATAGAGTCAGTAGCTGCTGAAGCGGCCTGAAGAGCTGCTGTGGCATTTCCAAGGATAAGGTCGTAGTCGTTTGTGACGAACGTGGTGCAGATTGTAGAGCATGTAGAAGCATCTCCTGCGGCATTCTGCTCGTCAAAGGATACCTCGTCTCCGAGCTTGTCCTTTAATGCGTCCTTAAAGCCCTTTGTAGCGGCATCGAGAGCCTCGTGCTGTACGAGCTGGCAGATACCTACATGATATTTGGCATCTGAGTTCTTACCTGACTGTGTGCCACCATTTGCTGAACCGGAATCTCCGCATCCGGCAAGTCCAAGAACCATTGTTCCGGCAAGAACAAGTGAAGCTAAAATTTTAGATCTCTTTTTCATGATAATTCCTCCTTTTATCAGCGCTTTAAAGCGTTGATGTATCAATTAGGTAAATTATATTCACTTATTAATGAGAAGTCAAGAGATGATGAGGAAAAATCAGGGAAAATGATGCGGATGCTTAAGGATGAAACGTATTTTGAATATCGTTTTAGTAAAGAGGATTATAAGATACCGATAAATAACAGGCTATATTTTTGAGCTGTTTTGGGGATTTTAGTGATTTCAGCTACTTTTTCCTTGATCTTTTCCGGCAGTTTCGCTGGGTTTTGGGAGCTGTTTTAGTGATTTCAGCGGTTTCAGCTACTTTTTTCCAGAATTTTTCCAGCTTTTGGGCTGGGTTAGGGGAGCTGTTTTAGGAATTTCAGCAGTTTCAGCTACTTTTTTCCAGAATTTTTCCGGTTTTTGGGTTGGATTTGGGAGCTGTTTTAGAAGTTTTAGGGATTTCAGCACCAAGCTTTGCCTACTATGCCATCAACCAATCTTTCTGTTCCAATGTATGCCATGATAGGAGCATATCCATCTTTTATGATGTACTAAAAAATATTGCACTTTCTGTTAAATCTGGTAATATTATAATAAAGTATCAGTATTTAACACATAAACAGATTAAAATATCAGTATATGTGAGTTTTTGAAACCTAGTTACAGACGATTATGATATTGAAACTAGCATTTTGGTTGAAATTGATTTTACATTCACAATAAATGATAGCAATGATAATCAATTTGATGCAGAATTATATTTAGAAAGTGAAAATTTGATGAAAAAAAGAGTAATTATTTCAATAGTGATGGCCATGATTATTTTTTGTGGTGTAATCTTCTTTTTAGAACACAAAAATACATATGATACTGAAAAAGATGCTCATAATTCGATGGACGATGAGGTAGTATTAGCTAGTTCGAGTGAAGGGTATAATTCGGTAGTGGTATATCAGCTTAATAATGCACTAATTGTAAGTGCAGAATCGGAAGCAGCATTTTTTGATGGAGTACGGTATGAGGTAGAAACACAAGGTAATGTGGATTCAAGTGATATAGATATTGTATGGACGAATATAGGTGGTGGTACAGAAAAAACCGAGGATAACGATCTGATTATAGCAGAAATAAAAATATCAGAAAATGGTAAATTAATATCCGATACTAAAATTAATTTTGCGAAAAAGGCATTTGATGCGCTTGAGGATGTTCTTAAAAGCAATAAGAGATAAATAATATCAATTTAAGATTTGGGCGAAGCAGTAATGTATGCCCTTTGGAGGGCTAAAATTAAACCACCACTTGAAGTGGAGTTTGCGAACTTAGAATTATCTCAACATTAATAAGAAGGGAGAATTTCATGCTGAAGAATAAATATATCCAGAAAATTTTAGTTAGTTTGTTTGTGGTTATATGTATTGCTGCAATCAGTTGTGTTATGTATTTTAAAAGTAATATTAAAGATAGTCCGGATGTAAATAATAAGGTCGTTGCTGTGACCGAGCAAAATCAGACAGAAAAACTTAAGGATATATCTATCAATATTGCAGATCATTATATTACGAATACGGGTGATCCGGGAAATCTGTATACCATAGATGAAAACAATGCTTTGTGGGGATGTGGAAACAACGACTGGGGACAGCTTGCACAGGGAACGCGTGACTATGATGTACATAATGAAAAGGTAAAAATTGCAGAAAATGTTGTGCATGTGGATTATTCCAGAGAGGGTTTTGCGATTTATCTTACAAAGGATAATAAGCTATATGCATTTGGACATGCAGGAAAAGGTACTGAGGAATTTAGTGAAAAATTTGGTTATGATAAGACAGCGAAGCTTTATGATAACAATTATTATGTGGATACACCGTATCTAATTATGGAAAATGTAAGGTATGCAAGGTGCGGTAAATTTGATATTATTGCTATCAAAAATGATGGTTCTGTATGGTCATGGGGAACTACATATGAGAGCATGACATTTGAGAATTATGCGGTGTCATTTATAAAGAAGCCGGAAAAAATCCTTGATAATGCTGTTTTGGTAACAGGTGGTATATTTCATGCGGCACTGTTAAATGATGGAACAGTATGGACCTGGGGATACAATCCGGCTGACAACTGTGGAATAGCAGACAGTCTTGTTGTAAAGGCACCGACTAAGGTTGCATCTGATGTAATAATGGTATGGACAGGCAGATTACAATATAATTCGGACAAGTACAGCCTTGCTGGGTTTGATGGGGAATATCCTGCCGAAATGATGAATACCGTAATAGAAAAAAATGATGGTTCATACTGGATTTGTGGAGAGGGTATTGGCACAGAACAAAAAACTGTTTCGGGAGAAACGGAGTATACAGTTACATGCAGCAGTGAATTTGTGCCGTATGAATTTCCTGCAAATGAATTTTCAAAATAAAATATGGCTGAAAGTAAAAATCCCCGGTAGTTACTACCGGGGATTATCTGTCTATTCAGCTACAACCTTGGCAAATTTCTTTTTACCACGTCTGATGATAAGACCCTCGCCCTTGAAATCGTCGAGAGTGTATTTGGTAGAGATATCAGTTACCTTCTCGTCTGCAACGGAAACACCGCCCTGCTGGATATTTCTGCGGCCGTCGCCTCTTGAATCGCAAAGTCCTGCTTTTACGAGAACAGAGATGATATCAAGCTCTCCGTCAGGGAAGTCCTCAGCTGTAACGGTAACTGTAGGCATATTTGCATTGTTGGCTCCGCCTGCGAAAAGTGCATGGCTTGCCTCTTTAGCCTTTGTGGCTTCCTCCTCACCGTGAACAAGCTTTGTAAGCTCGAATGCAAGGATTTCTTTAGCTTCATTGAGCTGTGCGCCCTCCCAGCTTTCCATCTTGTCAATCTCCTCAAGAGGAAGGAAGGTGAGCATTCTGATACACTTAAGAACATCGGCATCAGAAACGTTTCTCCAGTACTGGAAGAACTCGAATGGTGTAGTCTTGTTAGGATCAAGCCATACTGCACCGGACTGTGTCTTGCCCATCTTCTTGCCCTCAGAGTTTAGGAGCAGATTGATTGTCATAGCATACGCATCTTTTCCAAGCTTACGTCTGATGAGCTCTGTTCCACCGAGCATATTGCTCCACTGGTCGTCTCCACCGAACTCCATGTTGCAGCCGTATTTCTGGAAAAGTGTGTAGAAATCGTAGCTCTGCATGATCATGTAGTTAAACTCAAGGAAGGAAAGACCTTTTTCCATACGCTGCTTGTAGCACTCAGCTGTAAGCATACGGTTTACTGAGAAATGAGCACCAACCTCGCGGAGCACATCCACGTAGTTTAAGTCCATCAGCCAGTCAGCGTTGTTTACCATGATAGCCTTGCCCTCGCCAAAGTCGATGAAGCGGCTCATCTGTTTCTTGAAGCACTCTACGTTGTGGTTGATAGTCTCTGTTGTCATCATCTGGCGCATATCTGTACGTCCTGATGGATCTCCAATCTGTGCTGTACCTCCACCGATAAGCACGATAGGCTTGTTTCCTGCCATCTGAAGTCTCTTCATAAGGCAAAGAGCCATGAAGTGTCCAACGTGAAGGCTGTCTGCTGTAGGATCAAAGCCGATGTAGAAGGTAGCTTTTCCGTTGTTTATAAGCTCTTTGATTTCTTTTTCGTCTGTTACCTGCGCGATAAGACCGCGGGCAACTAATTCATCATAAATTGTCATGATTTTCCTCCTGATAGATTGAATTTATATTCTGAAAAATAAAATATCCCCCTCATCCATTTAAGGACGAGGGGGATTTCTCGCGTTACCACCTTAATTTGCATCCTGCTCGCACAGGAATGCCTCCGTGAGTTGTCACACATTATTCGACATATTATATATAGTGAAAATAGCCGATTCTGCTAACACTCCTGCACTATAACGTGTGCCAATACGTTGCAGCTTATTAATCGAACCGGTGATATTTAACCATCCGGTATGATGTTCGGTGCAAAGCTCCGGGATGTATTCCAGATCTGTTTTTCTTGCGCCTCTCACCTGCCGGCAGCTCTCTGTAAGTATTGCAGAAATGTACTTGTTCCCATCAAAGCCTGTTGAAATGTAATTATGCTTCAATTGACGATATTATAGCTGTTTAAGAAGGGGTTTGTCAAGGGTGCAAAAAGCGGTGATTACTTTAATGGTATATCCGGGTCAGAAAAGCTATTGCAAAAAAGTATAAAAAAGTATAAAATAATAGAAAAAGTATAAAAAGATATAAAAACCTATAAAGAGTTATAGAAAGTATAAAAAAGTATAAAGATTTTTGAATATCATATCATAATATATTGAGGTGAATTTATGCAGAATCCATTTACTACAACCTTCAGTAAGACTCCGGAATACACATATATCCATACAGAGAAAACAGAGGAGATACTGGAAAACTTTATTTACGATAATCCGTCGGAGTCGGTATATAAGATAACCGGTGTCAGAGGCTCCGGTAAAACCGTTATACTTGCAAAGGTGGAGGAAGAATTAAGAACCAATGAAAGCAGATATATAAACTGGCTTGTTTTTGATGTAAATCCTGCAAGAGATATACTGGGACAGATAGCGGCAATGCTTGTAAAGGCCGGTTTTGGTTCACAGGATAAGAAAACAACAGGGATAAACCTCTCTGCAACAGTGATGGGAACAGGTGGTGGAATCGGTTATACGGCAGAAAACAATAATAATTTCTTTGATATCGGTGTAGAAGTTGAGACAATGATACAGGCTGCACAGAAAAAGGGGAAGAAGATACTTGTAGGAATAGATGAGGTTTCAAAGTCCGAAGAGATGATAAAATTTGCGTCTGAATATGGCAGATGGCTCAGAGCAGGGTATCCGGTTTATTTTGTGTGTACAGGCTTGTATGAAAATATACAGGAATTGAGCAATGTCAAAAATCTTACATTTTTCAGAAGAGCGGCAACAGTTAAAACGGAGCCTCTTAATATGATACGAATGACTGAAATGTATAAGAGTAAGCTGGATATTGACAGTAATGAGGCTCGTGAAATGGCGAAAATTACAAAAGGATACGCATATGCATTTCAGGAATTGGGAGTGTTGTATTTTAAGAAAAAGTTGGATGAGTTGTTAGAAGATATTTTACCAAAACTCAAAGCTGAATTGTTTGCATATTCTTATGAAAAAATATGGGAAGAGATGACTGAAATGGACAGGTTTCTTGCAGGACTTTTGACAGAAAAGGAAGAATACAAGCGTGAAGAAGTGCTTAAGCTTATGGGAGAGAAGTCAGGAAGCTACTCTATGTACAGGGATCGTCTTATAAAAAGAGGTATATTAAATTCCAGACAGGGCTATATCTCGCTTGCACTTCCATATTTTGGTGAATATATAAAGGAATATTGTTAGAATCTCGAAATGAAGCTTTTTAATTATTGCACTCTGACCTGTGGTGATGTATACTTTGAATAACAAACAAACTTTGGTTATGAAAGGGAGAAAAAATGAGCACATATAGCACATATTATACTATTATGAGTATGATTGACGGCTTTAAGTCGTTTATCAATCTGGCGGTTATGGTACTGACAATTGTTGCATCATGGATTATGTATGCAAAGGCAGGAGAGCACGGCTGGGCGGCTATTGTTCCGTTTTACAGCTCATATGTAAAATTCAGGATTGCAGGGAAACAGAAGCTGTTCTGGGGATATCTTGTGGCAAGTATCGCAAGTATAGCAGGATGTATTTTATTGATGTATGAGATTATTGCCTCAGGACTTTCTGTTATGACATCCAGTTATATGGGGTCGTATTATGATTCTACCTATGGATATGCCGGAAACCGCATCGGGGCTCACATGGGCATGCTGATATTTGCGCTTATTCTGATTATTGCAGCAATGATTGCGGCATTGGTTATGAATATCCTCTGCTGTGTCGGACTGTCACATGCGTTTGGCAAGGGAGCTGGATTTGCCTGTGGACTTATATTCCTCAATGTGATTTTTGTCTGTATTATTGCCTTCAACAAAAACATTGTTTATGTTGGAGATGGATATAATAGTAATAATAACTACTATAATCCATACGGTTCAAACGGATATGGTCAGCAGTATGGTCAGAACATGTACGGAAACGGAGCAAACCAGCAGTACGGCCAGAACATGTACGGAAACGGAGCGAGCCAGCAGTACGGCCAGAACATGTACGGAAACGGGGCAAACCAGCAGTACGGCCAAAACATGTACGGAAATGGCACAAATCAGCAGTACGGCCAGAACATGTACGGAAACGGAGCAAACCAGCAGTACGGCCAGAACATGTATGGAAACGGCGCAGCTCAGGGAGGGGATGCTCAAAATTCCTATGGTACATCACAACAGCAGTCATGGAATGATGAGTACAGCAACAAAGATTACGAATAATAATTAAGAATAAATCGCGTGAATAAATAATAGATAAGAAATAAGAATAAAGCGCATGAATAAAAGCTATAAATAAATGTTATAGTATAAATTTGTATCATTCTCTTGACATATAGTGTCAGAGGGCTATAATACAAAACAAGATTTAAATAAATATGTTCACCAAAATTCGTTGATGAGAACAAGGTCCGATTTGTATTTATTTTCAGAGAGCCTGTGGGCGGTGCGAACAGGCAATGGTCAGATTGGAATATCCTCTCTAAGAAGCAGGCTGAAAGCATTAAGTGTGTCTGTAAACCTCGCCGGTGTCCACCGTTATATGGAAAGCATATGCTGGTATGCAGAGTGTCACAGTAATACACTGTGGAATCAGGGTGGTAACGCGGATTATTTCGTCCCTTTTCAGATTATGTCAATCTGGAAAGGGATTTTTTAATTCCATAAAAGAGTTTTAGTGAGCAGAAAAATGTTAAGGAGGCTTACAATGAAAGCATTACAAAAAGTAAGTAAATTTTTATCAGACTACACATCGATAGTTGTCATAGCGATCGCCGTAGTCACATTTCTGGTTCCGAATCTGATGGCCTGGGTAAATCAGATGCTGTTTGTGGATCCGGTATCCAACAAGTTCACATGTCAGTCAATTATTATCGGAATCATCATGTTTAGTATGGGACTTACACTTACGACACAGGATTTCAAGATACTCGCACAGAGACCATTTGATATATGTGTAGGTGCAATCGCACAGTATCTTATCATGCCGTTTCTCGCATTTGGTATCTCAAAGGCATTGAATCTGCCTGACGGAATCGCACTTGGACTTATCCTCGTAGGCTGCTGTCCTGGTGGTGTTTCTTCAAACATTATGTCATACCTCTGCGGTGGTGATGTGGCATTCTCAGTTGGAATGACAACAGTTTCCACATTGCTCTCACCATTTATGACACCGCTTCTGGTATCATTGCTTGCAAGCGGAACACATGTCTCAATCAAGGCGCTTCCGATGTTTGTGTCAATCATTGAGACTGTAATCTTTCCTGTAGCGGTTGGATTTTTACTCAACTACCTGCTTGGAAAGAAAAAGGCATTTGCCGAGGCTCAGAAGGTCATGCCGGGTATTGCGGTGCTTGGTCTGGCATTCGTTGTAGGTGGTGTTGTGTCATCACAGGGCTCAAAGTTCTTTACATCAGGAGTAGTAATTTTTGCGGCAGTTCTGTTACATAACGGACTTGGATATCTGCTCGGATACGGTGCAGGAAGACTGGTAGGCATGAACACAGCCAAGAAGAGAACCATCTCTATCGAGGTTGGTATGCAGAATGCAGGTCTTGCCACAAACCTTGCCACCACTACAGCACAGTTTGCTTCAACACCTGAATCAGCAATCATCTGTGCAGTGTCATGTACATGGCATTCAATCTCAGGCACACTGCTTGCCGGAGCCTTTGCATTAAAGGACAAAATGGCTGCTAAAAAGGCAGAAGAAGCCGCTGAGACAAAGACAGCATAAAGAGAATGAATACCTATTATAACCGATTGGTAAATTAAACAAAAATTGTCGAAATAAAAAATTAATTATGTATAAAATATTTATTGAAATTTGTTAAAAAAAGAGTAAATATAATATACAAATAAAATTAAGATAAACAAAAGAAAGAGGTAAAAATATGAGTGGAATCTTAATGATGGTAATAGCCATTGTTGTGCTCGGTGGAGCATACTTATTATATGGCCGTTATCTGCAAAACAAATGGGGCATTGATCCAAATGCCAAGACTCCTGCCTACGAGATGGAGGACGGAGTGGACTATGTACCGGCCGATACCAATGTAGTATTCGGACATCAGTTTGCATCTATAGCAGGTGCAGGTCCAATCAACGGACCAATTCAGGCAGCTATTTTCGGATGGCTTCCGGTTCTGCTTTGGATATTAATTGGTGGTGTATTCTTTGGAGCTGTTCAGGATTTTGCATCTATGTACGCTTCAGTTAAGAACAAGGGTCGTACAATCGGTTACATCATCGAGGAGTACATCGGTAAATTAGGAAAGAAATTATTCCTGTTATTCTGCTGGCTGTTCTGTATACTTGTTGTTGCAGCCTTCGCAGATGTCGTAGCCGGAACCTTCAATGGCTTTGCTGCTGATAAAGCAGGCGAGGTTACAAAGGTCGTAGCCAACGGAGCAGTTGCAACTACATCAATGCTTTTCATCATAGAAGCAGTTGCACTTGGTTTCTTCCTTAAATACTCTAAGTTCAACAAATGGATTAACACACTTGTTGCAATCGCATTACTTATAGTAGCTATAGCACTGGGACTCAATTTCCCAATGTATTTAAACCTTGGTGTATGGCACATAATTATATTTGTATATATACTTATAGCCAGTGTTACACCTGTATGGGCACTGCTTCAGCCACGTGATTACCTTAACAGCTACCTGTTAATCTTCATGATTGTAGGTGCGGTAATCGGTGTATTTGTTGCAAATCCTGCTTGTAACCTTGATGCTTTCACAGCATTTGCAATCCCTGATGCAAACGGAAACCCACAGTATCTGTTCCCAATCTTATTCGTAACAATCGCCTGTGGTGCAGTTTCAGGTTTCCATTCACTTGTATCATCAGGTACTGCTTCTAAGCAGATTAAGAATGAGAAGAACATGCTTCCTGTTTCATTCGGTGCCATGCTTATGGAGAGTATGCTTGCAATCCTTGCACTTATCGCAGTAGCATCATTTGGTAAGGGAGAGGCAGCAGCTCAGGGACTTACAACACAGCCACAGATTTTCGCAGGAGCTATCGCAAACTTCCTGTCAGTAATCGGTTTACCACACTCACTTGTGTTCACACTGATTAACCTTGCTGTATCAGCCTTCGCTCTGACATCACTTGATTCAGTAGCCAGAGTCGGACGTCTGTCATTCCAGGAGTTCTGGCTTGATTCAGACACAGATGATGACAATATGAGTCCATTTGTCAAGCTGATGACAAACAAATACTTTGCAACAATCATCACACTGGTACTTGCATTCTTGCTTACAAAGGTAGGCTATGCAGAGATATGGCCACTGTTTGGTTCAGCTAACCAGCTCTTATCAGTACTTGCACTTGTTGCCTGCGCAGTATTCTTAAAGAAGACAAAGCGTCAGGGCTGCATGCTCTGGATTCCAATGGTATTCATGATGGCAGTTACATTTACTGCACTTGGCATGACAATCTACAAGCTTACAAAGGCATTATTCTCTGTAGGACTTGACCTTGGAAATTCATTACAGCTTATATTCGCAGTATTACTGCTCATCCTTGGTGTACTTGTTGCAATTCAGGGTGTGAAGAAGCTCTGTGAGAAGTCAAAAGACGAGAAAGCTGCAGCTTAATATTTAAGATAGAAGTTGCAATTTTTAATAGAAGTTAAAAGTCTCAGAATCCGCTAAATAAGCGTGTTCTGAGACTTTTTAGTTTATGTGAATATGAAGAATGAAGGAAGCAGAATATTAATGGGAGCCTGATATCAGGCTCCCAATTCTCTGTCCTTTCCCATGAAAAATACTGCTAAAGCTTCCGGACCAACATGGCTTCCGGTGCAGAAATCATAGGTGGTATTTATCACATCGCGCACCTTTATGCGCTTTTTAATCTGTTCAATCACATAGAGCGAATCCTCATATGCGTCAGCATGTGCCACTCCGATAATCTGGTTTTCAGGGTCTGTAATGTTGTCGCATAACAGATTGACAAGCTCATTTAATACGGCTTTTCGGCCACGACATTTTCTGAACTGTACAATATATCCGTCCTTGCTGCCCCTTAGGATAGGCTTGATACTTAGCATGTTGCCAACCAAAGCGGTGGTTCCGCTTAATCTGCCGGTTCTGGCAAGATACTTTAAATTACCCACTGTAAATACACCGTTTAATCTGGCAGGATAGGTCTCTATCGTGTCAGCCACCTCATCAAAGCTCATGCCCTTTTCACGCATTTCGCTGGCGTATATTGCGAGAAGCCCCTGTCCGAGGGAAGCATTTAATGAATCCACCAGGCGGATTTTTCTGCCGTTATCGCACTCATCAAGGACAGCATCGGCTGCGACACGGGCTGAGTTGTAGTTGCCGCTTATGTTTTTGCTGAGGGAGAAATACAGTACATCCTTGTCGGCCTCAATGATTTCCCTGAAGGTATCCTCAAAGATTCCGCTGCTGATAAGTCCGGTCTTTACCTCGGCACCTTCTCTTATAGCATCATAGTATTCCTTACCCTTTGCCCGCTCCTGTTCCGGTGTGAGGTCAGGCTCAAAGCATGTCATTTCCTTTCCATTGACAAGGTTTACAAATGACAGCACCTTGATCTTGAATTTTTTACATAGCTCTGCAGGAATGTTTGCCGCAGAGTCAACAATTATTTCAAACATATTTACCCTCGTATTTCTATAATAATTGGTTAACTGTAGTTATGCATCACATACATTGCAATTATATTCCATTAATATATGTGGTTGCAAAGAATAGTATATGTAGTTTTTAATACTATGTCAATGGTTTTTACCATGTTTAGTAAAAATTTAGAATATTTAGATAGAGTTATCAGGGATGTAGTGTTATAGTAGAAATAATAGATATATAGATTCAATGAAACAGAGGAAAAATATGAGTGATATAAAATTAGGCTGTCACGTAGGCATGGCAGGAAAAGATATGTTTCTGGCATCAGCCAGGGAAGCAGCGTCATATGGCGCTAATGTGTTTATGCTCTACACCGGGGCACCACAGAACACGAGAAGAAAGGAAATCTTTGAGCTCAACATAGACGCAGGCTGGGAATATGCACATGAGCATGGGATAAATGAGATAGTGGTCCACGCGCCATACATCATAAATCTGGCAAACACCGTAAAGCCTGAGACATACGAGCTGGCAGTGGAGTTTCTGGAAAAGGAGATAGTAAGGACCGCGGCAATGAAGAGCCGCATACTGGTGCTTCATCCGGGAAGTCATGTAAATGCCGGTGAGCAGGCTGGAATCGCACAGATTGTAAAGGGACTTAACACAGTGCTCAATCAGAATGATGACGATGTGTTTATAGCACTTGAGACGATGGCAGGAAAGGGCAGTGAAATAGGCCGTTCCTTTGAGGAGCTTAAGGCAATCTATGATGGAGTGGACAGGAAAGAAAGACTGCGTGTCTGCTTCGATACGTGCCATGTAAATGATGCAGGATACGATATTGTGAACCATTATGATGATGTTTTTGCGGAGTTTGACAGGGTGATAGGACTTGAGCAGATAGCGGTATTTCATGTGAATGACAGCTTAAATCCTCTTGGAGCACACAAGGACAGGCATGCAAATATAGGCAAGGGAACTATCGGTTATGATACATTGCACCGCCTGGTGCATGATGAGACCTTTGCAAATGTACCAAAGATTTTGGAAACACCATGGCTTTGTGAGGAGGGCTCTGCGAAGAAGACTATTCCTCCTTATAAAGAGGAAATTGAATGGCTTCTTAAATAAGAAGGTGGCTAAAAATGTATAGAGAGGTTTGGTATTACAGACAGTAAGATAATGGAGGCATAATAGATGAAGGAAAAAACCTACGAGGGAACTAAAAAAACACAGAATGGTTTAAAGAGAATGGGTTTTTCAGCGCTTGCGATATTATTGCAGGCAGTTTTCATGGTCTATATGTTTACAAGGCTAAATGAATATGCGGCAGCAATAAATACGACCACAAGCGTCCTGGCGATCATACTTGTGCTCGGACTGTACAATCGTGAGCAGACCGCATCCATGACTACACCATGGATTATACTGATACTGGCATTTCCGATAATGGGAGTGTCACTTTACCTGTTAGTCGGACTAAACGGCGCACCGCATAAGATGCGTGCACGGTTTGAAGAGGTGGATTCCATGCTTCTTCCATGTCTGCCTGAAAACGCAGACATACTATCCGATATGTATGAAAAGGTGCCGCAGGCAGCGGGAATTTCAACATATCTGGCAAAAAATGCACTATATCCGGTATATCAGAACACGGATGTGACATATTATGATCAGGCGTCAAAGGGACTCGAAGCGCAGCTTAGCGATTTATCAAAGGCCAGGAAATTTATTTTCATGGAGTATCACGCCATAGAGGACAAGGAATCGTGGCACCGTATCCAGAAGGTGCTCACGGAGCGCGTACAGGCAGGAGTCGAGGTAAGGGTGTTTTATGATGATATGGGCTCAATCTTTTTCATAGACAGGGATTTCTCGGAAAAGATGGAGAAGCTTGGCATCAAATGCAGAGTGTTCAACCCGGTTGCACCTGCCTTTAACATGTTTTTAAACAATCGTGATCATAGAAAAATCACGGTAATTGATGGAAAAATCGCATATACCGGCGGCTATAATCTGGCAAATGAGTACTTCAACGTGACACACCCATACGGAATCTGGAAGGATACGGGAATCAGGCTCGAGGGAGATGCTGTCAAGTCGTTTACCATCGCATTTCTCGAGATGTGGAATGCATCAGAGCGCAAGGTGCCGCGCGAGGTGGATGTATCGCAATATCTGCTGCACTATGATTATGAGGCAAAACAGAGTGGATTTATCCAGCCATATGCAGACAGCCCTCTCGATAACGAGCAGGTGGGAGAGGATGTCTATATCAGCATGGCAAACAAGGCACAGCGTTATTGCTGGTTTATCACTCCTTACCTTATCATTACCGATGAGATGAGCCATGCGCTGACACTTGCCGCCAAGCGTGGAGTTGACGTGCGCATCATCACGCCGGGCATACCTGATAAGAAACCAATATACAGCGTGACACGCTCCTTCTACAACCAGCTTGTGAAGCATGGTGTGAGGATTTTTGAGTGGACACCGGGCTTTTGCCATGCAAAGATGAGTGTGGCAGACGATATAATGGCAACCTGCGGTACCATAAATCTTGACTACAGAAGCCTTTATCACCATTTTGAAAATGGCTGTTTTATGGCGGATTGTGAAGTGGTGCATGAAATCAGGGATGATTTTATCAGGCTTTTCGCTGAGTCAGCGGAGGTGACGGAGAAGTACAGGACCGGAAGAAGTGCAAGACGAAGGCTGGGGCAGTCAATTATGCGGCTGTTTGCAGGGCTATTGTAGACTGAAAGTGGATTAAAATACAAGTAATTGAATGCAAAAAAGAGAAAAAATCACAAAAATATATTGAATAATATATGAATTTTGCTGTATTATATATAAGTACAGGGAGGCGAAAGGAAATATGTTATTGAGATTTAAAGTAAAGAATTACAGATCGATAAGGGATGAGGCTGTGCTTGATATGGAAGCTGCCGGATTGAGTGATCAGAAGGAATGTCTTTTACGATTTAAAAATGACGAATATCTGCCAGTGGTTTCTATTAATGGAAAGAATGGTGGTGGAAAAAGTAATGTAATCCGGGCTATGTGGCTGGCTGTGCAGTTTATAAAAAATGCGCAGAGAACTCAATATGAGGGAGCTGAAATACCGGTAAGACCATTTGAATTAGATGATTATTCAAAAAATAATCCAACATTATTTGAGTTTGAATATGTAGATGATGGAGTATGGTACAATTATGGCTTTTCTGCAACAAGACAAAATGTTGTGGATGAACATCTATATTGGGCACCGAAAGGACAACGTGCAGTCATATTTGACAGAACAGGTCAGGAATTTTCATTCCCTGCAAATAATGACAGGAAAATAAAAAAGATGATCAGTCGGGCGGTTGCTGCAAACCAGCTTTTTTTCCCTGTGTCATGTACTATGAATTATGAACCATGCATAAAGGCAATGAGATGGTTCAGGACAAAGCTGTTTTTTTCGCGTGATTACTCTGATTTGGGAAAAAATCTAATAGATTACAGGGAAGACACAGAGATGCTCAATTCAATTGTGTCTATTGCAAAAATTGCTGATCTTGGTATAGCTGATATGCAGTTCGAAATAAATAATAAATTGATTTCTGATATTGATGAGCTGCCTGATGATCTATCTATGGAAAAAAAATTACAGATAGAAAAAGCATTGGCACAATTTAGGGAAAGCCTTACCGGAAGTGCGGATGATATGGCGGGAGCAATACAGTACAATGAGATAAAAGCTACATCATTGCATACAGGTTTGGATAAAGATGGAAGAAAAACAGTGTACCCATTGAACTTGTATGATGAATCAGATGGAACCATCAGGCTTATGGCAAGAGCGACTGCTATGGAGTCGGCATTAATAAATGGAGGCTTGTTTATCATTGATGAAATAGAGGAGCGCCTTCATCCTATACTTGTGGAATATATCATCAATCAGTTTCAAAAAAATAATAAAAACAAGGCACAGCTTATATTTACGACACATAGTACTGATATAATGAATAGAGAAATGCTTAGGCGGGATCAGTACTATCTTGTAGATAAAGATGGACAGACAGGCGCAACAGAACTATATTCTGTTTATGATTTTTCTATACGCAATGATGAAAAAATAGGAAAAGCATATTTGTTAGGGAAATATGGAGCTATTCCATTTGTAAGGGAGGAATAGTATGGCTAGAAAAAGTAAAAACAGGTCGAGAAATCCATATATTGTTGTGTTCTGGGAAGGGGAGAGTGAACAGCAGTATTTCATGTTCATAAAAGATAAGTTTCATGAAAAAGCTAATTTAAAGATTCACAATAAAAAGGGAACATTTGATATAGCTAGGAAATCAGTCGGTGCAAAGGGTGTGTATAAAGATGACGTAGATTATATAGATGAGATATGGATAGTTTTTGATACAGAAGTGGATTTGCGACCTAAATGGCAGGAAAATTGGGAGATAATTAAGCTGTTAAGAAAAAAATGTAAGAATGCAAAGGTGCGATTACTTATGACAAAAGGCTGTATAGAATATTTCTTTTTATTACATTATGAGAAAACAGCTCCAATGATATCCACAACGGTTGATAAGGAAAAGCTGCTGAATATACTGGCAGATGATAAGCATTGTCCCGGATATAAAAAGGGGGATAGAATTACAATATGGAAAATAGCGGAAAATTACATAACTGCAATAAAAAATGGGGAATGGAGTCTCAATAGAGTAAAAGATGAACTGGCAACAGCTTCAAATGAAGATGATAAAACCAAGATATTATATTTTACTGACAGTACATTTACCAACGTGCATGAAGTGTTAGCAGAACTTGAACAGTCAATAAACTAAGTTTTATTTAGGAAGTGAGTGTATATGAGTGATTACGACAGCAAAATCATCAGAAAGCAGATAAGAGTGTACGGCTCTGTGCAGGGAGTAGGTTTCCGCTACAGAACAGAGCACGCGGCAGAAAGCGTTGGCGCAACAGGCTGGGTGAGAAATGATCCTGACGGCTCGGTATTTATGGAAATACAGGGCACAGAGGAGCAGATAGACAGGGTATTTGCAATGGTGAGTCAGGGTACTTATGTAAATATAGAGAAAATGGATGCCAAATCAATACCGGTGGTTGAGGATGAGCGGGGATTTCATACGAGAGAATCGCTTGGAGACTTCTGGGGACTATGGCACAGATAAACGGAGGCATCATATATGTTTTTTATGATGGGAATAACGGACGGCAGGAAGGACTTTGACTTCAATCAGGTCATTACCTGTGATGAATGTGGCAGGTATGGCAGGTATCAGGTGTATATGACATACATGGTGCTGTCACTGTTCTTCATTCCGTGTTTTAAATGGAACAGGCACTACTATGTGCAGACTACATGCTGTAATGCGCTTTACGAGCTTGATCCGGAAATAGGACGCAGGATAGCAAGAGGCGAGGACGTGGAGATATTGCCACAGCATTTGCAGCGTGTAAACCCGCAGTATGGTTACGGTTTTGAAAATGGAAGTGGAAACACAATAAAAAGATGCAGCAATTGTGGATATACAACTACAGAGGACTTTGAATTCTGTCCCAAATGCGGCAGGAAATTATAATGCAATGGCTTTATAATAGAAAATGATAATTAAAGAATACATGACCTTAAAATAAAACGATAAACTTATATGGAAATTTAGGAGGAAAACACATGGAAACCTGGTATTACGATGTAGTGTCCATAGACGGAGACTATGCAAATCTAAAGAGATGCGATATTGAATCAGACGATCTGAAGCTTGTGGCAAGGGCACTGCTCCCACCAGAGATTATGGAGGGAAGCAGACTGAAATACGAGCTGATGCAATATGAGATAATTTAGTAACATATAACCTTGAAGTAGGAGATATTAAGAATGCAGCAGAAATCTACGCAAAAAATACTGCTATTTAGTGTAGCAGCACAAAAAGTGGAAAAAATAAAAGCCCTGTGCAAAACTCTTGGAATATCGGTGCAACAGGTGGAAAAATCAGATTACGGACAGAAGCTCGGTGCCATAGCCGGAATAACCGGATTCAAAAAGGATGGTTCAAGGTATAGCGGAGCCGATTTTCCGGCGGAGCTTTTGGTCTTTTCCGGTATTAATTCATCACAAATGGATATCTTTCTGGCGGAATATAAGAAGGCGGGGATCGAACCAATCGGATGTAAGGCTGTCGTGACACCGGATAATGTATTTTGGAGTGCCGATAAGCTGTTTCGGGAGATATTCAGAGAGCACTTGTTTATGAGCAGGTAAATTGTAAACGTTATTAGAAAAACCTCTATCGTGCAATTTCTAATAATTTTTTCTTTATATTTGTGAGATAACTTCTACTTACAGGAAGGGTAACGTTATTTGGCAAAAAAAGTTCATTAATTCTTAGAGATAAAACTTTATTGATATTAACAATATAAGATTTGTGAGCTCGAATAAAAAAAACTGGGAGTCGCTTTGATATTTCATTTAAAGAAGTTCTTTCGACAAATACATTTGATGTAGTATGAAAGATTACATCATGTCCATTTTTTTCTATATACATTATATCATTGTAAGGTATGCTAATAATATCGTTGCCCTTGTGATAATAATAAAATTCTCGACTAAATAAATGAATAAATTTATCGAGACAATTATTTATTGTGCCATAGTTAATTGGTTTTAAAAGATAGTTGAATGCTTGAACATCATAACCATCAAATACATATTCCTTAAATGCAGTAAGAAATATAATAATACCTGTGTAACCGCTTTCTCTGAGCTGTTTGCATGCATCAATTCCGGTGAATGAGTTATTGCAATTTAATTCGATATCAGAAAAGAATAAATCACATTTTAGAGTAGGCAAGGATTTAATAAATTTTTTATATGAATTAAGCCAAATAATATTTATTAAAATCCCTGTGTTAGCAGCCCATTTTTTTATTGAGTCTGAGAGTGCTATGAAATCACTTTCATTATCTTCAAGAATTGTGATGTTAATAATCATTAATTATCCTCCAATCAATTATCTAAGGGAAATAAAATAGAAACTGAGAAAATCTCAGTGCCGGGATCAAATTCTATGATGCCATTATATTTTTTTACAATCTCATTAATCCTTTTTATTCCGATGCCATGTTCGTTTTTATTAGAAGTTTTTGTGGTTAAAAGGTTGCCATTTCCTCCATAAAGATATATACCATTTGAACTATTTGATATAAATAGTAGTAGCATATTGTTATATGGTTTAATTTCAATTTGAAGTCTACGTTTAGTCATGTCTAACTTACAGTTGGCTTCTATTGCATTATCAAGTAAATTACTAATTAATGAACACAAATCCATATCTGAAATGTTATAATTAGCTGGAAAATGAATCTGATGTTTTATAGAAATATTATTATCTAGTGCTTTCGAGAGTTTTGCTGTCATAATACAGTCAATGGGGATTATTCCAGTTGAGATTGTATATGATGTCCTTTCTATAGAGTTATTTATCTGATATATGTATTTTAAGGCGTCAGAATTTTTTTCGTTTTCTACAAGTTTATATAGAATGCTCATATGGTTCATGATGTCATGTTTAAATACCCTAAGACTATGGGTGGAATTAATTATTTCCTCATTTTGTCGAGCTTCCATTTGATTAATTGTAATACTCTGAATAAGTCTGTCATTTTTTTCTTTTTCTTTTCCAAGTCTATAAATATATATGGAAATATATACAAATAAAAATAGTGTAAGTCCGAAAATAAATAAGAGTAAGTGGAAAAAGTTTTCAGTGTATATTGACTGTTTTAATAGAATAATAAGTACATTCTCTTCTAATATGACACATATAGTAGAAATTATGAAATAGGAAATTTTATCAAGTTTTCCTAAAACAAACACCTGTGGAGTAAAAAGCAAAAATATGATTACAAACAAGGCAATTATAGATATATATATTAAGGAAAAAAGTATTCGCATATTTCCCAAATATAATACCTGCGAGAGATTTATATTATAAAACTTTATTGGTATTAATAAAGTCAAAGCATCTGAAATTATTAGTATCAGGCAATAGATAAAAGAGACAAAAAAACTATTAAAAATAGGATTAACAAAAAATAATATTAAGAAAATAATATTAAGTAATAGTACAGATGTTAAAGAAATAATGGTAGATATCTTGCTTATATTCATAAGAGTAATTAATAGTGATTTACATAGTATGAATAATGTTTGTTCAGCCGTATGATAATGATATTGACGTTTAGTAAATTTTGCATTACAAATTACAGCAAATAGAAACGATTCTAATAGATTTATTATAAATTCCCAAATTATGATAAACATATATTCTACTCCTTGATTAGTGTAAGTAAATTATAACAGATGCTCTTTTTTTCTACAATGAGCAATAACACTATCAGCAAGCTATTCACAGCCAATTTTATGTCGTTTGCGCCAAATATCTTGTATAAATTAATAAATTGTGTAATTCTTAGATTAAGATAAATATTCAGAAACGCCTAGTGAATATTTGTAAAACTGTACGATTCCCGTGCTTTCACGAGACTGCGAAGTAAATTTTGATCATATCTGTGGAATGGCTCTATTCGAGCTACCTTGAGAACAAGAAAATCTCTTAACAGAAAGGTATACATAAATGAAGAAAAATAAAATACTAGTTGGTGTTATATCAATTATGTTTGCAGGAATAATTACATTGGGGATAATAGAATGTAACAATAGCAATACAAAGGATAACGATAAATTATTTATTGGAAATGGCAAATTTTGTCAAGCAAAAAGGTTGAATGGATTGGGTGCCATTTATGATGACGACTATATTTTTTTTGATTGTGAGAATCAAATATATGAATCGTATAATTATTCTAATAAGAAAAACGACAAAAAGCTTAATGTGAATTGCAGAAACTCAGCTTGTTCACACAACAATGATAAGTGTGAAGCATATGTTGAACTTGGTGAGTATTTTGTTTTCAATAGTAAAATATACAAATATTATAACAAAAGTAAAGTTGTATCAGGTGAAAATAGGTTGTATGGTTCTATTGTTGAGGAAGAATCAGGAAAAACGGTCTTTAAAAATTCTATTCCAACTGATATGTCATCAGAATTAGCAATTGATGATAGTGAGGCTATTTTATATGTTAGGGTATTGTCGGATGATATAATAAAAGTAGATGGTGATAGACATGCCTATTTGTTGGACAAGAATTTTAATATTATATACTGTCATTACAATATTGGCAAATTTCCATGGGGAGCTATTTTGAATGGAAATTATTACTATATCAATGATATAAATGAAATTGTCAAGGTAGATTTAACAACGTTTGAGAGTAAATCAATAGCATCAAATGGTAAGGCTTTTATGGCGGATAACGATGAGAATTTTATATATTATTCAAATGAATTTAGCGAATTATATAAGTTGTCACCGGATGATGAAAGTTCTATAAAAATAGCAGATAATGCGCTTTTCTTTTCTGTACAGAATAAATATATATATGCCAGTGGTGGAGATAATGGTAACAAAATAATATATGATAAAAACGGAAAAATTATTGCCGATTATTCAGCTTGTGTAAATATGGGAGCCGATTCTGCCTTTCAAATAAATGATAAAATATATACAATATTTAATGGTGGTGTAGCTTACATGGATCTTGATGGGAAGAATTATGGTGAGATGATGCAATGAGATATGAAATTAAAAAAATATTATCATGTAAAATACTTATGATTTCTATGATTGTGGCTTTTATTTTTTCAATGGCAATTTCATATAATGCATATGCTAATGAGAAAATAGATTTAAGAGAGTTTTCTGCATATATTGGTGATTTTTCAGAACGAAAATATGATATGATAGAGCAAAAAGTAATGGAGTTACAAAACAAATATGAAGAAACACAAAATGAAGATGTAATGGATGAAATGTTTGTTTATCTGACATTGGATAAAGATGCTTTAAATTGTCATAATGTTGTTGAATATAGGGATAGTGTTATTTCTGATTCTAAAATTAAAATAAAAACTGAGTCTGGATATTATAAGAGAATGAACGAAACGATAAATAAATTATATGGAAAGAAGACTAATCTTGTAATTGGAGAAAGTGAGACTTTAAATGAAGTATATGATTTATTTTGCGTAACTGATATTGTAGATATTGTATTTATTATTGTAATTATTTTATTTTCTTCTTTTTTGTTTTTGAATGAACATAATAACAATACATTTTATATGATTAAATCATCATATAGAGGTGGGAAGTTATCTTATCGGAATAAAATAGTGGTAACATTATTTTTTTCGATAATGGCATCAGTGGTTGAAACTTTGGGAATGACAATATGGTCAGTTTTTTGGAATAAAATAGATCAATGGAATACATCAATTCTCTTAAATAACGCTTTCTTACATTCACCTTATAGTATTACTTTATTTGAGATGATAATTGGAGTAGTAATTATGAGGGCAATTGGTTTTTTTGTATTATCTAGTGTATTTATTTTTGCTTCTTTATTTTTTAAAAGTAATATTGTGCCGATAGCGATTAATACATTTATTGGTCTGGGAGGTATAGCAATTAATTATATTTTATCAGGAAAATATTTTGCTTTATCCGGTGGCACAATCAGAGAAGCTGAAAATTATGATATTCTTAGAAAGTATACACCGTTTCCATTGATTAGTGAAAGTGTCAATTATTTTAAGGAATATGAACCTATCAATTTAATGGGAGTTCCAATTCAGTTATTAAGTTATTCTTTAATAATTAATCTGGTTTTTGCAATTATAGTGATAGCGCTGGGTTACTATTTTTATAACAAGAATTTTAGGGAAAGTTGAGTTCAAAAATATCATGCTAGAGTTAATTGATATAAAAAAAAGATATGGCAGTAAAGAAGTATTGCATGGAATCAGCATCAAATTTGAAAATGGTATTTATGGATTGATTGGACCAAATGGATCTGGTAAATCTACTATTATGAATATAATGTCAGATGTTTTGGATATGAGTTCAGGCAAAATTTTATATAATGGAACTGATATAAAAGAATTAGATGACAGATATAGGGAAAAAATTGGTTTTTTGCCACAAAATGTAGGTTATTATCCAAATTTCACAGCAAAAAAAACCATAGAGTATTTTGGGTATCTTAGAGGTGTAAATAAAAAAGAATTAGATTCAAACGTGGAACAGGTGTTAAGGGATGTTAATTTGTATGAGAATCGTAACGATAAGGTTAAATCTTTTTCAGGAGGAATGAAGCAAAGACTTGGAATTGCAATAACATGTGTAGCTAATCCGGAGATTATTATTTTTGACGAGCCGACAGTGGGACTTGATCCGGAAGAAAGGGCAAGATTTAAAAATCTAATTAGAAAATTATCTAAAACAAAAACTATTGTATTATCAACACATATTTTATCAGACGTAGAGGAAGTGGCTGACTATATAATATTGATTAAAGAAGGATGTCTGACAAAATTTGAGAAGATTGGTGGGAAGGATAATGAATAATGTTACCAAAATGGAATTATACAAAGTTCTTTCAAAACCTCAGGTATATATAATTTTTGTTGTTGGACTAATTATTCAAAGCATCATGGCGGGACAGATGAGAACAACTATGTTTAATGGATATCATAAGTCTGTGTATGAAAATTATATGAATGAAATGGAAGGCGAATATTCAATTGAAAAAAAAGAATACATTAATTCAGAATATCAGAAATTCCAAGCTATTATGGATGATGAGCAAAAGAATGAAATTGCATTTAATAATGGCAAAATAGATGGTAAGGATTATCATTCTATAATCAACGAAGAAAAGAAAGCTAAATATAGAATAGCAACGGTCAAATACATTGTTGAGAAAACAGAGTATTATGATAGTCTGGATAAAAGTGCACAATATTTTTATGATATTGAAATAAGTGATTATGTTGAAAATTTGAGGTTTAATGTTATACCTATAATAGTTATTTTATTGATTGTGGTACCTATGTATACAGATGATATATATGCAGGAACATTAGCTATGATTAAATCATCTAAAAATGGAAGAATGATATTGTTAAAATCGCGGCTGAACATTAGTTTATTAATTTCGTTGTTGATATGTATATTATTTGCATTTATTGAATTTGTGACAAAGTACATTATATTTGATTTAGGAAATCTGAATGCAGGGGTTGAAAGTCTGATGATTGAGAGGACTATGCATTTACCATATATTATATCGGACTTGTCTATATGGCAATTTATTGTTTTATTATATCTGTTCTATCTTATAATCTCGGTTATGATTAGCATAATTGGTTTATTAGTTTCTAAAATATCACGAGGAAATATAGAAGCATTTTCAATAATGAGCGTTATTATTGTAGGTGTTTCATATATTTTAAATATTTTGTGACTGATATGTAATGACTTTTCAATAAAGAGACTGAATATGCCGTTTGCAGACTTTGAAAGGGCGATGCAAAAGGCGGGATACAAGCTTCCGGAGCTTGCATAATAAAGTAAATGCACTATAAAAAGGAACCAGCAGGTTACTTTTTATAGTGCAATTTTATATTGTTAGCTCTAATCAACCAGTCCCTTGTTCTTCCACTTTCCGCTCTTCCAGCGCAGCACCATGCCGACCGCCCTGATGCACTCGTCACTTGCAAGTCCGATGTAAGCACCGACTGCGAGAAGGCCCAGATGCAGTCCGAAGAAGTATGTTCCGCCGACCGCCGCAAGGTACATGAAAACAGCACCCATGACAACCGGGAATACGGCGTCACCGCTTGTCTTCAGTGCCTGACCATAGACCAGATTGGTGACTCTTCCAAGCTCCAGCACAATATCGATGGCGAGAAGCTTTGTTACCAGATTTATCATCTGTACGTCATTCGTGAAGATTCGTACAATGTAGTTACCTAAAAGCGCAAATGTGATAGAAAGGCAGGATGCCGTAATCACACCGTAGATAGCAGCCTTGCGAGTGCCCCTATCACATTCGTCATACTCCTTTGCTCCGATATGCCAGCCGGTCAGGATGGCATTTGCCTGAGCTAAGGCAGCACCGATACAGTACGAAAAGTTAGCAATCTGTGTGGCATAAGAGCGCGCAGTGACGTTCATTCCGTCAGCATCCATCTGGTTCATGAATCGCACTACAAGAGTCATTGCGATATTGTAAAGCGCGGTTTCACAGGCAGACGGGAAGCCAATCTTTATAATCTGTCCGAGAATTTTTCCGGGAGCTATGCGCTCGGGACTGTCCTTTGCCTTGATGAGCACAGCACCCATTAAGGCAACAATAATCAGATTGATAATACGTGAAATAACCGTTGCTGTGGCAACACCCATAACGCCCCAGTTCATTACAAAGAGGAAAACAGCGTTAAGTATAAAGTTAATGACATTTCCAATAATTGATGCCCAAAGTGACTGCTTTGTGTAGCCGAAAACTCTCAGGTAGCTTGAAAAAATCGGTATGAGAGCATTTAAAAAGCAGGCACCTCCAACAATGCGCAGATAAGTATTTGCCGAATCAAAAAGCGCCGGTGCAATGCTTACCATTTTAAGAATATTTCCGGAAAAAACAGCCAGAAATACAGACATGAGCACACCTATTACAGCGTTAAATATAAGCCCAAGCTGCCTTGCCTGATATGCTATACCCGGTTTTCCGGCACCGATATTCTGTGTCATGACGGCAACCATACCGCTTGAGATGACACCAAACATGATGATGAAAACAGAGATATATGTATTTGCCGTGCCGACAGCACCAACCGCCTGGTCGCTCACGGATGACAGCATAAGAGTGTCGACCATGCCTGACAGCATGTAAAAAAGTGTTTCGAAGCATATTGGAACGGAAAGCTGTGTAAGTGTTTTTCTTTGAACCTGCATATAGATTACCTCATTTATAATGTATGTATACTTTGTGATATTAACAGAATGAATGCAAACTTCTCGTTATAAGCTTCATTTGGGAGAGGAAGATATAAAGAAGAGAAGCCTGCATGTATCAATATATTACATTATCACAAATAATTCTTGTATTATTTCAAGGAAAAATTGTACTATTTCTACTTTATCTATAACTAAGTTACTGCTCATACCACAGCGTAGATTCTTTAAATCATAGGGAACAAATAAAAAATTGCACACCTTATGCATGTAATATGTTAAAATAAAAATAGTTGATATATAATTATTATAGTAAACAAACCGGATGGGGATTAAAAGAGACTAAGGAATATGTAGAAAAATGTATTTTGAATTAAAAGAAAATCGGCCACACGGCACACCGGAAAATCCGTTCAGTCAATACCATATCAGTAATGTAAAGCGTGCGTTCCAGATTCCGGTACACTGGCACGATGAGCTGGAAATTATATATGTAAAGCAGGGCAAGCTGCATGTGACAATATCAGGTGAAAACTATATAGGAAGCCCAAAGGATGCATTTGTGGTATCTCCGGGCAGTCTGCATTTAATGGGCTCGCCGACAGGAGATGTAGATTATTACACGTTTCTGTTTCCTCTTGAATATATATCATTTCAGACGGACGATCTCATGGAAAAATCAATCCTATCCCCTCTCAAACGAGGAAGACTTATGATTAGTCCTCAGATAAATGATACAGCAGCAGATATATGCGAGCGGCTGATAGAGATAAATGCACAGATATCAGCAAAAAACGCTGAAAGCACAGATGCTGCAGATATAGAGGCGCAATTTGAGACAAAAATAACTCTCATCAAATTCATCCGGAAAATGTGGAGAAATGGTCTGATTCTGGAAAATGGTACAAATGGCACCAACACAACAGAAAAAGAAATGATAACGTATATCCGGCAAAACTATACAAGGGAAATTTCACTGAAGGAATTTGGTGCACAGTTTCATTTGTCAGAAAAATACATATCACGCTACTTTAAAGAGCATTTTCATATTACCCTGTCACAGTATGTCAATCATCTCAGGCTGGAGCACGCCAGACAGCTATTGGAGGAATCAGCAGCTTCCGTTACAGAGGTTGCGATGTGCAGTGGATATCAGAATGTGAGCTATTTTATACGCAGCTTCAAGAAAATGTATGGGGTATCACCTCTTAAATACAGAAATTTTCAAACTTTACCTTGACAAAGTGACAAAAAGAGCATAAAGTATATTAAAAGATTAATTTAACAGTGTTTCAAAACCGATGAGAAAGAAGAGTAGACCTTTCCGGATATCTCAGAGAGCTGCAGATGGTGGGATTGCAGTATGGATGGATTTGTTGAATGGCCTTTCGAGGGTGATCCGAAGCGTTTGATTGTACAGAGCATAGTTTCTTAACGATTAAATCAGTAGGCGTCACCGGGAACCGAACCCGTTATCATTTCGGCATGTATATTAGTACATGACAGAGTGGACAATTCGTCAAATTGAGTGGTACCGCGATAATAAGAATTTATTACCGTCTCAAGCATTAGCTTGAGGCGGTTTTTTGCATAAACACCCACATGATGAAATGTCGTTAGCGCAAATTTGATTTGAGGCTATGACATCTGGCTTGTTGTGGCAGGTTTATGAGAAAATCGCGAACATCGGGAAACAAACACTTCACAAAGAAAGTGAGGAATTCAATATGAAAAAGAAAGTGTTATCAGTAATTTTAGCAGCAGTTTGCACCATGGGCCTTATGGCAGGCTGTGGAGCAGAGGGATCAAAGGGCTCTACACAGAGTGGCTCAAAGGGTGACAGCTACACAGTAGGTATTTCGCAGTTTGCAGAGCATGGCTCTCTTGACAACTGCAGGGAGGGCTTCTTAGAGGGGCTCAAGGAAGAGGGCATCGAGGAAGGTAAAAACCTTAAGGTTGATTACCAGAATGCACAGACAGATACCGGTACAGCAAGCACTATTGCAGACAGCTTTGTATCTGAGAAGGTTGATATGATTTGTGCCATCGCTACACCATGTGCAGCCAGCGCCTACAATTCAGCTATGAATGCAGACATTCCAACAGTATACACAGCAGTTTCAGATCCTGTTACAGCAGGTCTTGCTAAGGAGGACGGCTCAAGTGTCGGAAACATCACAGGCTCATCAGACGTGCTTCCTGTTGAGGAGCAGCTTAAGATGATCAGGGAGATGATGCCGGAAGCAAAGAAAATCGGTATTCTCTACACCACAAGTGAGGCAAACTCATGCAGCACCATTGAGGAGTACAAGGAGCTTGCAGATAAATACGATTTTGAAATCGTTGACACCGGAATAAACACATCAGCAGATATTGAGATTGCAGCATCAGATCTTGTTGCCAAGGTTGACTGCCTGTGCAACCTCACAGACAACACAGTAGTAAATGCACTCCAGACTGTTCTCGACAAGGCAAATGGAGCAAAGATTCCGGTATTCGGAAGTGAAATTGAGCAGGTTAAATCAGGCTGTGTCGCTTCAATGGGAATTGATTACTACCAGCTTGGAATCGAGACAGGAAAGATGGCAGCAAAGATTTTAAAGGGTGAGGAGAAAGCCTCTGACACTCCGTTTATCACAGCTTCAAAGGCTGAGCTTTATGTAAACACTGCAGCAGCAGACAAGATTGGCATGACACTTGATGCAGATTATATCAAGGATGCAGCCGAGACATTTGATAAGATTGAAGTAAAATAGTTACGTTGATTTTTAAAGCAGGGGAGGATACACCGTGACATTAGTTTTAAGCGTTTTAGAGCAGGGCATGATTTATGCAATCATGGCTCTTGGAATATATATCACATACACCATACTGGATTTTCCGGATCTGACCGTAGATGGAAGCTTTCCGCTTGGAGCGGCACTTTCGGCGGTGCTCATCACAAAGGGCGTTAATCCGATACTCACACTGCTTGTGACATTTGCGGCAGGTGCGTTTTCCGGAATGCTGACCGGAATCATCCATGTGAAGCTCAAGGTGCGTGACCTTTTATCGGGAATTATCATGATGACAGCGCTTTACACGGTGAATCTTCGTATTGCAGGAAGAGCAAACCTGCCAATATACAATATGACCACACTTTTCGACAATGATTTTGTCAGAAATGTATTTAAGGGCGGCTTAGCACAGTTTTCAAATGTGATTATCATCCTTGTTATCACACTTGTGATGAAATTCCTGCTCGACTGGTACATGAGCACAAAGTCGGGATATCTGCTTCGTGCCGTAGGTGACAATGAGACTATCGTTACATCTATGGGTGTGGACAAGGGCATCACAAAAATCATCGGCCTTGCAATTGCCAACGGCCTTTGCAGCTTAAGCGGATGCATTTTTGCACAGCAGCAGAGATATTTCGATATATCAATGGGAACCGGAACAATGGTTATCGGACTGGCGAGCGTTATTATCGGAATCAGCCTGTTTAAAAAGGCAACATTTTTGCGTGTGACCTCGAGTGTTGTTATCGGAGCGATTGTATACAAGGCATGTGTGGCAATCGCTATAAAGCTTGGTATGCCGTCGAGCGATTTGAAGCTCATTACAGCGGTATTGTTCCTCATCATTCTGGTGCTTGGAATGGATAGAAACAAAAGAAAGAAGGTGGCATAATGTTAGAGCTCAACCATATCCACAAATTATATAATCCTGGAACAGTCAACGAGATATGCCTCTTTGATGATTTTAATCTGAAAATAGATGATGGACAGTTTGTTTCCGTTGTAGGAAGTAATGGCTCCGGAAAGACATCTATGCTCAACATCATCTGCGGTTCTATCCCTATTGACGGTGGCAGCATAGTGGTAAACGGCACTGACATCACAAAGCAGAAGGATTTTATCAGACACCGCCGCATAGGCCGTGTATTTCAGGATCCGTCAAAGGGAACCTGTCCTTCCATGACAATCCTTGAAAATCTGTCCATAGCTGACAACAAAGGAAAGACATACGGTCTGGGCCGTGGTACAAACCACAGCAGGATAGAGCATTACAAGGAGATGCTTGCCGAGTTAAACCTTGGACTTGAGGATAAGCTTCATACAAAGGTTGGCGCACTTTCAGGCGGTCAGAGACAGACACTTGCGCTTCTCATGGCTACGATGAATCCAATCGAGTTTCTCATCCTTGACGAGCACACAGCAGCCCTCGATCCAAAGACTGCTGAGATTGTAATGCAGCTCACAGGCAAGATTGTGGCAGAGAAAAAGGTTACAACAATCATGGTTACACACAATCTGCGCTATGCTGTTGAATACGGAGACCGCCTTATCATGATGCATCAGGGCAAGGCGATAATCGACAAGGCCGGCGCCGATAAGAAGGCTATGCAGGTTGATGATATTCTTGGCACATTCAATGAGATCAGTATTGAGTGCGGAAACTAGTATATGCGAAATATAAATATGAATTGAAAATGTCCTCCTGTGGGAGTATAATATAACTATACTATACTTCTGAGGGAGGATATTTTTATGCTTTTATATCATGGATCGGATCATATTATTGAAAAGCCTGAATTTGGTGCAGGAAAGAAGCATAATGATTATGGAAGGGGATTCTATTGTACACAAAATATAGAATTAGCTAAGGAATGGGCCGTATCAGAGGATGCAGACGGATATGTTAATAAATATAGCATATATACATCAAAACTAGAGGTTTTGGATATAAACAGTGACAAATATACTATGATGCATTGGCTTGGAATATTACTTAATAACCGTATATTTACACTCACAACACCACTTGAACGGGAGGCAAAACAATATATTCTGGATAATTTTAATATATCACTGGATGGAATTGATATTGTAAAGGGGTATAGGGCAGATGATAGTTATTTTTCTTATGCACGTGATTTTATAAGTGGCGTTATTTCTTATGAACAGCTTTCAAAGGCTATGAGACTGGGAAAGCTTGGAGAGCAATACTGTCTTATAAGTAAAAAAGCATTTGCAGCTTTAGAATATACTGGAAGTGAGTATGCTAATTTTAAGGAATGGTATCCACGGAAAATGCTTAGAGATATGTATGCCCGAAAAGGATATAGGGATATGGAAAAGGAATCATATAGAAGGGGAGAACTGTATATTTCAAGGATTATAGATGAGGAGATGAAAAAAGATGATTTACGCATATGACAAGGTTTATCTTCGAATTGCACAGCGAAGTCTTGGGGAGATGCTTAGTTATGCAGTGTATGACCTCGGATATGAGCTGGAGGATTATTATAAAAGATTTTTGCAGTCGGAATATAGTATGCGCTTTTCAAAAGGTGATTTATTTGTGATAACCGGAATGTCGGGCGCTGAACTTGCGATAAGGGTATTAAATATACCTGATGATGATATAATAATGCCTTCGTACAATACAGCTAAAAGCCAGGAATATTGGACAGGGTGGATATTAGCGTATTATCAATGGGAGAATGGCAGAACCTTTGAAATGATTGATAAAGAGATACCTATTTGTAAGATCAGAAATATGTATAATCCTTATCATGAGATGGATATTTCATCTGCCATTTTGAAATTGAGAGAGATGAGTCAGGTATCAAGAGCGGAGACATATCTAAAAAAACTACGCAAAAGGGCTGGTATCAGTCAGAGCGTTCTTGCGGAAGAAACAGGCATTCCTGTAAAAACTATCCAACAGTATGAACAGCGCAGAAAGGATATAAATAAAGCACAGGTCGAGTATGTTGTCAGGCTGTCAAAGGCATTGTGCTGTGAACCGCAGGATATTTTGGAGGAACAGTCCTCAATCGTTTAGAATGGGACTGTTAGTCTCTATAGATTTTATACTCTCATCATCCCTGACATAATGCATCCGCCGGCGGCTCCGCATTTCATGACCTCAGCAAGTCGCGGAACACTAATGTCTTGTATGGAATCATAAGTGGATGATGCATCAAAAGCTTTGCTGTCATCGCTTAAAGCAATATTGATTCCACCAATCGCGTAAACCGGTATCTCAACCGCATCACAGACATTTTTGAGGAAATCAAGTCCGCGCGGAGGCAGTCCTTTTTTGCAGTCGGTTGCAAAAATATGTCCTGCCGTCATATATGTGGCACCAAGCTGTTCGGCTTTTATGGCATCTTCTACAGAGTGGACAGAGGTTCCGATAACCTTGAAGAATTGTTGATAATTGTCAGTGCTTTTTGACATACCTGTGGATATATTGCCGGACACATTTTTTTTGACATAAGCTTCAAGGATTGGCAATGGCAGATGTATATACGGATGCTCAAGCTCCATTGCTACATTTATAAAGCTGTGCAGCATGCACTGCACATCATATTTTTTACACAAAGCAATCACATCGCGTGCCAGAGACAGATATTCTGCCTCCGGCATATCCTTTTCCCTGAGCACAATTGCATGGGGATGGAGCTTACAGACACGCTCGAGCTGTTCCATGAACGGACGGCTGCACAAGTGTCTGTTTGTGATAGCGATTATATTATCACTCTGTAAAGCATGTTTTGAGTTTTCGTATAAGAGTTTTTCTTTATTCATATTTGTACCTACACGTAAATATAGTCGCTCATCACCGGCTGCAAACCATTGTCGAGCAGTGCATTAAATACCTCATCCACGCTTCTGCCATCAGAGATTTCAAACTGGTCATCGCCCTTGTCCTCTATATCGTCCACATGGCTTCCGATTCCGGTGCTGACACCGGCTGAAATTTTGGTGGCGGCGATATTTACCAGATTGTCACGCACACGCGCTACCTCTCTAGTAGATATGGTGATGCTTGCAAACGGCATGAAGAGCCTGTAAGCGCATACCACCTGAAGGAGCTGTGTCTCGTGGACATCTTTTGGATTGATACGGTCATTGTTTATGATAGGGCACAGACGAGGGCATGAGAATGCAATCTCAGCTCTTGGATATTTTTTCTGGAGCAGGTATGCGTGATATCCGGTGGCAAGTGCATCCTTTCTGAAATCATCGAGACCTAAAAGTGCGGCAAAGCCGACACCTCTCATACCACCCTTAAGAGCACGCTCCTGTGCATTTACACGGTAAGGGAAAATCCTCTTGTGTCCGGCAAGGTGAAGAGTCTCGTATTTGTCAGAGTTGTAGGTCTCCTGGAAAACGGTCACATAGTCAGCACCGCACTCGTGCAGGTATGCGTATTCGTCAGAGTTCATAGGATAAACCTCAAGACCTATAACCTTGAAATATTTGCGGGCAATTTTGCATGCCTCTCCAATGTATTCGACGTCTGACATTTTCTTGCTCTCACCGGTGAGAATCAGGATTTCCTGAAGACCGGTTTTGGCGATTGCAGCCATTTCCTTTTCGATTTCTGAGGCATTCAGCTTTGCGCGGTTGATTTTATTGTGACAGTTGAAACCACAGTAGATACAGTAGTTTTCGCAGTAGTTTGATATGTAAAGCGGTGTAAACATGCATACGCTGTTGCCGAAGTGCTTTCTGGTCTCAAGCTGTGCAGCCTGTGCGATTTCCTCAATAAATGGCTGTGCGGCAGGCGAGAGCAGAGCCTTGAAATCCTCCAATGTGCGGTATTCGTGGGAGAGCGCCGCGCGAACATCGGCTGCGGTGTATTTGTCGTAGTCGTAGGCATCCATTTCGGCAACAACCCTGTCCATGATATCGGAGTCAAGCACCTCCATATCAGGCAGATATTTCATATGGTCTATTCTGTTTTTCTTCATGTCCTCGAGGATTACTTCGTTTACAATGCTGTCGTTGAAGTGGTCATCGTGGGCGATATTTGCATTGATATCTTTGTCATTTGTTATATTTGTATCGTTTGTCATTATGTGTTCCCTTCAAAAGCTTATTATCATATAATCGATTAGTCGCGCAGATATCCTGTCAGAGGAGATGATGCGCTGGCTCCTTTGGTCAGAGTGCGTCCGAGTCCTGACAGATAAGCCATTCTTCCGGCCTCGATAGCCTTTTTAAATGCCTCTGCCATTATCTCAACATCACCGGCTGTTGCAACAGCGGTGTTTGCCATGACTGCGGCAGCACCCATTTCCATAGCCTCGCATGCCTGTGAAGGACGGCCTATGCCTGCATCCACGATGATAGGCAGGTCGATTTCGTCAATCAGAATCTGGATAAATTCCTTTGTGCATATACCCTTGTTTGAGCCGATTGGCGCACCGAGAGGCATGATGCAGGCAGCGCCGGCGTTTGCAAGGTCTCTTGCCACGTTGAGGTCAGGGTACATGTAAGGCATTACAACAAAGCCCTCCTTGGCGAGAATCTCTGTAGCCTTTATTGTCTCAAAGTTGTCCGGAAGCAGATATTTGCTGTCGCGCATGATTTCAATTTTTACGAAATCTCCACAGCCCAGCTCGCGTGATAAACGTGCGATTCTTACAGCCTCATCGGCATTTCTGGCGCCTGATGTGTTTGGAAGCAGTGTGACATTGTCCGGAATATAGTCGAGGATGTTTGCCAGTCCTCCATCGTTTGCACGGCGCAGCGCGAGTGTGATAATCTGTGCATCAGCCTTTTCAATGCAGGCCTTTACCAGGTCGAGTGAAAACTTTCCCGATCCAAGGATGAAACGTGAGGTAAACTCGTGACCTCCTAAAACTAATTTGTCATTTGCTAAATCTATATTTTTACTCATGATTAACTCCTTATATTTTATGATATGAGGGTCAAAAGGTATTTTGCTCCTCATTTATGATTAATTAGATTACTATATGCTACACATTCCCGTAATCAGCCCCCACCCATAAAGCTTAAAATCTCTACCACATCGCCGTCGGCGATAGCAGTGCTGTCATATTCAGTCTTTGGAAGAATCTCTTCATTCAGCTCCACAACGATGTGCTTAGGGTTGTAGTTGTTAGCTGAAAGATACTGCGAAACAGTCATGCCGCATACATCTGCAGCTTCTTTACCGTTGATTTTTACCATTGTGCGTCTCCTTTCCGGATTGAGATGTGGAAAAACGGGGATTACCCCGAAGCAATACATTAAAAAAGAGTTCACAAAGCAATACACCCGCGGTGGTGTACCCCTTCATGAACTCTGTTCACTCTCAAAAATCCGTTATTAAACTATGTAAATATGTAAAATTAAAAGGGAGATACCAATAATTTTACAAACATGAGTATAGTACCTTGCACCGGCAAAGTCAACTGATTTTTAATAAAACCGCATTACGCCTTACGTTATTGATATGTAGTAACTGCATTACAACAATTTCCAACAAATTTTACATAACGCAGACAGTATATTTTCATTAGAATGATATGTTAAAAAAGTAATAAAAATGGTTCTGAGTAACTACTAAAAATTCTGATAGCCGATTTGATGGAGGAAAATAATGTTTGACGAAGAAATCATAACGAAATACAGATACATAATATTACTTCTTGGTACAGCAGTATCGTTTGTGCTTGGCTTTGTAGTGGCATTTGCACTTGCTAAGCTGTGTGGAGTGATGGCTGCAAAGGCAGTGCTCAATATTGCTTTCACGGCAGGCGGTATCACAGGAATGCTTGGATTTGTGTGCATCTGTCTGGCTGAGCTTAGACGCATATAGTTACACATTAAGAAAGAAAACGGAATAAATTATTTTGACATACGACGAAATAAAAAAGAACAAAGAAATATGTGAATGCCTCCGATAGGAAGATGGGCATTCATGCGCAGGATGAGTATGGATCTGAATAGTTACTGATTTTACATAAAAAGTGCATATTCGCACACAAACAAAACAAAATACAAATTTTATCGAAAAACTTACTTATAAAGTTTCTCAGCTCTTGAACTTAAAAATGATTGATAGTATAATTTAAGCGATTGGTGAAAAATAAGATTAAACGATAAGGAGGAAATCGCAATGATTACCTGGAACAACTTGGATACCATGGAATCCTTCAAGGAGCTTTCTAAAGTGGGACGTGTTGACATAAAAGAGGCTATGTCAGGAGACAATGGCGCTAAGCGTGTCAAGGAGTACAACATCCCAATGGCAGAGGGATTCACTTACAACTTCGCTGCAAAGCAGGTGGACGCAGATGTGCTTGAGGCACTTGCAAAGCTTGCAAAGGAGGCACAGCTTACAGAGAAATTTGAGGCACTTTACAATGGTGCTGTTATCAATACAGGTGAGAACCGTCTCGTTCTTCACCAGCTTACCCGTGGACAGCTCGGAGATGCTGTAGTGGCTGACGGAGTTGACAAGCGTAAATTCTACGTAGAGCAGCAGGAGAGAATTGCTGAGTTCGCAAACAAGGTTCACTCAGGCGAGATTACAAACGCAGCAGGAGAGAAGTTTACAACAGTTGTTCAGATAGGAATCGGCGGAAGCGATTTAGGACCTCGTGCTATGTACTTAGCACTTGAGAACTGGGCAAAGAAAAACAATACATTCAAGATGGAAGCCAAATTCATCAGCAATGTTGACCCTGATGATGCGGCAAGTGTGCTGGCATCAGTTGACGTAGCTCACTCTATTTTCATATTAGTATCAAAATCAGGTACAACACTTGAGACTCTTACAAATGAGTCATTCGTTAAGGATGCATTAAAGAACGCAGGACTTGATGCTTCTAAGCACATGATTGCTGTAACAAGCGAGACATCACCGCTTGCAAAGAGCGATGATTACCTTGCAGCCTTCTTCATGGACGACTACATCGGAGGACGTTACTCATCAACATCAGCAGTTGGTGGAGCAGTTCTCTCACTTGCATTCGGTCCTGAGGTATTTGCACAGTTCCTCGACGGAGCAGCAGCAGAGGATAAGCTTTCAAAGAATGCAGACATCATGGAGAATCCTGAGATGCTCGACGCACTCATCGGTGTTTACGAGAGAAACGTACTCGGATATCCTAGCACAGCAGTGCTTCCATATTCACAGGCACTCAGCCGTTTCCCTGCACATTTACAGCAGGCTGATATGGAGTCAAACGGCAAGTCGGTTAACCGCTTCGGTGAGCCTGTAGATTATGTGACAGGACCGGTTCTCTTTGGTGAGCCTGGAACAAACGGACAGCACTCATTCTATCAGCTCCTTCATCAGGGAACAGATATTGTGCCACTCCAGTTCATTGGCTTCAAGAACAACCAGCTTGACACAGACGTAGTCATCCAGGACAGCACAAGCCAGCAGAAGCTATGTGCAAACGTAGCAGCTCAGATAGTTGCATTTGCATGTGGTAAGGCAGACGAAAACAAGAACAAGAACTTCGAGGGTGGACGTCCTTCAAGCATCATCATCGGAGACCAGGTAAATCCTGCATCTCTTGGTGCACTCCTTGCACACTTTGAGAACAAGATCATGTTCCAGGGCTTCTTATGGAATGTAAACAGCTTCGATCAGGAAGGTGTTCAGCTTGGAAAGATACTTGCAAAGAAGGTTCTCGCACATGAGACAGACGGAGCACTTAAGGAGCTCAGCGATATGCTTAATATCTAGTACATCATTTGACATAAGTGAAGATACAGAAATATAAAAACGAGCCGCAATCCTGTGGGTATCAGGATTGCGGCTCGTTTTGTTCTGCCATAAATCATCCGGGTTAAAGATGATGCATGACGAATTGGGTGAGATAATTTATTTAGGTTTATAGTTACTAATGTTGATAAATGTTATCATTATTTGTGTGCTTTATGAAAGACAACATCCTCCTTGATATTGCCGTCGTATCTGGTATAAGCATGGCCTTGGCTGTTCTTTCCGGATGCATCACTGTCGTCCTTCTCAGGACCGTTCTCCATCCACCAGGCATAGGCTGCAGCGCCGATACAAACGGCAGCACACACAACAATTATTATTGTTTCAAGCATTTTAAATCCTCCGTTTTACTTTATCAGCATGACGCGGAGAAAATGTTTATTTAATGTATCTAAGTTATATTTCCTCCGCATATGCGCGAATTTTGAAATAATCAGCGAAGGAAATTAGTTTATGCCCATCCTTGTCGTGGATAAAACGGATAATAAAGCGCCGGCTCGTGTTTGTGAGGCATATGCGCATGACCACGATAGCGGCATATGCGAATAAAATAATATGTATTAACTGGAGTAACGCACCCAGCCAGCTTAAATTGGATGTAAGCCTGCCTAAAAAACCAAGCGAAGAGGTACGGATGCGGCATATGACTGCAGGAAAAGAAGGTATTTCCTCTATATACTGGCAATCCATGAGTGCCGACATATCTGACTCTGAATAAAGCACTGCGCGTGAGTCCAAGACTTCCTGCTGTGGAAGCGCGGCCTTATCAGAAGAGGCATAAGAGCCCCAGACAACCCTGTGATCGTATGAACCGTATGCTGTGCGGTCAGGATCAAACTCGTCCAGATTTTTGTCGAGACTTAGAAAGGAGCAGAATATAAGACAAAGCAACAGTGGTAAAATCAGTATTTTCTTCATGAGAGTCCGCTCCTTTCCTTCCAATTTATGTTTCTATTTTCTTCCTTTAGGTTAAAAAAGTCAACTTGTAAGTAGATTTCTTTTCAAAAATATTGAAATTCTTAATGGGCTGTAATTGTAACCAAATGATTATCTTAAATCAATGATATACATATTGCATAAAAAATAATCGAAAATTTATGCATGTTTGTGCATCACGATAATAGACATTTTTCATGGCACGTGATACTATAATTAACGTAAAAACCCCCCAATACATTATATATTTTTACTATCCCCATAGTAAAATACCTTCTCCTAAAGGACAGCAGAACGATGGCTGTTCTTTTTTTGTCCCAAAATATTAGAGCCTGCACATTTTTTGTACTGCGAGTGGCATACACACTCTCACTTTCGCTACACTGCGCTGCAAAGTGTCTGTATGAATTATGCTTTGAAGGGCTTCTATGCTTGACGAAAACGTCGAAACGCGCCGTCCATGGCGCGATTTCTCCTCTCACCTGCGTCCATGCAGGTGAGTTTCTGCGATTCATGCGCATAATTCTACAGACACTAAGCAGCTACGTTATTCGCTCCTGCGAGAGTATGTATGCCACTCACAGCACTCAAAATAGTGTATATTTCGGGAAACAAGCAGATATAATATTGTTGAAATGATTTAGACATGATACAATCAGATTAGATATTAGATAGCACGCAAGAAGCGAGACATGCTGATAACAGCTCTCTTTCTTCAAGCCTGCAGACATTGAAGGCTCTGATGTCATAATTCAGAGTCACTGACACCAAATACTGTGAGCAGATGATAGTTGCTTCACGTATGAGGAGGAAGAACATTTTAAGATTTAGGGTGTACTTCCAGCGAAGTGCACCCTTTGTTAGTGAACAAAGAGGTACAATAACCGCATGCGCATCTACATGCTCGCATGCAAGGGCGTATGTGGTTATTGGACATCCCAACATAAATTGAAAATTGTAGCAGCGTCAAGCTGCGGAGAAGCCTCGAAAGAGGCGAATTTTCAATTAATGGTGGGAGCTTTGTTCATATTAAATACAAAGAGGTACAATAACCGCATGCGCATCTACATGCTCGCATGCAAGGGCGTATGTGGTTATTGGACATCCCAACATAAATTGAAAATTGTAGCAGCGTCAAGCTGCGGAGAAGCCTCGAAAGAGGCGAATTTTCAATTAATGGTGGGAGCTTTGTTCATATTAAATACAAAGAGGTACAATAACCGCATGCGCATCTACATGCTCGCATGCAAGGGCGTAATAAAAAAGATATAAGGAGTAACGCATGGAAACAAGAATAGCCCTGATCGGCATTATAGTTGAAAACCCGGATTCGGTTGAGCAGCTTAATCATCTGCTGCATGAGTACGGCAGCTTCATTGTGGGTCGCATGGGTATCCCTTACGAGAAAAAGAATGTGAATATCATCAGTGTGGCGATTGACGCACCACAGGATACTATCAGTGCTTTGTCCGGCAGGATTGGCAGGCTGGATGGCATAGGAGTGAAGACAGTTTACTCTAATAAATAAAGCAGACCAGACTATAGGAGAAAGCATGACCGAAAATACAGCAATAATAAAAATTATAGATGAAATTACGGCCTGCCGGAATATCACCCTCGAGCAGCTGCATATGCTGCTTGAGACGGATGATATGCAGGCGGTTGATTACCTGAGAAAGAGTGCAGCAGAGAAAGCCCATGAGACCTATGGCAATCAGGTTTTTATACGAGGGCTGATAGAGTTCACAAACTACTGCAAAAATGACTGCCTCTACTGTGGCATAAGGCACAGCAATACTCACGCGGACCGCTATCGTCTGAGCACTGAGCAGATTATGGCATGCTGCGAGAGTGGCTATGAGCTAGGCTTTCGCACCTTTGTGCTGCAGGGCGGTGAGGACCCGTATTACACGGATGAGCGCATCTGTGAGATAGTATCAGGGATTAAGACAAGGTATCCGGACTGCGCAGTTACGCTCTCTATCGGTGAAAAGTCAAGGGAGAGCTATCAGAGCTACTTTGATGCCGGGGCAGACAGATATCTGCTGCGCCATGAGACTGCGGATGAAAAGCATTACAGGAGGCTTCATCCGGCAGAGATGTCACTTGCAAACAGAAAGCAGTGCCTGTGGGATTTGAAAGAGATAGGCTACCAGGTGGGCTGCGGCTTCATGATCGGCTCGCCGGGACAGACAGTGGAGACCTTGTATGAGGATTTGCAGTTTATAAAGGAGCTTGAGCCTCACATGGTTGGAATCGGTCCTTTCATATCGCAGAAGGATACTCCATTTGCAAATGAGAAGTCCGGAACCATGGACGAGACGCTTCGCCTGCTTTCAATCATCAGGCTCATACATCCAAAGGTGCTGCTTCCCGCCACGACAGCGCTTGGCACAATCCATCCGCTAGGCAGGGAAAAGGGCATACAGTCGGGCGCCAATGTCGTGATGCCAAACCTCTCACCGGTCAATGTCCGCGACAAATACAAGCTCTACGACAACAAAATCTGCACCGGAGATGAGGCAGCAGAGTGCCGCTACTGTATGGAAAACCGGATGAAGAGCATCGGCTATCAGGTGGTGGTGTCGCGCGGAGACTACGCAGATTTGTGATTGATAGTTACGATTAATAATTATAAAACAACACTAGGATATAAAAGGAGATAAAAATGTACAACGTAAAATCATTAAAGGCTGAGGAATTCATCTCAGACGAGGAAATCAAAGAGACTCTCGAATACGCAGAGGCAAACAAAAATAATATAGGGCTCATCGATGAGATTATCGAGAAGGCAAAGCTCAAAAAAGGACTCACACACAGAGAGGCATCAGTGCTTTTAGCCTGTGAGATTCCGGAGAAGCTTGACGAGGTTTACAAGCTTGCTCAGCAGATAAAGAAGGACTTCTACGGAAACAGAATCGTGCTTTTCGCACCGCTTTATCTGTCAAACTACTGTGTGAACGGCTGTGTTTACTGTCCATATCATATGAAAAATAAGCATATTGCGAGAAAGAAGCTCACTCAGGAGGAAATCGTGAAGGAGGTCACAGCTCTTCAGGATATGGGACACAAGCGTCTTGCAATCGAGGCAGGAGAGGACCCTGTAAACAATCCGATTGAGTACATTCTCGAGTGTATCAACACAATCTACAGCATCAAGCACAAAAACGGAGCTATCCGCCGTGTGAATGTAAATATTGCTGCAACTACAGTGGAAAATTACAGAAAGCTTAAAGAGGCAGGAATCGGAACTTACATACTTTTCCAGGAGACATATCACAAGGAAAGCTATGAGCAGCTTCACCCGACAGGACCAAAGCATGACTACGCATACCACACAGAGGCCATGGACCGTGCTATGGAGGGTGGCATTGATGATGTAGGACTTGGAGTGCTTTTCGGACTGGACAAGTACAAGTACGAGTTTGCCGGACTTTTAATGCATGCAGAGCATCTTGAGGCTGTTCACGGTGTAGGACCTCACACAATCAGCGTGCCGCGTATAAAGCACGCAGACGATATCGACCCGGATGTATTCGACAATGGCATCAGCGATGATACCTTCGCCAAAATCTGTGCACTTATCCGTATTTCAGTGCCATACACAGGAATGATAATCTCAACCCGTGAGAGCCAGGCTGTCCGTGAAAAGGTTCTGCCGCTCGGTGTTTCACAGATCAGCGGCGCATCAAAGACAAGTGTCGGAGGCTATGCAGACCCTGAGGCTGAGAAAAATGCAGATGCAACATCAGAGCAGTTTGATGTCAGCGACCAGAGAACACTTGACGAGGTGGTAAACTGGCTTATGAAGATGGACTATATTCCTTCCTTCTGTACAGCCTGCTACAGAGAGGGCAGAACTGGAGACCGTTTTATGGCACTGTGCAAGAGTATGCAGATACTTAATTGCTGTCATCCGAACGCACTCATGACACTGAAGGAGTATCTCGAGGATTATGCAAGCCCGCAGACAAGAGAGCTTGGAATGAAGCTCATCGATAGGGAAATAGAAAAGATTACAAATCCAAAGGTTAAGCAGACCTGCTATGAGCATATACATGATATTGCAGACGGAAAGCGTGATTTCCGTTTCTAAAGGAGGACATATGGGAAATTTGAATGAGACGCCTTCTGCCAACAGACTTCATATAGGTATATACGGAAAGACAAACAGTGGTAAGTCATCTCTGATAAATGCGGTTACAAAGCAGGAGGTTTCCATTGTAGCTGACGTGGCAGGTACGACAACCGACCCTGTGTACAAGCCGATGGAGATTCATCCGCTCGGACCGTGCGTGATTATTGATACGGCGGGCTTTGATGATGACAGTGAGCTTGGTGAAAGACGTGTGGAAAAGACCCATCTGGCAGCAGAGAAGACAGACATAGCCGTTGTAGTGCTTGATATTGCAGAGGTCATTGCTGCAAAAAAGGCAGGGGTACCATTTAAAAAGGCTTTTAAGGATGAGGCAGAGTGGAGCCTGCTATTTGCAAAAAAACATACTCCGGTTGTATTTGCCTTAAACAAGATAGACGAGATTTTGCTTTCTGCTGAGGCACAGGAAAAGAGCAGAGGAAAGCTTGACAATGCTGCAATAGAGGCTGCAAAGTGCTGGGTTTTTGAGGAAAACAGTGCCGTGATGGGCAAAAATGCAGACAATAGCTTTGAGGTTGTAGCAGTCAGCGCATTAAAGGGCAAGGGAATGGATGCCGTTATCTCTGCACTCACACGCCTTTTGCCCGAGGATTTCGGACAGGAATTTATCCTGGGAGACCTTGTTAGTGAGACCGACCTGGTGCTTCTTGTCATGCCGCAGGATATCCAGGCGCCAAAGGGCAGACTCATATTGCCACAGGTGCAGACACTCAGGGAATTGCTCGATAGAAAATGCCTTGTGATGAGCACGACGACTGACAAAATGACAGATGCGCTTGCAGCATTATCTCACGCGCCAAAGCTCATCGTGACAGATTCACAGGTGTTTGGCTATGTGTACGAGCACAAGCCGGCGGAGAGTATGCTCACATCATTTTCAGTGCTTTTTGCAGCATACAAGGGTGATCTGCCATACTATGTGGAGAGCGCAAGGGCAATTGATGCCTTAAAGCCATCCTCAAGAGTGCTTATCGCAGAGTGCTGTACACATGCGCCTCTTGCAGAGGATATAGGCAGGGTGAAGCTTCCGAACCTGCTTCGAAAGCGTGTCGGTGAGGAGCTTACCGTGGATATTACAAGCGGTACGGACTTCCCTGATAATCTATCTCAGTATGACCTCGTTATTCAGTGTGGCGCTTGCATGTTTAACAGAAAATATGTATTATCAAGAATAGACAGGGCACGCACTCAGCATGTGCCGATGACAAACTATGGCGTGGCAATAGCACACCTGACAGGAATACTCGATAAGGTGAGCATGCCCTAGAAAAGCCTTAAAAGCCGGGAGGAAGAGAAGCTATCGGTATGACGAAAACAAGTGATTTTGACGACAAAGTGAATTATAGTGGTGATTATAAAGGCAATTATAGCAATAATTACAGCGGCAATTATAGCGCCACCGGTTACGCTCGTCTGGCGAAGAGTCTTATTGATATAGTAAAGGAGCAGCAGGCGAAGCTTGGCTACAGGAAGGAAATAGTCAGACTGTATTATCCTCTTTCCACGCTCAGGCATTTCTTTGAGTGTGCAGGGGCTGATAATAAAATTGCAGCCGGCATGATTTCAGAGCAGCATATGCTTGAAATCCTTGCTCCAAACAACCTGCCAAAGCAGCTTACTGACACCATGGGCGAGATAAAGGTCACCGCAAAAGATGAGCGCTTCTGCATAGAGATACCACCTGAGGGCAGTGAGTATGTGCATGAAAACACGGCTGACAACGAGTTTATCAGTGAGCTGATTGCGCTTGTTGGCACGCATGGATGTACCATGGAGCAGATAACTGAGCTGTTTTACAAATACTCGGACAATATCGAGAAAAAGGATATGCAAAACGGCGAGTTTGACTGTTACATCCGCTTCTTAAATGATCCGGATGACACATACTACTATTGCTTTCATGACGAGGGCTGCCATATTATTTACCATAGATTTCTGCCGCAGGATTATGCGGACTTTGGATTTTAATGGATATTGCTTTTGGTGTTGGCCTTTGAAATTACTTTGAAGTTACACGGAGACATAGTTTGACAAAAATATAACAATCTAATATAATGGCGGTTGAGAGTAAGGTTTATGTATAATACGCACAGCAGGAGATATACACATGGCAACATTTACCAGAAAAGCCATAATGCAGACTTTTTTACATATACTGAAAAACAAACCGCTGGACAGGATTACAGTCAAGGATATATGCGAGCAGTGTGAGATAAACAGAAACACATTTTACTATTATTTCAAGGACATATATGATGTGCTTGAGGCCATATTTGAGGACGAGGTGCGGCTCGTGATAGATGAGGCAAAGGAGGGCGTGACATTTCATGATGCATATGCCAGAGCCGCTGCCCTTATTCTTAATAACCGCGAGGCGATAATGCACATTTATGCATCGGAAAACGGCAGGGTATTAAGGACATATCTGGATGCCGTGGTCACGCAGGTGGTGCGCCGCTTTGTGTTGGAAAAGGCAGAGGGCTATAGCCTGGATGATAGTGACATTGCTTTTATCACGGCATTTTACAGCAACGGAATCGTGGGCAGTACAATTAAGTGGATTGAGAGAGGCAGTATGATGAGCAGCCTGCCTGAGACCATTACGGCAAATGGCGTTGGACTGTCAAAAAGCCAATACAACAGAGATATTGTTAAGAGAATAGGTGACTCTTTCGATGCCACAATTTATGATATGATTGAGTGCTGTCTGTAGGCAGGCGGATATTGTATGACAAAATAATTCGAACAGATTTGACAGAGTGTCTGAATTTCAGACACTCTTATTTTTTTGCCCATTTTAAAGACGATTATGGTGGATTAGAATAGCAGACAAAAAGGAGGGAGATACTTTATGCATACATTGGTACGTGTGAAAAATGCATACACTGTCATGACAATATGCCTGATTGCATTGGGGGCAGCTTTGTTATTTGCGCCACAGCTTGGACTAAAGACAATGTGCATGTTATATGGAGTGTTTCTCATAATATATGGTGTGACAAAGCTGTCCGGATATTTTGCAAAGGATTTATTTCAGCTTGCGTTTCAGTTTGACCTGGCACTGGGTATAGTTTCAATAGTGCTTGGAATCATAATTATTAAAAAAACTGAGTATATTATAGAGATATTGTCCACAGCGATAGGCATTTTTATGTTGGTAGATGGAGCGTTAAAGATACAGACTGCAGTGGAAGCAAAACGCTTTGGCATCGAGAACTGGTGGCTCATACTTGTGATGTCGTTTATAGTTACATTTGTGGGTATACTGCTTTTCGCGACACCATTTGAGACCGCAGGCATGATAGTGAGATTAATAGGACTGAATTTGAGTCTTGACGGAATACTAAATTTATTTGTCGTCAGAAATACCGTTGAAACAATAAGGAGGAATTCAAAGTGGGAAATTTAGGACATCAGGCAGCGAGACTTGCTGCATCAAAAATATGTGACAACATTGTAAAAGGACTTTGCAAGGACCCGGAGACAGAGGTTGTAAAGCTCATCGACATGTGGCAGAAATTCATGGGAGATGAGAATATTGATTTAAACTATGACAGTGCGCGCAAGATGATCTGTGATAAGGACTGCACACTCAACAAGTACATGCATCGTCTTATCAACGAGATAGATCCTCATGTATTAAAGACAATCGCACTCAATCTGGGCTTTGAGGCATTTGTTTACGGCACCAAGACTATCCGTAAAAATCGTGAAAAGTATGGCTGCAATGTTCCATGGCTCATCCTTATGGATCCGACAAGCGCCTGCAATCTGCACTGCACCGGCTGCTGGGCGGCAGAGTATGGCCACAAGCTGAACCTTACATTTGATGAGATGGATAAGGTGGTAACACAGGGCAAGGAGCTTGGTGTATACCTGTATATGTTCACAGGAGGGGAGCCTCTTGTCAGAAAAGCAGACCTTGTTAAGCTCTGTGAGAAGCACAGTGACTGTGCATTTCTGGCATTCACAAACGGCACACTCGTGGATGAGGCCTTCTGCGCAGACTTAAAGCGTATCGGAAATCTGTACCTTGCAATAAGTCTTGAGGGCTTCTCAGAGGTAAACGACTTAAGACGAGGCACAGGTGTATTTGCAAAGGTTATGCATGCAATGGATTTACTTAAGGAAAACGGACTTGTTTTCGGTACATCAATATGTTACACTTCAAAGAACTATAAGACAGTTACCAGTGATGAGTTTATAGACATGATTGTGGAAAAGGGCTGCCGCTATGCGCTTTACTTCCACTATATGCCTGTCGGAAACGATGCATCACTGGAACTTTTACCAAACCCTAAGCAGAGGCTTTACATCAAGGACCGTGTCCGTGAAATCAGAAATATGACAAGCGGCAAGGGAATTTTCACAATGGATTTCCAGAACGACGGCGAGTTTGTCGGAGGCTGTATCGCAGGAGGAAGAAACTACTTCCATATCAATGCAAACGGCGATGCTGAGCCATGTGTATTTATCCACTACTCAGGAGCCAACATCCGTACACACAGCATGCTTGAGATTTTGAAACAGCCGCTTTTCATGGCATATCATGATAACCAGCCATTTAATGAGAATCACTACAGACCATGTCCAATGCTTGAAAATCCTGAGATCTTACAGCGGCTCGTAAAGGAAACAGGTGCAAAATCAACGGATTTGCAGTCACCTGAGAGTGCTGAGCACCTGTGCAACAAGTGTAAGGAGTATGCGCAGGCATGGAAGCCTTGTGCCGATAAGCTTTGGGCGGAGGAAGGACACAGTAATTAATGATATTTGAAACACATGCCCATTATGATGATGACAGATTTAAGGACGACCGTGATGAAACAATAAAACGCGTCCATGAAAAAGGAGTTGCCCCGATAATAAATGTCGGGGCTTCTATTGGCTCTACCATGACTACAATAGAGCTTGCAAAGAAATATGATTTTATATATGCAGCGGTTGGAGTGCATCCAAGCGACATAGCTGATTTAAACGAGGAAACCTTTGCATGGCTTAGGAAACAGACTGCATGGGAAAGGACTGTTGCAGTCGGGGAAATCGGACTGGACTATTACTGGGATAAGGAGCCAAATGTGCAGGAAAACCAGCGCTACTGGTTTAAGCGTCAGCTTGAGCTTGCAGCAGAAGCATCGCTGCCGGTTATCATCCACTCGCGTGATGCAGCGCAGGACACCATGGAAATCATGACAGAAGCAGCAAAAAAGAATATCCGCGGCGTGATACACTGCTATTCATATTCACCGGAGATGGCACTGGAGTATGTAAAGCTGGGGTATTATATCGGAGTGGGAGGTGTCGTAACTTTCAAGAATGCAAAGAAGCTGGTACAGACAGTGTCAGAGATTCCACTTGACAGAATCCTTCTTGAGACAGACTGTCCATACATGGCCCCGGAGCCACATCGAGGCACGCGGAATGATTCGTCAAACATTCCGTATGTCATATCAAAGATAGCGGAGATCAAAGGCACTACGCCTGATGAGGTAGAGCGCACGACACGGGCCAATGCATTTGAACTGTTCACACGTGTAAATAATTGAGCCACAACGTGAGGGACGAAAGTCGGGAACCGCCGCCCTGCCATGGGGCACGGTACACTCCCGCGTGAGCGAATAGCGAAGCGGTTTAGATACTGTAGGATTATGCTTAAATACGCAGAAATGCCCAGCCATGGACGGCTGGGCAAGGCGTTATGCGCCATGGACGGTGCATAAAAGCCGGTTTCGTCAAGCATAGAAAATCCTTAGACATAATCCGTACAGAATCTTAACTGCGAAGCGTAGCTCACGCGGGAGTGTACCGTGCCCCATGGCAGGGCGGCGGTTCCCGGCTTTCATCCCGGGTTTTTGGCAAAACCGCGAAAATTCACGAATATAATTGAAATAAAGGCATTTCATGTGATAATATAAAATATAAAGACAGCAGTTAGACTGTCGCATCAGATGAAACAACACAAGGAGCGCATACCATGGCATATTTGGGAAATCCTAAGAACACGATCGAGGTTCTGCAGAAATACAATTTCAATTTTCAAAAGAAATTCGGACAGAACTTCCTTATTGATACAGGCATTCTGGAGGAAATCATAGACTCGGCCGGCATCACAAAGGACGATATGATACTTGAGATAGGCCCGGGAATAGGTACGATGACACAGTATCTGTGTGAGTCGGCGCGCCAGGTAATAGCAGTCGAGATAGATACAAATCTGATACCTATACTTAAGGATACTCTGAGTGAATATGATAATGTAAAGGTCATAAATGATGATATATTAAAGGTGGACATAAATGCTCTTGCAGAGGAATATAATAATGGTAAGCCGATAAAGGTTGTTGCAAACCTGCCATATTACATCACGACACCTATCATTATGGGGCTGTTCGAGAGTCATGTGCCGATAGACAGCATTACAATTATGGTGCAGAAGGAGGTCGCAGACCGTATGCAGGCAGGTCCGGGAAAGAAGGATTACGGAGCCCTTTCACTTGCGGTGCAGTATTATTCGCATCCTGAGATAGTGGTAAATGTGCCGCCAAGCTGTTTCATGCCACAGCCAAAGGTAGGAAGCTCTGTTATATCGCTCAAGCGATACGAAAAGCCGGTGGTTGACGTAGATGATGAAAAGCTCATGTTCAAAATCATCAGGGCATCCTTCAACCAGCGCAGGAAAACTCTTGCCAACGGACTCAACAATTTCGGTGGTATGGGACTGACCAAGGAGCAGATACAGCAGAGTATAGAGGCTCTCGGAGTTCCTGTAAATGTGCGTGGTGAGGCTCTAAGCCTTGCACAGTTTGCGCAATTATCAAATATAATTGGTGCCGCAAAATAGAAAACATGAATAAATCCGTGTGAGAGGGACATACTATCATCAGAACAATTCAGATGATGGAGGTAATGTCCTATGAAAAAACAACAAATTGCAGCAGCGGCATGTCTCGTGGCCGGAGCCATAGGATTTGCAGCGGTATATTCAACACAGAATCACGGAAAAGAGGAGACACCCACAGAAATTTCACAGACTTCGTCTATAGTAGAGCCTACAGAGAAAAAGACACCACAGAAAACCACAGAAAAAGTGGACTCAGAGACAAAAATGGGACAGGAAGAATCAGCTGCAGGGCAGCAGGAAAATCAGCAGCCCACGGAAAAACAACTGCATTTTGTCCCGGAAAATGTGACAAACTGGCCTGTAAAGGGAGATGTGCTTTTGCCGTTTTCCATGGACAAGACGGTTTATTTCCCGACACTTGACCAGTATCAGTATAATCGTGGCATGGTAATACGTGCAAACGAAGGAGATGCGGTATGCTCAGTTACCGAGGGCAGGATTATAGACATATATGACAGCGCAGAGACAGGCTGCACGGTAGTGCAGGATTTAGGAGACGGCTATACGGCTACTTACGGACAACTTGCAGATCTAACCTGCAGTGAGGGCGATGTACTTGAGGCAGGAGAAACACTTGGAACAGTTGGAAAGGTGACCAGATACTATACTGTTGAGGGCACCAATGTGTATTTTGCTATGGAACAGGATGGAAAACCGGTCAATCCTATGGACTATTTCGGAGATATATAGAGGTGAAAAGTGGAGTTTAATGAATACAATGAGAGTGTGAAAAACTGGACAAATGGCATTCTTGACAATTACAGAAAGGACGCCGAGCTCACAATCAGATATTGCCATGAGCTGATAGATTACGGAGAAAAGACAGCAGATTCAAAGCTCTTGGGCTTCGGATACTATCATCTTGCCATGACACTTTATTGCCTGAATGACTACGATAACATTTTTGATATCGTGGTCAGGGCGATAGATCATTTGGAGAAGGCGCAGAGCTGGAGCATGCTGGCGCGCGCATGCAATATACTTGGTATCATCACATCAAGCAGAGGCAATCAGCCGGTAGCGTATGACTATTATCTGGATGGACTGACGTACTGCAAGAAGTATGGGCTTTTGGAGGAACAGAGCATCATAAATGTCAACTGCGGAGCCTTGAATATCAAGGTAGGCAGATACGAGGAGGCCATGGAATACTTTCAAAAAGCCATGGAATACATAGCTTCCGCACCGGATGAACCTTCATATCACACAAGGATGATATCTCTTTATGAGAATATGATAAACTGCAAGGTACTGGAGAGAGCCTTTACCGGAATAGATGAGATGCTTGAGATTGTGGAGAGGGAGCATCTGCCGTATGCCGATGCAATAGACAGGCTTGGAATGCTCATCAGCAAAACCTTTTACATGCATAAAAGCGGTCAGATAGAAAAACGTGACGAGTGCATCAGGCACATTGACAGTGTAATCACGCAGGATATGCTTTTTATGGATCTGATAGAGGATTTCTTTGTGTACCTGGAGGTGCTTTTTGAGAGTGGAAAGAGTGATGAGTTCTGGCATCTGATGGAGCTTATGGAGCCGATGATAAACAATCTTAAGGTTACAAGCATGCAGATGAGACTTTTAGGTCTTAAAATCAGATTTTACAGAAATCATCATATGAGTGCAGAGTATCTGCAGGCTGCGGGACTGTACTATGAGCTTTCTGAGCGCAAGGAGCTTGAGTCCAAGGCTATGATAAAAGAAGTAATAAAGCTTAGGGCAAATTTCGAGAAGGTAAATCGCGCCAAGAAAAGAATGGAGAAGGAAAATAAGCGTCTTGCGGCGCAGTCTGAGACAGATCCGCTTACAGGCATGGCAAACCGGCGAAAGCTCAATATACAGGCGGATGAGATGTTTTTGCATGCTCTAAAAAGCGGACACAATTTTGCTCTGGAGATATTGGATGTGGATTATTTCAAGGAGTACAATGATAATTACGGGCATCAGGAGGGCGACAAATGTCTGATTGCAATTGCAGACTGTATCAGTGAGGTTGCAGGAGCACATGGAGGCTTTTGTGCCAGATATGGCGGGGATGAGTTTGTAGTCATGTACGAGAATATCTCAAAGGAAGCTGCTAAAGAGTATGTGGAGGAGCTTCGACGCAAGGTTATGGAGCTGGCTCTGCCACATCGGTATTCAAAGATGCTGCCTATTGTCACAATCACACAGGGTATGTATTGTGATGTACCAAAACAGGAAAACAGAGTGTGGGATTTCTTACATGTGGCAGATGAGATACTATACAGCGTAAAGACAGACAGCCGTGGCAGCTGCAGGGTGGTCGACAGAGCAGAGTTTATGCTTATGTCAGGCTATGGCACTATGATTCAGGGGCAGGCCTGATGCCATAAGGTCATGTCATAAGCAAAGCATTGATTATTGAGATGGATAAAGCATACATGGATGAAAACTATACATATATTGTAAGGTGTGCTGACGGCACACTTTACACCGGTTGGACAAATGACCTGAAAAAGCGCATAAAAGCGCATAACTCCGGGAAAGGTGCCAAATATACAAAGACACGCAGACCTGTGGAGCTGGTCTATTTCGAGCACTTTGCCACGAAAGAGGAGGCAATGAGCAGGGAGTATCATATAAAACAGCTCAAGCGCGTACAAAAGCAGGCTCTGATAGATGAAATGAATAAAAATAACAAAAGTATTTTTACACAAAACGGATAGTCGAAAATAACTAAAATGACCAAACGCCAGTGTGAGAATACTTATTTTTTGCAATTTCTTTGTGAAAAATTGCCAAAAAATGCCTGACGTTTTTATTAATATATACAGAAAAGACAAAATCCTCTTGCGAAACTACACAAAACTGTACTATAATAACTCTTGTGAAAACGTTACCGCAAACATTACCGAAAACAACCAAAGATGTTTGCAAAGACAATTTTAATATTAAATCTTTTAGGAGGGTTTAAAATGAAAAAGAAATTAGTGACAGTATTACTCGCTTCTTCAATGGTAGCAACAATGCTTGCCGGATGTGGATCAGGAAGCGGAGACGGAACAGAGAAAGGCTCATCTGCAAAGGGCGGCGATGGCTCAGTTTACATGTTAAACTTCAAGCCGGAGACAGATCAGGCATGGCAGGATCTTGCAGAGAAGTACACAGATGAGACTGGTGTACAGGTTACAGTAGTAACAGCAGCTGATGGACAGTACAAGACAACACTTAAGTCTGAGCTTGCTAAGAAGGAGGCTCCAACAATCTTCAATATCGGAAGCACAGCAGACTGCGCAGAGTATGACAAATACATATATGACTTAAAGGACAGCGAGATTTACAAGCACCTTACAGATAAGTCACTTGCACTTGAGTACAATGGCAAGATTGCATCAGTAGCTAACTGCTATGAGTGCTACGGAATCATCTACAATAAGGCAATTCTTGAGAAATACTGCAGCAACTACTCAGGAGCAGTTATCAAGTCAGTAGATGATATCAAGGATCTTGATACATTAGAGAAGGTTGCAACTGATATCAACGAGCATGTAGATGACATCAACAAAGCTTGTGACTTACATCTTACAGAGGCATTTGCTTCAGCAGGACTTGATAGCGGATCTAACTGGAGATTCACAGGACATCTCGCAGGTCTCGCACTCTACTATGAGTTCAAGGATGCAGGATGTGATCTCACAGCAGGACAGAAGGAAGTTACAGGTAAGTACATGGACAACTTCAAGAGAGTTTGGGATATGTACACAAATACATCAGCAGCAGACAAGGCTACACTTGATTCAGGAAGCTTAAATGCTGAGTCAGAGCTTGGTATGGAAGAGGCTGTATTCTACCAGAATGGTGACTGGGAGTACGCTAACTTCGCAGATGACAACGAGAACGGATACACAGTTAAGCAGTCTGACCTTTCAATGATGCCTATCTACTTCGGTGTAGATGACGAGAACGAGGGACTTGCAGTTGGTACAGAGAACCACTGGACAGTAAACGCTAAGGCAGATCAGAAGGATATTGATGCAACACTTGAATTCCTCAACTGGGTAATCACAAGTGATGACGGACGTGACGCAATCGTTAATAAAATGGGTCTTTCAGCTCCATTCGATACATTCACAGGCGACTATGAGTCAAAGAACGCTTTTGCTAATGTAGCATCAGAGCTTGCAAAGGAAGGCAAGACATCAGTAGCATGGTCATTCAACGCAACACCTTCAGTAGATGACTGGAGAGCTGATTTCCTTGCTCCACTCACAGAGTACACAGAGCGTAATGGTTCATGGGATGACGTTGCAAAGGCATTCTCAGAGAAATGGGCTTATTACTGGGATCTTCAGAACGAGCAGTAAAATTCTCTAAAAGTTAGTAAAAAGTAGTAAAAGTGGGGTGAGTGGCAGTCACTCACCCCATATTTTTTTAAGAAAGGTATATTTGTTATGGAAAAGTCGATTAGAAAAAAATTTTGGATCTTCGCTTTACCGACAATGGCAGCATTTACAATAGGATTTATTGTACCATTCGTATATGGTATCTTCCTTTCATTTTGTAAATTCTCCACAGTTACAGACTGGAAATGGGTGGGATTTAAAAATTACACAAGGATTTTTGTTGTAAACGGCACTGTGGATACAACCTTTATTCATTCAATCTGGTACACAGCACTATTTACAGTAGTTTCGGTACTGATTATCAATATCGTATCATTTGCAATAGCAATGGCGCTTACAAAAGGAATCAGAGGAACAAATCTTTTCCGTACAGTATTCTTCCTTCCAAACCTGATCGGTGGAATCGTACTTTCATATGTATGGCTGATGATTTTTAACTCTATCCTGCAGAACTATTCAAAGACAATCGTAAGCTCAGAGTGGTCAGCATTCTGGGGACTTATCGCAGTAGTATGCTGGCAGCAGATTGGATATATGATGATTATCTACATCGCAGGTATTCAGAATATACCGGGTGAGCTTATTGAGGCAGCAAAGATTGATGGAGCAAACAGATGGCAGCTCTTAAAGAGCGTTATTCTTCCAATGCTTATGCCGACAATCACAATCTGTACATTCCTGACACTGACAAACGGCTTCAAGCTGTTCGACCAGAACTTAGCTCTTACAGGCGGTAATCCGGGAAAGATGTCAGAGCTGCTTGCCTTAAATATCTTCAACACCATGTATGGAACAACAGGATGGCAGGGCGTAGGTCAGGCAAAGGCTGTTATATTCTTTATACTTGTTGCAATTATCGCACTTGCACAGAATAAGATTACTACAAGCAAGGAGGTACAGGACTAATGGCAAAACAGAAAAAAGCGCAGGAGGTCAGTGCCGTAAGACAGGCCAAGCACGGCTGGATAATCACATTATTATTCGCTGTTTTATCAATACTTTGGATTTCACCAATCTTTATGGTGTTACTAAATTCATTTAAGAGAAAAGCCTACATATTCAAGCATCCGTTTGGAATCAGCACAGTATCTATCACTGAGGGCTTTGAAGCCTTCAAGGATGGTATGTCAAGGCTTTTCTGTGGCACATTAAACTACAAGAATGGTCTTAGAATGACACATTTCTGGGACTGCTTTGGAAATTCACTTTTCATAACAGTCGGCTCAGTAATACTTATTGTACTCTGCTGCTCAATGTGTGCATGGTACATAGTTCGTGTAAAGACTAAGGGCACAAAGCTTATGTATACACTTTGCCTTTTCTCTATGATTGTACCATTCCAGATGGTAATGTTTACATTATCAAAATTTGCAAATATGCTTCATTTATCAAACCCGGTCGGTATCATCATAGTATATCTGGGCTTTGGAGCAGGACTTGCGGTGTTTATGTTTACAGGCTTTGTAAAGAGCATTTCATTAGAGATTGAAGAGGCTGCCATGATTGATGGCTGTACACCATTACAGATGTATTTCAGGGTTGTATTTCCAATACTTCGTCCTACAGCAGTAACAGTAGCAATACTTGAGGCCATGTGGGTATGGAATGACTACCTTCTTCCATCACTGGTTTTAAACATCAACCAGTACAAGACAATACCAATTGCTATCCAGTACTTAAAGCAGAGCCACGGTATGATTGACTGGGGTGCAATGATGGCCATGCTCGTACTTGCAATTCTGCCAATTGTTATCTTCTATATTGTATGTCAGAAGTACATTATAGAGGGTGTGCTCGCAGGAGCTGTAAAGGGTTAATATAGCTTACAAGAGGATATAGTTTATGTTATTTAAGCCCCACACTTATTAAGAAAACATGTGGGGCTTAAGCTAAATTAGCAGGTTTTATAGTTGTGGATATATGATATAATGAGTGAAATAAATTATATCACATGGATATAATGTAAAAGGACGTATCGCTGTCCGGACGGGGAAAACAATGACAATTGTAGATATAGCAAAAGAATCGGGATACTCAGTAACAACTGTATCCCGAGTTTTAAATAACAGGCAGGATGTTTCTCCTGCAGCAAAAGAAACCATAATGAAAATAGTTGAGGCACACAACTTTGTGCCAAATACCAATGCAAAGAGGCTCAAGCAGACCATTTCCAGAAATATTTATCTGCTGGTAAAGGGTACCTCGAATATGCTGTTTGCAAACATAGTCGAGGAAATCCAGTCGATAATAGACAGAACAGACTACTCTTTGAGCATCACATATCTGGATGAGGAAAGTAATCTAAGCAGTGTGACAGACCGCATATGCAGGGAGCGAAAGCCGCTTGGCATCATATTCCTCGGAGGCAGCAGGGAGGATTTCTCGGAGGATACATCTTCATTTAAGGTACCGTGTGTTATCGTGACCACATCAGCAGAAAACTGGAGCATGGAGGAGCTGTCATCTGTTTCCATTGATGATGAGAAAGCAGGGGAAACAATCGTCGACTATCTTATCGAGCATGGACATACAAAGATAGCGGAGATTGGAGCCAATCTGGAGCTTTCACAGACAGCTATTCTGCGACATAACGGATATCTGAACAGCTTAAAAAAGCATGGCATCACACCTGATGAGCGTTACTATGAGAGAGCGCGATTCTCATATGACAGCGCATATCGTGCGATGAAAAAGCTTTTGGAAAAGGATATAGAAATCACCGCAGTCTATGCGATTTCCGATGTCATGGCAATCGGTGCCATAAGGGCAATACTTGACAAGGGACTCAGGGTGCCGGAAGATATATCTATCACAGGCTTTGATGGTTCGACACTTGCAGAGTACTACAATCCCAAGATTGTATCTATCCGACAGCCGCACAAGGATATGGCGGCACGCAGCGTGGAGCTTCTTTTTAACATGATTGATTTGCATAAAGGCTCATGTCATGAGATAATACCATTTGAGCTGACAGAGGGCAAGAGTGTTGCCCGGATTGATTAAAGACTATATAATATCAGCTTGTTACATTCCGGACATACAATAAACGAGGAGGAATCGCGCATGGAAGTGAATAATAAGATGAAGCACACCATAAAGGCCGCATGGGCCAAAGGGTTTTCACAGTTTTTAGCACTAGCAGGAGCAATCCTGCTAGTGTTTGTGCTATTTAAATTTGATGCAATAATGGCACAGATAGTGAGAATAATAAACATACTTATGCCAATTATCATGGGGATTGTGCTGGCATATCTCATAAATCCGATGGTAGAGTTTTATGACAGAAAGCTAAGCAATTCGCTTGGCAAAGCCATAGAAAAGAAGTGGGGAAAGAGACCTTCTATGAGAGGGTTGTCAATACTTATAAGTCTGGCCATAATAATAGCCATTATTGTAGTGCTCATAATGATGGTGGTGCCACAGCTTGTAAGCAATATCACAAATGCGGTCAGTCTTTTACCGGATCAGATACAGGACCTTGTGAAAAAAATCACGGAGCTTGCCAAAAACAATGACAAGGCAAAGGAAATAATCACTGAGCTATACAATAACGGCATAAGCTATTTTACTGAATGGGTAAAGGACAATATGCTCGGACAGGTTACCTTTGTGATAAACGGTATTATGGGAATCTTTGGCACAGCGGTAAACTGCCTTGTTGCATTGATCGTTGCCATCTATGTCCTGCTTAGCAAGGATACCTTCAAGCGTCAGATTAAAAAGCTCGTGAGCGCATTTCTGCCGGAGCGCCATATACAGGTGCTTTCAAGCATCTTAAGGGAGAGCGACAAGATATTCGGTGGCTTTATCAGTGGCAAAATCATTGATTCACTCATAATCGGAGCTATCTGTTTCGTGTGCTGCCTGATACTGCGCATGCCGTATGTAGCGCTTGTCAGCGTGATAGTCGGAGTGACCAATGTCATACCGTTCTTTGGACCGTACATCGGAGCCATACCAAGCACCATACTCATCATGCTCGACAGCCCGTCAAAGGGTGTGCTATTTTTGCTGTTTATCATTATCTTACAGCAGGTGGACGGCAATATTATCGGACCAAAGATACTCGGTGAGTCCACAGGACTTTCGCCTTTCTGGGTGGTATTTGCAATCTTCCTTGGAAATGGATTATTTGGAGTAGTGGGGCTGTTCATCGGAGTACCGACATGGGGTGTCGTGTACTACCTGATAAAGAGATATGTGAATTATCGTGTGAGGAAGAAAGAGTTATTTAAGTAACACAAAAATTAAGTTACAAATTTTGAAAATAGTACTTGAATACTGGAAAACATGTGTATATAATGTGTGAACGAGGCTTTGAAAAAGACCTTGTTCACATTTTTTTTGAATGTAACCGGGCAGAGTAGGATCTGCTAAATGAGGGGCAAAATACCTTTTGACCCTCATATCATGAATTGAATTCTGGGGAGGATATTTACATATGAAGACTGACATGACCAAAGGCAATCCAATGAAAATTATACTGCTGTTCTCGATTCCTGTTCTGATGGGAAACCTGTTTCAGCAGTTCTACAATATGGTGGACACGATTATCGTGGGGCAGTATCTGGGCTCGAAGGCGCTTGCGGCGGTTGGTTCGACGGGCTGTATCATGTTTCTGGTGCTTGGCTTTGCAAACGGAATAGCACAGGGCTTCGGAGTTATGGCAAGCCATGCGTTTGGCGCGAAAAACGAGAAGCTTTTGAAGCATTATGTGGCATTGGCTATCATTCTTACAGTGATTGTCTCAGTGGTGCTCACAATTCCTACGGTGCTTGCGTCGAGACAGCTTCTTATCTGGCTCAATACGCCTGATGATATACTTGCCATGGCTGATGCGTACATAAAGGTCATTTTTGCGGGAATTTTCTGCACCATGTCCTACAATGTGGCTTCGGGTCTGTTGCGAAGCATCGGAGACAGCAAGACTCCGTTGTACTTTTTGATTTTTTCATCGGTATTGAATATCGTGCTGGACATATTCTTTATCGTGGTGGTGAAGGCAGGCACAGCAGGAGCAGCTTATGCGACGGTTATCTCGCAGGGAATTGCGGCAGTTTTGTCATTTATCGTGATGTTTAGGAAGTATGATTTGCTGCGTACTAGCCGCGAGGATTATTACATGGACTGGAACGGAATCTGGCACATGCTCTCAATTGGTCTGCAGATGGCACTCAACTATTCAATCACTGCTATCGGAACGATGATTTTCCAGGCTGCGGTCAATGTGTTCGGTTCGCAGGTGGTGGCTGCGTTTACTGCCGCATCCAAGGTCAACAATATCGCGACACAGACCATGCCTACACTTGGAACGGCCGCTGCGACTTACTGCGGACAGAATCTCGGCGCAGGCAGATACGACAGAATATTTAAGGGCATGAAGTCATGCTTTTTCATATGCATAGGCTGTGCTGTTTTAGCGGCAGCAATTAACTGCTTTGTCGGACCGCACATGATAGGTTGGTTTATCACATCGCCTACGGTAACTGACATTGACTATGCTATGAAATATCTGAAAATCGCTAGTGTCTTCATGCTTCCGCTGGCATGGATTTTTGCATACAGAAACGGCCTGCAGGGGCTTAACAAGGGTCTTGTGCCTATGCTTAGCGGTGTGATGGAGCTTGTGTCGAGATGGATTGCAATACTTGCTTTATCAAAGCCATTCGGTTACGGCGGGGTGTGCTTTGCAGATCCGGCAGCCTGGCTTACAACAGGAATACTGCTTATTGTGACCTACTATGTGTGGGAGATGCGCATGAGGAAGAAGGTACAGTAAAACCACAAATGAGGTTTTCTCAGCGGATAGAAACTCATGGGGCGGTGTGAGCAGCAGGGAATATCAGGACGCAACAGGAGAAAATCAGGCTGGTATATGTCGCATAAACGATGTACTAGCTGGTTGTCTCCCTGTGGATCAGCACAGGCGTTATCTTTTTGTGCGTTGGCGCCAAATCGGGCTCAGGCTTTCTTTGCTTGCGGTTTTCCATCTGCTTGACGAGCAAATCCATGGCGGTTTTTGCGATTACATCTATCTGCTGGCCGATGGTGGTGATTGGAATTATGGCTTCGTTGGCAATTGGTGAATTGTCGAAGCCGACTATCTCATAGCTGTCCGGCAGGCAGCCGTATTTTTGTATGACAAGGTTCAAAAACATGTTGGCATATGTGTCGTTTGCCAGGAATACCCCTTTCTTTTTATCAGGATATTTTTCATCTATATTGTTAAAAATCACCTTCATCTGAGAAAATAAATCGTTGTACGAATCACCGGATACGTTCAGGCTGAGCTCATAGGGAATATTGTGCTCGATACAGGTGTCCGCAAATGCACGGATTCTGTCGTATGCCGGGACATACTTTGGCACATCAACATTGATATGGATGAGGAAATCACATTTGTCACGTATTAAAAGAGATGTGGCCTGAAGCGCACCCATATAGTTGTCGGAGGTGACACTGCTTATATGCATGGATTCTCGCTCGATTGCGACAATTGGAATGTGGTATGAAGCAAGCTTTTCAGATGAGAGAGTGTGACTTAGCACGATAAGACCCTCTATCTGATAAGCTAAAAGTTCATCAATGTAGTTTTCTTCCTCAGCCGCCCCCTTGTCACTCATAAAGATGAGAAACTTATAGTGATAGTCAGTGTAGGTGGCTAAAAGCTGAGTGAGCATCTCAGAGTAGTAGTGCAGGTAAAGGTTTGGCACTATTATTCCAACAAACTCGCTATTACCGTTTGCGAGAACCTTTGCGAGCTTATTCTTTTTATAGCCGAGCTCATCAAGCGCACGGGAAATCTTTTCCTGATTTTCCAGTGTCAGAGAGTCTGGATGATTGAAATATCTTGAAATCGTTGTTTTTGAAAAGTGTGTATATTCCGCAATATCTGCAAATGTAACCTGTTTTTTTCCCATGGGATGTCTCCTTATAAAAATTACTTATATTACAAATGTTTATAAACAGTATACAGCGCAATTTCCAAAATATCAACAAAAAAGTAACCGGTAACTTTTTTTGAGAAAAGTATTGACACAGCATAAATGATATTGTATTATCAAATTACAAAGTAACCGGTTACTTTACCGGTTACACAAGAGCGTAAATTAAGTAAAAAAGACAAAATGTGAAAAAGAGTGGAGGTCACAGCAAATGAAAGAAAAAAAGCAGTCATTGAAAAGCAAAGTGACATATGTGAAGAAAAACTGGATGTTGTACATATTTTTCCTTATGCCGGCACTTTTACTGACAATTATATTCAAGTATGTTCCGATGGGCGGACTGCTCATAGCATTCAAGGATTACAATGTCATAAAGGGTGTGCTGGGGAGTCCATGGGTCGGGCTTGAATATTTCAAGAGATTTTTATCGTCACCTGATTTTATGAACTACCTTATGAATACGTTAAAGCTAAGTATTTACGGATTGTTATGGGGATTTCCGGTACCAATTATACTTGCACTGCTTCTGAATCGTATTCGCAAAGAGGGCATCAAGAAAAAGATACAGCTTCTGATTTACGCACCGAATTTTATCTCAGTTATTGTACTTTGTGGTATGGTTCGTATGTTTTTATCACCAATCGGACCAATGAATAAGATACTCGGCATCAGCACAAACTGGATGACAATGCCGGCTGCATTCAGGACAATCTACATAGCGAGCGGCATCTGGCAGGGAGCAGGCTGGGCTTCAATCATGTACACAGCGGCATTATCCAATGCGAGCAAGGAGCTTGAAGAGGCAGCGAGAATGGATGGCGCAAACATCTTCCAGCAGATGTGGTATGTTGAGCTTCCGGCTATTAAGAATATTATAGTGATACAGTTCATCCTGCAGGCAGGAAATATTATGAGTATCGGTTTCGAGAAAGCCTATGCGTTACAGACAGATATGAACTTACCGGCATCGGAAATTCTTTCTACATATGTATACAGAATCGGACTTTTAAATGGAGACTATGGTTATTCAACAGCGGTTGGTCTTTTCAACTCGGTAATCAACGTAATATTGCTGATTATAGTCAATGCGGTTGTAAAGAAGCTAAACGATGGTGAAGGAATCTAGGAGGAAAGTGCAATGGAAAAAGATATGAAGACAAAAATCAAATATTCACGGACTGATAAAATTGTTCTTGGAATTGGATATACACTTCTTGGGTTGTTTGTGCTTGCAATAATTGTTCCGTTAGTATATGTAGTGCTGGCATCTTTCATGGATCCGACAGTACTTAACAACCAGGGACTGAGCTTCAACATAAAGGACTGGACTATTGATGCATACAGACGAGTTCTGGAAAATGACATGATATGGCGCGGATTTTTCAATTCGTTTTTTTACTCAATAGCGTTTGCGGCAATCTCAGTATTTGTCACAATCCTGGCAGCATATCCTATGTCTAAAAAGGAATTTGTCGGAAGGAAATTTTTCAATGTGATTTTTATTATCACAATGTTTTTTGGAGGAGGAATGATTCCTACATTCATCCTTATAAATCAGCTCCATATGGTAAACACCGTCTGGGCAATCCTCATTCCAGGCGCTTTCAATGTGTGGAATATGATTTTGGCGAGAACCTATTATCAGTCAGTGCCAAATGAGCTTCGTGAGGCATCAGCCATTGACGGAGCAAATGAAATACAGCATTTCTTTAAGATAATGCTTCCGGTTTGTAAGCCGATTATTGCGGTGCTTATGCTTTGGTCATTTGTAGGAATGTGGAACAGCTACTTTGATGCAATGATTTACCTGAATGACGCAAATCTCCAGCCATTACAGCTTGTACTGCGTTCAATTCTCGTGCAGAATACACCTCAGCCGGGCATGATTGCAGATATCCAGAGCACAGCTGAGATGGCAAAGGTTGCAGAGCAGCTCAAGTACGCTACAATTGTTGTATCAAGTTTACCACTTTTGATTATGTATCCATTTTTCCAGAAATATTTTGATAAAGGAATCATGGTTGGATCTGTTAAGGGCTAACAGAAAGGATGAGTATGGATATGAAAAAAAGAAGCTTCAAAAAATTAATTACACTTTCGCTTACACTTGCAATGCTGACAGGTGTGGCAGGCTGTGGAAAGCAGCAGAGCTTAAATGCTGAGACAAATCCGGACACACCGGTATCAGATGTGCAGTTTCCTCTGAAGGAGAAGGCTGAGCTGTCATTTATCACAAGTGCACCGGCCACATCCACACAGGATCCTAATGAGAGGACTATCTTCAAGAGAATGGAGGAGCAGACCAATGTGCATATCGACTGGACATGCTTCGTTTCAGACCAGTTCTCTGACAAGAAGAATCTGGCATTGGCGCAGTTTGGTAATCTGCCGGATGGGCTGTTTAATGCAGGTATGAGTGATTACGACCTGCTCAGATATGCAAAGCAGGGAATCATTATTCCGGTAGAGAATCTGATCGATAAATATATGCCTAATCTTCAGGCAGTTTTTGAAAAATATCCAGAGTACAGAACCATGTGTACTGCACCGGACGGACATATCTATTCATTTCCTTGGATAGAGCAGCTTGGCTCAGGAAAAGAAGCTATCCAGGCAATAGGCGATATTCCTTATATTAACAAGAAGTGGCTTGACTATCTGGGACTTGATATACCGACTACCACAGACGAGCTCGAGCAGGTGCTTATTGCATTCAGAGATCATGCCGATGAGCTGGAGCAGAAATTTGATATCGAGGGCGGGGTTATTCCTATGTCATTTATCATAAACAACGGTGACCAGGATCCAGCCATCCTCATGAACGGCTTTGGTGAGGGTTATGGTGATACAGGTGACCACTTTGCGGTAACAGATGAGGGAAAAGTCATCTATACTCCGACACAGGAGGGCTACAAGGATGGTATCGAGTGGCTTCACAAGCTTGTCACAGAGGATTTGATTGACCCTGAGGCATTTACACAGGAGTGGTCAACCTACGTAGCAAAGGGTAAAAACCACAGATACGGGCTTTGCTTTACATGGGACATTGCAAACATTGACAATAACACAGATTACGTCATGCTTCCTGCTCTCACAGGACCTGACGGAGTCAGAAATATCACCAGACAGAATAACAGTGAGACGAGTGGTTTCGACAGAGGACGATGCGTACTGACATCAAGCTGCAGGGATACGGCTTTGGCAGCCGCGTGGATTGATCAGATGTATGCTCCAATCCAGTCTCCACAGAATAACTGGGGAACATACGGTGAGAAAGATTCGTTCAATATATTTGAGATGAGTACAAACGCTGACGGCGGACAGATGTTAAAGCATATGGATCTGGGCGATCAGTCACCGGTTGAAGTGCGTGAGGCACAGTCAGTAAACGGACCGCTTGCTGTTTTAAACGATTACTATGATGTTTATGTGACAGAGCCTGCAGATGCCAAGTGGCGTCTTGACAACATGCATGAGGCTTATCTTAAGGACATGAACAGTAAGTATGTCTATCCAAACGTGTTCATGAGCATAGATGACACCAACAAGGTGTCACAGTACGACACAGACATCAAGAAATATGCTGAGCAGAAAAAGGCCGACTGGATATTAAACGGCGGCATTGATAAGGAATGGGATTCATACCTTAAGAAACTTAATAAATATGGTTTACAGGATTATCTGAAGATAAAGCAGAAATATTTTGACAGCTATCAGAAATCCCTTGAGAGTACGTCAGAGGGCAAATAGGTTACTGTTCATAATTCTGTATTACCGGCAAAGCAAACAGAATTGGAGGATTTGAATGAGCGAATTATTGGAAAAAGCAAGAAGCTACGAAGCAAAAAAAATAGCTGCTACAGATAAAGAGAGTAAACCTTTGTTTCATATCAGTGCACCGGCAGGATGGATTAATGATCCGAATGGATTTTCTGTCTATAACGGAAAAATTCATCTGTTTTATCAGTACTATCCATATCTGCGTGAGTGGGGACCTATGCATTGGGGGCATAGTACGACAAGCGATATGATTAAATGGGAGCAGCTTCCGTGTGTTCTGGCACCTGACGAGGAATATGATAAAAAAGGATGTTTCTCAGGAAGTGCCATTGAGGCAGATGGTAAGCATGTGCTTGTATACACAGGTGTCACAAGGATTAAACTTCCTGACGGCAGTGAGCAGGAGAGACAGAACCAGTGCATCGCATTTGGAGACGGACTTAATTATGTGAAGCATGAGAATAATCCTGTTGTGACAGGCGATATGCTTCCTGAAAACTGCAGCAGAATCGATTTCCGCGACCCGAAAATATGGAAAGAGGATGACACATATTATCTTATAGTTGGAAGCAAGGACTTAAACGATGTGGGACAGGTAGTGCTCTGCTCTTCAAAAAACCTGACCGATTGGCAGTTTGAGACAATCCTTGCGGCAAACAGCACCGGCAAAATAGGTACCATGTGGGAGTGCCCGGACTTCTTTGGGCTGGAGGATAAGCATGTGCTCATCTGTTCACCGCAGAATATGAAGGCAGACAAATATGAGTTTCATAACGGACACAACTCTGTATATTTTCTGGGGGATTATGATAAAGAAAATCATGTATTTATCAAGGAAGAGCCGCACACACTTGACTATGGCATGGACTTTTATGCGCCGCAGACTACACTGCTTCCGGACGGACGCCGCGTGATGATTGCCTGGATGAAGTCATGGGATGCATGTGTCGTTCCTGATTCGCAGGATTGGCAGGGCATGATGACACTGCCTCGTGAGCTTAAAATAAAGGACGGCCGTATCTGGCAGAAGCCGGTTAAGGAAATAGAAAATTATCGTGCAAACAAGTGTCATTATACAGATAAAAAAATAGACTGCTACACGACCTTTGAGGGCATAAAGGGCCGCACTCTCGACATGACAGTGGAGCTTTCAGGAGAGGAGTACAATAACTTCACTGTTGAAATGGCATGCGATGATGAGTATAGCACAGCGTTTACCTACAACAGAATCACAGGCATGCTCGAGATTGACCGTACATATTGTGGCGTCACAAAGGATGTCGTCTGTGTCAGAAAAATTAAAATCGCAGATACAGACAGAAAGCTAAAGCTTCGTTTCATCATGGACAGACAGTCTATAGAGCTCTTTATCAATGACGGACAGCAGGTCGCAACCACAGCTATCTGTACACCTCTTCAGGCAGACGGAATCTGCTTTAATTGTGACGGAAGTGCTGTTGTGGATATTGAAAAATATGATATAATTTTGTAATATGACCGCATATCAGTAGAGCATACAAATAATAACCGGACAAATTATTAGTCCGGTTATTTGCAGAATAATATACAGGATATTTTGACAGGAAAGAAAGAGGTACAATATGGATGTAGTTGCATTAGGTGAATTACTTATAGATTTTACAGAAAACGGTACAAGTGCGCAGGACAATAAGCTTTTTGAGGCTAATCCGGGTGGAGCTCCATGTAACGTGCTTGCCATGCTTCAAAAGCTCGGTCATCAGACTGCTTTCATCGGAAAAGTGGGACAGGATGCGTTCGGAAGGCTGCTCGTTGATGCCGTAAAGGAGCAAGGAATCGACACAACAGGCGTGCGCTATGATGACAATGTACATACCACTCTTGCATTTGTACAGACCGCAGCAGACGGAGACAGAGATTTCTCATTTTACAGAAATCCGGGAGCAGATATGATGCTGACAGCGGATGAGGTGGATTTATCCCTTGTGAGAAACGCAAAAATTTTCCACTTCGGAAGTCTTTCAATGACAGATAAGACCTGTGAGAAAGCGACAAAGCATGCGATAGCTGCCGCAAAAGAGGCAGGCGCACTGATTTCCTTTGACCCTAATCTGCGCAAACCGCTCTGGAAGAGCATGGACGATGCAAAAGAGAAGATAAGCTGGGGCCTGAGTCAGTGTGACATCTTAAAAATATCTGATGATGAGATTGAATTCATGACAGGCGAAAAGGACATAAAGACAGGTGTGAAGAAGCTGATTGACGAGTATCATATTCCGTTTATCTGTGCCACCATGGGCAAAAACGGAAGTATGGCATTTTTTGACGGACATATCGTGGAGGCAGCTCCGTTCCTGCGAGATGATACTGTCGAGACCACAGGTGCAGGAGATACTTTCTGTGCATGCCTGCTTCACGATGTGTTGGAGCATGGTATCAATGACCGGAAGGATGACGATGTGAAAAAGATGCTGACATTCGCAAATGCAGCAGCTTCGCTTATTACCACGAGAAAGGGCGCACTTCGCGTGATGCCTGAGAAGGGTGAGGTTGAGGCTGTGATTAAGTAGTTATAATTTAATACGATAAAAGAGACTATACTCTTCTTAATCTATGTTTAAAAACGTGATTAAGAAGAGTATATTTGTTTCTTGCAGCGCATAATTGTATTGGATATGATATCATATATAAAACAATGATTTGAGACTATACAGGGAGTCAGATAATGAACATAAACCAGACACTCAAACAATACTTTGGCTACGACAGTCTTAGAACAGGGCAGGAGGAGCTCATAAACGGCATACTTGCCGGGCACGATGTGCTCGGTATCATGCCGACAGGCGCAGGAAAATCGCTGTGCTACCAGCTTCCGGCGCTTATGCTTAAAGGAATTACGCTTGTCATTTCGCCACTTATCTCGCTTATGTCAGATCAGGTCAAGGCTTTAAACCAGGCAGGAGTGCATGCCGCCTATATCAACAGCTCACTGACCGAAAACCAGATAAGGATGGCACTTTCGTATGCCTCACAGGGGCGCTACAAGGTAATCTATGTCGCTCCGGAGCGCCTCAACACGCCGCGTTTTCTGGATTTTGCCTGCAACGCGGACATATCAATGCTGACAGTTGATGAGGCACACTGTATATCGCAGTGGGGGCAGGATTTCAGGCCGAGCTATCTGGAAATTGCCGGATTTTTAACGAGACTTCCAAGACGACCGATAGTCAGTGCGTTTACAGCGACCGCCACGGAGCGCGTGAAAAATGATATAGTGGCTTCGCTTGGACTTAACAATCCGGTTACTATGGTGACAGGGTTTGACAGACCTAACCTGTTTTTCAGGGTTGTTACAAGAAAGGGAGGCAGCCAGAAGGACAACAGTATCATCAACTATGTGAAAAAGCATGAGGACGAAAGTGGAATAATATACTGCGCAACGAAAAAGAATGTGGATAAGCTGTATACTCTTTTAAATGAGCAGGGCATTTCGGCGGGCCGTTACCACGCGGGGCTTTCAAATGATGAACGTAAGCAGAATCAGGAGGATTTTACATACGACAGAATCCGTGTGATGGTTGCCACAAACGCATTTGGAATGGGAATCGACAAGTCAAATGTGAGATATGTGCTGCATTACAACATGCCACAGAGCCTCGAGTATTACTATCAGGAGGCCGGAAGAGCGGGACGAGACGGTGAGGAAGCGGAATGTGTGCTGTTTTTCTCAAAGCAGGATATCATGATAAACAAGTTTCTTCTGCAGAATAAGGCTTCGGCTGGCGATGTGGCATCCGACATGCAAAAGACAGCCAATGACCAAAGAAAGCTGCAGCAGATGATAAATTACTGCGAGACGGACAAATGCCTGAGAGAGTTTATACTTTCATATTTCGGAGATACAACGCCGTGCATCTGCAACAAATGCAGCAACTGTGTGGTTGTGGAGGATGAAGAGGAGGAGACATACGTTGAAACCGGCAAAAAGCGCAAGAAGGCAGCACAGCTTGCAGGGCTTAACGAGCTTGGTGCTGGGCTGTTTGAAAAGCTGCGCAGCGTGCGTACAGAGCTTGCTGCAGAAAAGTCGGTTCCGCCGTATATCATATGCTCCGACAAGACCTTAAAGGATATGTGCGCAAAGCTGCCGCGGGATAAGGAGCAGCTTGCCGATGTGTACGGAATGGGTGAGCAGAAGATACAAAACTACGGTGAAGCATTTGTGACAGCGGTAAATTCATTTGTTGCGGAAAACCCAAATCCATCAGGCAGCATGTCCGGCGAAAAACCACAGACTGTTTTAAGCGATGAGGAGGCTGCTGAAACCGGCAGCACGAGAAAAAAGAAGCTTCCGTTTTATATCGAGCCTCAAAAGCTTGACGAGGTGGAGCTCACCGATAAATGCAGACTTACAGAGCTTACGAACAAAATAAATGAGCTGTGCCCTGCGGATAAGGAGCACAAAAAGCTTGCTGCCTCGTTTATAAACGAGCTTCTCATTGCGGAGGGCTATCTGGAGGAAATTACAGAAGGCGAAAACAAGATAAAGCGTGTCACTGAAAAGGGACAAAGCGTAGGAATAGAGGAGGAAGAGCGCAAGGCAAAATTCGGTGGAAGCTATTACGCTATCACCCATTCGAAGCAGAGCCAGCAGGTGATAATAGAAATGCTGAAAAAACACTATAGCGGCATTAAACCGCAGGAGTAAATGGACTTTAGATAAACTGGATATATAAATTTATATAAAATTGGATATATACTTGATGCCACATAAGAGTATTATATACTTTAATCAAAGGTAATACTTAGGAGGCATTTTATGAGAAACGAAAAAGTTCAAAAACTCACACTTACAGCACTTATGGCAGCTTTATCATATGTCATATTCACGTTTTTACAGATTAAGGTCACATTACTGGGTGGCAGCGCCACATCCTTTCACCTGGGCAACGCGGTCGTAGTACTTGCAGCTTTGCTCTTAGGCGGAGTATACGGAGGAATCGGTGGAGCAATCGGAATGACAATCGGCGATTTACTTGACCCGATATATATCACCGGAGCGCCAAAGACATTTTTCCTCAAGCTTATGATTGGTATTATCACAGGTCTTGTAGCACACAAGCTTGGAAAGATTACATATTCAACCGACAGAAAGCATGTATTTAAATGGACAGTCCTTGCAGCATGTGCAGGAATGCTCTTCAACTTTATTTTTGACCCGATAATAAGCTATTTCTACGATATGCTTATCCTCGGAAAGCCAATGGCACAGCTCAAAATCGCATGGAGTGTGACTACAACAGGCGTCAATGCAGTGATATCAGTGATTGCCGCAACAATCGTGTATATGGCACTGCGCCCGGTGCTTATCAAGGCAAATCTGTTTTTTAAGATTGGCAAAGAAAAATAATAGTTACATAATTTCATAAAAATTTTATATCTGATTTTTGGTTATCCGCATAAATACAATACTTTCAAGCATTTTGAAGTATAGGAAAACATTCATTTTACCACGAATTTACCACGATTAAATGAGCCTTGATATGATGATAAAACGGCTAAAGGGAGATAGCACAAATAACTGTGTATCTCCCTTAGCCGTTTTATTTATTCCGCTGATTAATTCGTTTGATTTCAAACTTCATTGCTTTTTAATATCTTGTTTTTCAAGTACAATCATCTTATCAATCTCGTGAATTTTTTCCATTTCTTCCTATACCACAGATTTTTGAACCTTATCTAATCCGTTATTTATGGCCTGCTTTCCTTTCGATTTATAGCTCTTTATAGAAAGTACAATACACACTATAGCAAGCAGAGTTTTTATTGATTTTCCTTTCAGCCAAGCCGATAATAAAATAAAATCCTAATATCGATTTTTCTCTTAGCAATAATTTCATAGTGGTTTTTAAAAGAGTTCATTAGCTTTCATACGTTTCAACTCAACATGTGTTTTTTTCTGATGTCTGCAATAAAAGAAAATACCCAGCATAACAAAATTTCCAGCATTGATAGATATAATAGTATATATAATGCCGTTTACGGTAAGAGTATTATCCACTAATGCAGTAGTTGTTTTTGCGTCTAAGGAGTTTTCTACAATTTCGCCTGTTTTTGTCGTTATAGATTGAGTAGTTTTAATTTCCTGATTTGTTGGTAATCCCCCAAATGCTAATAAGAGTGAAATAGCTAAAATAACGATTGGTATAATCAAACCAAATAACTTGTTATCCTTTTTTGATAAAAATATTTGTAGTTTTATAAC
>ERZ1034920.20-NODE-20-length-113579-cov-9.513865_pt1 | contig 113579 bp, 102 predicted proteins | sample MGYA00520688_ERZ1034920 | MGnify/ENA primary metagenome ERZ1034920 (study PRJEB33766, sample SAMN09781785) | gut metagenome | biome: gut microbiome | host: Homo sapiens | place: Madagascar | study: EMG produced TPA metagenomics assembly of the PRJNA485056 data... | reverse complement strand
GCCCTCCACCCCCCTCCTATCCACATCCGTCGAAACCGCCCGCAGGCATTTCCTGTGCAAGCCGAAAGCAGGCGTTCTACGGATAGGCGGCGCGCCCCGGCGCCGAGCCCGCATGCCGGGAACATCATTCGCCGCCGTTTGTCTGAAGAACAGGAAAATCATCTTCCATCTGTACTTTCGCAGGAATATTATGCGTACCGTGAATAATTCCCCCTTTTCGCAATGCCGAAGGAGGCGCCAAGCCCATGCAAGAGAATCGCTATATCGATACGCGCGGATGCGTCGACCAGCCCGTCGAGTTCACCGAAGCCGTTATCAACGGCCTGGCAGATGGCGGCGGACTGTACGTTCCGCAGCATATCCCCGAGCTTACGCTCGATGAGATCTGCGAGTTGGCTCAGCTGCCCTACGCGCAGCGCGCCGCGCGCATCTACAAGGCCTACGGCGTCGATCTTCCCGCACAGGTGATCGACGAGCTGATGGCCCAGGCCTATGGCGACAACTTTGACGACGAGCGCATCTGCCCCATCACCTCCCTTGACGCCGACACCCACGTCCTTGAGCTGTGGCACGGCCCCACCAGCGCCTTCAAGGACATGGCGCTGCAGTGCCTGCCACGCTTCTTCAGCGCATCGGCAGCCCAGCTGCGCGAGCAGGGCAAGCTCGACCACGATTTCCTTATCCTGGTGGCAACGTCGGGAGACACCGGCAAGGCCGCCCTCGAAGGCTTCCGCGACCTGCCCCATGTCTCCATCTCGGTCATGTATCCCGACGGCGGGGTGAGCGACATCCAGTACCGTCAGATGGCCACGCAGCGCGGATCCAACGTCAACGTGTGGGGCGTGCGCGGCAACTTCGACGACTGTCAGACGGGCGCTAAGAACGTGTTCGGCGACGCGACCTTCGCCGAGAAGCTGCTCTCCGAGCACGGCGTATCCCTTTCCAGCGCGAATTCCATCAACTGGGGCCGCCTGCTGCCGCAGGTGGTGTACTACGTGTCCGCCTACTCGCAGCTGGTCGCCGACGGCAAGCTTGCAGCCGGCGCGCCGCTTGACGTGTGCGTGCCTACCGGCAACTTCGGCAACATCCTTGCCGCGTACTACGCCAAGCGCATGGGAGTGCCCATCGACATGCTGTACTGCGCCAGCAACGAGAACCGCGTGCTCACCGATTTCATCAACACCGGCACCTACGACGTGTCCGACCGCCCGTTCGTGCTGACCCCCTCCCCTTCCATGGACATCCTGGTCAGCTCCAACCTGGAGCGCCAGCTGTTCGAGCTGACGGGCCGCAACCCCGAAGCGATCGCCGGCTGGATGGCCGACCTGAAGCAGCAGCGCTGCTTCCGCGTGGACGAGGACACGTTCAGGGCCGTTCGCGAGCACTTCGCCGCCGACAGCGTGGACAACGCCGAGTGCCTGCGCACCATCAAGGAGGTGCTCGACAAGCACGACTACCTGCTCGACCCGCATACCGCCGTGGCGTACCGCGCCGCACAGAACCTACGTGGCGAAAACCCCGTGCTCATCGCCAGCACCGCCCACTGGGCCAAGTTCGGCAACAACGTGTACCGTGCCTTGCACGACATGCAGCCCGGCCAGCCCTTGCCGGAAAACGTAGCCGCCCTCTCCGGCTGCGGCCTTAACGACCTGGTCGCCGATGAATCGGGCCACCACGACGTGCCGCGCGGCTTGGCGGAGCTCGACGGTCTGCCCATCAGGTTCACCGAAGTCATTGACGGCACCACCGAGGATATCGAGAGCGCGACGGAGCGGTTTCTCGCTGCCTTGGACAACGAATAGCGGCACACGAGGGGAACCGAAGGACCATTCATGAGCAAACTATCCAAGCTTAAACCGATCGTCAGGCTTTCCGTGGTCAATCCCGACACGGAAAGCAACTCGGTGTTCGGCCGCGGCATCGCCAGCCTGTGCATCGGCGTGCGCGACACCGGCTCCTTGAACGCCGCAGCCAAGAGCATGGGCATGGCATACAGCAAGGCATGGCGCATCATCAAGGACACGGAAGCAGCCCTTGACGTGCAGCTTCTTTATCGCGATGGCGCCCACGGAAGCCGACTGACCGAAGATTGCGAGCAGATTCTTTCCGCATACCAGGCCATCGAGGAGCAGCTTCAATCGCAAGCCGAGGACAGCTTCGAAAAGCAGGTTGATGGCCAGTAGCCGATAGCCGCTCGCCCTACGCATCATCTCGGGGTTTTCCAGCGATAACGTGCAAGGAAGGCGAATCGGCCTTATCTCTCATTTTGCGGAGCGGCGCTACCGCGCACCTTATCAAGCGCCCAGCGCGCACCGCACCCCGGATCGAGCCGCCAACCGATGGCGGCTCGATCCGCATTCCACGCCTACGAGACCCAAATGCCCTCGTACCTTGGCAAGGCCCATCCAAGGTATGCCGTCATGGAGCACGTCACCTTCAGCTTCGGCGCCGGCGGCTGAGATGCCGAAGCATCGGCATATGCGCCGATAACGCCGACCGCCTCCCTTGCACGCCCCTCGGCCTCGTACCATACGCTGGGACGCCGTGAAAACGACAGCACCTCCCCGTAGGCCACCTTCTGCGCGGGCGGCAGCATGGATTCGCCGTCCACCTCGGCTTCAAGCTGCTTATCGGCGAAACATCGCCGCTCCGAGAACAGCTCCCGTGCCATATCCGTCAATGCATAGCGAACCTCGGCGATATTGCGCCCGAACAGGTCCAACGTCGCCCCCTGCACCACCGTCCCATCCGCGAACGGAATGGTGCACGCGGCATCGACGAACCACCCCTCCACCTTCTCGCACCCGGGCTTCAAGGCAATTGCGCGCGCATCGGGGGAGGCGCTGTACGAGAACGACTCGTCGACGCGTTCGGACCAACAAGGCCCTCGTTCGCCATCCACGAAATAACGCACCGTGGTGAAGGGGTTCACTACTTGCAAAGGCTTTGAGACGGCGCATCCCAGATACGCGGCATGCAGGTATGCGGTGGTCGCGCGCACGATGCACGCCAACCGCTTTCCCGCCAAGTGCTCGCCAACCCGAAGCGTCCGCCCCGTTTCCTCAAGAAGCCCCGATGGCACGATTCGAGCGTTTACGCCATGAAGCGGCTTCCCGCCGCAGGACGCCTCCTGCCCATCTTGGACCCACTCGGACCAGCTCCCATCCTTCCCGCACACGCGATAGCGCACATGGAAACGCGAAGCGGCATCCCCGCTGAGCTTGATGCTGAGACCCTGCGCCTCGGCTCCCTCTTGCGAGGCGTCGCGCCACGCTCCGGACGAGGCGATTCGCGCGACGAGCCCCAGCCCGCCCCCTTCGACCGATAGGTTCAAAGCACGCAAAGCCCCAGCACGCCCGCGTGTTCCCACCACGTTCGCCGCCGGTTGCGCATCAAGCCACAGGCGCCCGCCGCCGAACGACACGCATGCGTGGCCCGTGACCTCGGGAATCTCGGAGACGGCTTCTCCCTGACCGTCATCGGCGAACCACAGGTATTCGTATCGAATGCCCTTCGCATCGGCCGATGCGCCTCCGGGCCTGAACGCGGTCCGGGGGTCGGGAACGCCAAGCGAAGCGCCCACGGCAACCGTCGAGCCGTCTGCAGCGCCCTCAAGGTCGAACAGGCCGCCGTCCTCCGTGCCGAAACGAGCATCTTCGAGATGCCACATATGCGATTCGTTGCCCCACTCCCCATCGGCATAGCCGTTCGAATGGAACTGCACGCGCGCGCCGTTTTCCTGCGAAGCCCCCACGCGATCGAGCGCCATGCCGGAGCAATCGCTGAAAAGCCATTGGCGCGGCCCTCGCCCATGCACCCACACCGCCTGCGCGCGATCGCCCCCCGCGCAATGCTGGAGCTCCGCCGCGCTTGCATCGAAACGCGGCCCGCCGCCAGCCTGGCCCAACGAAAGCGAGCCATCGCCGGCGCAAACGGGCACGAAGCGAAACGTTCCGGCAAAGCGCTCGTCTTCGTGCGCCACCGCTATCCAATGACGCCTCGTCGAGGACGCAGCGGCGAACACGCCGCACCCCTGGCCGGTCCGAGGCCCGTCGACGCCCAACTGCAGCGACGGCACCGTTGCCGGGGAGATGACGAGCACGCGACCGGCCCATTGCGCCTCGCTCGCAATGCCCACCCGTTTTGCTCGCTGCTTGACCCATTTCGTGGAAAAGCCGATAGGGGGATCGTCGGCCCGCTGGTAATACCAGTCCTTCCCATAGTAGTAATAGTTCCAAAACCACGACCTCAGCTGAAACCCATGCATCGCATCGCGCTCGGTACGCCGGATCCACACCGAGTAATCCGATCCGGGATACTCGCGGTAATCGGTCCACACATGGCAACCGTCTCTATGGATGCCCGATCCGGCCTCGTTGTCGATGACGACGACCTTCGATCCCTCTTCCACGCCCCCTTTAGGCGCGCCGTCGACGGTGTGGAACAGGGTGAAGCGCGTATCATCTCCCGAATCCGTGTGCCACAGATTATACGAGGCGTTCAGCTCGTTATAGCTTCCGCACGCTATCTCGAGCTTGCCCCTCATGTGGTAATACAGCTCCGTCGTGAAATCGCATGCCATGGTGATCTTGGTGGCCACCCTGATGAACTGCCGCGAGGAGATATCCCATTCAACCCAAGGCGTTTTCGCCGACACCTGCAAACCGGTGTACATATTCCCCGCCTGCTCGGCGCCTGCCCCCGCTTGCACCGAACCGACCTCGTTCCAAAACCTGCTGGCATAACGCGCGCCATATCCGCGGAAGATCAAGGACCCGTCCCACCAAGGCTCATCGGCAAACGCCATTCGGGGGTTGTACATAATCAGTCCAACGGCAACCGCCCCTAAACCAAACACGAAACCGCGACGCGTGAGCACGCGCCCATCCCCCGTCGTCGCGTCGCCTGATGTAGGAACGCGCCGACGACGGCGCATCGCGGCCTTATGCCTCTGCCTCACCATCGCCCCGCCCCTCCTTCCTGCGCCGCCCATCGAAACGACCTCAAGCCAACCCACCTCCTAGAAACGCCAGCAGATCGACCACCGTGGGAACGAGCACCAGCAACGTGGTAGGCGGCAAAAAGCAAACGGACAGCACCACATCAAGCTTCGTCGGCATCTTCCTGATATGCTCGAGCGCCGCCGCCTGCGCGCGTGAACGGGCAAGCGCGGCTTGATTGGCAAGCCCCTGCGCCACCGATGCGCCCTGCTCTATGGCCTGAGTCAGCTGAGCGGCGAACGCAGTGACCTCTTGGCTTGCGCAGCGCTGCGCAAGATTGGAAAGCGCCTTCGCACGGGAATGCCCCAATAAGTTGACCTCTTGGTCCACCAGGCGGAACTCATCGGCAAGAGGGCCGCTCAAGCTCTCGGCGACTTGACGGAAGCACTGCTCCACCGGAGATCCGGCGGCTATCGCCACGCCAAGCAGCTCCATGGCGTCGGGCAGTCCGGCATCGATGGCGGCGCGGCGCTCTTGGCGCTTCGATCGCAGATACAGCTGCAAGCCTCCGCAGCCCGCAAGTCCCGCTCCGCAAACGACGAAAACGAAGACCGCCGGCGTCGCACGGAACGCGATGCACGCCGCAACGGCGATGACCACGCAGCCCGAAACCGCGGCAAAGCACACGCAACGCCAGGTTTCGGGCTCCAAAGCGATGCCCGCACATCGAAGCCGCTCCCTTGACTGCTCCCGCTCCCTCATTGAAAGCGGAGCGAAGCTCGCAAGCGCCTCCACAGCACGCGACCACAAGCGAGCCGCACCCGCACGGGCCCGACCCCTCGACGAGCCGCCGGCTTGATCTGATCTTGCCCACGCCGGCATAAGCCCACGCGCTTTCACCCCGGCCCAAGCGTTGAGCGCCTCGTAAACCGCCAACCCCGCAGCAACCGCCAGCAGGCCTATCGCGCAAAACGTCAGACCTTGCATGTGTCACCCCCTAACCGACGCGAGCGCGCCTAATACGAGAACCTTGTGATTCGACGGCACGCCGCAATACCCGCCACCTCCATGAGCGCAGCTCCCGCAAGCACGGCCCACCCCAGCGGGTTTTCCCGATAGAACAGGGAGAACGCCGGGTTCGTGACGAACATGAACGCAAAGATCGCAGGCATGGCGCACGCCACCACCACCGTGGCCATGCGCGTTCCCGCAAGTTCGCTGCGCAGTTCCTGCTGCATGAGGGCACGGCCCTGGGCGTGCTCCGCGATCAGGTCGAGAACCGCGCCCATCGATCCGCCGAAACGCTGCTGGATGCGCATGGCCGATGCCAACGCCGCGACATCGGCGTCGCCTGTGCTCTGAGCCATGCGGGCAAGGGCCTGCACCAACGGCATGCCATAGGAAACACGCGCGAGCACCGCCATCAGCTCCGAGCGCAGCGGCTCCGGAGCATGGTCGGCCGAGACCCGTAGCGCGCGCTCAAGGGTCAGCGAGCTTTTCACGCTGGCCGACAGCTGGGGCACAAGCCGCACGAACTGCCGGGAAAGCAGCTCGCGCCGTTTCGCCCGCGCGCGCAGCACGTACAGCGCCGCAGCGATGGCAACCAGCCCCACGCCCGACATCGCACCGAGCAGGCCGCTTATCCGCATGCCGAAGAATGCCGCGAACGCGCCCACGGTGCCCAAGCACAGCGCCCACGAAACCGGAGATGTCTCGATACCCGCATCGCGCAACATCCTGCCAAGCGGTCCTTCGGCATCCGCCTTCGCCGACTCGGCATCGCGTTTGCCCAGTTCGTACAACGCCCGGTCCGACGCTCGGGCGTCGCTGTCCTCGGCCCTTTGCCGCAACCTCAAGGACAGGGCGGTGCACGCCACCGCCGCTGCCGCCAAAAGCACGCCGAAGGCAAGCGCCTCGGAGAAGAATCCCTTCATAGCCATCGCCTTCCTACGACCCGAAAAACCAAGATGGATCGAACCTCACCCCTGCCGCAAGCATGCGCTGCTTGATACGCTGCGGCTGGACGCCACACGCGCGCCAGGCTCCCGTGATGCGGCCGAACGCGTCCATCCCGCGCGGCTCGAACCGGAACAGCTCGGCGCGAGGGATGACCGTCGCCCCCTCGGGCATCTGATCGACCGCCACAATACTGGTGACGCGGCGCCCTCCGTCGCGCATGCGCTCCACATGGACGATCAAACCCCCCGCAAGCGACTCCGCGATCTGTTGCACGATAACGTCACGGCCCAGATCGGCATTGGCGTAACCCACCATGGTGCGCAGACGGCTCAGCGCATTGCCCGGGTCGTTGGCATGCACGGTGGTCATCGAGCCGGGGTGGTCGGTCTGCATCGCCTGCAGCATCTCGTAAGCTTCCGCTCCGCGGCATTCGCCCACGATGATGCGATCGGGGCGCCGGCGCAGCGAGAGCGCCACCAGCTCGCGCATCCCGACGGCCCCTTCGCCTTCGGTGTTCGCCTCGCGCGTCTGCATCCGCTCGACGTGCGCGGCGCGCAGCCGCAGCTCAGGCGTATCCTCGATGGTCAAGACGCGTTCATCGTCGGGAATGAACCCGGAAAGCGCGCCGAGCATGGTCGTCTTTCCCGAGCCGGTTCCTCCGGATATGATCACAGGGCACCGAGCGCGCACCGCCGAGCCTAAAAACTCCGCCATCACGGGGCTGAGGGCGCCTCGCGCCGTCAGATCCTCGATGCTCATGACGTCATCGCCGAACAGGCGAAGATTGAGCGCGGGGCCGTCCGGGGCAAGCGGAGGCACGATGTAGGTTGCCCGCGCCTTGCCGCCCGGCAGCATGGCGCAGCCCATGGCATGCGCCTCGTCGCAGCGCATGCCCGCCTGCTCGGCGATCTTGTCGATGATGCGACGGAGATGGTCGGCGTCGTCGAACCGAACATACGGGCACGGCTCCAATCGTCCCGCGCGCTCCACGAACACATGCGGTTCTAAAAACCTTGCAACCCCGGCTTCCATCGCCACGCCGCCGCCGTTGACGATGACCTCGGTGATGCCGGGGTCCTCCAAAAGCCCCTGCAAAGGGCCGTAGCGAAGAAAATCGTCGCCGACCGAACGGCACAAGCGGGCGACGTCGGGTTCTGCAAGGCCCAGGTTCCACGCCCGCACGGCCTCTTGCACAAGCAACTGGATGGCCGATTCCACCTCCACGGGATCGAAATCCCCCTGCAACCTTGTCGCAAGGCCTTCGCGAACCGCCCGCTTCAGGGCAAGCTCGGTCCCCCTATCCATCATGCTCGACCATACCTCCCGACAACATGCCGCCCGCGACAAGCTGGACGCTGATGGTGCCCGATGCCTGCGCGCAGCGGACGGCGTCCGCCTGCTCCGGCGTCAACTCCAACGTGATGGCGCTGTACGCCGCGCCCTCGCCGGCGCCGTCGCCGCCCACCGACATCACCCGCGCCGAAGCGCAAAGCTCGTCCAAGCTGACCGCGCCGCCGGCGGCCTCGGTGACGCACACCACGCGAACCTCGTCGAACGGCTGGACCTGCCCGGCCACGCCCGTCTCGTCGTTGACCGACAGGGACACCGCCTCCTTGCCCGCGGCAAGCTGCGCGGCCAACCTGCCATCCGCCGCGCTGCCGGCGATCATCTGAGGCGATAGCTGCGTGTTCGCCGGGATGGACACCAACGCCCGGGCGCCTGCCACGCCGCCCGCGCCGTCAAGGGCGTCGGCGCCGAGCGCATCATCTTGGCGGAAGGCCTGGGGAACCTCCACAAGCTGCACCGCATCCGCGCCGAACGGATCGCCGGCGGCGACGTCGCGCGTGGTCACGACCACGCTGCGAGCGCCCTTCGTCGCTTGGTCGACCGCCGCGTGGGATGTCCCGGCCTGCCATAACCCATACCCTACCGCCACGACCGCAACGGCCACCGCCGCCGCGGTCACCGCCGACATCTGCTTGAAACGCGCAGCTGCGGAATCCATCGAGCGGACGGCATCGTCGATCGGGCGCTGCTCGCCCTCGTCCGCCTGCCCGGCCGCCCTTCCATACGCCGCCCCCGGACGCCCGCCGGAGCGCAACCGCCCCGACAGCGCCTGCCGCGAGGCGCGCCCCGTGTTCCTTCCGACCGACATGGTCATCCCCCTTTCGCTATCCATCTAAACGGGCCTGAGCCTCCTCGGCTATCTCCCGAGGGAACCCCTCAAGCGCGCTTATCGCCGAGAACCGCCCCTGACCTGCGCCGCAACCATCGCCGAAACGATGCACGCCGCATATGCGGGCATCAGGCCGCCAAACCTTCTGCGCCGCATACGGGCGCGCACTGAACACCCGGCTTGAAGCCACCTTCGCATCGGGGGCGGAGCTTACGGCAAACGGTAGGGCTTTCGCCTCCTCCACCTGCATGCCCACCACCCAGATCCGCTCGCTTTCGGCAACTGCCCGAGCGGACGCCTCGTAGAACCACACGCTTACCGCCCCTTCCACCCCTTGCGCCCTGACTTGATCCACGATCAGATCGGCAAGGACGGCGCCTGCATCATCGCCGTATTTCGCGGAAGCAGCTTGACCGGCATCCATGCACGTCGACCTGGCGGCATCCAAGGCCTGCTCCTGGCGGGCCTTTGCGCCGTAGAGCACGGCACAATCCGCCAAAAAGCCGAGCATCATCACCAACACCAGGCACGACGCCACGGCAAGCGGCGCCACGTTTCCCTTCTCCCCTCGATATCGGCTCATGCGAGGCTCACCTCCGTCACCCGCTCGTCGACCACCGCGCACGCGACGTGACGCGACAGCCGCCCGCCATCGCGAAGCCCGGACAGCGATATCGGCGCCCTATAGGACACGTCGTAGGAAACGGAGGTGAGGGCCGTGCGGCTTGAGACGCCGCTTGCGGAAAATGCATCCTCGCGCGCGTTCGATTCCACCCGCACCCCCGACACCGTCAAATCGCTACGGCGCAGCTGCGCGGACTCATCGAGAATCTGCTCGGCGACGAACGACTCCTTATCCGATGCCGTCCTCAGGCCTGACACGTCGATGCGCATGCACGCCTGGGTAAGCTCGGAGGACAGCATGATGGCGGCCGCGTTCATCATGGCCGCCTGCATGATGCCGAACGCCACCACGAGGAGCAGCACCGCGGCGAAGGAGAACTGCACGCTCTCGCTCCCCCGTTCATCGACGACCATGCCCCACCTCCGTATCCGCATCCACCGAAACCGTCCTGCTCGCCGCCGATGACAGCTGCAGTCCGTCGACCGCACCCGCCGCGGAGAGCGCCGCCTCGCCGACGGGAGTCAAGCATCGGGCGCTCACGCGCATCCTCACGTCCACCTGCCGGTAAGCGAACCCGACCAGCCGCCCTTCGAAGCGATCCGCCTGCGGGTCGAACGTCTTGCGCTCGACTTCCTTCGTCCGCACGGGCGAGCAGTCGACCTCGATCGAGCAGGAAACTCCCTCGCCCGCAAGCCCGGGAGCCTGCTCGAGCGCCGCCGAAAGAGCAGACGCCCCGTCCGGACCCTTGTCCCCTTGCGCAACGCGCTGAGCCGCATAGCGGCAGGCGGCCTGGGCCGCGACATCCGCTTCCATCCCCAGATACGCCGCCCTTCCGATATCCGCGACGGCGCACAGCAGGCCCATCAGCAAGGGCAGCGCCATCACGAACGTGACGGCGCTCGCCCCATCGACCCGCGCCCGGCTGCCGGCCAGGCGCACAAGCGCGGCTACCTGCTTCCCACCGCGCCGCTCGTCACGCTCTTGAACATGTTCGTGACCGAGTTGCCGGCGGACGTGATCGCCGTGTTGACCTGCGTCTGCAAGATCATGAGCGCCGCTCCCAAGCCCACGGCGAAGCCGAGCGCGATGACCACCTGCACAATCTCCGATCCGCCGTCTTCCTCGCCGCGATACGCCAGAGCGCGAGCCTTGTCCGCAAAGCCCCTCAGGGCAACGCCGTTCATGTCCATACCCATATCCAAACCTTCCCATTCGCTGCCTTTTCCTTGTCATCGAATCGAACCGACGCCGAACCAGCCCAAAGGCACCACCTCCTTTCCAGATCCCGCCCTCATCCGAGCACCGTCGTCCCCACCGCCAGCCATATGGACAAAAACGGCGCCATGGGAATGCCGTCGCGACGTCCAAGCCGATGCATCAGCATCCCGACAATCGAGAACGTGCACGCCGACACATAGCAAGCCGCCGCGCCCAGAAGCGTCGCGGGACCGCACGCGAAGGCAAGCGCCGTCATACAACGGATATCGCCGAAGCCCACCGATCCGCCGCTTTTTCGCGCAATGCGGTTCGCCATCCAGCACACCGCCAGAACCGCCGCCGCGGCAACGGCCCCCTCCGCGATGCCGATGGATCCATGACGGAGCAGCTGGTAAGCGCCTCCTGCGACCAGCAACGCCGCACAGCACTCAAGCGGGATCATCCTTGCCCGCAGGTCGCACACCACCCCCGACGCCATGGCCACGCCGCATACGCAAAGCAAAGCGCCTTGGTGCCACAGGACGCCGAACAGCGGCTGGGCCGCGAACCACAACGCCATGGCGGCGGCGAGCACCGCTCGCTGCCACGACCGCGGGGAGAACGAGCAGCGCCGTTGCTGCTGGACCTCGCTTCGCGTTGAGGCGCCCTTTCCAACATCGATGCCTGCCTCCCGAAGCGCTTCGGCGCGCTCGTGCGTGAGCGCCCCCTTCAAAGCCTGGGAGCGGCAATCCGCAAGCCAGATGCCCACGGCGCCTGCCGTCCCCTTCTCGTTTTGACGGGGAAGCCGGCCAGGACAGGCGTCGCGATAATGCGCAAAATCATCCAAACAGCGATACCACCAGGTATAAGAGCGCCAATATGCCCTGCTCAGCAGCATGTCGGCGATTCGAGGGATCGCGAACGCCCCCGCTACCGCCCCGGCGGCCGCGCTTAAGGCCAACACGGTAAGCGCATACCCCGTCATGCGCTTACCGCCTGCAATTCGGCAGCATGACGCGGATGGGTCGATCTCTCCTGTTCAGCCCCTTGCCCGGCCGATGCTCCTCGCTGCACATCGGCCGGGCGGGCGCCGACCGATCCCCGTATCGGCCTACCTCGGCGCAACAGCTGGCAAGCGGCGGCCTGAGCCGCATCATCCTCCGCAGCCGCATGCGCCTCCGCGGCCCCTACCAGCTCGATGCGCACCACGATGTCCGCACCGCCGGCGGAAACGTTCACGTTCCTGGCGACGACGGGAGCGCTCCCGCAAGGCTCTCCATCCAGGCGCTGCCCGATCCCGGAAACGCCATCGTCGGACAACGGCCGCTGCAGTTGCTCCGCCGAGCGCCCCTTCATCAAAGCCGCCTGCCGCGCATCGGCCCAAGAAGCCGCGTTCGCGCCAGGACTCGGCGCCTGGGCGCGCATCTGCGCCTCCTGGGGCAGCTGCCCGACGGCCCCTCCCTTATGCGCGCTGCCCGGCATCGGCGCAGCCGCCGGCTCTTTGCCGCTGAACCGATGCATGCAGCCGTAGCAGACCTCGGCATCGTCGAACGCCCTTGCGTGGCAAACCGGGCATACCCTCATTTCCCTGCACCATCCTTTCTCGTCATCTCCACACGTTCCCCCGCCGAAAACCAGGGCGGGTCGTTCACGGAGAACCGCTCTAAAACGGCCACCGCTTTACGGCATCTGATACGCCTGCGCGGCCCGACGGCCCGATACGACTCCAGCACCCGCCCTTGCTCGTCCAGGAATGCGATGTCGATCAGCTCGGCCATGCCGAAGGTGTGAACGTCGTTGCACGGCGCCAGCATGACGACGCCCTTCGAGCGCTTCGCCCCCAGCAAGCCGCGCACGCGCGCCCCGAAGCCGACCGCTAACCTAATCGGCGCATCCCTTCCCTTCACTAACGCACCTCCTTTTCGCATTCGGACCACTGCACGACCACGCTCGTCCCCTGCGGCATCTGCACACACTGCACAAACGCCCAACGACAAGCGCCGCAGTCTTTCGAGAACGTCGCGCATAAGCCCCGGCCTGCCGCCGTCGTCCTCCATCCGCCGCGCTCAAGCGCATCCTGCACCTCCCGCAGCGCATCGGGAGCGCTGCCCGCATGCTCGAATCCCACCAGGTGCGACCCGACATCGCAGCGCAGCCCGCGCTTGCCCGCCACCGGAAACAGCTCGTCCCTGAACGTCTCGGGGACATCCGAGGGCAAGCAGGAAAAGCCGTCATCGACCCTCCCCATGACCGCATCGAAGCCTGCAAAGGAAGCCGACTCGGGCGCCGTCCGCCATGCCGCCTGGGCTTGCGCACCGCCGGCAACGGCAAGAAGCACGATCCCCGCGGCAACGATGAGCACCGCACGGACAGGCCGCGCCCGCGCACAACCGCCGCGCCCCGCGCGCGCCGACCGTCTTGGCGTCCGATCGCCGCCGCACGCCGCATACCCACGGCCGCCGCTCACAACAGCACCCCGGGCTTATAGCAATCCACCACCAGCTCCTCGGTATGCGACAGCTTCGGCAGCGCCACTCCCATCACCTCCGACTTCAACCCCAGACCGAACAACGTGGGCATGTACTCGAGCGTGGCCGAAAACGATGTATGCCCCGCTGAGACGCCATGCGCCGAAACGCTTACCGAGACGTTTTCCGCGTCCAACCGTTCATCGAGAGCCCGCTCGACGAACGCGCAGGTATCGCCCACGCCCTGCCCGTACGCCGGCGAAGCGGCATAGACCCGGACCGAATCGCGGAAATCGCCATCAAACGCCGCGCACCAGCCGAAATACGTCAGGGCGTTGACCGAGATGGCCGCCACCGCCAAAAGCACGGGCAGCGCCGCCACGAACTCCACCGTCATCTGCCCCGACGACCTGCCGATGGCGCATATCCGATCGACCATCAATCCCATTGCCTCAATCCCGTCACGCTCGCATACACGGACAGAAGCTTGTCGGCCGCAGCCCCGATGGCATCCGAGGCGAGCCCTTTCACCGCCGGGGGCAGCGCCACCGTTACGGGCACCTGGGCGCCGCCTATGCTGATGGTCGCTACTTCCACCGAATCGCCCCAAGCGTCGAAACGCTGCAGCACGTCCCTGCGAACAGCGCCCACCACCGACGAGAACACGTCGTTGGACATGAGCGGATGCTCGACCGCCTGCCGCTTCACCTCGAGCAAGCGAGCGCAAAACGCGCTATCGCCGGCCTGCGCGACATGCGCCGCGTTCACCGTCGCCGGGCGCAGCGCATCCAGGTTCGCCGGCTGAAGCCCTACGGTGCGAAACGCATCCGAAAGCGCATCGGCGGCCCAATCCCCTAATCCGGAGGCGCTTACCAGGGACAAGCCCCCCAAGCCCTCGCGCACAGCCGCATCCAACGCCGACTGCCCATCGGCATAAGCGCTCAGCGCACCCGACCAAACGCCCGCTGCAGCGCCCAATACGCCCGCAAGCGCTGAATCCGATGCAAGACCGTCGGTCAAAGAAGCAATGACGCTTTGCCCTTCGCCGGACGGATCGGCCACCAGCGTCGCCGCCGATATCGCCACACGGCACCCCAGCTGGCCGCTGGCCTGCACAAACGCAGATTCGAACCCCTTGTCGGGGGCATCGGGGCCCGTATTCACCGCAAGGCAGATCACCCCTTTGCCCCCGGGCGGGTCCGCATCGATGCGGAACGCCCCTACGCTCGAACACGCGTCACGCAGCTGGTCGAGCAGCTTGGACACGCGGCTTTTAGCCTCCCGTTTCGCCGGGGCTCCCTCCTCAAGGGCCTTTTGGTATTCCTCGGCGGCAAGCGCCACCTGCTCGTAGTGATGCTCGAAGCCGTTTCCTATGGATGTGGAGGCGGCCGCCACCTTGCCCAGGCTTGCCGCCGTAAAACCGCATTCGGAACACGTCTCCCATGCGCCCTCCTCCATATCGCGAAGGGAAGCCCGCGACTCGGACCCCGCCGCCTTCGGGCAACCATCCCACGCGTGCAGGGTCGGGGAACCGTCCGTCACGCCGACCGGGTACACCGCCTGCCCGAACAGCTCGGTCTCCCGCATCTGCGCGGTGTTCGCGGGAAGGTGAGGGAACAAGGCCTCGAACGAATCGCCCTCCCGAACATATCCACGCGCCACCTCCTTCGCGGCATAGGCGTAAAAGCGCTTGCGCAGCGCCGACTGCGCCTGCGCCTCCACGCTGCCGTCATCGGGCCGCTCCGCCGCCAAACGCGCCGGGTAATACGCCTGCGCCCTGCGAAGCGCCACGGAAAACGACCAGGCGTCCACACTTAAGTACACCGGGTTTTGCGCGCCCGTCATATGCGCCAGGGTCTCGGCTCGCTCGGCCATGCACCAACCGGGACGGGCGCCGCAATCGTGATCGAAGGCTCGCTGCTTGGCGTCTTGGGCCCGCACGGCCGCCTCCTCAGCCCGCCGCGCCAGCTCCTTGACCTCCTCGGCCTGGCCGATTGCATCTTCTCGTGCCTGCTTGGCGCGTGCGTCTTCCTGCGGCACCCGGATATCCTCGGCGGAATCGGGGACCAGCAGGGCAAGCGCCGTGTAGTCGGACCCGTTCGAGCCGTTTCCCTGCGCAACCGATGCTGCGCTGGCCGCCGCCAAAAACGGAAGGGCCTTCTGAACGCGCGTCAAGCCTTCGGAAGCGGTTTTGGAGAACGAATCACGGGCATCTGCCACGCGCGCGCCGGCCTCGAGCAACTTGGTGCCCACGCCCTGCCCGCCGGGAACGCAGCATGCGACGATTCCCAAACCCGTGGACGTCAAGCTGGTCAACGACAAGGACAGTGCCACGGAATCGCACATGCGCACCGCCACCATGAACTCCGCCACCACATTGCCCGCCGCAAGCGCGCCGGCATCGGCCACCGACTGCACACGTGAGGACACGGATTGGATCCGATACACCTGGGCCGACGAGAAGACCATCGACAGCGCCAGAAGAAGCGACACCACCATCCCGACCGTGGTCATCCCGTCCTCGTCACGCAGGGAAAACGCCTGCGCCACCCTACGCGGCACGCTCATAGCCAAGCTCCTATCCAAGCCTCGGGGTCAAGCCCCTGCGGGCTGCCCGCAACCCACTCAGGCTGCGTCGCCCGCTCACAACGGACCTTCACCGTCAACAGCCCATCGTCGTCCGTCATGCCAAGCAGCACGGCGCCCGCGTCCAAAAACGGCAGCGGCTTGACCTTGCCGGCGATCTCCACGCTCACCTTCTCCGTGCGCTCGTCCCCTTGCACGGACACCTCCCAGCTGCAACCTCCGTCGTGCACGTGAAAGCAGGGGACGGGTGGGATGGCGCCCAGCCTGTGGCGGACGAACGCCTCCACTGCCTGCGACGAATCGCCTACAGCATCGGTCTTGACGGCAGCAAGCCTGCACGCATCGCTTGCCGCCGCCTGCATGACCATCCGGTCGTACAGGACCATACCCGGCTGCACGGACAGCAAAAGCACCGTGAACAGGACCGGGATGAGGAACGCCGCCTCCACGGTCGCCTGCCCGCGCTCGCCTGCGCGCAAAACGCCCAATCCCCCACCTCCTTGCGAATTCGAAAGCTAGTACAGCGCCACGTCCGCCAACGCCCCGGGCAGCGAGCCCGTCACGCAATGGGAGGCGCACGACAGCGCATGCTCTACGAACGTGCCCGCCGAAACGCTGCGCCAAAGCACGCCCATCCCAAGCACGACAGACAGAAACGCCACGGTGACCAGCGCGAACTCGACCGTCGCCTGACCCGCGCAATCGCGCGCCGCAATCCGCCTACAGGCTGTTGATGCCGTCGGCGATCGCATCCCACAGCTCCTGCAGCTTCGGCCGGAAAACCGTTATCGCGATGATGGCTATCACCACCAGCACGCCGACCAAGATCGCGTATTCGGTCGTTCCCTGCCCGTCCTCGCCGCGCCGAAGGCGGGCGACCTTGCACGCGGCCTTCGCCAACGCCCGCCGATATGCATCCATAACCGCTCGAATCATGCCTACATCCCTTCCATAAGCTCCAACAACACGGGCCCGAGCACCAAAAGCAGCATGGCGGGAAGGATCAGCGTCCCTGTGGGGATCATCATCTTCACAGGCGCCTTGGCAACCCGCTCCTCCACCTGCGCCTTTCGCGCCGCACGCGCCTGTTCCGCCGACTGCTCCAGAACCTCGCCAAGCGAGGTGCCGAACCGCAGCGAACGGATGATGGCCGACACCGTGCGCGAGAACAGCGGGTTGTCGTACCCTTGCGCCAAAGCGCGCAAAGCGTCTTGACGAGTCGCAAGCCCCGCTTCCCATGACCTCTGCGCCGCGGCGCACTCGCGCGCTAGCCCATCATCGAAATGCCCCGTGTACAGCTGCAGGCTGCGATCGAACGAAAGCCCGCTGCGCACGCCGAGCGCCACCACTTCCAACATCTCCGACATGCTGCGCTCCAGCGCCTGGGCGCGCTGGAGCCGAGCCCCGCGGACCGCGCGTCCCGGCGCGGTCGCGCCTGCGATACCGCCCGCCACGCAACCGACTACCGCAAGCTCGTTCGACGCCGCGCAGCCCAACAACGTTCCTGCCGCCGCACCCGCCGCGGCAAGACGCACCGCCCCCTCGCAACACGCCTGGGCCGACACCGTCCCGCCAAGACCGGCCTTGCCCACATGCTCCTCGAAGCGCGCATGCGCACCGCGCAATGCGCCGACGGGCAGCACCGGGCGAGCGGCCCGCAACGCCAATCGCCTGCTCAAACCCTCCAGATACGAAAGACATACGCTCGCCTGCGCACCGCCTTTCGCCCGCCCGCCATCGGGCGCGCGGGCCCTTGCCGCGCGGGCTCGGCGAACCGATTGCGCGCCCGCCCAGCACATGCACGCGCCCGACGCCGCGCCTAGAACGGCCGCGATCGCAGGCAGCGCCGTCGCATACGTCATCACGACACCTCCACGTTCAGCATGCGGCGCACCGCGAGCACGCCCGCAACCTCCATCGTGCACGCCAGCCCCAACAGGCCCAACCCCAGCGGGCTTTGCAGGAACGGATCTAAAAACCCTTTGCTCACCAGCGAGAACACCGCGACCAAAGCGAACGGCATCACCGTGACCACGCGCGCCGACAGCCGCGCTTGGGCCGTCTGCACCCGCAACGCACGACGCAGGGCCAGCTCCCCTTCGACCGTCTCGCGCGCCGCCTCGAGCACCGGACGCATGCTGCCGCCCGCTTGGTGCTGCACGTCGAGCGCCACCGCCACGAAGGCAAGCTCCGATCTCTTCCCGCCCGCGCGCAGCGCCCCTAGGGCCTCGCTCGAGCCATGGCCCGTCTCGAGCAAATGGGCGCAAGCCGCGAACCTCTTCCCCAGCGGTCCCTTTATCTCGCCCGCCAGCTGCTGAAACGTCTGCAGCAGCGAAAAGCCCGCCTGAAAGCACGAGCCCATGGCATGAAGCGCATCGGGCACCGCCTCGCGCAACGTCTCCTCTTGGCGATCGCGCCACCCGTGGATGCGCGCCACCGCCACGGCGCATGCCAGAACCGCCACCGCGATGCCGGCGAACGGCGAGGCGGATACCAGCCCCACGCAAACTACCAGGACCGCTGCCGCCGTAACGGCAAGCGAGCACAGGCTTCGCGGAGTGCAAACCACCCCGCGGCCCTGCAGCGCCGACTGGGCGTCGCCCGCAAGAGCGGCTACCTTGGGCACGGAAAGCAGGCGACGTGCAACCCCGTCGGCGCAGCGCACGCCGTTGCGCGCAAGATGACGCCCGATCCCGCCTTCGCCAACCCTCCGGCGCCGGGTGCGCCGCAACGCTGCCTGCGCGCAAAGCGCACCGCCGGCAAACGCCGCTATGACAGCCCCTGCCCCGAACACGCCAGATGCTTCCATTCCAATACCTCCTCCCCATCAAGCCCGATGGTTTCGGGTAGGTCGTCCACCCAATCAGGCAGGGCCTGCCATGACCCCGCTTCTTCGGGAGAACGCCGCTCGAACAACGTCCTCACGCTGCAAGCCCGCGCCCTTTGGTCGTACGCAAGCTCCGACACATGGGTCACGCATCGCCTGCCGCTGAGCGCCCGCGACGTCTGCACCACCACATCGAATGCGCTTGCCGCATTCGCCTCGATCACATCCACGGGCAGATCGACGCCGTAGCGGACCATGGTCACCACGCGGGAAAGCACGTCGCGCGGGGAGTTGGCATGCAGCGTGGTGAGCGACCCGTCGTGCCCGGTGTTCATCGCGGTGAGCATGTCCACCGCCTCCGCGCCGCGACACTCGCCTACCACGATGCGGTCAGGGCGCATGCGCAACGCATTGATCACCAGCTCGCGGATGGTCACCTCGCCCGCCCCCTCGGCGTTGCGCGGGCGCGCCTCCAGGCGCACCACGTGGGGATGCTCGAGAAAGCGCAGCTCGGCCGTATCCTCGATGGTCACGATGCGCTCACCTGCGGGAATGCAGCATGACAATGCGTTGAGCAACGTGGTCTTGCCGCTGCCCGTGCCGCCCGCCACCACCACGTTCTTGCGCGCAAGCACCGCCCATTCCAGAAAGCGCCGCAAATGCCCGTCGATCGAGCCGAAGCGCTCCATCTCCGCAAGCGTTATCACGCGCTGGGTGAACTTGCGGATGGTGACGATGGGCCCGTCGGGCGCGAGCGGCGGGATGACCACGTGCACGCGATGGCCTTCGGGCATGCGGGCGTTCACCATAGGCGACGACTCATCCACGCGCCTGCCGAGCGGCCCGAGCACGCGATCGATAAGCGCCCGAAGCTGAGCTTGGCTTGAAAACGCCCGGTCGCTGCGCACAAGGCGCCCTTGCCGCTCGAAGAACACGTCGCCGGGGCCGTTCACCATGATCTCGGTGATGGTCGGATCGGCCAGCAACGGCTGCAAAGGGCCGAAGCCGAACACCTCGTCGATCAACTGCTCGGAGAGCCTCGATCGGCGCAAGGCATCGGCCCCCTGCCACACGGGCAGCGCGAACGCCTGGCGGCACGCCCCTAAAAGCTCGCTTCGCGCCCGCGCCGGCTCGAAGGCCATCAATGCCGCTATGTCGTCCACCGACACGAACAGGCGCACATCCTCCTTCAGGCGCGCAAGCGTCGCCGTGGGCGCATGACCTTCGCCGCCACCCGCACCCAACGCCTGCGCACGCTCGGCCAGCGTCATAATCAGGCCTTCTTGCGCTTGCGCGAGCGCTTTCCGCGAAGGAAGGGCATGCCCGGCCCCTCGCGCGAAGACCCCGCCGCAGCCGATACGCCAGGCAATATCTCGGCCATAAGCTCCTCGATGCCCTCGAACAGATCGTTACGCGAATCGATCAGGTCGCCCACCAGCCCCGCCGCCAGAAGCTCCTCCACATCGGCGCCGCCATCGGGCAGCTCATGCACATGAGCCCCCTTCAACGCGCACGACACATCCATCGACGACAACGGCGCCCCCTTGCCGCAGCCGTTCAGCGTGAACAGGAACGGGTTGACGGCTATGCCGCAACGAGCGCATAGGTCGAGCGCGCGCTGCGCCGCATGCACCGACGTGGCTCGCTGATCGACTAAGAACAGCGCCTTCGAACTGCGCTCCAGCAGCACCGCATGCTGCTCGGCCCACGCACCGCCCGTGTTCGCCACGATCACGTCGAAGCGTTCTCGCACGGCATCCAGAAGCGCCGGGGCCTGCGCCACCACCGCCTCTGCGGCATCCACATGCTCCGGAGCGGCCAGCAGCGCCGGCACCTTCCCCTCGCAGGCAAGCTGGGCCAAGCGTTCGGGCCGGGCAAGCACCTCGTCGATGCGCAGGGGCTTTTTCACGCCCATGAGCTGCGCCATGTCGCCGAACTGCAGGTCGAAGTCGAGCAGCAGCGTACGCAGGCCCAGCCCCTGGGCCGCATGCGCCGCAAGCAACGCGACCGCGCTCTTGCCCGCGCCCCCGCTGCCGCTCACCACCGGCAGCAAAAAGCCCTTCGCCGTAGGGTGCTGCAGGTTCGCCGCCGAAGCCGAGGAGCTTCCAGAAGCTCCCGGTCCCGATGCGGTCCCATAGGGGGAAGCGGTTGCGGCAAAGGCCTTCGTCGCCGATGGGGCGGCAAGGCCCGTCTGGGCGCTCGCCGGCGTATACGATCCTCCCAGCTGGACCCCCGCAGACGAAGCCATCGCCGCCGCGGGTGCCGCCGCGCCCTCAAGCGCCCCCGGAAAGCCGGCCGCAGGCATCGCGACCGTTCCATACGGGGAAGCGGCCGAAGGCGCGTTGCCGAACGCCGCCTGTTGCGACACGGCCGCCTCCCCCGCAGGCGCGCAGCCGGCCCCAGGGCCGATCCCCGTCTGCAGCTCGATCGCCCGCATGGCCGCCTGCTTGCACTGCGCATACCGCTCGACGAAGGCCTGCCTGGTCAACGACGCATCCACGCCCGCCGCGGTCGTCCTGGACCGAAGCGACCCCGATTCCTGCGCCGTCAGCATGCACACGCGCCTATCGGCGCGATCGTGCTTCAACGCCGCCGCAAGGTTGATAGGGGCCACATCCGCGCAGGAAACCACCCATACCTCCTGCACGCTCACCGCATCGCGCAACGCCGTACGCGCCGCTTCGGCGGACGTGAACGGCATGAGCCACTGCTGCGCAAGCAGGTTCTCCCCCTCAAGGCCCAACAGCTCCGGATGCCGAAAGCATTCCTCATCGGCGCACAGCGCCACCAACGGCATGGACATCCCTTCTCCTTCCGTTTGCTTTAATACCGCTCTCACCTCGCATCCGCGCCGGGCAAGGTCAGATACAGCTCGGTTTTCTGAGCCGCCGACACAAGCTCCTCCACCTGGTTCGGGTCGACGGCAAGCGTCACCCACGTCACCTTCGAGGCCGATCCCGATGCCTGCCGATCGTCCGTTCCAGCGCTGGTTGCCAGCACGCTCACGCCCCGCGCCAACGCTTGGGTGGCCGCGCTTCCCGTGGCATACACGTCCACCGATGAGCCCGCCGACACCGCGCCGCCCACCGCCTGCACGTCCTTGGCCGGCACGCTGATCGCAACCTTGCCGTCGGGCACGTCTATGGCCGCCGATGCCGCGCCGAATCTTCTTGCGGAAAGGACCTCTCCGGAAAGCACCGTGGAAGACGCCTTCGACCCCACAACCTCCGATGTTTGCCGCACCGCTTCGGGCGGCAGGAGGTCGGCCACCCACAGACGCACCTCCACGGCTCCGGAATCAACCGTTTCACCTGCGGCTATGTCTCGTTTCGCCACGCAAACCTCCACCTGATCGCCGCCGTAGCGCGCCAGGGCGTCAGCACGGGCGCGCTCTGCCTCGCCGCGCACCGACTGGGTATATCCGAGCACGCACAACGCGCACAGCACGCCGCATATCGCACCCGCCGCAGCGGTCTTGTTCCGTCTCATGCGCACCTCCTTCGCTTCGCAGCATCCAGTATGGGAACGCCATCTTGCGAAACCCTTGCCGGCAACGCCGCCTCTTGTCGTCAAAACCTTGCAGGGCCGTCCAACCCGAAGCCATGCGGAATCCCCCTGCCCGCTCTCCAAACGCAAAAACCCGCCGACCCGAAGGGCAGGCTCGGACAAACTCGAGCAAGCCCAGCGGCATCGACGGGTTGTGCAGTATTTGCGAAAGCGGGTTTCTTATGCGAAAATAAGCGTCACCCATTCAGGGAATCAACGGCCGGTTGGCGCAGCGGGAGCGCAGGTGCCTTACAAGCACAAGGTCACAGGTTCAAATCCTGTACCGGCCACCATTAAAACCGCAGGTCAGACGTTTTTCGTCTGACCTTTTCTTTTTTCAGGGCAACCAGGGGCTTATAAGGTAAAAGCGTGTCTGAATTAGAGGCGTCGGCGCAGGCCGGTGCCTCTTTTTACGAGCTTTAATTCGGCCACGCAAGCCTTCCACCCATACGTCGCACCCATAAAAATGGACGCCGGCCTGCGCCGACGCCCGAAAACCAACGCGCTTTTCGCGCCAAAAGCCCGGGCCCGACATGGGGCAGCGCCCGAAAACGGATGCACCTTCCGTTTTACGGACCCGGGACGCACCGGCGCCCGGGCGCGGATCCGCCTTACGCGTCACAAGCCCGATTCTCTTCCCATAAACCAAAAAGCCGCCGGCTCAGCCGACGGCCCTCAAGCTATACGATTCCCATGTGACAGCCCGGAAAACCCCGATCGGATACATAGAGGCCCTGCAGGGCAAGCGCACCGATTCTTATTCCCCTTGCGCGCCCTTCACGGCCCCGAGCATCTCGCGCGCATGGGCAAGCGACGCCTCCGTGGCGTCGCCGGAGAGCATACGGGCAATCTCGGCAGGCCGCTCATCGGCGGACAGCTGCCGTAGGCAGGTCTGGGGCATCCCGTCGTCGCCGGCTATCTTGGTGACCGCATAGTGCACATCGCCACGCACGGCAACCTGAGCCAAGTGAGTCACCACGATGACCTGATGGCTGCGGGCAAGGTCTGCCAGGACCTCGGCCAACGCAACGGCCACGGAGCCGCCTACGCCGGCGTCGACCTCGTCGAACACCAGCGTATCAACGCTATCGGCCTGCCCGAGCACCACCTTTATGGCCAGCATGACGCGGCTGACCTCGCCGCCTGAGGCTATGCGGGCAAGCGGGCGGGCTTGCATGCCGGCGCCGGGCTGGAACATGAACTCCACCTCCGACGCGCCAGATCGGGTCCACGAAGCACGCGGCAGCGCACGCTGCTCGCACACGAGCTGCGCCGCGCCCATCTCCAACCGCTGCATCTGCGCCGACACCGCCTGGGAAAACCTTGGCGCAGCTGCGCCGCGCGCGTCGTCGAGGGCTCGCGCCGACGCCGCCAATGCCTGTTCGGCAGCATCGACCGCTCGCTGCGCGACACGCTCGCGCTCCTCGGCATCGTCCACCAACGACACCAGGTCAGCAGCCTCATCGCGCGCCGCAAGCACATCGGCCATGCGCGGCCCGTAGGCACGCATGAGCCCCTGCAAAGCCGCCATGCGCTCTTGCCCTCGCTCCAGTTCCTCGGGGTCGAACTCCACCCCATCGCGATAGTCCCGGGCCGTGCGCGAAACATCCTCCAGCACATACCCCGCCTCGCGCAGGGATTCCGCAAGCTTGCCGAGCTCAGGGTCGTAGCGGGATCCCTCGTCCAGGGCCGCCGCGGCGCTGCCCAGCAAATCGATGGCGCCCTCGTCGCCCCCGAGCGCCTGATGCGCGCGATATGCCGACATCGCAAGGGTTTCAGCGTGCTCGGCGCGGGCAAGCTTAGCCGAAAGCTCCTCGTATTCGCCCTCGCGCGGCGCCACGGCGTCGATGCGCTGCAGCACGAAGCGTGCCTCATCGAGCTTCGCCGACGAGGCGGCTCCGGCGTCGCGAACCCGGGCAAGCTCCGCCGCCGCCCGCGACGCCTCGGCGAACGCCTCCTGATACGCGTGAAGCGCCTCGACCACGTCCTGCCCGGCCCATGCGTCGAGCATCCCCACGTGCGCCGCCGGCTTCAATAGCTGCTGCTGATCGTGCTGGCCGCACAAATCAACGGAAGGCGACACCGTGCCCGCCAGCTCCCGAACGCTTGCCATGCGGCCGTCAAGCGTGACGCGCGAGCGCCCGTCGGCGCCCACGCGGCGCACGGCCACCAGCTCATCTTCGTCTTCGCGCGGCTCATCGCCATCCGAGGACGCGTGGGAAAGCCCGAAAAAGCGTCCGCTGACCTCCAAGCCATCCTGGCCATCGCGTACGGAATCCTTATCCGCGCGGGATCCCATAAGCAGCTTGAGCGCCGACAGCAACGCCGTTTTGCCGGCGCCCGTCTCGCCCGTGAGCACGGTCAGGCCCTGCGCAGGGACAAGGGAGGCCTGCTTTATCAGCGCCAGGTTCTTAACTTGCATCTCGTCGATCATGGCGGTTCCTTCTGCGTGCGGATCATGCGGCCGCAACACGTACGGCTGTTCTATATGGCACAGTATACCAGCGTTACCGCACGACAAACGCACACGCGAGGGCTTTTCGGGGTATCCGACATAAGTCGGCAGGAAACCTTCCCATACCCCGAAAACCTTGCACGCCCGTCCCCTCTAAAGGGCGAACTTGCTCCTCAAGCTTGCAGGCGCGTCCTGCTCGCCGCCCTCGTCGGCCTGCGCGCCGCTGCGATGCCGCCGCTCCATAAGGAACGCCACGCAATCCATGCGGTTGCCCTGGCGCAGCAGCTCGATCTGCGCATCGAAGCGCTTATCTTCCATAAGCCCCAGATCGGCCAGCTGGCGCACCATCTCCAGGCTGCCCTCCCGGGCGATGCGCACGAGCGCCTCGCGCCCCGCGGCGCGCACTTCATCGGCGAAGGCGGCCTGCATCTGCGCATCCAGCCCCACGGGCCGCTCCAGGCGATGCAGCAGCGCCCCTAAACGATCCGGCACGTTCTTCCCCGACCTGAGCACCTCGTCGTAGCGAGGCAGGTCGAACGGGTCGGACCCGGGCTCGGCGTCAAGAGCGAAGCAGCTCAGCAGCTGGTCGGCGGGCACATGCACCGCCACGCCCGACCACGCCAGCCGGCACACGGAGAACTCGAAGCTGCCCTCGCCCACCGACCGAAGCGATTTCGGCAGAGCCACGGGCCCCTCGAGCGTGCGCGAGCAGAAGCTGTGCGCGCCCACGCGCTCAAGACCCTCGGGAAGCACCAGGCGCTTCGTTCCGCGACACGCGTTGCCGTCTCCCACTTCGCGAACCGTTGCGGGGATGATCAGGGTCTTCGGCGCATACGGCAACGCGCTCGGGGCGATGCGCGTCAGCTCCGCGCCCCGCACCTGAGCAGGCAAAGCCAGCGTTTCGACGACCTGGGGCTGCGCGAGCACCGCCGCCGACGGCCCCTGGCCGACCGGTCCCAACCTGCCGCCCGACACAAGCCCGCCGCAATCGTTGGCCTCGGCGCGCGCCGCCGCCTGCTTCGCATCCACGGCAATGCCCTCGTCGCTTGCCGCCGCGGCGCGCACCCGCGCCGCCACGCTGGCGAAGCGCTTCGATGCGGACTTCGGGGGCTGCGGGCCCGCCACCAGCAGGGCCGCGCCGTCACGGCAGTCGAACCAGCAGCCGTCCGCCTCGATGGCGTCAGGGCCGCACACGCGCACGCCTCGGCGGCGCAGGCGGCGCGCACCGTCGCACCCTGCCGGGCACATCCACAGCGCGGCATCCCATTGCTTGGCCCGGACATGCTGCAAACACGCCGGCGCGGACACCACGTGCGGCGGCTCGCAACCCTGCGCGAACGCCGTCTCGCCGACCACCTCCACGCCGTCGGGAAGGGCATAACGCTCTTCATAGGGCGGGGCGCAGAACAAAAGCATCTTCCCATCCGCGGAAAGCAGGCTGCCGTCCTGCGCTTGATAATGCTCGTTTTCCCCGCTCACCGAATAGGTGCGACGCTCGAGCGGCGGCGTGACGCCGGAAAGGTCGCAGGCCTGGGCACCGCCGGCGCGCACGCCCGCCCCCAGATGGATATGACGCCCGGGCAAAGCTGAGAAGGCGCCGGCGCCGATGCGCTGCACCGTGTCTGGCACCACCAGCACGTCGACACCCACGCCGCGCACCAAACGACGCGCGAACGCACCGGGCGCGATGCGCACCACGGGAACGCCGTCCACGAACGAGGGGAGCACCACGGCAAGCCCCGATTGCGCTCCGGTCGCTTGCGCAAGCGCGCGCAGATCGAAGCCGACCAGGGCATAGCCCGCCTCCTCGCGCTGGACCGACACAGCCGGGGCATCCTGTTCATCGGGCACGTCCACGGCCGCAGCGCCGCCCACGCCCTCTTGACGGGCCGCCATGGCCAACAGGCGCGCGCGGGCGTCGTCGTCCACGCCCATGCCCAACGACCCCGCCGCCAGCAGATCGCCATCGGCATCGCCGTCCACCTGCCCGGCGCGCGCGGAGCCGCCTTCCCATGATTGATACGGCAGCAGCTGCGGCGACCACACCTCGCCCGCCTGCGAGCGCCCCGGGCTCACCTCGCGCACCTGATCGGCCGCAAGGCTCACCGGCGCCGCAAGGGCGCGCGCCACCACCTCCTGCGCTTTCGCGCCATGCGTTGCGAACACCATCTCCTCAGCCGCTGCCATCGAAGCACCTCCCATATCAAGGCCCTGTGTTTACCCGCTTTGCCGCCCATGCTACACTGCGCGAAGCGACGAAATCAAGCGACGGGAGGCCCTCAATGGCACATAACGCCTCAGGTCGGCTTGCCCAGCAAGCCCTTGAGCTCACCCGCAACAAGCTGCTGGTCAGCTTGCGCTTTATGAACGCCGCGTTCGCCCATCTCAAGCTGCTGGCGCAACCTGGGCAGACCATCGCCACCGATGGCACGTACCTGCGCTACAGCCCGGCCGACGTGGCGCGCACCTTCGCGTCAAGCCCGGAGGAGCTTGCGCGCACGTACCTGCACATCATGCTGCACGACGTGTTCCTGCACCCCTTCCCCAACCCGAACATGGACGCCGCGCGCTGGGATGTCGCATGCGACATAGCCGTCGAAGCGGTCATCACCCAGCTGGCATTGCCGGCCACGGCAAGCCCGCGCGCCGCGCGTCAAACGGCAGCCCTCGCCCAGCTTCAAGCTGAATGCCCGCAGCTCACGGCCGAGGCGCTATACCGTTACTTCGCCGACAAGGGAATGGACGACCAGGAACTCGCGCAGCTGGCCGCGCCCTTCGTCGCCGATGACCACGAACCCTGGCACCGCATGGCTGCCGAGGAGGCAGCACGCCGTCAGGCCCAAACGGGCGAGAAGCAGGAAAACGCCGCCGATTCCCCCGCCCCCGCCGCCGGCGAGGCAGGCAAGAACGGCACGGACATGCCCATGCCCGACGAGGCGCGCAAGGCCAAGCCCAACCACAAGGCCCACCGCGGCCTGTCGCTCGACGACATCACCGAGAAGGAGGCGCCCGAGCAGGCGCGCGGCGTGCAGGCGAACCGCTTCGCCGACACCGTCAACCTCGACCGCTCGCGCGACCAGTGGAAGAACGCGGCGCTGGAAATGGGCGTGCAGCTTGACTCCTATATCAAGCTTTGGGGCGTGGAAGGGTCCAACCTCTCCATGAACCTGCGCTCGGTCACACGCCGCAAGCAAGACTTCACCGCTTTTCTGCGCAAGTTCGCGCGCATGGGCGAGCATGTACGCGTCAACGACGACGAGTTCGACTACGTCTATTATTGCTACGGCCTTTCGCGCTACGGCAACCTGCCCCTGATCGAGCCTTTGGAATACGTCGAGGAGCGGCGCATCCGCGATTTCGTCATAGCCATCGACACTTCCGCATCCACTAAAGACGGGCTGGTCAGGCGTTTTCTTGAGCGCACGTATTCCATCCTCTCCAACGAAACGGGATTTTTCACCCGCATGAACGTGCATCTGGTGCAATGCGACGCCGCCGTAACGGCCGTCGACTGCATCCACAGCTTGGACGAGCTGGACGATTTCCTGGACAATGTGCAGGTCAAAGGCCTGGGCGGAACCGATTTCCGACCCGTGTTCGCTTACGTCGAAGATGCGCTTGAACGAGGCGAGTTCCAAAACCTCGGCGGCCTTCTCTACTTCACCGACGGCCAAGGCACCTACCCTGCCCACAAGCCGTCCTTCGATACCGCCTTCGTGTTCCCTGACGCCGAGACCGCCGACGCAAGCGCACCGGTGCCGCCCTGGGCCATGAAGGCCGTCCTCGACGAAACGTTTACCGAGCAGGCCCCCGACCTGGCCTAGCACACCCCATCGAGCAAGGAGCAGCCATGGATATCCAACAGGCGAAACAGCAGATCAAGTACACCATGCAGGCGTATTTCGCCAAAGACGAGTTCGGCGGCTACGCCCTGCCGCCGCAGCGCCAGCGCCCCATCTTCCTGTTGGGCGCGCCCGGCATCGGCAAAACCGCCATCGTCGAGCAGATCGCCCAAGAGCTCGAGGTGGGCTTCGTTTCCTACTCTATGACCCATCACACGCGCCAAAGCGCGCTGGGTCTGCCGTTCATCGGCCAGAAGGAATACGGCGGCAAAACCTATGACGTGTCCGAATACACCATGAGCGAGATCATCGCCGCGGTCTACGACGCCATCGAGCAAACCGGGCATCGCGAGGGCATCCTGTTCCTCGACGAGATCAACTGCGTGTCGGAAACGCTCACGCCCGCCATGCTGCAGTTCCTGCAGTACAAGGTGTTCGGCCGCCACAAGGTCCCCGAGGGCTGGATCGTGGTGACGGCAGGCAACCCGCCCGAGTACAACCGCACGGCGCGCGACTTCGACCTGGCAACGTGGGACCGCTTGAAGCGCCTTGACGTGGAGCCCGACTTCCAGGCATGGCGCGAATACGCGCTCGGCCACGGCGTGCATCCGGCGGTCATCACCTACCTTGACGTCGAGCAGGACCACTTCTACCACCTGGAGACCACGCCCGACGGCAAGGAATTCGTCACGGCCCGCGGCTGGGACGACCTGTCGAGCGCCATCAGGCTCTACGAGGCGCAGGACCTGCCCGTCGACGAGGTGCTCATCGGCCAATACGTGCAGGCGCCCCAGATCGCCAAGCGCTTCGCCGTGTACTACGACCTGTTCACGAAGTATCGCGCCGACTACCAGGTGGACCGCGTGCTTGCGGGCACGGCCGGCCCCGAAGTGGTCGAGCGCGCCCAGGCCGCGCCCTTCGACGAGCGCGTGTCGGTAGTGGGCCTGCTCTCCGACGCGCTTGCAGGCGTGCTGCGCGAGGCGGTGCTCGAGGAAGGCGCCGTGGAGTTCGCGCATCCTCGCCTGGCCGCTATGCGCGACAAGCTTGAAGCCACCGGCACCGCCGATGCCACCGAGGAGGTGCGCGCGCAGGAAGCCGAGGTGCGCCGCTTGCTGCGCACCGACCGCGCAAGCGGGCTTCTGTCCGAGCAGAAGTATCGCTCCTACGAGCGCGCCATCGACATGCTGCAGCAAGCGCAGCACCTGGGAGCGCAAAGCGGGTCGCTTACGTTCGACCAGGTCAAAGAAGCGTTCTCCAAGATGCTCGGCGGGCTTGAGAGCCGCGTTGAGCAGGGCGAGCAAGCCCTTGACCGCGCATTGGCGTTCGCCGAGCAGGCGTTTGACGAAGGTCAGGAGATGCTGCTGCTTATCACCGACCTCTCCGCGAACCGCTACAGCATGGCGTTCATCAACGCACACGGAAGCGAGCGTTTCTTCAAGCACAACAGCGCGCTTCTGTTCGGCGACCGCGGCGCCGACCTGGCGGCCCGCATCAAGCAAACCGCGCTCGACGAGGAATAGCGCCAACAATGGCGACGAGCTGCAAACGTTAATTCGCAGCCCGTCGCCGTATTCCCCGATCGGATGCTGGCAGCCAGCAGGCGCCGGGCACGAATCGAGCCGACATCGGCGAAGCCTTAGCTCGATGCGTTTTCCCGCTAGCTATCAACAACCCGGGCGATAGCCGCGACACAACGGAAAGCCTTCATTCGCAATGAAGTGCGATTGCCAACACGGCTCAAACCGCTCTTTTTTGTGCACACGTATAAAAAGAAACGGGCATCGCCAAATGAAAACACCGGGCCGCAGCTTGCAAGCTGCGGCCCGGTGCGTTTGCAGGGCTGATCGTCAACGACGTATTGCGCCCCTGGAATCGGTTATGCCTCCACGTTGCCTTCCAGCACATCGGCGAGTGTGATGCGGTCGATATAGGCGTTGATGGCATTGCCCATCCCCCGCCAGAAGCTGCGCGCCTCGCAGCCGTCAGCAAGATCGCATTTGCCCTCATCGTCCACGCATGCAACCGGCATGCAGGAACCTTCCGTGGCGCGCAACACGTCGCCGATACGGATTTGATCCGCCGGCTTGGCCAGATAATATCCGCCGCTCACGCCCCGAATGCTCTTCAGCACCCCGGCGCGCACGAGAGCGCCGCCCAGCTGCTCTAGATACTTGACGGAAAGCCCCTGACGTTGCGCGGCTTGTCTCATAGTGACAAGCGCGCCCGCCTCCCCCTGCTTGGCGATATCGATCATAAGCCTGAGGGCATAGCGCCCCCTTGTCGAAACCATCATCGTAGCGTCCCATCCTCACCTTGTCGCGCCCCGCTTCCCCAACGAGGCGAACACCCGCTTGCTTGCGCACATGCGCAAGCATCCCGAAATCACGCGCAAAACACCTGCAAGAGCGTGCGCATCAGGTTAAAACCAACAATGAGATGAGCATATTAGAAGTAAGTTAGTATCAATTGGATTAACGCCGTTAACGTGCGCCAGCGGCGGGAAATCACTATGAGCGGCATTTGAAAACCCCGCGCTCAAACCATGGATGGGCGCCCCGCGCCCCACGCCGTTTGCTACCATAACGCCTATGAATAGCAGAAACCGCAACGGGCAGCCCGCCCGCACCTCATCATCAACGCGTAATGCGTCCACGAAGCCCCGGGTCTCAACACCGACGCGCAACGCATCCGCACGGCCTCAAAGCTCATCATCGGCACGAAACGCATGCGCGCGATCCCGCACCTCTCCGTCGACGCGCAACGCATCCACACGACCCGGATCGACTCGCCCCCAGCAACACCCACGTCGTAACACCAGCGCCCGCAAGCCGTTCGTCATCCTTGCGTTCGCGCTTGCGCTCATCGTCGTCGGCATATCGGCATGCAACGCAACATCGGCGCTGCTCAACGGCTCGTCGCAAGAAGAAGCCTCCCGCTCGGCCAACACGAAGCAGCCCTATGTCAGCCCGTATGATTTCTCGGGGCTCTCCCAACAAAACGGCAGGTTCTCATACTCCGAGAACGGGGCAGAGAAGTCGCAGACGGGGATCGACGTGTCCGAAATGCAAGGCGCCATCGACTGGGAGCAGGTTGCAAGCGACGGAATCCAGTTCGCCTTTGTGCGAGCTGGCTATCGCGGCACCACCGAAGGCGGTCTGTTCGCGGACGCTCGCCTAAACGAGAACCTTGACGGAGCAACCGAAGCGGGCTTGCAAACCGGCGTGTACTTTTACTCGCAAGCCACCAGCGCCGAGGAGGCGCAGGAGGAGGCCGACTTCGTGCTTGACCAGCTTGGCGGCCGCAAGCTCGACCTTCCCATAACCTTCGACCACGAGAAGGACACGACGGTGAACGCACGCGGTAATAACGTGGACCGAGACACCCTCACCGCTGCTGCGCTGGCGTTCTGCCAACGCATCGAGCAAGCAGGTTACCGCTCCATGGTGTATGGCAACAAAGTGGATATCGCCCGCATGAACCTGGATAGCCTAGGCGACCGCCCCGTCTGGTTCGCCGAATACAACGCGCTGCAGCCCTCCGGGCAGTTCGATTTCGTGCTGTGGCAATACAGCAACACCGGTAGCGTTGCCGGCATCTCCACCCCCGTCGACATGAATCTGCGCTTCACCGATATGCTCTAAACGCGAAATCTTGCAGCTCGGCAAAACCTGAAGCTAGCTTCATGTGCTAGCGTGCGTAACGAAACCACCTGCAACGCGAAAGGCCTTCCATGAGCACCGACACTCCCTCCCCGCTGTCCGCTGAGCTTTCCAAGAAGCACGAAGCGCTGAAAGAGCACCTGGCGAAACTGGGAGCGGTTGCCGTGGCGTTTTCCGGCGGCGTGGACTCTACCCTGCTGCTAAGCGTTGCCGCCGACGTGCTAGGCGACAACGCCGTCGCCATCACCGCCCGCGCGCAGATGATACCCACACGCGAGATTCGCGAAGCCAGCGATTTTTGCGCTAAGCGATGCATCCGCCATATGGTGATGGACGTCGACGCCTTGACCATACCTGGCTTCGTCGAAAACCCCGCAGATCGATGCTACCTCTGCAAAAGCGCATTGTTCACCCGCATCATGGACCAGGCCGCACGCCTGGGAATACCCTACGTGGCCGAAGGCACCAACACCAGCGATCTAGGCGATTACCGCCCTGGGCTTAAGGCTCTTGGCGAGCTGAAGGTGGACAGCCCCTTGCTGGCAGCAGGCTTATCGAAAGCCGATGTTCGTGCCCTGTCCCGCAAGCTTGGCCTTCCAACCTGGGACAAGCCCTCTTACGCATGCCTTGCAAGCCGCATCCCCTACAACGAGGCCATCACCGCCGACAAACTTAGATCCGTCGAGCATGCCGAGGATGCGCTTATGGACGCAGGTTTTCCCCAGATACGCTGCCGCGCCCATGGGGACCTCGCACGCATCGAAGTAGCGTCCGACCAGCGAGCAGCGCTTATGGCCGCGCTGATATCCACCGACCTGACCGCGCGCATACACGATGCGGGGTTCGCCTACGTGACCGTTGATGCCGACGGCTATCGCACCGGCAGCCTGAACCAAAACGTTTCCGAATAAACCGAATGCGGCGGCGACGCCGCGAGACCGTAAGCTGCCGCCCATACGCAGCATCCACCTGTCCTGCGCAAGCCGCAAACCGCCACAGCCAAGCGCAGCATGCGATCTGCCCCGCGCAAATGACCGGTGCAGGCAAGCGCTACGCAGCCGCTCCCGCTATCGCCCTATCAGTCCTCAAACGCCAAGCAACCGCAGCTTTACGACCGGCGTGAGCTGCCATACGCCGCGTTCTTGCGATTGCCGAAGGCGCTGCCCTTGCGCGCGCTCTTCTTCAGGTCCTTGAGCACATCCGCCTCGCTCTCGCCCTCCACGCCGGCACGCAGGCGAACCACCTCGTCTCGCAAGCGAGCCGCCTCTTCGAAGTCCATATTGCGTGACGCCTCCGCCATGTCTTCCTCCATGCTGGAGATAACGCGCAGCACCTCTTCGCGCGACAGCTCGGCAAGCTGCATGTTCACCTGCTCGGACGACACATCGCCCATCTCCCCATGCACGTAGCTCATGATGTCCACGACCGCCTTCGTGACCGTTTTAGGCGTGATGCCGTGCTCTTCGTTGTAGGCCATCTGGATACTGCGACGGCGCCGCGTTTCGGAGATGGCCAGGTCCATGGAGTCGGTGGTTTTGTCGGCATACATGATTACCTGACCGTTCGCGTTACGAGCAGCGCGGCCGATGGTCTGGATCAGGCTGCGCTGGTTTCGCAGGAAGCCCTCCTTGTCGGCGTCGAGAATGGCCACCAACGTCACTTCCGGCAGGTCCAGGCCCTCGCGCAGCAGGTTGATTCCCACCAGCACATCGAACTTGCCCAAACGCAGATCGCGCAGGATGTCCACGCGCTCAAGCGTGCCGATGTCGCTGTGCATGTAGCGGGCGCGTATGCCGCGGTCCAAAAGGTGATCGGTCAAGTCCTCGGCCATCTTCTTGGTAAGCGTGGTTATGAGCACGCGCTCATTGCGATCGGCGCGCTCCTTCGCCTCGTCGATGATGTCGTCGATCTGGCTTGCACTGCCGCGCACGATGATCTCGGGGTCAAGCAAGCCCGTGGGGCGGATGATCTGCTCCACCTGCTGCTGGCTGACCTTCAGCTCGTAATCGCCGGGCGTTGCCGACACGTAGATGAACTGCGGCACGCGCTCCTCGAACTCGTCGAAACGCAGCGGACGGTTATCCAAACAGCTGGGCAGCCGGAACCCATGCTCGGTCAAGGTGATCTTGCGGCTGCGATCGCCTTCGTGCATACCCCGGATCTGAGGTACCGTCACATGGCTCTCGTCGATGATGCACAGGAAATCGTCCGGGAAATAGTCGATGAGCGTGTATGGGGGCTCTCCGGGCTCGCGTCCGTCGAGATGCCGGGAGTAATTCTCGATGCCGCTGCAAAATCCCATGGTCTCCAGCATCTCAAGATCGTAGTTCACGCGCATCTCCAGCCGCTGGGCCTCAAGCAGCTTGCCCTCTTCCTTGAACTGCTGCAGGCGCTCGCGCAGCTCCTCTTGGATGGTTTTGATGGCGTGCTCCATCTTCGGGCGCGCCGTTACGTAATGGGAGGCCGGCCAAATGGGCAGGGCCTCATAGGTTTGCAAAACCTCGCCTGTTACGTTGTCTATCTCGGAAATCTGCTCTATCTCATCGCCCCAGAACTCCACGCGCACCGGATTGTCCGCGTACGGCGGGAACACATCGAGGTTATCCCCGCGCACGCGGAACGTGCCGCGTTTCAGCTCGTAGTCGTTGCGATCGTACTGGATGTCGATAAGGTCGTGGATCATCTGGTCGCGATCCATCTCTTTCTGCTTGTCCACGAATACGGCCATGCCCGCGTAATCCATGGGGCTGCCGATGCCGTAGATGCAGCTGACCGATGCCACCACGATAACGTCGCGCCTGGAAAGGAGCGCGCTGGTTGCGGCATGGCGCAGTTTCTCCACCTCTTCGTTGATGGAGGCGTCCTTCTCGATGAACGTGTCCGACGAGGGCACGTACGCCTCGGGCTGATAATAATCGTAGTAGCTGACGAAATACACCACGGCGTTGTCGGGGAAGAACTCCTTCAGCTCGCTTGCAAGCTGAGCGGCAAGCGTCTTGTTCGGCGCCATGACAAGCGTAGGGCGCTGCACCGCCTCGATGGTTTTCGCCATGGTGAATGTTTTGCCCGAGCCCGTAACGCCCAGAAGCGTTTGATACCGCAGCCCTTCCTCTACGCCCTGTGCCAGCTTCTTGATGGCTTGCGGCTGATCGCCTGAAGGCTCATAAGGGCTGACCGCTCGAAACGGCGTGTTCGCAAGGCGCACTTCGGGTAGCTTGCCCTCCATTGTCATGCCCTCAATGTTCTTCAGATGGCTGCTCATATGCAATCACGTCCTTCGCAGGCGCTTCCTTCGAATCAGTGCTCGAAGTCTAGCACGGCACACGGAAAAGAACAAGTGTACGTTTTCGCTTCACATATGCGACAACGCAAAAGGCCCCTGCAGCACGTTGCACCCGGCAAAACCAGGTGCCGTGCCGCAAGGGCCTATAACGTTTCGAACGATCGCGCCCATCAGCGCGATGCCGTCCTAGTCCAGCGTCTTGCTGTACTCACGCCACCACTGCTCGACCTGCTCGCGCAGCTGCTCGGGCGTGCCGTCGTTGTTGAACACCACGTCAGATTGCTCGATGCGGTCCGCGTCGCTGATCTGGCGGGCAATGCGGCGACGCACGTCCTGCTCGTCCCAGCCGCCTGCAACGGCGCGCTCGATGCGATCGTCAAGCGGGGCTAGCACGGCGATGACCACATCGGCGCCGTTGGCCATGGACACCTGACGGTTCTTGAACACGGAGTACTCCACCACCACGGCCTTGTTGCCCTGGCGCTCAAGCTCGTCGAGCTGATCGGTGAACGCCTCCTCGATGCGCGGCATGGTGATGCGGTTGAGCTTGCGCGTCTCCGCCGGCGTGGCGAAGGCCTTCGCCGCCACCTTCGAGCGCACGATCTGGCCGTCGGCGCCCAGGATATCGGCGCCGAACGCCTCTACCAGGTCGGCTTTGACCGTATCCCACAGCAGCACGTCATGACCGACCTTGTCGAGGTCGATGTACGGGACTCCCTGCTCGGCCAGAACCTTGCGGGCCGTCGACTTGCCGGCGCCCATGCCGCCGATGACGAACAGCTTCTTCATACCCATGCCTGCCTCCTTTGTCGGCATCGCAGCGTTACCTTCACGCATATCTTCTTCATATGATACACGCACCACGCAGCCGAAACGCACGGCACTTGCCATCATTTGCCGACAGGTTACGGTAGGCGGCACTGGTATACTGGGGCGATGTGCTGCGGATTAAGGGAGCGCAGCAGATGAGAAGGGAACTATCATGCCGGAAACGCCGGCTGGGAGCCATGCACGCAATCGCTCGCGAAGCGTATACGCAAGTCCCGCATCGAATTCTTACACGCAAAACCGTTCCAATATGCACGGCCGCGCCTCAAGCGTCCCGGCCACCGAATCGCACGACACCCGCCGCGCAAACGCCGCAACGGACGGCCGTCACGGCAACGCGCACGACGCATCGCCGCGGACCTCGCGCGCATCCGGCAGCGTAGAACAACCCAAACGGAAGAAATCGCGTTACATCCCCGCCCTCGACGGCCTGCGCGCGCTTGCCGTGCTCGGCGTCATCGCCTATCACATGGGCATGGCCTGGATGCCCGGCGGCCTGCTCGGCGTCACCGTGTTCTTCGTGCTGTCAGGCTACCTGATCACCAGCCTGCTGCTCATCGAATGGGACTCCACGGGCACCATCGACCTGCCCCAGTTCTGGCTACGCCGCGTGAAACGCCTATTCCCGGCCATCGCCTTCGTCATCATAGTCACCGCCGTGCTCTGCACGCTGTTCGACCACAGCCTGCTCACGAAATTACGCGAAGACATGTGGGCGGCGCTTTGCTGGGTGACCAACTGGTGGTACATCCTACGCGACGTGTCCTACTTCGACGCCTTGGGCGCCCCTAGCCCCGTTACACATTTCTGGTCGCTCGCCATCGAGGAGCAGTTCTACGTGGTTTGGCCCGTGGTGCTTATCCTTGCGCACAAGTTCGGCGTGAAGCGCACCCATATGCGCAACGCCACCTTCGTGCTCGCGCTTGCCTCCGCGCTTGAGATGGCGATCCTGTTCAACCCCGACGTCGACCCCTCGCGCGTGTACTACGGAACCGACACCCGCGCGTTCAGCCTGCTCATCGGCGCATGGCTTGCCTTCGTATGGCCGTCGAACCAACTTGGCGCAAACAACGAGATCCACCTTGACCGCAACGTGCGGCTGGCGCTCGACGCCGTGGGCGGCATCGCGCTCATCAGCTTGGTGGCCATGATGGCGGGCATCAATGGCACGTCGGCGTTCATGTACCGCGGCGGCATCCTGCTCGCCTCCGTGATCACCATGGTCATCATCGCCGTCATCGTGCACCCGTCAAGCCTGTTGGCGAAGGTGTTCGCCGCAAAGCCGCTTGTATGGATCGGCCTGCACTCCTACGGCATGTACCTGTGGCACTACCCCATCCTTCTGCTTATGAACCCGCGCAGCAACATCGAGGGCACCCCATGGTGGATGTACCTGGTGGAACTCGCCATCATCTTCGCCATCTCGTGGTTCTCCTATAAGTTTGTGGAAGACCCCATCCGCCATGGCGCCATCGGGAAGTTCGTGGGCGACGTGCGCGGCGGGCAGATCCTGCTTGCCGACTGGCTTCGCAGCCATGCCCTGCCCACGGCTGCGGCATCCGTTCTCACCATCGTCTGCATCGGCGGGCTGATCTTCGTGCCCGACACCTCCGCGCTTGAGGGCGGCGATCTGTTGAAGGACGAATCGGCGCATGTCGCAGGCTTGCCTGCGGATACGTCGAATGCCACCGCAGCAGCCGAAAAGCCCAAGCTCGACGTGCTCATGATCGGCGACTCGGTATCGGTGCGAGCCATCCCCAACTTCACCGAAACGTTCCCCTACGGCGCCATCGATGCCGCCGTGAACCGTCAGCTCACTGTCGGCGAGGAAGTGTACCGCTCCTATGCCGAGCAGGATATCGTGGGCGACGTGGTGGTGTTCGCCCTGGGAACGAACGGGCAGGCCACCGACGAGCAGCTGGACGACCTGCTTGGCGTGGTGGGCACCGACAAGCACGTGTTCTTCGTGAACACCCGCAGCCCGCAAAGCTGGATGGCGGAAACGAACGCCGCGCTCGACCGCGCTGCCGAGCGTTACAGTAATGTGCAGGTTATCGACTGGTACGACCTAAGCGCATCGCACGGCACCTGGTTCGATGGAGACGGCACGCATCTGTCCTCGGAAGGCGCGCAAGCCTACATCGATATGGTCCACGACGCTATCGGAAGCCTTCTGCCCGAGCATAAAGAAGGCGACCAGGTTGCGCACGCAGAAACGCCTATGGAAGCCGCAACCTCGAAGGCCATTGCAGCCCAGCAGACAGCCGTTGCCTCCATTGCCACCAACATCGCCAACAGCCTAGGGGAGCACCCGCAGGAATAGGCGCGTCCAAACCAACGAGCGCACGCATCGAACGATTTCGGGCCGCAACCGTATGCGAACAACGCATCACGATTGCGACCCGACCTGCATTAAGAGAAAGCACTGATGATAGGGCCCTTAACCCACGCTTCCTGCTTGATTCATGCTCACCGCAACCGTTTTCCGGCCTTTATCGTTTCCGATAACCGAAAACGATAATGTCGCGTTAAAGGCAAATATGCTATAGCTTTGCCGGCATTTCTCGCGCCTAGGAGAAGGATGCCTATTGCAGCGCAAAGATATGGCATAAAGCTACGGCATCGACCGAATACCTTGTCGCCCTACAGTTCCGGTCTTGGGAATCCTTCGGCAGCCCTCAGACGCAACAAGGCCCCCGGCGTATGCCGGGGGCCTTGCAGGATTCACGCTTCAGCTTAAAGCTTGAGGCTTAGGCAGCTTATTCAGCCTGCTCCTCAGCGGGCTTGTCAGCCTTCTTCTCGCGCTTCTTGGCCGGCTTCTCCTCAACCTGGATGGACTCGTCCACGGGGATCTCGAAGCCCATCTCAGCAGCAGCAGCCTTCATGGACAGGCTGATGCGACGACGGTCGGGGTTGATCTCCATGACCTTGACCTTGACCATGTCGCCAGGCTTGACGACCTGAGCAGGCGTGTCGATGTGGCGCATAGCCATCTCGGAGATGTGCACCAGGCCCTCGATGGACTGGCCCAACTCGACGAAGGCGCCGAACGGGACGGTCTTGGTGACCTTGCCGTCGACGATGGAGCCGACCGGGTAGCTCTCGACCAGCTTGATCCACGGATCCTCGGTGGTCTGCTTCAGACCCAGGGAGATGCGCTCGCGCTGCAGATCGACGTCCAGAACCTCGACCTCGACCTCGTCGCCGACCTTGACGACCTCGGACGGATGGTTGACGTGGTTCCAGGACAGCTCGGAGATGTGGACCAGACCGTCGATGCCGCCCAGATCAACGAAGGCGCCGAAGTCGACGATGCTGGAAACCGTGCCCTTGAGGCGCATGCCCTTGGACAGCTTGGAGAGGATCTCGGCGCGCTCGTTCTTGCGGCCTTCCTCAAGCAGCACGCGACGGGACAGGACAACGTTGTTGCGGTTGCGGTCCATCTCGATGACGCGGGCCTCGATCTCGGTGTGCAGGTACATGTCCAGGTCCTTGACGCGACGCAGGTCGACCAAAGACGCAGGCAGGAAGCCGCGCAGGCCGATGTCCAGGATCAGGCCGCCCTTGACAACCTCGATAACCTCGCCGGTGACGGTCTCGCCAGCCTTGAACTTCTCCTCAACGCTGATCCAGGCGCGCTCGTACTCAGCACGCTTCTTGGACAGGATCAGACGGCCGTCCTTGTCCTCCTTCTGCAGGACCAGAGCCTCGATCTCGTCGCCGAGATTGACGATCTCGGACGGATCGGCGTCCTTGCGGATGGACAGCTCGCGGACGGGCACAACGCCCTCGGACTTGAATCCGATGTCCACCAGCACCTCGTCATGCTCGATCTTGACAACCGTGCCGTTGACCAGGTCGCCCTCGTCGAACTCGGTCAGCGTGCCGTCGATCATCTGGTTCATCTGATCGTCGGAGATGTCCTCGAAGTCGATGACGGACGTGTTCTTGATGTCGGTCAAAACGGACCCCTTCCATACTTTGCCGGGGACCCTTCGTCATGAATGATTGCTACATAAACCATGTTCGCTTGCAGGAGATGCTCCCTTTTAGCAGTGCAACAAACATGTCTCGGGGGCCTACATTACCAATGCTTACGGGACCTTCCCATAAGCCAATTAAGTATACCATGCGCAATGCGGCATCCAAACCACTATTTTCCAACAGCGTTCCGCCCTGCACGATTTCTACGCGGAATGGCAAGCCGTTCGTTTCGCGCCCTTGCACCGCCGCCTTGCGATCCGGCCGCGCGCTGCGCGACGACCAGCCGTTTCGAGCTCACCCCCCTAAATACCCAGATTGGAGGACGAGAATCAACGCACTCCGCGCTATTCCCCGCTATTGCGGCGGCAATCAGGGCACACGCCGGAAAACGCCAGGTCGAAGCCCGTTACCTGGAACCCGTAATCGTTCACGATGCGTGCAAAGGGATCGACCCCCTCCGTCTCGATATCGAAAACGCCGCCGCAACGGCTGCACTTCGCATGGAAGTGATTATCGCAACGGAAATCGTAACGGTCTGCCGCATTGGGCACGGGGATGCGCAAAACCTCCCCGCGATCCGACAACACGCTCAAATTGCGATACACGGTGGCGCGGGACACGTTAGGGTAATCGCGGTGAACCACGTCGTAGATATCCGCCGACGTCGGATGGTTGTGCAGCGAGCGCACCGCATCGAGCACCACCGCACGCTGCTTGGTGTTGCGCGAGCCGCGCGGGCTCTGAACCTGGCCGTTCGAAGTCATCGCGTTGCTCCTATCCTTGTTGTCAGGCTTTCTTCTTAATAGGATTTTATATCGCTAGTAAGCCAAGTGCAATTCGCGCACAACCATTCCATCGGCCGTTGCGAAGAAGGAAGCTTCCCTGCTTCCGTTTCATGGAAGAGAGGCTTCTCAGACTCCGAACGGGTTCGCAATCGCCGCAATCTCGCAAAAAAGCCGCAGGCACAAGAAGGCCTCCCATTTCCAGAAATGGGAGGCCTTCAAGCTCTTTATGAGTACATCGCAATTATGAGCGCATCGCGGTCGCAACCAGCCGTCAAAGGCTAGATCGCCTCGTCTCCTCGCTCGCCGGTGCGGATGCGTACCACCTCGTCAACCGGGAAGACGAAGATCTTGCCGTCTCCCACGCTGCCGGTTCGAGCAGTGGCGCTGATCACGTCGATGAGTGCGTCAACCTCGGCATCGTCGCAGATGATCTCGAACTTCACCTTCGGCACCATGTTCAATAGCACCTCGGTGCCGCGGTAGTACTCCTTCCAGCCATGTTGGGACCCGCAGCCTTGCACCTGCGAGATGGTCATGCCCGAAACCTTCGCCGCGAACAGGGCATCCTTGAGCGGCTCGAGCTTTTCAGGGCGAACGATAGCGGTGATTTTCTTCATGGTTCAACTCCTTCCAACGCTAGCCGCAACTTAATCCAGGCCGATGTATGCAGGGTAAGCAGATTCGCCGTGGGCTGCAATGTCGAGACCCTGCGCTTCCTTCTCCTCGCTGACGCGCAAGCTGCCCTTGAAGCAGGCCTTCACGATGAACGCGAGCACCACATCGAGAATGCCGACGAACACGATGGTGATGGCGATGCCGGCGATCTGGCTGCACAGCAGGCTTACGTCGCCGGTGTACAGAAGGCCGCCGAAGTCGGTCCAGGACAGCTCGGGCACGCAGAAGATGCCGGTGCAGATACCACCCACGATGCCGCCGACCGCGTGGCAACCGAAAGCGTCGAGTGCGTCGTCGTAACCGATCTTGGCCTTGCAGAACGAGATGGCGAAGTAGCAGATCGGGGAAACGATCAGACCCATGATGATCGCAGCCCAGGGCTCGACGAAGCCAGCGGCCGGGGTGATGACGACCAGGCCGGCGACAAGGCCGGTGGCAGCACCGACGAGCGTGGGCTTGCCCACCTTCACGCGCTCGACGATCATCCAGGAGACGAGCGCCGCGCCGGAGGCGACCACGGTGTTGATCAGGGCCAAGCCCGCAACGCCATCGGCAACGAACTCGGAACCGGCGTTGAAGCCGAACCAGCCGAACCACAGAAGGGTTGCGCCCAGGGCCACGAACGGCACGTTATGCGGACGGTAGCTCATCATGCCGAAGCCCTTGCGCTTGCCGAGCATGAGGCACAGGATAAGGCCGGTCAAACCAGAGGAGATGTGCACCACATCGCCGCCGGCGAAGTCGAGCGCGCCGATGGTGTCGCCGATAAGGCTGCCATCACCGCCCCAAACCATGTGGGCGAGCGGCGGATACACCACGATGGTCCACACTGCCACGAATGCGCACACCGCGCCGAACTTCATACGGCCGGCAAGAGAACCCGTGATAATGGCGGTGGTGATCATGCAGAACGCCATTTGGAAGATGAAGTTGATGATGGTCGGATACGTCGCATCCTCGGGAACCGCCTCGGCCTCGGCGAGCATGTCGGTCACGCCGCCTAGGAAGCCAAGCTGATCGAAGCCTCCGAAGAACGGGCTGGAGCCGTCCCCGCCGTATGCCAGCGACCAACCGCAGATCGTCCACGTGATCGCTACGATGCCGATGGCCGAGAACACCATGATCATCGTGTTCACAACGTTCTTTCGACGCGACAGGCCTCCGTAGAAAAACGCCAAGCCTGGTGTCATGAGCAAGACGAGCATGGCGCATATCAGCATGAATGCCGTTGAACCCGTGTCATACATCGCGCTACCTCCTTCGCTTTCCGATACCCATTCCCTCTGAGCACCTTTTTCTTACGCATTCAATACTGCCACCGATTGACCTGGCCTTTTGCGTAATATGCCATTGTTAACGCTCTGGGAAACGCTTTGTAACGAGCACGAGACGCGGGTGTTACAATGTGGAAACAGGCGAACTTTGTTGAAAGGAACGGGCTTATGGGCGTGCGATTCGTTGCCGTCGAAACGGATGAAGATCAGGAAAAGCTGGCGAAGCTTGCTGACGAGATTTGGCACGAATACTGGCCCGCGATCATCGGCGATGCGCAAACCGATTACATGGTCGAGAAGTTCCAAAGCCTGGAAACCATCAAGCGAGACATGGCGGAGCATGCCTACGAATACTGGTTCGTGGTCGACGAGGCCGACAAAACCGTAGGCTACACCGGCGGCCGCGAGGAACCCGAGACCAGCCGCTATTTCATCTCGAAGATCTACCTGCTCCCCGAAGAGCGTGGTAAGCACTATGCATCGCAGATCATCGCCTTCTATACCGATATCTGCCGTTCCCGCGACCTGCATAGCATGTATCTGACCGTGAACAAACAGAACGACCTGGGCATTCGAGCCTATTACGGCAAAGGGTTCGTGACCATCGAATCCGTCAAGAACGACATCGGCAACGGGTTTGCCATGGACGATTACGTGATGGAAAAGGAAGCGTAAGCGCTTTCGCCTATCTACCGTGAAGCCTCGAACGGCTTTACGGCGCAAGAAAGGCCCCACGCCCTCAGCTCCGTTCGTTGCATCGCAGCGGCAACGCAAGCACATGGCGCTAGCGTGAACGGATTCCGAATGGCGTGGGGCCTTTTGCTGTTTACGAAGCTAATAAAGCTGCGGGCTACAATACCCGATAGCGCGCTTCCACGCTGGCAGCGATGCCCTCGGCGTCAAGCCCCTGCTCATGAAGCAGCTGGCTTACCCCGCCTTGTGTAACGAACGCGTCCTTGATGCCCAGGTTCATTGCCGGGGTATGCAAGCCCATGCGGGCCATCTCGCCGAGCACGCCTTCGCCAACGCCGCCGGCGATGACGCCCTCCTCCACCGTGACGACCAGCTTCGTTTCGGCAGCTGCTCGAATAGCCTGCACATCAAGCGGCTTAACCCAGCGCATATCGACGACACGAACGCGAACGCCCTGCTCGCCAAGCACATCAGCGGCAGCCAAAGTCTGGCCGACCATGCGGCCGAACGCCAAGATGGCGACATCTTCGCCTTCGCGCACCACATGCGCCTTGCCCTCCGGCAACACCTCGGCGACCTCGGGCAGCGGAACGCCCTCGCCCTTGCCGCGCGGATAGCGGATGGCGAACGGGCCGCCCATCGCAAGCGCCGTATGCAGCGCATGCACGAGCTCGGCCTCGTTCGAAGGCGCCAGCACGCGCATGTTGGGCACCATGCGGGCATACACCAGGTCGAAGACGCCATGGTGCGTGGGACCGTCCGCGCCGACGATGCCGGCGCGGTCGATGGCGAAGACGACATCGAGCTTCGGCAACGCCACGTTGATGATCATCTGATCGACAGCACGCTGCATGAACGTGGAGTACAGTGCCACCACGGGCTTTTTGCCGTTCGCCGCCAATCCGCCGGCGAAACCGACGGCATGTTCCTCGCAAATACCCGTATCCACGAAGCGCTCCGGGAACTTCTCCGCGAACTCGTCGAGGCCGGTGCCACCCTTCATGGCAGCGGTGATGGCGACGATGTCGGCGTTGTTCTCCGCCTCGGCGACCAACGCCTTGCCGAACACGCTGGTGTACTTCGGTGCGGAGGGCTTGCCCGATTTGATGACCTCGCCTGTTGCGATGTTATAGGGCGCGATGCCATGGAACTTCTCGGGGTTGCGCACCGCAGGCATGTAGCCTTGGCCTTTGCGCGTGACCACGTGCATAAGCACCGGGCCATCGGCGTTCAGCACGGCTCGCAGCGTTTCCCGCAGCTGCGCGATGTTGTGCCCATCGATCGGGGCCGTGCACACGATGCCCAGCTGCTCGAAGATCATGGAATGGGGAATGACGAACTGCTTCATCGATTCCTTCATGCTGCGGCCGAAGTTGGTGATGGCCTTGCCCACCGGACCGCTGCTCTCCAGGTGCTCCTGCACGTTGTCGCGCGCCTGACGGTACTGCGACGATGCACGCATATAACCCAAGTGCTTCATGAGCGCGCCAACGTTGTGCGAGATGGACATCTCGTTGTCGTTCAAGATGATGACCATGGGCGTTTGGGCCTGGCCGATGTTGTTCAGCGCCTCGAAGGCCATGCCGCCGGAAAGCGCCGCATCGCCGATGAGCGCGACGACCTTCTGGTCGGCACCCGCCAAATCGCGGGCCTCCGCCAAGCCAAGTGCCACCGAAAGCGAGTCGGATGCGTGCCCGGAATAGTGCACGTCGTAGGGGCTCTCGCTGGGCTTAGGAAAACCGGAAAGGCCGCCATAGGTGCGCAGCGTGCCGAAGTCCTTTAAGCGTCCGGTGACCAGCTTGTGCGCATACGCCTGATGCCCCACATCGAACACGATCTTGTCCTTGGGGCAATCAAGCAGGCTGTGCAGCGCTAGGATGATCTCGACCGCGCCCAGCGACGAGGCAACATGACCACCGGTTTTCGAGGTGGTGGTCACGATCTCCTGACGGATCTCGCCCGCAAGTATAGATAGCTCCTCATTGCTGAGGAGCTTCAGGTCGGCAGGGGATGCGATTATGTCCAGAATGCGCTTATCGCTCATGCTGCGCCTTTCCTTTTGTCATGCCATCCGATCGCCTTGCGCGACCTAGACGGAAGCGGCGGCCTGGCCTTGCCGTGCCGCGCCGCCGTCCGCTTGACCTTCCTTATGCGCGCCCGCTGCAGATGCCGCGGGTTGCGCCGAATCATCGGCAAGCCCTGCCGGGGCCTCGGAGGCCAGCGCCTCTTGGACGCTGGCCTCGTCGATGCCCTGCTCAAGCAGATCGCTTGCGCGAAGCCCCAGCCCAACCGCTTCCTCATACAGGGAAAGCGCCTGGTCCAAGGGTAAATCCTTATCGTTTACCGCTTCGACGATCTCATCGAGGCGGCTTTTGAGCTCCTCGAAGGACCCGTACGATTCCAATGCCACCGAATCGCGCCCTTACAGCACTAGGGGCTGCGCCGGGTCATCGCCTGCGGGAGCCGCAGCAGCCCCATCGTCGATGTCCTTGGCGATACGGCCCAGCACACCGTTGACGAAGCGCGGGGAATCGTCCTCGCCGCCGAAATCCTTCGCCAGCTCCACCGCCTCGTTGATGGCGACGCTGGTGGGCACATCCTGAACGAACATGATCTCGTAGGCGGCCAAGCGCAGAATGGAGCGGTCGACGATGGGCATGCGGCCCAGCGACCAGTTCTCCGCAGCGGCCTTCAGGCTGCCGTCGATGACGATGCGGTTCTGCTCGACGCCGCGCACCAGGTCCTGAGCGTATTCCGAAAGCGGGCCCTCCTCGGACGGGAAGACGCCTTCAGCCACGATCTGAGCAGCGGATGCGCCCTTGATCTCGGCGGTGTACAGAACCTGCAGCGCGACGCGACGTGCCGTCGTGCGCTCGTGTCTTTTCGATGCCATGTGCAAATAATCCCCTGTGCTTCTTCTTGTTCCTAACGGTTGAACTGGACGCCGTCGATGTAGACGTCGACCGATCCAACCTGCGCGCCCACCTGGCTTGCCACGGCGTCCGCCACGGACTGGCGAACCGCAGCCGCCACGTCGGGCAGCACATGTCCATAATAAACGTCGATGCGCACCGAGATCTGCAGCTTGTCGTTTTCGTCCGCTGCGATCTCGATACCGGACGTGGAGGGCTTGCCGCCGAGCACGCCGCGGATGCCGCGGCTTGCCGCGGGGGCGTTGCCCACGCTGGCGACGCCGTCCACATCTGCCACGGCGATGGAGACGATGGTCTCGACGACGCCCGGCGCAAGCGCCATGCCGTCAACGGTCAAATCGCTCATAACACATCTCCCATCTGGGTTTCGATGAAGTCCGTGGTGGCTTCGCCGGCGCAGAACACCTGGTTATCCAGCACGCGGCGGTGGAACGGCAGCGTGGTGGGGATGCCCTCGATGACGAACTCGTCAAGGGCGCGGCGACCGCGCGCCAGGCACTCCTCGCGATCCTGGCCGTACACGATGAGCTTGGCCACCATGGAGTCGTAGAACGGGCTGATCTTCGAGCCGGAATGCACATAGGCTTCCACGCGCACGCCCGGGCCCGCCGGGGGCTCGAAGCGCGTGATGGTGCCGGGGCACGGACGGAAGCCGTGCTCGGGATCCTCGGCGTTAATGCGGAACTCCATGGCATGGCCGAACGGCGTGAACGGTGCCCTATCAGCGCAGCTCATGGGCTCGCCTGAGGCGATGCGCAACTGCTCTTTGATGATGTCGGTGCCCGTGATCTGCTCGGATACCGGATGCTCCACCTGCACGCGCGTGTTCATCTCCATGAAGTAGAACTTGCCCGTGGTGTCCAGCAGAAACTCGATGGTGCCGGCGTTGCGGTAGTCCACAGCGCGCACGGCCTTGATGGCCGCAACGCCCATAGCGCGGCGCAGCTCGTCGGTCAGCGCCGGAGAAGGCGCCTCCTCGATAAGCTTCTGGTGACGACGCTGCACGGAGCAGTCGCGCTCGCACAGGGCCACGTTGTTGCCGAAGTCATCGGCGAGCACCTGCACCTCGACGTGACGCGGGCGCAGCACGAGCTTCTCCAAGTACACCTCGTCGTTGCCGAACGCGGCGCCGGCCTCGGCGCGGGCGGCCTTGTAGTGCGACTCAAGGTCGGCGGGGTCGTGAACCTCGCGCATGCCCTTGCCGCCGCCGCCGGCGGTCGCCTTGATGAGCACGGGATAGCCCACGTTCTCGGCGAACTGGCGAGCCTCCTCCACGGTGTCGATGCAGCCATCGGAACCGGGGACGGTGGGCACGCCGCAAGCCTTCATGGTCTCACGGGCGGAGGACTTGTCGCCCATGCGCTCGATGCACTCGGCGGAGGGGCCGATGAACACCAGGTCGTTGTCGGCGCATGCGCGGGCGAAGTCGGCATTTTCCGCCAAGAAGCCGTAACCGGGGTGGATGGCGTCGGCGCCGGTGATGTTGGCCGCCGCGATGATGTTGGACATGACCAGGTAGCTTTTCGTTGCCTGGGCGGGGCCGATGCACACCTTCTCGTCGGCATACTGCACGGGATAGGTGTTCTCGTCCTCGGTAGAGTACACCGCCACGGTCTTGACGCCCAGCTCCTTGCAGGCGCGCATGACGCGCAGAGCCACCTCGCCGCGGTTTGCGATGAGTACTTTCTTGAACATGTTACTGCTCCGAAACGGGCTGGACGGAATGGGGCTCGATGTAGAACAGCACGGTGCCGAACTCGACGGGGTCGGCGTCCTTGACGCACACCTCGCGGACGGTGCCCATCTCCTCGGCGGTGATCTCGTTCATGAGCTTCATGGCCTCGACGATGCACAGGGTCTGGTTGGCGGCAACCTCGTCGCCCACCTTCACGAACGCGGGCTCGCCCGGTGCGGGAGCGGCGTAGAACGTGCCGACCATGGGGGCCTTCACGGCGTACCAGTTGGCAGGACGCTCGGGCTCGGCAGCAGCGGCGGCCGGAGCAGCAGGCGCGGCTGCGGGAGCTGCAGGTGCGGCGGCGACCGCCGGAGCGGCTGCAACCGGCGCGGCTGCCGGCATGGCGCCGGGCATGCGCACGGCGATGCGCTGACCGCCGTCCTCGACCACGATCTCGCCTACGCCGCTTTCCTCGGCAACGCGAACCAATTCGCGAATCTGATTGATATCCACGTAATCGTCCTCCTTGGTATTGCTGGACTCCTCCTGCATGAGGAAGTCGACTTTCTCGGATGCGCGGTGCTTGCTCAGGAAGGTGCGCGCCTCGTTGGGGAACAGGGCGTACATAAGCACGTCCTCTTCGCTTTGGGCCAGATCGCCGATCTCTTCGACGACCTCGTCATAGGTGGTGGTGACCAGGCTCGACGGAGCCACATCGTCGGGCAGCACCTGGGAGTTGCCCGCGACCTTCTTCATGATCTCGGGGTCGATGCGTCCCGGGGCCTTGCCGTAGTAGCCGCAGATGTAATCCTTCATCTCCTTGGACACGACGCCCCAGCGCTTGCCGGTGAGCACGTTGAACACGGCCTGCGTGCCCACGATCTGCGACATGGGCGTGACGAGCGGCGGATAGCCGACCTCTGCGCGCACGCGCGGGATCTCCTTCATGACCTCGGGCAGGCGATCGGATGCGTTCTGCACCTCGAGCTGGCTCATGAGGTTGGACATCATGCCGCCGGGCACCTGATGCGAGTACACCTGCATATGGATGAGCGAGGACACGCCGCGCTTATAGTGGCTGCGCTTGCGCACTTCCTCCCAGTATTCGGCGATCTCGAAGAGCAGGTCCAGATCAAGGCCGGTGTCGTAACGGCTTTCCTGCAGCGCCGCCACGATCATCTCGACGGCGGGCTGGGAGTTGCCGAAGGCCAGCGGAGCGGATGCGGTGTCGACGATGGACACGCCCGCCTCGGCCGCCTTGAGGTAGTTGGCCGGGGCCATACCGCCGACATAGTGGCAGTGCAGGTGCACGGGCAGGCCGATCTCGGCGTTGAGGGCCTTCACGATGCGCTCGGCACGGTACGGCGTCATAAGGCCGGCCATGTCCTTCACGCAGATGGAGTCGGCGCCGAGCTCCTTGAGCTGCTGCGCATATTCAAGATAGCTGTCAAGCGTATGCACCGGGGAGATGGTGTAGGAGATGGCGCCCTCGAAGTGGCCGCCGCATTCGTTGACGGCCTCGGCGGTATCCACCACGTTGCGGATATCGTTGAGCGCGTCGAACACGCGGAACACGTGCACGCCGTTGCGCTTGGACGCCTTGATGAAGCGGTTCACGATCTCGCGGGAATAATGCTTATAGCCGACCAGGTTCTGACCTCGGGTGAGCATGGACAACGGCGTGTTCGGCGTTGCCGCGTTGATGGAACGCAGGCGGTCCCACGGATTCTCATCCAAAAAGCGCATGCACGAGTCGAACGTCGCGCCGCCCCATGCCTCGATGGCCCAGTAGCCGACGCGATCCATCTTCGGCAGGATCGGCAGCATGTCGCCGATGCTCATGCGCGTGGCCCACAGGCTTTGCTGGCCGTCACGGATAGTGGTATCCATGATCTGAAGCCTTGACATGAACTCGCACCCCCTTCGTTTTCAAGTGATACAGACCGTATTGATCGAAACCAGGATTATAGAAGATGCCGGCGCCGATACCGTGCGCACACGGCGAATTCACGGGCAAGAAACAGAAACGCCGCCCAGGCGGCGCGCTTCGCAAGCCATGCAGCCGCGATGGCCCGCGCATACGGCGGCGACCTTCGCGCACCAGAAGGAACGGCCCCGAATACAGCGAATGCGCCCTGGACGGGCGCATTCGGAGATATCGTCACACTCGACGAACCTTGATTCATATGCTTCGGCTCGCCTAACATGGGCGGATGCCGGCTTCCGCAAGCGCTTTTGCCTTGCTTCAATCGCGCAGCAAAAGCCGTTCGATGCGAAAGTGCGGCCGTCGACCGCCGAGGCGATGCGAACTAGACGCGCTTGATGACGCGGCCGTCGCGGGTGTCGATCTGCAGCACGTCGCCGATCTCGACGAACGTAGGTACCTGCAGCTCAACGCCGGTCTCGAAGGTTGCCGGCTTGGTGGTGTTGGTGGCGGTGTCGCCCTTGAAGCCGGGCTCGGTGTGCGTGCACTCCAGCTCGACGAACATCTGCGGCTCGATGCTGATGAGCTCCTCGCCGGCGTACAGCAGGCTGGCCTCGTCGTTCTCCTTGAGCCACTTGGCGGTGTCGCCGACGGTCTCGGCGGGCATGCTCATCTGGTCGTAGGTGTTGGGATCCATGAAGTAGAAATCGGAACCGTCGTTGTACAGGTACGTCATCTTACGGGTCTCAAGACGCACGGTGTCGAACTTCGTGCCGGCGTTGAACGTGTAGTCGACCACGCGGCCGGTCTTGATGTCGCGAAGCTTCGTGCGGACGAAGGCGCCGCCCTTGCCGGGCTTGACATGCTGGAACTCGACGATGGTGCACATCTTGCCGTTGTTGACGATGCACATTCCGTTCTTGAAATCGGCGGTAGAGATAGCCACTGGTAGATCCTTTCAACCGTTCAGGCGACCAAGGCCGCCCCTTTAGTTCAACCCTTAAATTATAACCATGTCATGCGTAGATTGCGTGAAAACCTGGAATCCCGTTTCGGTTACCACGCCGAAATCCTCTAAACGCATGCCGAAATCGCCCTCCAGGTAGATGCCCGGCTCCACCGTGACCACGTTGCCCGGGGCAAGCGGCTCCTTGTTGCGAGGCGACAACACGGGCTCCTCGTGAATGTCGATGCCCACGCCATGGCCCAAGCCGTGACCCATCTTGCCGGCGAATCCGCCCGCCGCAAGGACGTCTTCGGCCATCTGATGCATCTGCGCGCCAGTGACGCCGGGTTTTATCGCGGCCTCCACCTGCTCATTGGCCTCGCGCAGCGTTTCATAGGCGGCGCGCATCCGCGCATCGGGCTGGCCGACGAACACGGTGCGGGTCATATCCGAGCAATACCCGTGGGCACGAGCGCCGAAGTCCATGACCACGCACTGCCCCGCCTCAAGCCTTGCCTCGCCCGGGATGGCATGCGGGCTTGCGCCGTTGGCCCCGCAGGCCACGATGGAGGAGAACGCCAGGCCGGACGCGCCATGACGTAGCATCCAATCCTCAAGCTCGATCTGCACCTGCCGCTCGGTCATGCCCGGCTTCATGTACGTGACGATATAGGAGAACGCCGCATCGGTGATGGCCTGAGCCGCCTTCATGCGCGCAACCTCCGACGGCTCTTTGACCGCGCGCAGCGAGCGGACGAAGCCCGAGGTCTCAAGCAGCTGCGGGGACGCGGGCGCCTTGGCAAGGGCGCCCTCGAGCGCGCGGAACGCCGCAAGCGTCATGGAGTCCTCGATGCCGAGCACGATGCTCTCGGGCGCCGGCGATCCGGCGGGCGCGCTTGCGTGACGGGCCGTGAACACGTCGGCAACCCATTCGCCATGGCCCTGACGCGCGTCATCGACGGCGACAACGCCTTCGCCCTGCGCCGCTTTTCGCGCCGCACCGCTGTAGCGGGAATCGGTATGCAGCACCGCGTCATGCGGCGTGACCAGGAGCGCATGCGCCTGCTCGTCATCGAACACGCCGTCGAAGGCCGTCAACCATTCGATGCTTGCCGTGTCGCGCACCAAAAACGTGCGGATGCCGTTTTCCGCCGCCGCGTTGCGCAACCGCTCCAAACGCCCTGCGGCCTGGGCTTTCATGCTATTCGTCAATGAGATCACGTCCTGCCACGATAACCTGGCTCGGCGCGTAGCGCCCCTCGAATCCCTCGCCCAAGCGCTCGTTCGTGCCTTCGAGCAGGATATCGAGCGCGTCGTTGTAGCCGGCGAAGCCGCGGCCCTTGACCTGCGCCACGCACGCCGGGGCGATCACCGAGATATGGCGGAACGCCTCGCGCGTGCTGACGTCGGAGATGTGCACCTCGACGCACGGCGTGCTCACGCTGCCCAAGGCGTCGCGCAGCGCGTAAGAATAGTGTGTATGCGCACCGGGGTTGTACACGATGCCGTCGCACGTGCCGTGCGTGGCGTGGATCTTATCGACCAGGTCGCCTTCATGGTTGGACTGGAAGCACTCCACCTCGCAACCGTGCACGCGGGCATATTCGGAGAAGCCCGTCTCCAAATCCTTCAGGGTATCGTTGCCGTACACGCCCGGCTCGCGGATGCCGAGCATGTTCAGATTAGGCCCGTTCATCAGCAGGATCTTCTTCATGTTGCATACCTTTCGTTGCTTTCCGTCGCCGTGTTCGACAGCAGCTTGAAACGAAGATGGTCGCCGCGGCGGCTTTTCAAGCCAACCCGCAAGGCGACCTTCTTCCCATACGCTCAACCTTATGCTAGCGCAACGTCACCGCCGCTTCTGCGCGAAATACGCCTCCAGCTCTTCCAGGATCACGCCATCGGCCACATCCTGGAGTTGCCACTTCCCAACATCCTGCAAGCACACGAAACGCACCTGCCCGCGACGCGCCTTTTTATCGCGTTTCATGACATCGAGCACCTGCGCCGGGGAAGCCTCCCAATCAAGCTCGGGCAAGTCCAAGTCGTCGAGCAGCTGTCCTTGCGCCTGGGCGAGCTCGGCCGACATATCGGCGAGCCGCATGCCCATACGGGCCGCGAAGCGCATACCCTCGGCGACCGCATGCCCGTGGCTGTACGTGCCGTAACCCGAAAGCTTCTCGATGGCGTGTGCCAGGGTATGGCCGTAGTTCAAGCACTCGCGCACGCCGCGGCTTTCCGTTTTGTCCTGCGCCACCACGTCGGCCTTGAACACCACGCAGCGGGCGATGGCCTCGGAGACGGCATCGGGCTGGCGGTCAACCACGGCCGATGCCTGGTCGGAAAGCCAAAAGAAGAACTCGTCGCCGTCGATGAGCGCGGTTTTCGCCACCTCGCCGCAACCGCATGCCCACTCGCGAGGCGGCAGCGTTGCCAACACCTCGGTGTCGGCGCATACGAACGCGGGCTGCTTGAACGCGCCCACCAGGTTCTTTCCGGCGGATAGGTTCACGCCCGTCTTCCCGCCCACGCTTGAATCCACCATGGACAGAAGCGTGGTGGGAACCTGCACCACCTGCACGCCGCGCATATAGGTTGCCGCGGCGAAGCCCGCCAGATCGCCCACGCAGCCGCCGCCGAGCGCGACCACCACGCAGTCGCGCTCAAGTGCCAAAGCGGCCATGGCCTCGAGAACCTCGCCGAGCACCGTGAGCGATTTCGCCTCTTCACCTGCGGGAACGCAGATGTCGGAAACGCGATAGCCCGCTTGAACGAGCGACGCCTTCACCCGGGCCAGGTACAGCGGGCCGACGTTGACGTCGGTGATGACGAGCACCTGCCGCGCATCGGCGACGGCCGGCACGCCGCGCATGGACGATCCCAGCGCATCGAGCACCCCGGCGCCGATGCGCACGTTGTACGCGTCTTCACCGGGAATGTTCACCACTACCCTTGTCGCAGGCACAGCACGCCTTCCTTCTCCAAAATCTCCTGAATCTCCTGCGCCACGACGTTGATGGATTTGCCCACGGTGTCGATGGACACGCTGGCAACGTCTTCGTACATGGGCAGGCGGCCGGCGATGGTCTGTCGCGCGGTCTCGAGGTTCTTGAACAGCGGGCGCGTGGACACGTCGCCGACGCGCTCGACGGCCTGCTCAGCCGTGACCTGCAGATACACTACGAAACCGTTGTTCTTCAGGATCTCGCGGTTCTCCTCACGCAGCACGATGCCGCCGCCGCACGACACGAGCATGGGGCCCTTGTGGGCGAACTCGTCGAGCACCTGGGTTTCCATATCGCGGAACGCCTGCTCGCCCTGCTCGGCGAAGATCTGGTTGATGGCCCTGCGCTCACGACGCTCGATGTAGGCGTCCAGGTCGATGGTGGCAAGGCCGCACTGACGGGCCAGGCGGCGCGACGTGGAGGTTTTGCCCGCGACCATGAAGCCCACGAAGAACACGTTGCGCGTCAACTCGTACGTCGGGCGCGCATGGGGTTTGATCTCGGGGTTGTTGACGACGGCGGCGACCTCGTCGGGGGTGGTGACCGACAGCGTGTAGGCTATCGGGTTGCTTTCCGGGGTGATGGCGTCGTCCTTGACTTCCTGCTGTTCCATGATGGTCCTCCTGGCTGCTTTAACGAGATACGGTGTTCAAACGTTGCTTGTAGGCTTTGATAGCCGCTTTGATGTCGGCCATGTCGTCGGAGCCGAACTTGCGCATATAGGCATCGGCTATGGCGAAGGCGACCTCCCCTTCGGCGACCACCGCGCATGCCGGCACGGCGCACACGTCGCTTCGCTCCTTGGAGGCCTGGGCCACCTCGAGCGTATCAAGGTCCACGGTCTGCAGCGGCTGCATGAGCGTGGGAATGGGCTTCATGACCGCCGTGACCACCAGGGGCATGCCCGTGGTCATGCCGCCCTCAAGGCCGCCGGCGTTGTTGGACGCGCGCGTGAACTCGACTTTCGCCCGATCGAGCAAAATGGGGTCGTGCACTTGCGAACCGGGCTTGCGGGCCGCTTCGAAGCCCATGCCGAACTCCACGCCCTTGATGGCGGGGATGCTGAACAGGGCGCCGCCGATGGTGGACGTCAGGCGCTCGGTGGGCACGGCATAGCCGCCCACGCCCGGCAAAAGACCGCGCACGATCACGCGGAACGTTCCTCCCAGGCTGTCCTTGTTCTTGATGGCCCGGTCGATCTCGCGCTTCATGGCCTCGCTGGCCTCCGCATCAGGGCAGCGGACTTCGCTTGTCTCGATCTCAAGCGGCGTATAGCGCGCCGCGTTCATGAACGGATCGCCCTCGCGCATGACGGCGCTTCCGATGCCGGTAACGTAGGAGAAGATCTCCACGCCAAGATCGGCAAGAAACTCGCGCGCGATGCCCGCCGCTGCAACGCGCGGCGCAGTGGTGCGGGCGCTTGAGCGCTCGAGGATGTTGCGGCAGTCGTCGGTGTTCGTTTTCAACGCGCCCACCAGGTCCGCATGACCCGGACGAGGAGTCACCTCCCGAACCAGATCGAGCGGCGGCTCGCCGAACGGGGCCATGCGATCGGTCCAGTTCGCCCAATCCCTATTTGCCACGAGCATGGCCACGGGGCTTCCGATGGTGCGCCCGAAGCGCACGCCGGAGATCACCTGCACCGTGTCATGCTCGATCTTCATGCGCCCGCCTCGGCCGTAACCCGCTTGGCGGCGCGCCAGATCGACGTTGATCTGCTCCTCGGATATCTTCAGGCCCGCCGGCACGTCCTCGACGATGGCGACCAGGCCCTGTCCATGGCTCTCTCCTGCTGTGTAGTAGCGCATGCTGTTCTCTTTTCGTGCTAGTGCGCGGCCCGACCTTCGCGCCGCGCCGATACGGATGACTATGCTTCGATCACGCGCGCGGGCAATCGAACCCGGCGGCGTCTGCCATAAGGTTGAACAGCTCCGCTTCGGAATACGGTATCTTGACTTCCGCTATATCGGACACGATGAGCGCCGAAGCGACCGCTTGCGCCACCAGCATGCCGCCGCCGTTGTAAGCCGCCTTGCAACCAGCTTGAAGGGCGTCGGCCACCAGCTTCGTGCGCCCCGATGCGTATACCGCGTCCATAACCACCTGGCCCGGACGCAAAAGCCCCGTATCGAACGGAGCAGGATCGTCGGGCTTCATGCCCACCGGGGTGGCGTTGATGACGATGTCCGCAGAACCCAGCGCCCCCGTCGAGGTGGTATAACTGCCGAATTTGAACGTCGGCTTCGTGTATGCTTCGCGGAAGCTGCGATGTCCTTCCTTGATAGCGGGGAAATCGATGGTCGCGTTGGCCAGCTTGCCGAAACGCTCGAGATAGGCATCCAACACGCTATGCGCGCGCTCCTTGTCGCGCGAGAGCAGCAACAGCACGTCGGCGCCGGCGATAGCGCACGCATGAAGGATGGAGAGCGCCGTAGGGCCCGTTCCGCACACCACCACGCGTTTGCCCTTGAAGGTCACGCCCGCAAGCTCCAGGAACTTGACGCACCCATCGCCATCGGTGTTGAAACCGATCAGCTGATCGTCCTTGCGAACGAGCACGTTAGCGCCCTGCGCCAGCTGGGCGGTTGCCGCTTTGCGCGTTGCAGCCTGGAAGGCCAGCGGCTTATAGGGAGTGGTGATGTTCACGGACAGGAAATCCCGCGCATCCAAAAAGGCGCGGGCATCGTCCAGCTCGGCGTAATCGGCAAGGGCATAGGTCCAAGGCAGACCCAGCCTTTCGTATAACGCGTTGTACATTACCGGCGATTTCGAATGCGCGACCGGATGCCCCAGGATATAGAGGCGTTCGCCTTCGCTCTGCTCGGTCATGAAAGTCCTTCCTGGTCGATCAAGGGCCTGCAGGTTAGCAGGGATTTCATCATACCAATGCAGACTACTTTTGTAGGGGTTAATTCGACCGCAGCGCCCATCAAATGGGCGGATTCGCTACTTTTCCTGCGCGAGAGCGTTTTGGGCGGCGGATTTGCCGGCCGTGCTCGCTTGCGCCGGCTGAGGCGCGCCCTCGGGCACCGCCCCGCCTAAGATGGCCTGCTCCACCATGCGCACGTACTTCGTATGGCGCAGGTCCTGCTCCGCCAGCGGCGCCAGCAGATACGCCGACATGCCGGCGTTGTGCGCGGCAAGCACGTCGGTGGACAGCTGATCGCCGATCATGACGGTCTCGCTGCGCTTCGCCCCCAGCATGGAGCACGCCGCGAACAGCGCCACGGGCAAGGGCTTCATGGCCTTGGCGATAATGGGCATGGACAGGCGATTCGCAAGCTCGTGCACGTTTTTGTGCCAGTTGTTCGACACCAGGCAGAAGCGCACACCGGCGTCTCGCGCCTGGGCGAGCCACAGGCCCACATCGCGCGGGACGTCATGCGTTGCACGGGACAGGATGGTGTTGTCGATATCCAGCAATACATAGCGGAACCCGCATGAAAGCAGGTCCCGTTCTATGTTGATATGCGATATGCGGGAGAAGTAGCGCTCCGGCTGCAAGTATGGCATGGATCCCCTTACGAGAACGCGGCCTGATGCTCGTCGTAGGTTTCGCTGAAGGTGTACTTATCGTTTTGGAAGTAGAAGAAGTAGTACTTGCCGAGCGCGTCCTTATTAGGCGAGCACACTGCCTGCAGGCACTCGATGGAAGGCGAGCAGATGGGCGTGGGCGGAAGCCCAGCGTTGGTGTAGGTGCTATACGGGCTGTTCGCATGCACCTCGTCCGCCGAGGGGTCGTGTCCGACCTCGTAGGCGGTGGTGGCGTCGCTTTGCAGGTAGCCGTTGCTCGGCTCGCCCTTGGTGGTCAAGCGATTGTAGAACACTGCCGCCACCTGAGCGCGCACCGTTTCGTCGCCGCTGGATTCCTTCTCCACGATGGATGCCAGATTGACGGTGTCATACACGGAAAGGCCCTGAGATTCGGGATAGGACCAGTCAAGCCCCGCCGTTTCGGTTTGGAACTGGGTGAGCATGGCGCGAATCAAGCTGTCGGCGGTAGCATCGGCGGCAACATCATAGGTTTTCGGGAACAGGAAGCCTTCAAGGCTGTTCGTGCCCGCAGACTTCAAGAAGCCGTAATCGCCCGCATACACGCTGGCATCCGACGCCGCCTGCTTGAAGGAATCGGCGCTGATGCGCCCGCTGGTGGCGCTTTCCACCGCCGAGGCGATCTCGGTCAGGCGATATCCTTCGGGAATGGTGAGCACGGCATCGGAAACCGGACCGTTGCGCAATGCGGCGATGATGTCGTCGACCGTCGCACCGCCTGCAAAGGTGTAGGTGCCGGGCTTGAGGTCGGACCCCGCATCCAGGTCCTTCACGCGTTCGGTGAATTCCTTGGAAGACCCCACCAGCTTGGCATCCACCAGCGCGGAGCCTACGGTGTTGGCCGATGCGCCTTCGTTGACGGTGATGGTGGCCTGCTGGCCTTCCGCCAGAAGCTCGACCTTCGGCGACACGCAGCTGGCAACCGAGGAGCCGACGAACCACAGGATGCCGATGCCGAGAAGCGCCAGCACCGCAAGGAACACGTAATGTGGAACGTTGGATCGTTTGGGTTGGATATAACTGGTATCGTACGTGCGGAACATACGGTCGCCGCGGGCGTGCGCCGAGCGTGCCGCATGGTTCGGGCGGCGGGAATAGGTCACTTGCCTACGAGGGGACATTTACACTACCTTTCGCCTGCATGGCGGGCATCAAGCCACGCCTGAAGGAACACACTTGCTGCAATCATATCTATCTTGCCGCGCATATCGCGCTCCGACATGCCGCTTTCACGCAAACTGCGCTTCGCCTCCTGCGAGCTGAGACGTTCATCGGTGAACTCCACCGGCAAACCGGCAGCCTTTCCGATGCTTGCCGCGACACCGCGGATACGGCCGGCCTGAAGCCCCTCCTCGCCCGAAAGCGTATACGGCAGGCCTGACAAGATAAGCTCCGGCTCCCAGTCCTCGAGCACGCGTTTCCAGCTTTTCGCATTGGAAAGCACCTCGTTTGCAGGAAGCACGCAAACAGGCGATGCCACGCGCTCGCGCGGGTCGCTGATGGCGACGCCGATGCGCGTCTGACCAATATCCAGTGCAAGAATCCTCATTGTCGACCTAACCTTACGCAACGAACGGATAAGAAAAACGCCCCGCAGCCAAGGGCGGCGGGGCGTGAAAGCTGCATCAAAAGCTACAGCAGCATCTTGCGAGCAGCCTCGAGCGCATCATCGATGCCCGCGGCGTTCTTGCCGCCGGCCTGCGCCATGGCCGGCTTGCCGCCGCCACCGCCCTGCACGCAGGGAGCGATGGCCTTGATGATGGCACCGGCGTTGAAGCCGGCTTCGACCGCCTCGGGCGTGCCGGCTGCCATCAGCACGGCCTTGCCGTCCTTCTCGCCGATGAGCACGCATGCGCCGGGTTCCGCCATGCGAGCGGACAGGACATCCCAGCCGTTGCGAAGGCCGCCCGCATCGGCGATCTTCACGCGGGAGATGACCACGGGGTAGCCGGCAGCGGACTTCACGGCAGAGCCCACGAGCTTGGTGATGTTGTCATCGGACACGATGCCCTTGGTCTGCTTGGCCTTCTTCTGGAACTCGCGCAGCTGCTTGACGTTGGCGGCGGTACGCTCGGACACGTCGAACAGCGGGACGCGCAGCTCTTCGGCGGTTTCCTTCAGCTCTGCCTCGACCTTGTTGATGTAGTCAAGGGCGCCGAAGCTGGTAACGGCCTCGATGCGGCGCACATTGGCACCCACGCTGGTTTCGGACGTGATCTTCATGATGCCGATCTCAGCCGTGTTGGCGACATGGCAGCCGCCGCACAGCTCGCGGGAGAACCCGCCGCACTCGACGACGCGCACCTGATCGCCGTACTTCTCGCCGAACAGCGCGGTGACGCCGCTTTCGCGAGCCGCGTCAAGCGAGGTCTCGTAAATGTTGGTGGGCGTTGCGGACATGATGAACTCGTTGGCAACGCGCTCGACCTGCGCCAGCTGCTCCGCCGTGACCGCGGCGAAGTGCGTGAAGTCGAAGCGAAGGCGGTCGGGACCCACGTAGCTGCCGGCCTGGGAGACATGCTCACCAAGGACCTGACGCAGCGCGGCGTGCAGGATATGCGTGGCGGTATGGTTGCGCGTGACGCGCGCACGGCGGTCCGCATCCACGGAGGCCGTGACGGCAGCACCCTGGGAAAGGGTGCCCTCGAGCACCTTCACCACATGGCAGACAAGGCCCTTCTCGGGAGCCTTCGTGTCGACGACCTGGACCTTGACGCCATCGGCCTCGATGACGCCCGTATCCCCCACTTCGCCGCCCATCTCAGCATAAAACGGGGTTACGTCCAGAACCGCTTCGCCGGTCTGGCCGGCCTGCAGCTCGCTCACGCGCTCGCCGTCGGCGATAAGCGCGCTGACCGTTGCTTGAGCGGAAAGCTCCTGGTAACCGACGAACTTCGTGGCACCAAGCTCCTTGAGCAGCTCGGCGTGGATGCCGCCGTACGTCGACCAGGCCGCCTCGGCGTCCTTGACGTTGGCCGCACGAGCGCGATCGCGCTGCGCCTCCATGCAACGCTCGAAGCCCTCCATGTCCACCACGACGCCGCGCTCCTCGCACAGCTCGCGCGTGATGTCCACGGGGAAGCCGTAGGTATCGTGCAGGGTGAACGCCTGCTCGCCGGGAAGCGTGGTGCCCTCGAGCTTATCAAGGGACTCGGACAGGAACGCACGGCCCTGGCGCAGGTTGGCGCCGAAGCGCTCCTCCTCGGACAAGATGATGCCGCGGATGAGCTCGCGGTTATCGATGACCTCGGGATACACGCTGCCCATGAGCTTGACCAACTCGTCAACGTACTCGTTGAGGAACGGCTTGTCCAGGCCAAGCATATGGCCCTTCATGACGGCGCGGCGCAGCAGGCGGCGCAGCACGTAGCCGCGGCCCTCGTTGGAGGGCAGGATGCCATCGGCGATCATGAACGTGACAGAACGGCTGTGGTCGGCCATGATGCGCAGGCACAGGTCGGCAGCCTCGTCCTTGCCGTACTCGACGCCGGCCAAACGCTCGCCCACGCCGACCAGGCTGCGAAGCACGTCGGTGTCGTAGTTGTTCGTGACGCCCTGCATGATGGCGGCCATGCGCTCCAGGCCCATGCCGGTATCGATGTTCTTGGTCTTAAGCGGGGCCAGCGTGCCGTCCTCCTGGCCGTCGTACTGGGTGAACACGCAGTTCCAGTACTCCAGGAAGCGGTCGCAATCGCAGCCCGGCTTGCAGTCGGGGCTGCCGCAACCCACCTCGGGGCCCTGATCGAAGTAGATCTCGGAGCACGGGCCGCACGGGCCGGTAGGTCCGGCGCGCCAGAAGTTGTCGTCCTCGCCCAAACGGGAGATGTGGTCTTCGGCCACGCCAAGCGACTTCCAGATCTCGATGGTCTCGTCGTCGTCCTCGAACACGGTGAAGTACAGCTTGTCCTTCGGAAGGCCGAGCACCTCCGTGGAGAACTCGAAGGCCCATGAGCACATCTCGTGCTTGAAGTAGCAGCCGAAGCTGAAGTTGCCCAGCATCTCAAAGAACGACAGGTGGCGAGCATCGCCGATATTGTCGATGTCGTTGGTGCGCACGCACTTCTGCACCGTGGTGGTGCCGATATATGCGGAGTCGAGTTCCTTCTGGTGAAGGAAGTAGGGCTTGAACTGCACCATGCCTGCGCTGGTAAGCAGCAGCGAGGGATCATCGGGGATAAGAGAGGAGGACGGCATGCGTTTGCAGCCCTTGCTCTCGAAGAACTTCAAGTACTTCTCGCGGATTTCCGCGCTAGTCATGTACTCCATGTGCCTGTCTTTCTAACTATGCCTTGCCTTAAATCGGCGCGCGTGCGCCCTATTGCCGATCGCCGTCGCGACGTTGCTCTTTGCCGCGGCCCACCTTCGGAAGGGAGAAGCCCGTCGAAGCGTCCGGATGAGGGGACGTTGCATCGGCGATGGGGTCGAGCGATCCGTCGGATCGAGGCGTGCCCTGGAAGAACACACCGTCCTCGGCAACCAGCTGGCGCCCGGTTTGCTTCTCGAAATAATACACGAAAACGGACTTCATAACCGCCACAGCGGGAATAGAGGCCAGCATGCCCACAAGCGAGCCGGTGAACCCGCTCATGGCCCCGCCGATCGCGCTTCCCGCAACCAAGGCGATAAGGGTGAGCGCCGGATGGATGTCCACCGATGATGCCATGATCTTCGGGGATACGAACGTATACACCGCTTGCTGGATGATGATGGTGCCCACAAGCGCCACCAACGCGATCCACGGGCTGACGAACACGCCCACAAGCGCCGCCAGCGCTCCGCCGAGCCACGGGCCCACGATGGGGATGATGTTCAAAATGCCGGCGATGATGCCGAGCGCGGCGTAATTAGGAATGCCCGAGATAGCGAACAGCACGCCACATGCCACCCCGATGACGCCGCACTGGATGAGCGTGCCCTTGATATAGCCGCCCATGACGCGCGTGAACGTGACATGCAGCATATCCATGGTCTCGCGACGGGAAGGACCCGCCAACCGCATGGTCTCGCGACCGAGCGCAGGAAGCTCGATGAGAATCCAAAACGCTATGACCAGGGCAAAGCCGATCGCTATACCCGTGTTCACCACGCCGGCGCCGATGGCGACCACGCCCGTGGCGCTCTGGCGCGCCACATCGGATGCCGCCGAGCCCATAGAGGACAAGGCCTCGTTCATATAAGCTTGCACCGTGTTGTTCTGGAACACATCGGAATAGCGAGCATACACACCGTTTGCCCAGCCCATGAAGTCGTTGATGTAGCCGGGGATGCTCTGGACCAGATCGGAGAACTGCTCGCCGAAGCCGAACGCCGGGGAGAGCATAAGGAAGCTGACGATCGCCAGCACAGCGAACATGAGCAGATAGGCGATGCCCGTTCCCGCTGCGCGCGGCACGCCCTTGGATTCCAGCTTGTTCACCGTGCCGCGCAGGCAGAACACGATGACCAGCGTCCAAAGCAGAATGCCGATCGGGACGCTGAGGATGTTGATGAGGTAGACCGCTGCGCCTGTGAGCAGGATGGCGCCTACCGCCGTCCACACCACGAGGAACCGTCGGCGGGCCTTCTCCATCGCGACATCGGGATTGGTGGCCATGGATACCAGCTCCTAGCGCTCCTGGGAGGAATCATTGGCCTGGGGAGCATACGTGAAGTACGCAGGCTGCTCAGGCTGGTCATCAGGCTGGACCTGCTGGGGCGCATCGTCGTCGTTCGTCTGGACCTTGGAGGGGGTGCCATCCTGAGCATCATCGCCTTCGTCCGGCACGCCCGCCAATGCAGCGGCTTGGGCTTTCGCCTTCGCCTCGCCAAGGGCGACCGATTCATCGCTGGCATGCTTGGACTTGAGCTTCTCGCGAACCTTGGAGGTGACGTTGTTCATGATCTCCATGGGGGCGTTCGTGGCTGCCTCGACCGCGCCCACCGCATTGGAAGCGGAGTCGGTGATGTCGCTGACATCCTCCAAGATCTGGTCGAGGCGCATGATCTCGAGATTCGCCGCATCCACGGTCAAGGACACGCGATCGACGAGCGGATCGACCTTGTCCATAGCGGGCTCAAGCGATTTCGTGATGCGCTGCACGCTTTCAAGCGTCGGGTCGAGCTGCTCCTTCATCTTGTCGACCGTGGTGCGCGTTTTGCGCACGGTGATCACAAGCTCGATCACGAACCACACCAAAGCCACGCCGAGCACCACGTACACGATAGGCAAAACCACGCCCATAACTTCGCCGAAATCCACCAGACGCCTCCTTCATATATCCATATACGCCGCCAACTATAGCATGCGGTCTTGGATTCTACCCCGCCGACGCATGCGTTTACACCCGCCGTTCATAGCGGTTGCAATGCAGTTACCTTCGAAAAGACGTGGGGTTTTGCCTTGCACTCCTTAAGAAGAAGCGCCTAACGGGCACCCGGTTCCTAGCCTTCGGAAGCATCCCGCGCGCCTGGTTTCCTCTGCCCACTGCGCGCACCGTTCGCCTCGATATCGACCGACCTTCCCTTCGGCAGCTCGGCCCCATGATGGACCCCCGCCGCCGCATGGGGAACCTGCGCCCTATCTCGGGCCGCCGCACGCACGGCCTGCGCTCGATCGCGCGCTGCGGCATCTACGCGATACGCCTCCCAACCGCGCTCGGAGGGATGATAGAAGCAACCGCGCTCAAGCCCTTCGGGCAGATAGCGCTGGTCGACCCAGCCTGCAGGATAATCGTGCGGGTATTTGTACGCGCCATAATGCTCGGAGCCGGGGCGGTGCCTGTCGCGAAGATAGTCGGGGACATCGCGCTTGGGCCCGTTGCGCACTTCCGCCAAGGCAGCATCGATACCCGCCTCGCACGCGTTGCTTTTCGGCGCAAGAGCGATATAGGTTGCCGCCTGCGCCAAGTTGATGCGGCATTCGGGATACCCGATGACCTCTGCTGATTTGAACGCGGCCGCGGCCACCAGCAATGCCTGAGGATCGGCGTTGCCAACGTCCTCGGACGCGTGGATGAGCATACGGCGAGCGATATATTTGGGGTCCTCTCCCCCATCGATCATGCGGGCAAGCCAATACAGCGCCGCATCGGGATCGGAACCGCGCATGGACTTGATGAAGGCGGATATGATGTCGTAGTGCATATCCTTGTTCTTGTCATACGGCAATGCGCGGAGCGGCGTAGCGCTTTCCACCTGCGCCTTCGTGATAACGGCAGGGTTCTCGCGCGTGCCGGGCTGCTGCATGCCCGCCGCAAGCTCGAGGGTGGTAAGCGATGCCCTGCCGTCGCCGCCCGCCAAGAGCACGATGGCGCTGCGGGCAGCCGGGTCGAGCTTGTACAGCCCATCAAGCCCGCGAGGGTCCACCACCGCCCGGTCGACCAGCTGCGCCACATCGCCGTCGGAGAGTCCCTTGAGACCGACTACGCGCGAACGGCTGATCAGTGCGGAATTCACTTCGAAAAAAGGGTTCTCGGTGGTAGCGCCCACCAGCACCACGGTGCGGTTCTCCACCGCATGGAGAAGCGCGTCCTGCTGGCTGCGGTTGAATCGATGAATCTCGTCCACGAATAGGATGGTACGCGAGCCGTTGAGCGCCAAGCGCTTTTCGGCGGCGTCGATTTCCCGGCGCAGGTCGGATACGGTGCCGCCGATGGCGGACACCTCCACGAACGTGGCCTTCGTGGATTCGGCGATGACGTGCGCGATGGAGGTTTTGCCGGTTCCCGCCGGGCCGTAGAGGATGACCGAGCTAACGTTATCCTGCTCGATGGCCGCGCGCAGCCAGCTGCCCGGGCCCACGGCATCCTGCTGCCCCACCACGTCTTCCAGCGTTCGCGGGCGCATGCGCACCGCCAGCGGCGCCACCTGCTGCTTGCGTTCGTTCTCCATTGCCGTGAATAGCGTGTCCATGACCACCCCTGCCTGTTGATTGGCAAACCATGATATCACGCGAACGTTTGTTTGCCCAGAGAAATAACAGGGCGTCTCGCCCAGCTCGAAAAGCAACGGCTTGCTTACACCTGCTTCACCGATTCTGTCAAGACTTTACTTTGCCTTGAGGTCCCATATACTCGATATCAGGTTCCACCCTTGTCGCCGTACTTTTTGCGATGGACCGATGCTATTTCCGAGGGAGCTCAAGATAGCAAGTGAAACGGAGATTCGCGCCCGTTGGCACGAAAGCCGGGAAGCAAGCTGCGAGCACCCACCTTGTTGAGGTGGGTTCATCCTTCCGGCCGGGGGTGGGACTTTTTTCATGCCCGAATCCGGCCCGCCCCGCCATCGCATCCGCAACCATCTTGCGAAAAGCAGCTACGCCGCAGGCAGCCTGAGCACGAACGTGGTGCCCTCGCCTTGCGCCCCTTCCACGCAAATCGTGCCGTGGTGGTATTGCACCGCATGCTTGACGATGGCAAGCCCCAGGCCCGTGCCGCCTGTTTCCTTCGAACGGCTTTTATCCAGACGGAAGAACCGCTCGAACACCTTTTCGCGCATCTCCTCGGGAATGCCCGCCCCGGTATCGCTCACGCGCACCGTGACCACCGATTCGGGGTCCGGCTCCGCCCCTGCCGCGCGCAGCGCCTCCAAAACTTCCTCGGACACAGCGCCCTGCGACACGCGCACCGACACGCTTCCGCCGGCATGGTTGTAGCGCACCGCGTTCTCGATAAGGTTGTACAGCATCTCCTCGGCAAGCGTCTCGCTACCGTTGATGTGGGCGGACCCGCCCTTCACAGAGATGGATACGCCCTCGTCAGCGGCGAACGACTCCAAGCGTCCGGCCATCCGTCGGGCAACGGACGTCACGTCAATGGGCCGCTCCTCGCGCGCGAACGCGCTCTCGTCGAGCTTCGAAAGCGTGAGCACGTCGTTGATAAGGCCGCGCATCGCCTGCGCCTCGTCGTAGATAAGGCCGGCGAACTTCTGCCGGTCCTCAGGCAGCACCATATCGTTCTTCATAAGCTCGGCGTAGCCCGATATCACCTGCAGCGGCGTCTTCATCTCGTGGCTGACGTTGCTGGAGAAATCGCGGCGCATGCTTTCGGCTTCGGCAAGCTCCTTGTTCTGCTTCTTGAGCTGCGTCTGCTGATCGTCGATGCGCTGAAGAAGGGGCACCATTTCCCCGTAGATGTCGTTTTCCAAAGGTTCCGCCATATCAAGGGCGTCGATAGGCTTCATGATGTGGCGCGTGAGCAGCCGGGACAACAAGAACACCAAGCCGGCGACGACCACGAGCGCGAACAGCGTGGGCACGAGCATCTCGCCCAAGAAGGCGAACAGGGAATGACGGGTTTCAGACAGGCGGACGATGCGCCCATCGGAGAGCTTCTCAGCGGCATACACCGTATCGGTGCCCAAGGTTTCCGAATAGCGCATGCTCACCGCCTCGCCCGTGCGCGCGGCCTTGCTGACCTCGGGACGGGAGGCGTGGTTATCCATCTGACCGGCGTCTGCCTGGCTATCGTAGAGCACCAGACCGTTTTCGCTGATAAGCGTGTAGCGGGTGATACCGCTGAACTGCTGGGACAAGATGGTGGTCACATCAGCGGCCGGAGCCTCGTCAAGGGCTGTTGCCGCCCGGCTGGCCTCCTGGACCAGGGCCTGTTCGGCATCATGCTCGTAGGAGTAATAGAAGATGCTGACCATCACCGCGGAAAAGGCCAAAAGGATTCCCAGGGAAAACGCCAAAACAGTGGTGAAGATGCGGCCGGCAAGGCTTTTAACGTGATCGGGCGAAGGGCTCATGCGGCAAACCTCTATTCCGGCTGTCTGATGCTGTAACCCACGCCGCGCACGGTTTTGATGCAGGCATCGGCGCCCGGGCATGCGGCGGAAAGCTTCTGGCGCAGCGTCTGGATGTGCACGTCGACGGTGCGCGTCTCGCCCACGAACGTCATGCCCCATACGTCCTCGAGCAGTTGACCGCGCGACAGCACGCGCCCGACGTTGCGAAGCAGCGCGCGCAGCAGGTCGAACTCCTTGAGCGTGAGCTCAACGGGAACGCCGCCTGCGGAAACGGTGTGCTCGAGCACGCGCAGCTCGATGGGCCCGCACTCCAGCACATCGCCGGAGGGCGCGGTAGGCGCCGCGGCGCGGCGCAAGAGCGCGTTCACGCGGCTGACCAGCTCCATCATGCCGAAGGGTTTGGCCAGGTAATCGTCGGCGCCCGCATCAAGGCCGCTGACCTTGTCGAACTCGGTGCCTTTCGCCGTGAGCATCATGACGGGAAGGAACTTGGTGGCCGGGTCCTCGCGCAGGCGGCGGAGAACCTCGAGTCCGTCGATCTCGGGTAACATGATGTCGAGCAACACCAGATCGGGAAGCGATTCCCGGCAAGCATCGAAGAAGTCGCCGGCATGGGCGAAGCCCGCTGCCTCAAGACCCGCCTGCTTAAGCGCGTACACCGTCAAATCGCGGATATTCGTGTCGTCTTCCAAGTAGTAGATCATGCTTGCACCTCGTTATCCCACAACCGAATCGTCTGGACGCGGGCCCGCCAAACGATAGCCGACCCCGCGCACCGTCTCCACGGCATCGGCATGCTCGCCGAGCTTTTGCCGAAGCGTGAGCACGTGCATGTCGACCGTGCGGCTTCCGCCGCTGAAATCCCAACCCCACACGTTTTGCAGCAGCTTCTCGCGCGACAGCACGACGCCGGGGTGGCGCATCATATACGCCAGCAAATCGAACTCGCGCATGGTAAGCGCGACGGGCACGCCATCGACGAGCAGCTCGCGCGCCTGGAAATCCAGGGAAAGGGCACCCAGGCTCTGCACGTCCTCGCTGCTGCCGCCTCCCCAATCGGGGGCGCGGCGCAGCATGGCGCGCACGCGGCTCACCATCTCCATCATACCGAAAGGCTTCGTGATGTACTCGTCGGCCCCGGCATCCAACGCCCGCACGATGTCCAGCTCCGAGTTTTTAGCCGTGACCATCATGACGGGCACGCGGGAAAGCTTGCCAGGCGTGCTCCGGATGCGCTTGAGGATTTCCAGGCCATCGACGTCCGGCAGCATGATGTCCAAAACCACCACATCCGGGATGCTTTTGGCGCATGCGGCGCGAAACGCCGTGTCATCGGGCTGCCCTTCGGCCTGGATGCCCGACTGCGTCAAGGCGTACAGCACCAGCTGACGGATGTTCTCATCATCCTCGACATAGTAGACAGTCAACCCTCAAGCACCCCTTCCACAGCCGAAGCGCCGGGCGCGACGCGAACCCTGCGCCCCGCTGCCGCGGTGCTCGGGGATCGGACAGCCCACCCCCCGAGCACCTTGCCGGTTGCGCTGCGCTACGCTTCGGCGTTTTCCTTACCCGCAGAGTTTAGCGCATGCTCGCCCGTTGCGCGGAAAACGGCCCAGCTTGCAATGCGCTCGGCATCGTCGCCCATGCGCTCGAAGTACTTCGCCACCATGAGCAGCTCCGGCAGATGGCTGGCGCCCTGCGTCTCGCTGCGGATCAGATCGACCACCACCTGCTCGCAGCGGTCGTACAGGTCGTCCACCCCGTCGTCCATGGCGAACACGCGCTGCGCGAGCGCGGCATCTGCCTGGGAGAACGCCTTCGTGGCAAGCGAGACCATGTTCGACACCTTGTCGGTCGCCTCGGCGAACTCGCTCTGCAGGTGCGAGACGGCCTTCGGCGTAAGCTGTTGGGAGAGGTACGCAACGTCGCGCGTCATCTCGTCGATATGCGCCAAGTCGCTGACCAGGCGAAACGCGCCGGTCACTTCCCGCAGATCATCGGCCACCAGCGGTTGCTGCATGAGCATGATGTCAAGGCAGCCGTCCTCGATGGCCTCGCGCATCCTGCGCGCCGCTTTGCTGCCGGAAAGCACGCTTTCGGAGGCATCGGCATCGCCGGCAAGCGCACGACCCGCGGCCCGAACATCGAGCACCGTCTTCTCGGACAGCTGATTGACCAGCGCCCCCAGCTCCTCCAGCTTGTTGATATAACGGGTACGGGTCTTCATCAGCTGAACCTTCCTGTCAGGTAATCTTTCGTCTTCTGCTGCGCGGGGTTGCCGAACAGCTGCTTGGTAGGCCCGGATTCCACCAGCTCTCCCAGGTAGAAGAAGGCCGTCTTGTCGGCCACGCGCGTGGCCTGCTGCATGTTGTGCGTGACCACCACCACGGTGCGCTCGCGAGCGAGCTGCACCATCAGCTCCTCGACGAGCGCCGTGGAGATGGGGTCGAGGGCGCTCGTGGGCTCGTCCATGAGCAGCACCTCGGGCTGCGTGGCCAAGGCGCGGGCGATGCACAGGCGCTGCTGCTGGCCGCCGGACAGCCCCAGGCCCGATTGGCCCAGCTTGTCACGCACCTCGTCCCACAGGCCGGCGTCGCGCAGGCACTTCTCCACCAGCTCGTCGGCCTCGGCGCGACCGAGCCTGCGCATGCGGCGCGGGCCGTACAGGATGTTGTCGCGGATGGACATGGGGAACGGGTTGGGATGCTGGAACACCATGCCCACCCTCACGCGCAGCTCGTTGGCGTCGCCGCTGAAGATGTCGCGCCCCGCAACCTCGATGGTTCCCTCGGTGCGCACGGTGGGGACGAAGTCGCACATGCGGTTGAAGGTGCGCAGCAGCGTGGACTTGCCGCAGCCGGAAGGCCCGATGAACGCCGTGGCGCGGTTTTTCGGGATGTCGAGCGTGACCCCCTTGAGCGCCTGGAAGTCGCCGTACCACAGGTTGAAATCGCGGATGGAGATCATGGGCTCGTCGGCCTGGGCGTGCGCGCCGCGCGCCGCCGTGGCCTGCCCGTTTTCGAAATCGGTCATATGATCAGCCGAACCTTCCCGTCAGATAGTCCTGCAAACGCTTATCCTCCGGCTGGCTGAACAGGCGCTTGGTGGGGCCGGTCTCCACCATATCGCCCACGTAGAAAAACGCCGTGTTGTCGGAAACGCGCGTCGCCTGCTCCATGTTGTGCGTCACGATGATGGCGCAGATGCCCGACTCGGCGATGGAGCGGATGGTCTCCTCCACCGTGAACGTGGAGATGGGGTCGAGCGCGCTGCACGGCTCGTCGAACAGCACCACGTCAGGGTGCATCGCAAGCGTGCGGGCGATGCACAGGCGCTGCTGTTGGCCGCCGGAGAGGGCATAGGCGCTCTCATCGAGCTTGTCGCGAACCTCGTCCCACAGCGCGCCGGCGCGCAGGCTCTGCTCCACCAGCGCATCGCAATCCTCCTTGCCGCTCACCAGGCCATGGCGCTTGGGGGCGAACAGGATGTTGTCGCGGATGGACTTGCGGAACGGCGTGGGCTGCTGGAACACCATGCCGATGGACTTGCGCAGCTCGAACAGGTTCTCCTTGCGCGTGTTGATGTTGCGGCCGTGGTAGAGCACCTCGCCGCCGATCTTGCACTTGGGGATCTCGCGGTTCATAAGGTTGAGGCAGCGCAAGAACGTGGACTTGCCGCAACCGGACGGGCCGATCAGCGCCGTCACCTGCCCCGCCACGAAGTCGAGCGACGTGGGATGCAGGGCCTCGTTGCTCCCGTAGCATACGGTCAGATCTCGCGTGCTCAGAAGCACGCCGCTGGCGGACCGGTCGCTTCCCGTCTGGGGCGCTGCGGCGCTTACCGTTTCGTTTTCCCTGCTCATTCGCTGGTCAGCCTCCTTTCCAGATACTTGCCGATCACGCGTGCCAAGATGTTGAACGCCAGGATGCACACCATGAGCACCGCAGCGGTGCCGTTGGAGATGGCCGTCAGGTCGGGCACCACGCCCTCGCTGTTGATCTTCCAGATATGCACGGCCAGGGTCTCGGCCGGGCGGAACACGTTCCACGGGCACGAAGGGCTGGTGAAGTCCAGGCACGTGAAGTCGAGCACCGGGGCGGACTGGCCCGCGGTGAAGATCAGCGCCGCGGCCTCGCCGAAAACGCGGCCCGCGGAGAGCACCACGCCGGTGACGATGGCGGGCATGGCGGCGGGAAGCAGCACATGGATGGTGGTCTCCCAGCGCGTCAAGCCCATGGCAAGGCCCGCATCGCGCTGGCTGCGCGGCACGTCCTCGAGCGCCTGCTGGATGACGCGCACCAGGATGGGGATGTTGAACATGGTCAGCGCCACCGCGCCGGCGATGATGGAGAATCCCCAGCCCATGTACAGCACGAAGAACAAGAAGCCGAACAGGCCCACGACCACCGACGGCAAGCTGGACAGCGTCTCGATGGCGGTCTTGGCGATCGCCGTGACCGCGTTGTCGGGCGCATACTGCGACAGGAAGATGGCCGCGCCCAAGGATAGCGGCACGCTGATGAGCAGCGTGAGGATCAGCAGGTAGAAGCTGTTGAACAGCTCGGGGCCGATGCCGCCGCCTTCCTTGAACTGCTGGGGCTTGCCGGTGAGGAAGTTCAGGTCGAACAGCTTCGGCGCGCCGGCCACCAGGATGTAGATCACGATGGCCGCGAGCATGAGCATGACGAAGGCGGCGATGCCCACCAGCACGCCGGTGGCGATGCGGTCCTGCCGGTTGATGCGGCGCACGTGCGCCGACATATCGAAGTTAGCCACGTTTCGCCGCCCCCTTATGCCCGATGAGGTGGATGATCATGATGAACACGAGCGACATGGCCAAAAGCAGCAGGGCCAGCGACCACAGCACGTCGTTGTGTACCGTGCCCATGGCCTCGTTGCCCATGCCCATGGTCAGCACGCTGGTCAGCGTGGACGCGGGCGTGAACAGGCCGGAGGGCATCTGGATGGCGTTGCCGATGACCATCTGCACCGCCAGGGCCTCGCCGAAGGCGCGCGTCATGCCCAAGATCACCGCCGTCATCAGCGACGGGGCCGCGCTTTTGAGCACCACGTTCCAAATGGTCTGCCAGCGCGTGCAGCCCAGCGCGTAGCCGCCCTCGCGATACTCGTGCGGCACGGCGGCCAGCGCATCGATGGACAGGCTGGTGATAGTCGGCAAGACCATGATGGCCAGCACCACGGCGCTCGAGAAGATGCCGAAGCCGGTGATGGTCTGCCCCATGGCGCCCGCCGCATCGCGCACCCAGGCCACGATGATCGTCAGGCCGATAAGGCCGTAGACTACCGACGGGATGCCCACCAAAAGCTCAAGAAGCGGCTGGAACACGCGGCGCCCGAAGCGCGGGGCCACCTCCACCACGAAGATGGCGCTGCCGAACGCGATGGGCAACGCGAACAGCGTCGACAGCAGCGTGACGGAGAACGAGCCCGCGATCATGGGGAGCGCGCCCACCGTGGGCATGCCGTTCGCGTCCTCCTGATGCGGGTTCCATGTGGTCCCCGTCAAAAACGAACCGAGGTCGATGCCGTCGGCGGTAAACGTTGCGATACCGCGTCCGGCGACCATGGCGACAAGCGTGACGACAAGAAGCGCCACGAGCGCGATGCACGCGCCCGTGACGCCCTGACCGACCCGCTCGACGCGTGCTTTCGCCATTAAGGCCATATGCGCGCGTCTCCTTTCGAAACTAGTTGACTCGATGCGGGTATGGCGAACCTACTTGTTGGAAACCTTGCCGGAAGCGTCCTTCTCCACCTTCATGCCGGACATGGGGATGTAGCCCTGCTGCTCCACCAAGCCGCCCTGCACCTCTTCGCCCATCATGTACTCGAGGAACGCCTTCGTGGCCTCGTCGGGGCTGGCAGCGGTGTACATATGCTCGTAAGACCAGATCTTCCAGGAGTTGTCCTCGACGTTTTGCGCATCCGGCTCCACGCCGTCGACCTTGAGGGCCTTGAAGCTGCTGTCGAAGTAGGAGAAGGCCACGTAGGAGATGGCACCGGGGGTGCTGGCGACCATCTTGGCGGCAGTGCCCGAGGAATCCTGCTCCTGCGGCTTGAAGGAATCGGGCACCTTCGTACCTGCCAGGACGACGTCCTCGAACGTGGCGCGCGTGCCGGAGCCGGAAGCGCGGTTGATGACGGTGATCGGGGAATCGGCGCCGCCGACCTCGCTCCAGTTCGTGATCTCGCCCGTGAAGATCTTCTTCAGGTCCTCGAGCTTGATGTCGTCGATGGTGACGTCGGCGTTGACGATCGGGCCCATGCCGACGATGCACACCTTGTTGTCGGCGATCTTGGAGATGTCGGAAGAATCCTTCAGCTTGGACTCGGCGAACACATCGGAGTTGCCGATCTGAACCGCGCCCTGGGCGATCTGCGTGACACCCTGACCGGAACCACCGCCCTGGACGGTGATCTGGACGCCGGGGTTCTCCTCCATGAACTGCTCCGCGGCCGCCTCGCACAGCGGCTGCAGCGCGGTGGAGCCCACCGCCGTGATGGTGCCGGAAAGCGCCTTCTTGCCAGAGGCGGCGCTACCGGATTCGGCGGAGCCGCCGTTGGAACCCGAGCAACCTGCCAGACCGAAACCGGCGACGGCCAACGCGGACATGCCGGCGATGCCGATGAAGCTGCGGCGGCTGATGTAAGAACCCTGCATAGTACGTATACTCCCTTCGGATGTCTTCTCATGCAAAACGAGCTTGCAGGTGAGGATGGTACGCGCTCCGTCGGGGAGCACACGACCGCAAGCGCAGTCCATGACCGAAGCGTGACAGGGTTTTACGCGCGGTTTACAAGCCGGACCGGGGCGCTTTACAAACCGCCCGCTTCGCCGCAAGCGCTTTACCTGGGCCTGTCGCATGGATAAGGCGAAAGGACGGGCGTTTTGCGAAACCCGCACGCGAGCAGGCGAAACGGGGCGGACGCCAGGACCAGCCAGAACATACGAGGCGAAAAAACGGCGCCGTCGCCGCCGAGATGAACGAGCGCAGCCCCTTCAAAGCGCGAACAGGCCGAGGGCCCCGGAAGCATCCGCCTCCGAGGCCCTCGGCCCGTTCGTATACGATATCCGTCTATTGCCTGGTCAGGGGCGCGATAGCGCGTAGCACGGCATCCTTCGCCGGCGTGGCGTCTTCGCCGCTTGCCATGGTGAAGATGAGCGACCCGGCGAAACCGACGTCGACGACCTCGGTGAACCACAGGCGCGGGGCCGCCTCCACCGCGCCCACCCGACGCGCCGCGGCGAGCGCCGCCTGCTCGATGCGCCCGGCCCTCTCGTCAAGATCCTCGCCGCCGCCTTCCACCACCAGGGACAGCGTCACCTTGCCCGTGGGCGGCAGATGCACGAGCGACGTCTTGTTGATGATGGAGTTGGGGATGACCACCGTCTCGCCCTTGGAGTTGGTGATGGTGGTATGGCGCCAGTTCACGTCCTTCACAACGCCCGCAGCGCCGCCGACCGAGATGTTGTCGCCCGGCGATACGATACGCAGCAGGCTGACCTGCACGCCGCCGATGAGATTGGAGATGGTGTCCTGGAAGCCCAGCGAGATGGCGATACCGCCGATGCCCAGCGCCGTGATGGCGGCCGACACGTCCACGCCGAAGCACGTGGACAGCACGACAGATCCGCCCACCACCCACACGATGGCGCGCCCGATGTTGATGAAGATCGACGACGAGGGCAGATCGTCGGAGTAGTTGAGCACACGGCGCAGGAACTTCGTGAGCAGATGCCCCACCACCGCCGTTGCCGTGATGATGACTACGGCGGTTATGAGCGTGCCCAGCCACGCGTTGCCCACCGCCGATATGATGCCGTGCTCGAAATCCTCCATATAAGGAAAGCCCCTTCCGCGGGATGACCCGCTTCAAACCACGGGGCCACGCCCGAACCGGGACGCGGCCCCGCAAGAACCGTTATTCCACCGTGCCGTACACCTGACCCCAAGCATGCCCGCCGATAGCCGAGTTCAGCTGATCGCACAGGCGCTGGCGCGTATAGGTGCCCGGCGGCAGCAAGGCGATGATCTCGTCGAGGTCGTCGGGCAGGTCGAACGACTCGGCCGTGACGACCACGTCAAGTCGCCGCACGAACTTCCCGCCGTCGGCGAACACCGAATCGACGACGCGCTGCAGCTGGCCGTAGTGCTCGCTGCGGCGTGTGTTCGTCGCGAACTTCGCCATAGCGGCTACGCCTCCACGTCGGGTCGATGCGCATCGAGGCCTTCCGTCGCCGCGACCAGGGCGCCGGCATAAGCGGGCGTGGCCTGGCCGGTTGCGCGCAGGAACTGCGCGCCGGCCGCGCGAAGGTGCTGGGCCGCCTCCATCATGACATCGGGGCGATGATACGGGTTTTCCGGCGTTGCCTGGCGCTGACGGGGGTTGTGCTCCACGACGTCGAGCTGCGCGAGCACGGGCAGGGGCAGCTTCGCCGCCTGCCGCGCAAGCTCGCAGGCGCGCTCGACGGGCGCCTGCGTGCAAAAGCCCGCCACGCTCGCCTCGAACTCGGCCATCACGTCGAGCGCCTCGTCGAAGCCGTGGCGGCCATCTGCCAGCATGCCGTCGGCGCCCACGTTCACGGAGGCGAACACGGGCAGGCCGCTAACCTGGCGCAGGCCCATAAGCGCGCATTTCAGGTCGCTTGGGTTGGTAAACCCGTTCAAGAAGAAGCCGTCAAGGGAAAGACCCTCGAAGGCGCGCGCCGCGCGGGCATACTGGTCGCGGTTCTCGTTGAGCGACGCCTTGCTAGACGCATCGAGCGGCAAACCGCACGGCCCAAGCTCCACCAGCACATGCTGGGGGCGCAGCTTCGCGGCGCACGCGACGGCGGCGCGGGCAAGCTCGGGTAGGCGCTCGGCCATGCCCTGATGCGCAAGGCGCGCCGGGGTCATGCCGGCCGTTTCAGTGACAAGGCACTGCACGCCCGCCACAAGGTTCAGGCGAAGGGCGTCCTCGACGGCCTCCGGCTCCATAAGCGTGGCATATTCCACATCGCCGTCGAGCTCGAACCCTTGGCGCGCGAGCACGGGGGCGACAGGGCTGGACAGCACGAGCATATCGCGGTGGAACCGCAGCTGGATATCAGGCATGGATGTTTCCTTTCGACCTGAACATGATACCAAAGGGCCCAAGGAGCCAGGCAAAGGGGCATCGCAGGCACACAAGCGCCACCCACATCTGCGCTCCATAAGGTTACGGGAAGAGAACATCTGCTTTCATCAGGGAAAACCGCTGTTTTACCACCCTGTTCCCGTCTGCTTGGCAACGGAACGGTAACGGCGTCTCCTGGGCATTCACATTCCGTTCACGAGCGCATCACCCCAAAGCCACTCCCCGGACACGCCCGCTTCAACATCGGCCGGTATAGTAAGCCTTGCAAGCGGGACATCCCCTTTCCACCGCTTGTCTGCTCCCCATAGCAGATCGCGATGCTAAAGCATCGTTCCTCCCCTCCTTTCGGGCCGCAAGTTTCCCCCTTTTCACTTGCGGCCCATCCCTTTTCTTGGCCGAAAACCGCCAACGCACGAAACCGCGCCGCCGAGAAGCCGGTCTCCGCGCAACGTCGCAAGCGGAAGATCATATCGGTCCGCATCCGCACAAGCCGCCTTACCTGCCAGGGCCCCGGCATCCCACCCCGACGAGCCCCGCCACCTACCATCGGATAAGACCATCACGCCCTGTTGTTCACCAACTTGTAACGAGTCCGTCGGTTGTTTCACAAAATGCGCAAGCCGCTGCCATAACGCCTTCAATGTCGATGGCTATACTGCGTATCAGCGAACGGAAAGGTTCCCCTCCTTCCTCCGTCGCACTGCTTTCTCCTTAAAAGCAGTTAATCGGTGCCCACGAACCGGCACCGTATATCCCCTCCTTATGGCCCTGGCAGGTTCCCCTTCCTGCCAGGGCCGCTCCTTTTTCCGAACAGGGGACGGAGGTGTGTTCACGCGATAAGCTCGCTCCTTTCGCCGAGCGATCATCCACGACCACCGCCGGCTCTCCCAAGCCGAATGGCGGCTATCGCCTTCCACAACCGCCCCTTTCCCATTAGCCGAACCAACCCCCTTGACAATAAAAAAGCCGCCCGGTGCATCACCGGGCGGCCCAGCCGTCACAGGTTTTCGCCGAAGGCCTTAGGCCTTCTTGCCGTATTTGCGCTCGAACAGGATGTTGTTCGTCTCCAGCCAGCTCTCCACGGTGCCGGTGTCGAAACCGTCCTGCGGATCGATGACGAGCGCGTACATCTCCTCCTCCTTGAGCACCGCGTCCAGCGCGTCGGTCAGCTGGATCTCGCCGCCGACGGTGGGCTTGGCCTCGGCCAGAAGCTCCATCACGCGCGCGGACAGCAGATAGCGGCCGAACACGGCCAGGTTGGAGGGCGCATCCTCGAGCGCGGGCTTCTCCACCAGGCTGTCGATCTTCCACACGTCGTCGGAGATGGCAGAGCCGGCGATGACGCCGAAGCGGTTGACCTGGTCATCGGGCACGGGCATGACGGCGATGACCGAGGCGCCGTTGTGCTCGTCGGAGACCTTCTGCATGGCGGGCAGCATGTTGTTGTCGGGGACCAGGACATCGCCCAGCAGCACGTAGAACGGCTCGTCGCCCGTCTTCTCGGCGGCGCAGTGCACGGCGTGGCCCAGGCCCAGCGGCTCGTCCTGGTACACGTAGCTGACGTTGAGGTTACCGGCATGCTCCACGGCATCGGCGTACTTGTCCTTGCCGCGCTCACGCAGCATGGACACCAGCTCGGGGTTCGGCGAGAAGTGCTCCTCGATGGACTTCTTCTCGCGGCTGTTCACGATGACCACCTCGTCGGCGGCCGATGCCAGGCCCTCTTCCACGATGTACTGGATGACGGGACGATCCACGACGAGAAGCATTTCCTTGGGCTGGGCCTTCGTGGCCGGCAGGAAGCGCGAGCCGAGGCCGGCGGCGGGGATGATAGCCTTCATATAAGGTTTACCTTTCTTCGGGGGAATAGACGCGAAGCGCCGCGAGACGCGGCGCTTCGTCGATTCGCTTCGGCAATTGTAGCACGCAGGCTATTCGGCCTTCAGTTCCGCCACAGCCTCTTCAAGCACGGCGATCTGCTTCTCGGTCTTCTTCAAGCCGCTGATGGAAACGAACACGTAGATGAGCAGCACAGCCCACATAAGCGCATAGGCCGCGATGATGAACGGCATGGACGGGATGACGGTGCTGTAGATGTCGGCAAGTACGGGATTCATGGGATGCTCCTTCGATCAAGCGCCCTTGAGGCGCGAACGTTTGCTAACGGGTAACGGGGCTCGCCCGGCTTTCGCCTAGCGCTGCTCCTCCAAAACCTCCACCTCGTCTTTGAGGGCTTGCAGGCGTTCCTGCAGGCGAACCTGGCGGAAGCGGAAACGGTACAGCGCAAATCCGACGAGCATAAGGCCCGCCAAGCACACGGCCACGGTCATGCCCATATCGCCGGACATGCCGCCCTCGCGCAGCACCACGGGGTGCACGCCCGAGGGGATAAGGCGCGTGATCATGAAGCAGATGGGCACGTCCACCATGGCGATGATGGCGATGACGGCGGCGTACACGCCGCGGCGCTCAGGCTCGTCGATGGCGTTGCGCAGCACGAAGTACGCGATGACGATGAGCATGAGGATGAGATAGGTGGTCAGACGAGGCTCCCACGTCCACCACACGCCCCACTCGAAGCGCTCCCACAGATCGCCCGTGATCATGGTGCAGATAACGAACACGAGCGAGATCTCCATGCACACCTTCGCGCACGTGTCGAAGCGCTGGTTTTTGGTGGCCAGGAAGCGCACGGAGTAATAGCACGCGAATGCCAGCGCGCAGAACGACACTAGGGCCACCGGCATATGGAAGTAGAAGATCTTCTGGGACAGCAGCAGCTTGTTGGCCACCATCTGCCCGCCGATCAGCTCCACGCCGTCGACGGCGGCGCCGTTGACGGGCCCGGCGTACAGAAACGCCATGAGAAAGCCCAGCGTGGAGAGCACGATGCCCGCCAGCAGCGCCCACGGCGCCACCTTGTCGGGCCACTGCCCCGCCTCGGGCAGCTTCACCGGTTTGTTCGTCATTGGTTTCCTTTCCTTATGAAGATCGCAGGTTGAAAGCTATGCGGAGATAACGAAATCGTACAGAACCCAGCTGACCAGCAGCATGATGACGTCGTAGCCGCCGGCAAGCGCCATCGACTGCGTGAACACATCGAGATATCCTTCGGCGCCCACCACCACGGCGGTGGTCGCCGACGCGCATGCGTAGAGCAGCGGGAAGATCAGCGGCACGAACAGCACGGCGAGCATGACGTCCTTGCCGCGCGTGTTCACGGTGATGGTGGACAGCAGCGTGCCGATGCCCGCCACGCCTATGGTGCCCACCGCAAGCGGCACCGCCATGAGCATGAAATCGGAACCGGGCTGGGCGGTGGTCAGGAAGAAGAACCAGAACAACGGCACGGCGATCACCTCGACCACCAGCAAGAACAGCAGGTTCGAGGTTGCCTTCGCCAGAAAGATCACGCTACGATCCATGGGCACGAGCAGGATACCCTCCATGCAACCCTGCTCCTTCTCGTGGTTGAACGAGCGGTTCAATCCCAGCAGCGACGTGAACACGATGAGCGCCCACAGAAGGCCGCCGGACAGCTGCAGCACATCAGTCGCCTGCGCCGTCTGCCCGAGCGCAGCGCCGTAGACGATAAGCACGAGCAGCGCGTAGATGCCCATGGAAGTGAGCATCTCCTTGGTGCGGAACTCCTGCTGCAAATCCTTGGCAAGCAGGGTTTTATACTGGGCAAACGTGCTCGGCACGCTCAGGGCCACCCGGCCGGCGCGCGCCCGATCGGCGCCCGTGCTTTGCTTGCGCGCCATTTACGACACCCCCATTCCCACCGTGGAGCGGTACAGCTCGGAGAACTCGTCGAAATCGAGCTGGTCCTTCGCCCCGAACGTCACCACGCGCCCGCGCGCCAGCACCAACGCATGCGTGCACATATCGAAGCCCTTGCGCAGGTCATGGCTCACCATGACGAAAGTGCGACCCTCGCGCTGCTTCTCAATCAGCTGATCGAAGATGTCCACGGCGTGCGGGTCCAGGCCGGAATACGGCTCGTCCAAAAACACCACGTCGGGGTCGTGGATAAGAGCGCGGGCGATGGACAGGCGCTGCGTCATGCCGCGCGAGAACGTGCGCACCACGTCAAGGCGGCGGTGCTTCAGCTCGACTGCCTCGAGCAGCTCCATCACGCGCGCCTGCGGATCGACCAGACCGTAGAGCTTCGCATACAGAAGCAGGTTCTGCTCTGCGGTGAGGTCGGGATAGAGCATGGCGTTATGCGAGATCAGCCCGATGCGCCCGCGGGCCGCTTCGGGGTCTTCCCGCAGGTCGATGCCCATAAGGCTTGCCGAGCCGTCCGTGGGGCGCGTCAATGTGGACAGCATGCGCAACAGCGTGGTCTTGCCGGCGCCGTTGGGGCCGAATATGGAAAGGAATGCCCCCTGCGGAACCTCGATGGACACCTTGTCCACCGCCTTGCGCGTGCCGAACACCTTCGACAGCTTCCTTGTCCTGATGGCAGCCGTTTCCTCCATCGGCCCCCCTTCCCCTGCATCTTGGATGCGTGCGAGCCCTTTGCACGCCAGTCTAACGCAAATGACGATCGCCGCGCGAGCGACCGCGTCGGCTTTGGGCGCCTACGCCGCGCCCGCCGCCGAATCGCCCAATGCCTCATCGGCGGCGACACGCTGCGCGTCGGTGAGCTTGCGGCTGGCGCGCCTGCGGCCCGCCGTGGCCACGCACACGCCGATCATAAGCAGCCCGAAGCCCGCCCACACCAGCGAGATGAGCGGATTGACCCGCACATCCATGGAGAACGCGCCGTCGTTGTTCACGCCGCGGTATACCACGAACAGATCCTCGGTGGGCAGCGAGATGACGCTGGCGACCAGCTTCTGCTGCTGGGTCTTCTGTGCCAGCTGCACGCTCGGGCTGACCTGGCCGATGAAGGCGCCGTCCTTGTAGGCATCGTAGTTCACGGTGTACATGATGGTGTCGCCGCCATTGACCTCCGTCACGGAGTTGGACACGTACTCAAGCGTATAGTCCTTGATTTGGAAGGTCTCGGACGCGGTGTCGGTTGCCTCATCGTAGCCGATGTAGGCGACCTTCTCCGTCACGTACATCGACGAGCCGATCAGGCCGACCAGGATGACGGCCATGGCCGCATGCGACAGGAAGCCGCCGAAGCTTGCGGGGCGGTTACGCAGGCACCCGCCGAAGGCTGCCACGGCGCCGCAGCTATGCGACTCCTTGTACGAGCGCACGATGCGGCCCAACATAAACAACGAGTTGAACAGCAGCACGCTTGCCACGAAGAAGCCCACGAGCGCAAGGCCGTTGTAGTACCAAGCAGGGCCATCGCTTGCCAGCTCCTCGGCGGCGGTGCCGCCTGCGGCGATGATGGCGTTGTAGCTGGGCACTAGGTACGTGGCCCAGTACACCGCCAGCACCGCGAACAGAACCAGCGCGCAAATGGCGGGGATGCGCGCCTGCTTCAGGAACTTCGAGCGCAGCGTCTTGCCCCAGGCCAGCAGCGGGCACACCGCAAGGATGGCCAGATAGATCACACCCAACGGGCGGGCGATGGCGTTGAACGTGCCCGAGGACACGGTCTGGCCGCCGAACGGCAGGAACTCAGGCAACGCCGAGGACACGGTCAGGTACGCCAACAGCGTGGCGAACACCACCATGATGACGTTGTTGAAGTAGTAGCCGCCTTCCTTGGACAGCAGGTTCTCCACCTCGTCGGAGCCGTCGGCTGCCGGGCCGAAGCTCTTCCAGCGAACGACCAGGCCCACGATGCCGGCCAGCAGCGCCACGGCGATGAGCGCGCCGAACAGCACGAGCGACACCGGGTCGCCCTCGAAGGCGTGCACGGACTGCACCAGGCCGGAACGGGAGATGAACGTGCCCACGATGACGAACGCGAACGTGATGCAGGCGCACATGACGCTCCAACGCTTGAACGCGCCGCGCTGGCGGTACACGGTGAAACTATGGATGAGCGCCACGCCCACCAGCCATGACAGCAGGCTGGCGTTTTCCACGGCGTCCCAGCCCCAATAGCCGCCCCAGCCGAGCACCACGTAGGCCCACACGGCGCCAAGGCCGATGCCGATACCCAGGAACAACCAGGAGAACAGGGCATAACGCTGGCTGCGCACCACCCATTCCCTGGACGGGTCGTTCACGATGAGCGCGGCGATGGCATAGGCGAACGGGATGGTCAGGCCTGCATAGCCCACGAACAAGGTGGGCGGATGGATGGCCATGGCCCAATGCTCGAGCAGGGAGTTCATACCCAGCATGCTGGCCGCATTGGTCAGCGTGCCGTCGGCGTTGTAGTACTTCTGCGGCGTGACCGTGAACGGCATGTTGTTCTCGCTGAACAGCAGCACGCCCACGAACGCCGCCAACACCAGCTGCGACACCATAAGGGCCATGGAATCCAGCTTGCGCGGGCTTTTCAGATCGCGGACGGCCACCACGGAATTGAACACGCTGATAAGCCACGCCCAGAACAGCAGCGAGCCCTCGCGGCCGGCCCACAAGCCAGAAAGCTTGAACAGCCAGCCAAGCGTGCCTTCGGCGCTGCTGTGCTGCTTGAGCACGTACTCGATGGAATAGTCGCCCGCGAAGAAGCAGTACACCAGGATGCCGCAGCATACGGTGAGCGCCACCGTGGTCAGGATGGAGGCGATATGCCCGCCCCATGTCAGGGTCTCGCCAAGCGAGCTTTCCCCCTTGCGCCCCAAGATCGCGCCCGCAAGCAGGCACAATACCGATACAGCCACGCCGGCGAACGCCACCAGCAGACCCATAAGGCCGATAGTCGACATGCGCGAAACCTCTTTCTAGCCCTCAAGCGCCACATCGGTGGCGGCGAACTTGCCATCGGCCGACAAGCTGCCGGTGACCACGAGCGAGCTGCCTTCCGCGATCTCGTCGGACAGCGCGCCGTCGAACGCGACGGGAAGCGTCTTGCCGGAGTCAGGGTCAGCCAACACGAAGCGATCGCCCTCGCCGGCGGCCTTCAGGGAGCCCGTTTGCACGGTGCCGGAAACCTTCACCGGCTTGTCGACGACCTCATCGCCGTACTCGAGCAGACGGGAGACGCTCAACGCACTCGAGGCGTTCTCGTACTTCGAGGGGCACTTCGTCACCAGTTCGGTAGCATGCAGCACGCCGTCGTCGGCGATCTTGCCCGTGCAGATTGCGGTCACATCGTTGCCGAACGTGGCCGACACGCCCCCTTCGTAGCGCACCTCGAGCCGATCGCCGGGGTTTCCGTCCTTGTCGTAGATGGCGAACGTGAGCACGTTGTCGTTGGTGGCGTAGGAGTTCTCCACCACGTTGCCCGTCACTTGGATCTTCTGGTCTGCATATTTACCCGCAACGGCGTCGGCAACGGTGGCGGACTTCGCAGCACCGGAGCCGCCGACAACGGCCAAGATCACGACCAGCACGATGACGATGATGCCGGTTACCGCCATCATGCGACGCTTCGTCTTCGTATTCACAGGCCCTCCCTTTTTCCTTAAGCGTTTATCCCTTGCTTTCTAACGGTAACCATATCGAAAACAACGGGGGTATTCCATCACCCAGATAGTGTAATTTGCTCGTTAAACCACCTTGTTTACCCGAAAAAGAGACCGTTTCCGCCGTTTACCGACACGATGGCCGACAAGGAAAGGGAAGCGCCGCAACCAAGGTAGTGCCTTGCCAGCCCCCGCTCACACCGCGGCCATCCGCCTCCAAGACGCGAAAAACCCGGGGCGGGCCCACCGGATCGGCGCGCCCGCCCCGGGCCGTTACCTCGAACCGCGCAAGCATTCCGCCAAAGCGGCCATCCGCACAGCGTCCGCTTCCTGTCGCCATGCAAGGTACGCGGGCAGCTCCATGCCCTCCCCTTCCGCGAACGGCACCGCCTCCACATCCGGGAACTGCTCGGGATAGCGGCCATCGCACACCACGAGCACCGCCCCTCCGTCCTCATGGAGAAAGCCATGATGCCGCACTGCCGACATCTCCAGCGACGCCATGCGCGGACGCACGCCGTGCCGGGAAAGGAGCTCGAGCACCGTCGCCTTAAGGAAGCTTGAATCATACGGCTCGGCAAGCAGGGCGCCTTCCAGATCGGCAAGGGCAAGCGACTTGCGCGAGGCGAGCGCGTGCTCGCGCGACACCAGCAAACGCAACTCGACCGCACCCACGCGCTCCGACACAAGCCTCTCGGCCCCCGGACGTCCCGCCACCACCGCCGCGTCCGCCGCACCGGATTCCAGCTCCGACAAGCACGAACCGCTGGAAAGGAAGGACACGTCGAGCGCGATATGCGGACAGCGGCGCCGGAAACCGCGGAAATCTCGCTCTGCCATCACGCTGCCACGCAAAGGGGAGCTGGCCACCGCGACGCGCAACCGGGAAGCCCCCGCCGCGCCCGACAGGCCGCCGTCGCCGCAGATGCGCCGGATATCGTCCACCCCCTCGAGGACTTTGGAGGCACGATGGAGCACCTGCGCGCCGCGGGCGGTGGGGCGCAGACGGCGCCCCGTCGGCTCGAACAACACGATGTTGAGCTTGTGCTCCATGTCGTGGACGGATTTCGAAACGGTTTGCGGGGAAACGTACAGCTCCTGCGCAGCGGCGCTGTAGGAACCCGCACGCGCCGATCTGACGAAACGATCAAGCTGCTCGATGCTCGGACTCATTGCAACCCCCTCGCACAACATACGGAATATCGTGGGTAATACCACTAAAACTGCAGGTCATACGCGTATGAAGGCATATGCTACCAAAACGGCCGCAAAAAGGTCCGGCTATCGCCGATCGCATTTCCCCGCCTGGTCGCGAATAAAAAAGCCCCGGTATCGTAACTGCACGGTTACGATACCGGGGCAAAATGCCTGACGACGGCGCGCTACTGCTTGGCGAAAAACGCCAACGCCACGGCGCCCGGCCCCACATGCGTGCCGATGGTGCCGCCCACGGTGGAATAGCCGACGCTTTCCACGCGGCCTTCCCACAACTCGCGGCTATCCTCGATGTACTTGCGCACCAAGTCATCGCCCAAGCCGGTATAGCCCAGAAAGAACGGCATGTCGAAGTCGATGCCGCCGGCCTCCTTCACCTGCTGGATGAGCAGATTGTTGCCCTTCTTCGAACCGCGAGCCTTGCCGAGCACCGCAACGGCGCCGTCCCGGATGGCGACCACGGGCTTGATGGACAGCACGCCGCCGGCGAAGGCCGCCGTCTTGGAGATGCGGCCGCCCTTTTGCAGGTACTCCAGCGTATCAAGCAGCGCGACCAAGCGGATGCGACCCTTCGCATCGTCGAGCTCGGAGACGATCTGGGCCGCCGACATGCCCTGCTTCGCCAAGCGCACCGCATATGCCGCCAGAGCCTTCTGCCCGATGGTCACGTTCGTGGAATCCACCACGTGCACGCGGCCTCCCCACGCCTGCGCTGCGGCAAGCGCGCTTTCATGCGTGCCCGACAGCTTCGCGGACAGCGTGATGACCACCGCCTCATCGGAGCCGCCGGCATCGGGCGCGCCGAGCACGCCTTCGATAACCTGCGAGAACGCGAACGGCGTCACCTGGCTGGTGCGCGGAAGATCGTCGGATTCCACCAGCTTCTCGTAAAACCGGTCATGCGACAGGTCGACGCCGTCCAGGTACTCCTCATCGCCGAACGCGATGGAAAGAGGCACGACGGCGCTTATGCCGTCAAGCTCGCCTTGTACCAGGTCAGATGCCGAATCGGTGATGATATGCACACAAGGCGCGTCGGCGCCGGTTGATCGCTGCTGCAAAATGCTCCTATCGTTTTGCGAATCGCATCATTGCACGCGAACCTGTTTCGCTCACGCGCAACGCCCCATATTGCAGCAATATGTCCATTAACGCAACTATCACCTCACAATCGGCATCCTTGCAGCCCGCCGATCAAGCCGCGCATCCTACGCCCCTACAAGCACAGCTCCGCGAAATCGGCGTCCTCGATACGCACATCGGCGTTGTAGAACGCCTCCAACGCTGCCGTTCCCAAGGCGATATCGGCGACGCCGGCCGTCTCGTAGCTGGAATGCATGGCCAGCTGGGGCAGGCCCACGTCGACGGCATGCATGCTCACCTGCATATTCGACAGATTCCCCAGCGTCGACCCGCCTGGCATGTCGCTTCTGTTCGCGAAGCGCTGCAGGGGCACGCCCGCGTCGCGGCATATCGCGCAGAACACCGCACGGCTGAATGCGTCGGTGCAGTACTTCTGGTTCGCCGCCTCCTTCACCGCAAGACCGCGATTGAGCATGACGCGATTGCCCTCGTCGTAGAGCTCAGGGTGGTTCGGGTGGACGGCATGGGCGTTGTCGCAGCTTACCAGCATGCTCTTCGCCAGCGCGCACCGCAGCTGCTCGGACGTGAACCCAAGCCCCGCGTTCACGCGTTCAAGGCAATCGCGCAAAAACGTCGACATGGCGCCTTGCTTGGTGTTCGAGCCCACTTCCTCGTTATCGAAGCAGCAGAACACCGAGACGGCATCGTCGTTGTCCGCGACAAGGAACGCGGCAAGGGAGATGTAGGCGCACCCCAGGTCATCCAAACGCGGAGCGCTTATGAACTCGTTGCCCCAACCCCACACGGAAGGCTGTTGGCGATTCACCAGGAACAGGTCGCGCGCCAGCACCTGCTCGGGCGCGACGCCCGCCTCTTGGGCGATGAGCTTGTCGAAGGACCCAGGCTGAAGCGCCCCTGCCGACATGACCGGGCACAGATCGACGGCGCGGTTCGGGGAGAAACGGGAATTCGCCTCGCGATCAAGGTGGATGGGCACGCGAGGGATGATAAGCAGATCGGCATCGGGCGCAATCAGGCGGCTTTCCACGCGGTTACCCAAACGCACCAGCACGCGGCCGGCAACGGACAAGGGCCTGTCGAACCAGGTGTGATCTATCACGCCGCCGTATGCTTCCACGTTCAGACGCAAATAGCCCGCCGAACCGGAAAGCTCGGGAGCCGCCTTTACCTTGTACGTCGGGGAATCGGAATGCGACGCCGTAAGCTGAAAGCGATACGCGTCAAGCTTCGCACCGACCTTGAACGCGATGATGCTCGAGTTGTTGCGCACGGTGTAGTAGCGCCCGCCGCGCCGAACCTCCCACGGCTTGCTTTCGGGCAGGTAGGCGAAGCCGGCCTCATCCAAACGCCGCCGCACGGCCGCCGCCGTATGGAACATGCTCGGGCACTCCTGCACGAACGCCGCCATATCATGCGCCGCACGCACATCTGCCAGGGCGATGCTCGCCTCCGCCGATTCCATCTGCGTCGAAGCCGGGTCCTTATCCATCATCTCATCCGCCATGGTCAGCTCCTTTCGTTCCCGTCCAGTCTAGCAACCAACGCACGCGGCAACGGGTTGCACTACAATACGAACCCGAAGAACACGCATTGGAAAGGATGTGCCATGATCGCGGCATTATGCGTTGGAGCAGGCGGTTTTTGCGGAGCCATCGCACGCTATCTGCTTGGACTGCTCCCCTATCAGGGGCAATTCCCGCTCATCACCTTCATCATCAACTTCACGGGAGCCGTGGTCATCGGCGCCGTGGTGGAAGCGGCCAGCGTCCGCCCCGGCATGCTGCCCGCAAACGCCGTGCTGTTCCTGAAAACCGGCCTGTGCGGCGGCTTCACCACGTTCAGCACCTTCTCACTTGAAACGCTCGGGTTGCTCGAGCGCGGCGAATACGCCATAGGCGGCGCCTATGCGCTCGGCAGCTTGGCGGCCTGCGTGCTGGGCGTCGTCGCCGGCAAGATGCTGGTGCGCTGGGCGCTGGGGGCGCAAGCGGCTTAGCGGCAACGGCAGCGCCCGCTTACGGCAAGGCAGGCGCGCGGCCGCACAACGCCCCGTCTCCGCAATGCCCCGAAACGCGACGCCCTGTCTCCGCAACACCCCGGCACCCGACGCGGTTCAGCAATGCTTTATCGCCATAATGTCGGACGCGCCCGATTCGAAGGCAGGCGTTTCGAGCCCTGTCATACGCCCCGAAACGCGAAAAAGCCGCCCGCAACGGCAAGCGTTGCAGACGGCTTATCGGCCAAAACAACAGGCGAAGGCTACTTCACCGTAAGCACCGGCACATCGGTGGCGCGCAGCACGCCGAAGCTGACGCTGCCCAGCATGCCGCGGATGGCACCCAGACCGCGACGACCCATGACGATAAGGTCGCAATCATGCTCCTCGGCGTAGCGCGACAGCGCATCTGCCGGAGAAGCACCGGCGACGGCCTCCACCTGGGCACGGTCGCCCAGATCGGCCAGAGCATCGCCCAGATCCTCGGCAACGCGCTTCTGCGCCTCGTCGAGCACGCGCTTGACCACGCCCTGATACTCCTCGTAATCCAGCATGCCGTAGGGCACGCCGTCAAGCGCGCCATCGGTTCCCATGCGGTCCACGCCCATGTAGCTGGACGGCACGGCATGCACCACGGACAGTTTGGCCTCGGCATCGCCGGCAACTAGGTCCTTGGCGTAGTTCAGAGCGTTCTTCGCGTGATCGGACCCATCGTAGGGGACCATGACATGACGGAACATCATAACGGGCTCCTTCCCTCAAAAGCGCCCAGCGGCACCCCGCCGCGCAGGCTTGAAACCGGCGGACGATCGCCGGATGCGCAAGGCTTGCCCCTTGGCGCCTTGCTTTCGGACCCAACCGTTACGTTGCCGTCGTTCAAGCAGGTAACGCACCGTGTTGAACCTGCTCATGATTATACTCCATGCAGCGCGCGACGGGCCGCTGACCCGCAATCGGAACCCCGTCGCAAGGCAAGGCGAACCGCTGAACGGGGCCGAACGCACGCGCATACGCGAAAAGGGCGCGGCCCGAAACCGGACCACGCCCCCGAGAAACCAAACCCCCGCATCGGCCGCCGGCTAGGCAACCACCTTCGACTTCTCCACCTGCTCCACGAACCAATATGTGAAGCGCGAGAGCACCGGCCGCAGGATGCCCATGATCACGAACGGCACGATGAAGACGAGCGTTATGCCGATTTGCACCCAGAAATCGTTCTGGTGCACGCCCATGCTCGCCGCACGCATAGCGTTGATGACGTGCGTCGCCGGCAAAAACGGGCTGACGGCCTGGAAGAAGCCGGGCAACAGCTGCAAGGGGAAGCTGCCCCCGCCGCCGGTCACGTAGATGATGAGCAGCAGCACGGCGAGCGCCTTGCCGAGGCTTGCGAACAGCGACACCAGCGTATAGATGATGAAGCTGAACACGAAGCCCGCCGTCCAGAAGCACACAAGGTACAGCAGCGGGTTGGCAACCTGGACCCCCACGAACAGCATGTTGCCCAGACATACCACCGTCGACTGCATGAATGCCAGAACGAACGGCGCACCGTAACGCCCGAAGAACAGCTGCCAGGACTTGGGCTCGACCAGCCCAGCCTCGCGCTTGGCGCGTTCGGAGGGAACCGGGTTGAGCAACACCATGATCAGAAGCGACCCCACCCACAAGGCCAGCGTGGTGTACAGCGGCGCCATGGCAGAGCCGAAGTCCTCAACCGGGAACACGGCGATGCGCTCCACCCCTACAGGAGCGGACACCGCCTTGGCAAGCGCCTCGGGGTCCGATCCGATGATCTGCTTCAGCTGCTCCACGTTTCCGCTGGCCAAGGCTTCGTTGACGCGCTGGGACAAAGCCGACATCTTGTCAGCCGACCCATGCAGCTCGTCGGACATGGCGCGGATGGAGCTCTGCGCGCCCGCAAGGTCGGACGCCACCGAGGACGCCGCGCCGTTCAGGTCGTCGCCCACGCCGGAAAGCTGCGAAGCGCGCGCCGAAAGCGACTGAGCTGCCTGCGCCACCGAGCTCGCCAAGCTCTCAAGGCCCGGCTTCAGATTATTCTCGTAGTCGTTTTTCAGCTTGTCGGCGTTCGCCTTCGCCTCGTCGAGCTTCGCCTGGATATCGGCGCGGGACGAGGATTCCGGGTCGTTGCCGGCAGCCATCTTGTCCGCTGCCGAGGTCAAGCTGTCGCGCAGCTTCCCAAGCGAGGATATGGACGTGTTCAGCTGCGAAACCACGGCATCCACCGCGGGGCGGTACTGCTCGTCGAGCTGCGGCTTGATGGATTCGAGCACCTCGATGAGTTGCTGATAGCGCTCTATCTGGGAATCCACGTCGGCCGCCTGGTCGCGAAGGCTTTGCGCGGCGTTCGCCTTATCGGTATCCACCTGCGCATATACCTTGTCAATGGCATCGGGCACCTGGTTGAAGCCGTCGGAACTTTGTGCCAGGGCGTCGGACAAAGACGAAACCGACGTCGTCAGCGCATCGCCGATGGTTTCGGCGCCGCTTTTCGCCCCCGAGGCCTGCTGTTGCGCGTCCTTCACCGCGTTTTGCGCGTTGCCCAGAAGCTGGGTGGAGCTTCCCACGAGCGCCTGCGCCGTCCCCGCCAGGTTCGCGTACGACTCGAGCACATCGGCAGCGGTGCGCATCTGATCGGCGGACGAGGATATGGTGCCCGAAAGCTTGGCCACCCGCCCCGCCGCATCGGCATCGTCGGCCACCGTCCCCAGCGAGTCGATCAGCCCCAGGGCCACATCGGAGATGGTCTCGGCGAACGTGGTGTTCACCTGGGCGGCAACCTTGCTGGACGCCTGGTCGGTCACGCGCGGCGCCACGGCGTTCTTCTTCTCGTTCTCGTAGTAGATGAGCTCGGCGTGCTCGGCGTCGCCGGAGTAGAAGCTCATCATGTCGGAGCTGAAGCTTTGCGGGATGACCACCGCCGCATAGTACTTGCCCGATCGCGCGCCGTCGATGGCGTCCTCCTCATCGGTGAACACCCAGTCAAGCTGGTCGTTGGCGCGCAACGCCGACTCCACGCTGTCGCCAACGTTGATCTTCGTGGGCAGCAAGTCGCTTTGATATCCCTCGTCGGAATTGGCGACGGCCACCTTCAGGTTGCCCGTGTTGTCGAACACGTTCCAGCACGCGATGACGTTGTACCACGTGAAAATGGACGGCAAGAACACCAGGCCCAAGACGATGACCACGGTTATCACGTTGCCGAACAGGTGCTTGATATCGTAGGAGAACAGCTTAAACACGTTACGCATGGCCGCCCCCCTTCTTCGAATCGCCCTTCTTCTTATGCTTCTTTTGCTTCTTCCCGTGCTTGCCGCGCTCGGCCTTGCGCTGCGCAAGCGCCTCAAGGTCCTCGGCGCTCAACTCAAGGGCGGGAACCTCCGCCTCGAGCAGCTCCTCATCGTCCTCGCCCTTTTCGCCGCGAGCCTCCTCGTCGGTCAAAAACGGGCCGTCGAAGTACGCCGGTTTGCCCTTGGCCGCCAAGTCCATCAGCGATGCGCCTTTACCCGGGGCATCCTTCGGCTTGCGGGCAACGCCCCGCCCGGCATCCTCGGCACCGCCCGCCGAAGCGGGCTGGTCCGCCAGGTCGTCGGCAGCCACGCCCACAGGCGGCAGCGGAACGGACACGCCCGCCGCGCGGGCGGAACGATCGACGGGCACCGACACGCGCGCCGTCGACATGGCGGCAGGCACCAATTCCTTGACCACCTTCTTGCCCCGATCGGCCAGATGCCCGCGCAGCTCATCGTCGCTCATGCTGTCGATGGACGCCTGGCGCTGGATGTTGTCACGCACCATCTCCAATCCCAACAAAAAGCCGATAAGGACGACAAGCCAGATAAGCCATGCCGTCAGAATGACCACCTTCTCGGTAGTGGTCACGGCGAACACCACCGAGACCGCCACCGGCACGGCGATGCCCAAAATGAGCGCGCCGCGCTTCAAGCGAGGATAATGCCTCAGGAACGAATCGGCCTGCTGGCGCACCGCATTGTGGAACTCGTCATGGTCGGACAACGCCCGGATAAGCTGCCCGATACGGTAACGGCGCTCGGGCACCAAGGCCTCCTCGACGTTGAGCAGGTCGCTTTGCTCGATCTCCTTCGCCACCAGGCGGTTGAGGTTGGTCAGATGCGGTCGCACGAACAGGCCCACCAGCGCCATGGATAGCGCGATGAGCAGCAGCACCCCGCAATAGCCCAGCCACTGCGTGCCGTAGAAGCCGCCGATGGCCTCGCGCAAGGCGTTGATGCCGTAGGTGAACGGGAACATGGGGTACACCGTGCGGAAGAAGGCGTCGGTCATCTCAACCGGGTACAAACCCGTGCCGCCCGGGATCTGGACGAACACCATGATGATGCACAAGCCGATGCCGATATGCTGGAACGATGATGACAGCGTGTACGTGATGCACAGGTAGGAAAGCGACAGCAGGATAGCCGTTGCGAAAAACGCCGGCACCGATACAGCTTGCACGCCGATGAACAGGCAGCCCGCCACGCACACCACGGCCTGCAGGGTCACCAGCAAAGCGAAGAACAGCCAGCGGCCGATATAGCCCTGCATCACCGTCAGGCCAGGCACGCCTTCCTTATCGACCTCCAGCTTCAAGATGACGCACAGCATCAACGTGCCGATCCACAGGCTCAGGCTGATGAACAGCGGGGCCATGGCGGAACCGTAGGCGTTGAGCGGATACAGCTTCTCGGTGGTCACCTGCGTGGGCGCCTGCATGAACTCGGCGATCTTCTCCGGGTCGATGCGCCCGTTGTCGACCAGCTCCGACACCGCAGAGGACGTTCCCAGCAGGCCCACGTCGTTGCGCGCCTGGCGCATGGTCCCCTCAAGGCTGGACAGCAGCACATCGGTCTGCGCCATGGCGTCGCTTGCCACATGCAGCGTCCCCGACAGCTGGTCGATCACACCCGAGGTCTCGTCAATCAGATAACCCTGATTGGAGATGGCACCCTTCAAGCTGGCGGCAGCGATGCCAACCTGGGAGATACCGTTGCTTACCTGCGGCAAGGCGCTCCCGAACAGCTGCTGCTGGTATGCCCCCGAAGCGGTGATTGCATTTTGCGCGGCAGCATTGACGGTATTGGCAGCGGCCGCGACGCCGGCGGCCGTAGCGTCCACGTCGCCGCTGAGCGTCTTCAGGTCGTTCAAATCGCGCTGCAGCTCGGCGTTGCGGGCGGTCAGGAAATCGATGGCGAATCGCAGCTGCTCCTTGTTCGGATCGGAGTCGGGCATCTTGTCGTGCACGATCTGCAGCTGCTCGATGACGGCGGTGTTCATGTCCAACACGCCTTGGGCACGATCGGCCGCGGCATCAACGGTGCCTTGCGCACCCGATATGGCGTTGGAAGCATCGGTGACAGCCCCGGCCGCCTGCGAAGCCACCTGGGACAGCATCAGGTTCGTGTTCGACATGCCGGGCATGGCCACCGACGTGAACGTGCCCAGGCTGTTTTGCAGCGTCAGGGAAAGGTCGCTGACCCGTTGCAGCTGATCCTGCACGGTTTGCGCATCGGCACGAGCCTGCTCTAGCTGGCCCTTCGCCGACTGCGCCTTCTGGCGAGCCTCCTCGGTGGACGCCGCCAACCCGCTCACGGTCGCGCGCGCATCGGAAACGGAATCGACGGCGCGCGAAAGCTGCGCGGCAGAGCTGTTCTGCGCGGTGCTCAGATTCTGTTCGGCCTCGGCGGCCTTATCGTTGAGCGTGTCCGCCACCACCGAACTGACCGTGGACACGAACTGGCTGTTGATGGTCTCGTCAAGGGTGGAGGAGCCTGCATCGGTCACCTTCGGCGACACGGGGTTCATCTTCTCGTTGACATAATACTGCAGGTTAGGCTGCTGGAAATCGCCCGTCACGATGGTGAACAGGTTGGCGGTGAAGTCCTCGGGGATGACGAACGCCGCATACACCTCGCCCGATTCCACCTTGCGCATCGCGTCGTCGTAATCGGTGAACTCCCATTTCAACTGGTTGTTCTCATGCAGCGTGTCCACGATCTGGTTGCCCAGGTTCATCTGGCCCATCAAGTCGTTCTCGGATCCGGCGTCCTGATTCACCACGCATACGCGCATGTTTCCCGTATTGTCATAGGGGTTCCAAAAGCCGATGACGTTGAACCACGTGTACGTCGACGGCAGCACGACCAGCACCACGACCACCACCAGGGCGGCCGGCGCCTTCAAAAGGCGCAGCAAGTCGCGGCCGAGCACGTGCAGAACGTTTTTCATAGCAGGCGGTACCTCTTCCATAGCCGGCGCTACCAAGCGCGGTTTCATAACCTTGCGGCGTCATCGCGAAAACAAACGCGGGCGGCCAGCCCCACGGCAGACCGCCCGCGCCCAAGCGTCAAGACGACAGGCGCCCTATTGCGTACCCGTCATTGTAAAATACCCCACCTGCGGCGCTACTCCGCACAACGCCAAACCACAGAATCCGTTTCATTACTGTAAGAATCCCCCTTATCGGGCGAACCAAAAGGCGCTGCGCACCGCATCGACCCTACGCGCGGCTCGGCAGCTCCACGGACGCCTGATCCAGCACATGGCCGTTCATCGCGCGACGCAGCTCGTTGAGATAAAAGCCTTCCGGCAGCCCCAGCTCGCAATCGAGGGCGTACACGTTCAACGTGTAGCTGTGCGTGGCATCAGGCGGCTGCGGACCGCAGTAACGGGAGTGCACTTGCGGGTTGTCGCTACCGTGCGCCATGGGCGACCAATTGCTGTTGCGGCCCTGCACCATATCAACCGCCCCCGTGCGGCTGGCGTCCTCGGGGATAAGCGTGGTGGTCGCCGGCAGATTGCACGCGATCCAGTGGATCCAGCAGAAGCCGCCCACGGGGATCGCGTCGTAATCGATGAACGCCAGAGCAAGCGTCCGCGCCTCCTGCGGCACATCGTTTATCTCGATGGGAAACGAACGCACGGGAAAACCCTCCAGCCGATCCGGCTCGGGCGCATACTTCCCAAACCTATCCGCCAACAGGCCGCCATCCAACTCCACATGCACCTTCATGACACGCTCCTTCCCCATCAACGTTTTCAACGTCACGGACGCCTTTGCGAGCGATCCGCCGTCGTCCCAACAGACCGAACAAGACGCGATGCGAGCGGGCGCGAAAAGCCCTTCCCGCCCGCGAGCCCTTTCGGTCCAAGCGCGCTTTTCCCCGCAAGCATCATCGGCCCACCGGTTCAGGCGAGCCTTTTCCCGCAATCCCTTTCAGCCGACCAGCGCAGGCGCCCCTTTCGCGCAAGCGATTCTTTCCCCGCAGTGTAGCATGCGCCGCGCAACCGCCGCCGCGCTCGCCGCGGGCTCGTTGGAAAATCTGCGCTTTTCGCGGGAGGCGTGCCACCGTCCGCCCCATTCGTTATGATGAACCTTACCTTTATATACGATTGGAGGGATGCCTCACCATGTGCGGTATCTGCGGATTCACGCAGGCTGATGATGCAAGCCTGCCCACACTGAAAGCCATGTGCGACGTCATGGCCCATCGCGGGCCCGACGGCGAAGGCCAGTACATCGACGCCGAAAGCGGCATCGCCTTGGGCCATCGCCGTCTTTCGCTCATCGACCTTGCCAACGGCAACCAGCCCATGGTGCGCTCCACGGGCGACCACGCCGCCGTCATCACCTCGCCGGCGCTGCGCCTTGATGGCACCCCGTGCGGCACGCCCGAGCAGGCTGCCGCCAAGGGGCGCTTCGCCATCGTGTTCAACGGCGAGATCTACAACTACCGCGATCTGCGCGCCGAGCTCGAGGCGCAGGGCTGGCAGTTCCAAACCAACTCCGACACCGAAGTCCTGCTCACGGGCTATCTGGCATGGGGCGAAGGCGTGCTCGACCGCCTGCGCGGCATGTTCGCGTTCGCCATCTGGGACCGCGACTCGCGCGAGCTATTCTGCGCCCGCGACTTCTTCGGCATCAAGCCGTTCTACTACACACAGCAAAACGGCCGCTTCATCTTCGCTTCCGAGATCAAGTGCATCCTCGAGCATCCGGACTACACGCGCGAGCTCAACCGCGAAGCGCTCGAGCAGTACCTGTGCTTCCAGTTCAGCGCCCTTCCCGAGACGTTCTTCAAGGGCATCTTCAAGCTGGCTCCCGCGCACTGCATGACCGTGCATGCCGACGGGTCCATCACCGAGCGCCGCTACTGGCGTCCCGAGTACAACTTCGATGCGCAGCGCAGCCGTCAGGACACCGTCGAGGCCATCGACGAAGCCGTGCGCGACAGCGTGCGCTACCATAACGTGGCCGATGTCGAGGTCGGCAGCTTTCTGTCCTCGGGCATCGACTCCAGTTACATGGCAGCCTGCCTGGCCAAGGAAAACCCCGATATCAAGACGTTCACCGTGGGCTTTGATTGCTACAAGAACGCCGCCGCCAACAACGCCGAGGGCGCCGGCGGCATGATGCGCGACGAGATCTCGTGGGCTCACGAGCTTGCCGACGAGCTGCACATCGCCAACACCAACAAGTACATCGGCGAGGACGAGTACTGGGAGAGCCTGCCCCGCGTGCAGTGGCACATGGACGAGCCGTCCGCCGACCCCTCCGCCGTGGCGCTGTACTTCGTGGACCAGATCGCGGCAACGCAAGTCAAGGCAGTGCTTTCCGGCGAAGGAGCCGACGAGTTCTTCGGCGGTTACCGCATCTACCAAACGCCGTTCTCCAACGCGAAGCTTTCCTGGGCCCCGAAGGGCCTGCTGCGCGGAGCCTCCAGCGTCATGCGCAAGCTGGGCATCCGCGGCGCGAACTACCTTGAGCGCGCCAGCGAAACCCCCGAGGATTGGTACTACACCAACGCCAACGGCGTTGCCTTCACCGTCGAGGAGCGCGCCCAGCTGCTGCGCGGCGGCTGCAACGCCCCCACCCCTCAGCAGCTCACCGCCCCGGTATACGCCGAGGTCAAGGACTTGGATGAAACCACGCGCATGCAGTACGTGGACCTGTACTTCTGGCTGGTCGGCGACATCCTGCTGAAAACGGACAAGATGTCCATGGCCCACTCGTTGGAGTCCCGCGTACCGTTTTTGGACCGCCGCGTGTTCGACGTGTCGGCAACCATCCCTACGCCGCTCAAGGCCAACGAAGCACAAACCAAGCTCACGCTGCGCGAGGCGTCCGAGCGCGCCATCCCGAAAGACTGGGCCCAGAAGGAGAAGCTCGGCTTCCCCGTCCCCGTGGTGAACTTGCTGCGCCAGGACCGTTACTACAACCAGGTGAAAGAATGGTTCACCGGCGACATCGCGCGCGAGTTCTTCAACACCGATGAGCTGGTGCGACTGCTTGACGAGCACAAAGCCGGCGCCGACCGCAGCCGCAAGATCTGGATCGTCTACATGTTCCTTATGTGGTATAAGATCTACTTCGTTGACAAAACGGTGCCCGAGAAGCCGCAGGCCCGCTAGTCGACGCATCACAGTAACGCCGAAGCCCCTTGCAACCAGGTTGCAAGGGGCTTCTTAGTTGATAGGCAAGGCCTTCGGATTGCTATGCGAACGACGGCCGACACTCGAAGAGTCGTCCGTCACGCCAAGCGCGAAGCACGAACGCTCGTCAGATGACCGTGCTCATCCTCGAACACGCACAAGCGCTTATCCCGGCTTTCGTATAGATGGGTGAACTTCGCAAGATGGCGTTTTCTTTCCGCCTTGCTCCCGGAGCGCTTGGCTTCCTGCTTGCCCGCCATCAGTACTGCACCTTCCAAAACACCAGGCCGGCGGCTGGAGCATTCTCCCCCGCCGCGGTTCGGTCGCGAGCTTCAAGCACCTCGCGTACCCATTCGGGCTTGCGCAGGCCGCGGCCCACCATGACCAGCGTGCCCACGATGGTGCGCACCATGGAATGCAGGAACGCATTACCCACCACCTTGATGGTCAGCACCTCCTCGCCCATGATGGTCTCGCGCGAAAGCGAGATCTCATGCACGTTGCGACACGTGGGCTTGCCCACGGCGCTGGCCGCCATGCAGAAGCTTTTGAAGTCGTGTTCGCCTTCCAGGTAGCGCGCAGCCTGCTGCATCGCCGGTATATCCAGGTCGGCATGCACGAACCAGCTGAAATCGCGCATAAACAGCGGCGGCGTGTCATCCAGGCAGATATGGTAATGGTATTCGCGCCATTGCGCGTCGAACCGCGCGCTGAAGCCCGAATCGCGCTCCTCGACCTTGCGCACCGTAATGCCCTCATGCGTCAACGCGTTCAGGCTTCGACGCAGGCTGTACAGGCTGCGACTTTCCAGCTCATCAGCGGAAACGTTGAAGCTGACCACCTGGCCAAGCGCATGCACGCCCGCATCCGTGCGACCAGAGCACACCACTTCCACCGGCCTGCGCATCACCAGGGACAGCGCCTGCTCAAGCTCTCCTTGCACGGTAAGCTTGCCAGGTTGACGGGCGAATCCGCAGAACGGGCCGCCATTGTAGGACACGGTCAGCGACAAGGTGCGCTCAGCATCCTCGCGTTCAAAGTCCACAGCATCGCTCGCCCGTGCGGCATCGGCATACGCCGTTGCGCCCTCGGTTTGCATCGTCGCAGCTTCCGCTTGCAACGTTTTCTCGATATGTTCAATCGTTTTATCCATGCAGTCCATGATACGCGACAACGCCCGGCAAAAGAAATGGGACCCGGATTCACATCCGGGTCCCATGGGATATCCAATACCAAGCGGCATGCCCGCTACGCAGTGAGCACGTTGTAGCCGAACAGATCCGTCAGCTCGCTGCGCATGATGGGGCTTTCCGCATCCACCGTGACCGGAAGCTCCGCCCGGAACTTATGCCCATCGTTTTGCCTCACGAACAGCACCACGCCATCGCGTCCCGGATACGATTTCAAGATACGGCTCAAGCGCATGGACTTCGATTGGTCGAAGTCCGACATCGGCACGCTCAAGCGCAGCTGACGAGGCTTCGCGTCCTCTTCGCTCAGCTCAAGCGTTTCCGTCTCGAACACCATGATCTGGTTACCGCGATCGGAATGCTCGAACTTGCCTTTGATCTTGACGATGGCGTCCTCTTGGATGGCCTCGGCGTTCTCCTCGTACTTGAAGCAGATGCATTCCACGTGGCCCGTAGTGTCTTCCAGGTCGAACGTGGCCATCTTCGTGCCGCGCTTCGTCAGCTTCGTCACAACATTGGACACCATACCCACGAACACCGCGGACTTGATCTCCTTCGTGCGCTCGGCCAAATCACCCAACTGCCACTTCGTGATGCGCGAGATGTAGTTCTCGTACGGCGTGAGCGGATGGTCCGAGACGTAGATCTTCATGATCTCCTTCTCGTACGTCAGCAGCTGGCGCTTCGGCCACTCCACTCCGTCAGGGGCGGGCACATCTTCCTGGAAACCCGAATCTGCATCGTCTGCGAACAGGTCGAACATGCTCACCTGGCCGCGATCGCGGTCCTTCTGACGCTTCGCAGCGCCTTCCAGAAGCGGCGTCTCCTCGATGAAGTACATGAGTTGCTTGCGCGTGTACCCCGTCGAATCGAACGCACCGCCCTTGATGAGCGCTTCGAGCGTCTTTCGGTTGTAGCACTTCGCGTCGACGCGGTTCACAAAGTCGTGCAAGCTGGTGAACGGGCCGTTCTTCTCGCGCTCCTCGATGATCTCGTCCGCTACGTTGCGACCAACGCCGCGCACGCCGACCAGGCCGAAGCGGATGCCGTTCTCAACCGGCGTGAACTCGGCGTTCGACGAATTGATATCCGGCGGCAGCACGGGCGTGCCGTTGTGATTGCAGCTAGAGATATAGCGAATCAAGCGGTCGGTGTTGCCCATGTAACTGGACAGCACTGCAGCCATATACTCGTTCGGGTAATGCGCCTTCAGGTAAGCAGTGCGCATAACCAGGATCGAGTACGCAGCCGAATGCGACTTATTGAACGCGTACTTTGCGAACTTCTCCGCGTCGTCCCAGATCTTCTTTGCGATCTCAAGCGAGTACCCGTTCTCGACCGCGCCGTTGTTCCAGTCCTCCTGCAGCATGCGCATGATGTCGAGCTTCTTCTTGCCCATTGCCTTGCGCAGCTTGTCTGCCTTGCCGGCGGAAAAGCCGCTCATGACCATGGACACTTGCATGATCTGCTCTTGGTACACCATGGTGCCGTAAGTTTCCTCAAGCACCGGGCGCAGACGCTCGTCGTAGTAGTGCACAGGCGTCTTGCCGCTTGCAACCTTGACATAGTCATCGACCATGCCGGACTCCAACGGGCCCGGACGATTCAAAGCGATTGAAGCGACGATGTCGCTAAACCTCTTCGGTGGCAGACGCGCGAACAGGCTGACGTACAAGCCGCCCTCAACCTGGAACAAGCCGTCCATGTTGCCCGAACGCATGAGGGCGAACGCCGCCTCATCGTCAGTGGGGATCTCCTCGGGGATGATCTTGCGACCCGTGGTCATCTCCACGTTGCGACACGCGCGCGAAAGCACGCCCAACGTGCGCAAGCCAAGGAAGTCCATCTTCAATAGGCCCAGGTCCGGCGTGTAATGGCCATCGTATTGCGTGATGATGCCGCCGCCCTTGGTATCGCGTTTGACCGGCACATGGTCGGCCATAGGGTCTCGGCAGATAATGGTTGCGCACGCATGCACGCCCTCGCCGCGCACATGGCCCTCGATGGACTGCGCCGCGTCTACGACCGCCTTGACATCCTCTTCGGTGTCGTAGGCCTTCTTCAGATCGGGGTTCGTGTCCAGCGCTTTTTGGATAGTGATGCCCAGCTCATCGCCGATCATCTTACAGATCTTGTCGCCTACGCTGTAGGGATAATCGAGCACGCGCGCAGCATCGCGCACAGCGTTCTTCGCCTGCAGCTTGCCGAACGTGATAACGCCCGTAACATGATCGGCGCCATACACCTCGCGAATGTGCTCGATAACCTCCTGGCGACGTTCATCCTCGAAGTCGCAGTCGATATCGGGCATCTCCACGCGTTCCGGGGAAAGGAATCGCTCGAACAGCAAGCCGTTGGAAAGCGGCTCCAAGTCGGTGATGCCCATAGCATATGCGACGATGGAACCAGCAGCGGAACCACGGCCCGGCCCAACGCCGATGCCCTGGCTTCGCGCCCAATCCAAGTATTCCTGAACAATCAAGAAGTACGCAGGGAAGCCCTGTTGGATGATGACGCTCATCTCGTATTCGGCGCGGTCAAGCGGCTCTTTGGGAATAGGGTCGCCGTAGCGCTTCTTCATGCCTTCGAGCACCTGATGGCGGAACCAGCTCTCGTCCGTCTCGCCCTCGGGAAGCGGGAACTTCGGCAGAATGGAATCGCGCTCAAGGATGACGTTGCACTTCTCGGCAACCTCCACCGTGGTATCGCACGCCTCGGGGAAATCGCGAAGCGCCTCGCGCATCTCCTCTTCCGTTTTCATATAGAACTGGTCGTTCTCGAACTTCATACGATTCGTATCGTTGACAGCCGAGCCCGTGCCGATGCACAGCATGATGTCCTGCGCCTTCGCGTCTTCCTGCAACAGGTAGTGGAAGTCGTTCGTTGCGATGGTCTTCAGGCCCGCACGATGCGCAACCTCGGTAAGTTGATGATTCAGCTCTGTTTGCGTAAGACCGCCATCAGTGCGGATGCCTTGGTTTTGCAGCTCGATATAAAAATCGCCCGGCTCGAAGCAGCTGGCGAACTTGTTGGCCCACTCAACCGCCTCATCGAACTGCCGGTTATCCAGCAGTTTCGGGATGATACCCGCGATGCACGCAGACGAGCCGATGATGCCCTTGCCATACTTCTGAAGCATGCTGAACGTGGTACGCGGCTTGTAATAGAAGTTGTCAACATGAGATTCGCTGACCAGATTCAGCAGGTTGTGATAGCCTTCGTTGGTTTTGGCGAGCAGCAGCAAGTGGTAAAGCTTGGGCTTCACATCCTTGCGAAGCTCCTCGTCGGTGGTGAAATACACTTCGCAGCCGTAAATCGGCTTGACCTTCTTGCCGGTTTCCTTCTCGACGGCGGCACAAGCATCGCACAGCTCGGGGACGCCCGACATAACGCCATGATCGCTAATGGCGACAGCAGGCATGTCGAGCTCGGCCGCGCGGCGCACCATATCCTTGATATGCGTGAGGCCGTCAAGCAACGAGTATTCGGTATGGTTGTGCAAATGAACGAACGCCATGGATGCGCCTCGAATCTTCTCGCAAGTGATGTGCTGCGCTTCGGTCAGGCTGGGCGCCGATTGACAGAAGCAGGGTTTTCCGGTTCCTCATGATAGCAGCCTTTAGCGCACGTGTGTTCGAACAAACGATGGATTTCGCGCGGGGTTTCATGCCGCCATACGCAAAACGGCCCCCGCCTTTCGGCGGGGGCCGTTTCAAGTGAACAGCCGATGGTTACGACCGTCGCGTTGCCAGCAGTCGCACCAGCGGCCGCGGGTTCAGATGTTCAAGCCAACACCCAGGCTATGCAGCAACAGGCGTTGCACTATCGGCAAGGATGATCACCTTGTCGTCGGTAACCTGCACGTAGCCGCCCTTGACTTCGTAGCGCTGCACCGGGCCGCCCTCTGCAGGCGTCAGGCGGATCTCGCCATCAGCCAGCACGGACACCAGCGGAGCGTGACCGGCCAGAAAGCCCATCTCGCCCTCGACGCCCGGGACGACGACCATTTCAACCTCGCAAGCTGCAAGCTTCTCGGCAGGCGTGACGATGTCGCACTTGAAGCTAGCCATACTACGCTTCTTCCTTCTTCATTTCCTCGTAAGCAGCGTAGACGTCGTCGATGCCGCCCTTCAGGCGGAAGCACTGCTCGGGGATCTCGTCGCACTCGCCGTCGAGAATAGCGGCGAAGGAACGGACGGTATCCTCCATCTTGACGTACTTGCCGGGCAAGCCGGTGAACTGCGTTGCCACGTGGAAGCACTGGCCGAAGAACTGCTGAGCCTTACGCGCACGGGAAACCGTGAGCTTCTGCTCCTCGGACAGCTCGTCCATACCAAGGATGGCGATGATGTCCTGCAGGTCCTTGTAGTTCTGCAGCAGCTCCTGGATGCCAGTGGCCACACGATAGTGCTCCTCGCCCACGATTGCGGGATCCAGAGCGCGGGAGGTGGACTCCAGCGGGTCGACGGCCGGGTAGATACCAAGCTCGGCGATGGAACGGGACAGAACAGTCTTCGCATCCAGGTGCGTAAACGTCGTGGCCGGAGCGGGGTCGGTCAAGTCGTCGGCGGGCACGTAAACTGCCTGCACGGACGTGATGGAACCCGTGGACGTGGACGTGATGCGCTCCTGCAGGTCGCCCATCTCGGTTGCCAGCGTGGGCTGGTAACCAACGGCGGACGGCATACGGCCGAGCAGTGCGGACACCTCGGAACCGGCCTGCGTGAAGCGGAAGATGTTGTCCACGAACAGCAGAACGTCCTGGCCCTGATCACGGAAGTACTCGGCCTCGGTCAGACCAGCCAGGCCGACGCGCAGACGGGCTCCCGGAGGCTCGTTCATCTGGCCGTAGACCAAGCAGGTCTTGTTGATAACGCCAGAGTCGCTCATCTCCAGGTACAGGTCGGTACCCTCACGGGTACGCTCGCCAACGCCGGTGAACACGGAAGTGCCGCCGTGCTCCTGAGCCAGGTTGTTGATGAGCTCCTGGATGATAACGGTCTTGCCAACGCCGGCGCCGCCGAACAGACCGGTCTTACCGCCCTTGACGAACGGCTCGATCAGGTCGATGGCCTTGATGCCCGTTTCGAAGATCTCGGTCTTCGTGACCAGCTCGTCATACTCGGGAGCAGGACGATGGATGGGCATGTAGCCGGTGACTTCGGGCATGGGCTTCTCGTCAACGGGCTCGCCCATGACGTTCCAAATGCGGCCCAGGGTCTCCTGACCGACGGGCATCATGATGGGATGGCCCGTGTCCAGGACGTCCAGGCCACGGATCAGACCGTCGGTCGAGCTCATGGCGACGGAACGGACGATGTTGCCCGGCAGGTGGGTTTCGACCTCGAGGACGACGTGCAGGTCGCCCGCCTCGGTCTTAGCGTCAACCGTCAGCGCGTTGTAAATCGCCGGCAGCTGATCAGGGGGGAACTCAACGTCAACAACAGGACCGACGATACGCACGATGCGACCCGTGGCGCCTTTGCTGGCCTCGACCTCCTCCTTAGTAAACAAATGTTCAGCCATTTAATCCTCCAAAGCAGCAGCGCCACCGACGATTTCCGAAATCTCGGTCGTGATAGCGCCCTGGCGTACGCGGTTATACAATCTGGTCAACGTGTTAACCATCTCGGTGGCATTGTCCGTTGCCGACATCATGGCGTTGCGGCGTGCGCCCTGCTCAGCAGCTGCCGAGTCGATCAGCGCATGATACAGCGTAGTGCGAACATACGCCGGCAGCAGCTGGTCAAGAACAGCTTCAGGGCTCGGCTCGAAGATCACATCGCCCTCAAGCTTCTCGCCCGCGGACTCGTCAGCGGTCTCAGCCTTAGCGGCTTCGATGGCCGACGTGTCGACGGGGAGCAGCAACTCCTCGCGAAGCTGCTGCTCTGCCGAATTCTTCGCGTGGTTGTACACCACGATGACCTCGTCGATCGATCCGTTGGCGTAAGCATCAACCGCATACGCGGCGATCTCGTCCGCTTCCTCGACCGTAGGGTCGGCGGACTGGCCAGCGAAGGCAAGGACCGGCTCGACACGGCGATACGTGTAATAGCCGATGGCCTTCTTGCCGCAGGCAACGACGCTGACCTCAGCGCCGGCCGCCTGCTTGCTCTTCATCAAACGATCGACTTGGCGCAGCACGTTGCTGTTGAAGCCGCCGGCCAGACCGCGGTCCGACACGACGACGACGATCAGCACGTTCTTGACCTCGTCATGCTTGCGCAACAGCGCATTCTCGGAGCCACCTACACGCTTGGCAACGTTGGCCAACATTTCGACCATGGACTCGGCGTACGGCGTAGCCGCCGCCACGCGTTCACCGGCAAGGCGGATCTTCGCAGCAGCAACCATTTCCATGGTACGCGTGATCTGCTTCGTCGAGGAGACGGAGCCGATACGCCTTTCAATGTCGTGAAGGTTGGGCATCTCTACCTACCTTACGCCGTGGGAGCGAACTGAAGCTTGAAAGCCTCGATCGCAGCGTTGGTCAGGTTCTCGACGTCACCAGTCCACTTACCGGCCTTCGCCAGCTCGTCGAACACCTCCGGCTTGGAAGCATGCAGGAACTCCAGCAGCTCGGTGCGGAAGCGCACGATGTCCTCGGTCGGAACGTCGTCCAGGTAGCCCTTGCCGCCAGCGTAGATGGCAACGGCCTGGTCGTAGACGTCCATCATGCAGAAGCGGTTCTGCTTCAGCAGCTCGGTCATGGCAGCACCGCGGGTCAGCTGATCTTGCGTGGCCTTGTCCAGGTCGGAACCGAACTGGGTGAAGGCCTTCAGCTCGCGGAACGCGGCCAGGTCGAGCTTCAGCGTACCGGCAACCTGCTTCATCTGCTTGATCTGCGCGGAGCCGCCGACTCGGGACACGGAGATGCCCACGTCGACTGCAGGGCGCTGACCCTGGAAGAACAGGTCGGTCTGCAGGTAGATCTGACCGTCGGTAATGGAAATGACGTTCGTCGGGATGTAGGCGGAGACGTCGCCGGCCTGGGTCTCGATGATCGGCAGTGCCGTCATGGAGCCGAGACCGTTCTGCTCGTTCATCTTCACAGCACGCTCCAGCAGGCGCGAATGCAGGTAGAAGATGTCGCCCGGGTAAGCCTCGCGTCCCGGCGGGCGACGCAGGGTCAGAGACATCTGACGATATGCCACGGCCTGTTTGGTCAGGTCATCGTAGACGATGAGCACGTGACGACCCGGGTTCTCCGGACCGGCGGGCTTGCCGTCCTCGCCGTTGTAGACGAAGTACTCGCCCATTGCAGCACCGGCCATCGGGGCGATGTACTGCAGCGGAGCGGAATCGGAAGCGGAAGCGTTGACGATGATGGTGTAGTCCATCGCGCCATGCTTCTCCAGGGTCTCCTGCACGTTGGCCACCGTGGAGGCCTTCTGGCCCACGGCGACGTAGATGCAGACCATGTCCTTGCCCTTCTGGTTCAGAATGGCATCAACGGCGATGGCGGTCTTGCCGGTCTGACGGTCGCCGATGATCAGCTCGCGCTGACCACGGCCGATCGGGATCATGGAGTCGACGGCCAGGATACCGGTCTGCATCGGCTCGTGAACGGGCTTACGGTGGATAACGCCCGGAGCCTTGAACTCGACCGGGCGGGTGCCCTCGGCCTTGATCTCGCCCTTGCCGTCAAGCGGCATGCCCAGCGGGTTCACGACACGACCGAGCAGGGCCTTGCCGGACGGAACCTCAACCAGACGACCGGTGGTCTTGACCGCGTCGTTTTCCTTGATTGCCGCGACATCGCCCAGCAAAACGGCGCCCACTTCATCCTCTTCGAGGTTCTGTGCCATACCGTAGACAACCTGGCCGGTAGAGCTGGTGAACTCCAAAAGTTCGCCTGCCATCGCATTTTTCAGGCCATCAACGCGAGCGATACCGTCGCCCACCTGGATGACGGAACCCGTCTCGCGGGATTCCACACTGGTGTTCAGCGCATCGAGCTGCTTGCGCAGCGCCGCGTCAATAGACTGTGCGGTGATTTCAGTCACTAGCATTCACCTCCATCTGTGGAATGTTTCAGCACGTTGCGAGCTGCCTCAAGCTGCGACGTCATGCTGGCGTCGATTCGCTTGCCGTTGGCGCTCATCAAAATGCCGCCGATCAGGGACTTGTCGATGCTTTCACGCAATACGACTTTGGTGCCCAAGTCGGCTTCGGCTTTCTTCGTAATAACCTCGCGCAGGTGATCGTCGAGCGGCACGACGGTGGTTACGTCGACCACGGTGACGTTCAGCTTGCGTTCGACCTGCTCTCCGTAGCTCTCCCATACGCGCGAGAGCAACGCGAAGTCCCCGCGCTCGGCCATGACGGCCAAGACGTCGATAAGGACCGGATGTGCCTGCGCGAACACGTTACGCGCAAGGCTGTTCCTCTGCTCGGGCGTATAAGAGCTGTCTTGCAAAGAGCTAGAGAGATCCATGTTCGAACGCATAATGCGGATAATGCGCTCGGCTTGGTCGCGAACCTCCAGCACCGCATCCTGGCCACCGGCCGCCAAAGCGGCATCTAGCAGAACGGATGCATAGGTTGCAACCTTTTCCTTTTGAACATGGCGGTTAGTTGGCATTGAAACTGCCCGCCTCGTTCACGTAGCGCTCGATGATCTTGCGGTGCTCGTCATCGTTGAGATCCTCGCCGATCAGGCGGGAAGCCACGGCGACGGACAGGTCGGCCACCGAACCCTGGAGCTCGGCGATAGCGGCCTTCTTGTCAGCCTCGATGGCAGCATGGGCCTTCTCGATCATACCGGCAGCCTCAGCCTGGGCCTTGGCGGTGATATCGGCCTTGACAGCCTCGCCCGTCTTCTTGGCGTCGGCGATGATCTGCGCGGACTGCGCCTTGGTTTCCTCCAGCTGGCGCTTGTACTCGGCGAGCACGCGCTCGCTTTCAACGCGAGCGTTCTCGGACTGCTCGAGAGCGTCCTTGATGGTGGTCTCGCGCTTGACAAGCATGCCCTCGAACAGCGGCCAACCGAATTTCGCCAGGATGATCCACAAGATGATGAACGCAACGAGCATGGGGATGAACTCATCCATCTGCGGCAGGATAGCCGCAACGCCGCTGCCTTCATCGGCAAATGCCTGAGCAGGAAGCATAGCGCTTGCCGCGCCGAATGCGACGGCTGCGCTGCCGCAACCACGGAGCACTTTGTTCTTAACGTTCAACTCGCTTGCCTCCTTTCCTTAGCTTATAGGTCTTGCTTGAGTCGAAAACCTGTTAGCCAATGAAGAAGAGGACCAGGCCCAGCAGTGCCAGAGCCTCGGACATAGCAGCGCCGATGAAGAAGTAGCCCATCAGGGTGCCCTTCATCTCAGGCTGGCGTGCAGCGGACACGCACAGGCCATACGTTGCAACGCCGATGCCGATGCCGGGGCCGATGGCGGCGAGGCCATAGCCGACGACCTTCAGCGCAGCGAGCGTGATTTCCATAATTACCTCCTTCGTTGAACCCGGAGCCTTCTCCGTGCTCATGCCAATATGCCCAAGCTGATCTACTCATGTCAGCTGTGGTGCCAAACATAACGGGTGGCGGCTTGACCGCCGGTCCGCGCATCAGTGGGGATGAACCGCCATGCCGATGTAGGAAGCGGACAGGATGGTGAACACGTACGCCTGAAGGAACGCCACCAGGCACTCCATGGCATACATGAGGACCAGCAAAACGAACCATGCGACAGCAGGCAGCGCGGTAACGAAGTCCATGCTGAAAACAGCCTGCTGCAGGAACACGGTGGTTGCCAAAGAGAACACGGCCAGAACCATATGGCCTGCCAGCATGTTGCCGTAAAGACGAACGGCCAGCGTCAGAACACGGATGACCATGGAGAAGAACTCCAGGAACCAGATGATCGGGACCATGGGGCCGGGAACACCGGAGGGCACGAGGCTCTTGATGTAGCCGAACACGCCCAGCGTCTTCAGGCCGTAGAAGTTGAAGTACACGAACGAGATGGCTGCGAGCGCCCACGTGATGGAGATGGTACCCGTGGTGGCCTTCGCACCCGGGATCAGACCCACGACGTTAGCGATGAGGATGAAGAAGAACAGCGTGCACAAAAACGGGATGTGCTTCTTGAAACCCTCACCGATAACGTCCTGGCCGATGCTCGTGTTCACGAAGTCGTAGCCATACTCGACGGTGTTCAGGAACTTGTTCTTCGGGACCAGCTGAAGCTTGCGGCCTCCGATCAGAACGACCATCAGCACCAACGCCAAAATGAAGAACATATACAGCGTGTACTGGCTGATGTCCCAACCGCCGATAGAGAATACGGTGTGGGAATCGAAAGTTTCGGAGAGGTGCCGTGCCTCTTCGACGAACTTGTTGAGCGCCTCGCCCATCTCAGATCATCCCAGCCTTTCCAATAAACGAATCCAACATTACCGTGCAACGTTTTTACGCCACACGTACGCTGCGGTACAAACGATAAGCGAAACGATTTCGGCCATGCCGAAGGGAAACACAGACGGACGCGCGACGAGCGCGCATACGATCAATGCGACCGCAACGACTACAAGAGACACGAACGTGCCGCCTAGGCCGTAAAGCGCCGCATTGGCGATCGATACCGAAGGATGCTTCCGAGCCAAACGCAGAGCTGCGAACAACGGCAGAAAGCCGACAAAACCGGTTATGGCACCGATAAGGATGGCAGCAACCATTACCTGCGTTTCACCCAAACCTTTCGTTGATCAAGATTCCCGCATAAAAAACCAGAGCTAATGATAACGTAGAACCACTCAGGCCCCCTCTAAACTCCGCAATCGCCACAAAACGTTGGCAAACGGCGTGATTTTATTCGATTTTGCCTACCATTTACCCTGCTCTACTTTTTCTCTTATTAACAAAACCGTGATAGTGTTCAGTTTTTATGCATTTGCATTATTTTGCATAGCATCATCGTACACACGCAGTTTGATGCCCGCTTCGCGAAGCATGGACATCGCCAATTCATCCGGATAGGGGTTCGAGTAGATGATTTCCTCGATATCGGCGTTGATGAGCATCTTCGCGCACACCACGCATGGCTGGGTGGTTATGTAAATCGAGGCGCCCGTGATATTGATACCGTAACGTGCAGCCTGGATGATCGCGTTCTGCTCCGCATGCAATCCTCGGCAGATCTCGTGACGCTGGCCGCTTGGCACCCCCAGCTGTTGACGCAAGCAGCCCGTTTCCGCGCAGTGGGCCAACCCCGTGGGAACGCCATTGTAACCTGTGGCCAAGATTCTGCGATCTTTGACGATGATCGCGCCCACGGCGCGGCGAAGGCACGTGGTGCGCGTAGCGACCTCGTTGGCAAGCGTCATGAAATACTCGTCCCAGCTCGGACGGCGATCAGTGCTCCCGGGCATCGGCCCCTCCCCTTCCATGCACGAACGGCCGAGCAAGGACACCTTGCCCGGCCGTCGATTCATACCTTTTACTTACTGCTAATACTCCAGGCCCGGATACAGCGGATGCTTCTCCAGCATGGCGTCGATCTTCTTCCTGATATCAGCCAGCTTCGCCTCATCGGCGGCATTGAACACGGTCGCGGCGATGCACTGGCCCACCTCGTAGAAGTCTTCCTTGGTGAAGCCGCGGCTAGTAGCGGCGGCACTGCCCACGCGAATACCGCTGGCAACGAACGGGCTGCGCTGCTCGTTGGGGATGGTGTTCTTGTTCACCGTTAAACCGACGCTCTCCAGAAGCTTCTCAGCATCCTTGCCGGTGACATCGGCAGGAGTCAAGTCGACCAAGCACAGATGGTTGTCCGTTCCGCCAGAAACCAGACGCAGGCCGCCATCGGTCATACCCTGACCCATTGCGGAGGCGTTCTCCACTACATGGTCGATGTACTCCTTGAAAGACGGCTGCAGCGCCTCGCCGAAGGCAACGGCCTTGCCGGCGATAACATGCATGAGCGGGCCGCCCTGGCTTCCCGGGAACACGGCGGAGTTAATTTTCTTGAACAGATCCTCGTTGTTGGTGAGGATGAAGCCACCGCGCGGGCCGCGAAGAGTTTTATGGCTGGTGGACGTGACGATGTCGGCATAAGGCACCGGAGAAGGATGCGCGCCCGTAGCAACCAAGCCGGCGATATGGGCCATATCGACCATAAGGTAAGCACCCACCTCGTGCGCGATCTCGGCCATGCGCTCGAAGTCGATGATGCGCGGATAGGCGGAGGCGCCGCCGATGATCAGCTTAGGCTGATGCTCTTTCGCCAGCTTCTCCATCTCGTCGTAATCGATGGTCTCGGTTTCCGGATCAACGCCATAAGAAACGACGTTGTACAGCTTGCCGGAGAAGTTCGCCGGGCTGCCATGAGTCAGATGACCGCCGTTATCCAGGCTCATGCCCATAACCGTATCGCCCGGCTTCACCGTGGCGAAATATGCGGCAAGGTTGGCATTTGCGCCGGAATGCGGCTGAACGTTCGCGTACTTTGCACCGTACAGCTTGCAAGCGCGATCGCGTGCAAGGTTCTCAACGATGTCGACCTTCTCGCAACCGCCATAATAGCGCTTGCCCGGCAAGCCTTCGGCGTACTTGTTCGTGAGAACGCTGCCCATAGCTTCCATCACGGCTTGAGACGTGAAGTTCTCGGATGCGATCAGCTCAACGGACGAACGCTGACGAGACAGCTCTTGCCCAAGCGCGCTTGCCACTTCCGGATCGGTTTGCTTCACATGATCGATAGCCATGAGGACACCCTTCCTATTGATGAATCGTTACAAACCGTACTCTAGCACATACCGCACAACCCCACAGGGTATGCACATCCTCGCAATCATCCGGTAACGATACGGCCTTAAACGGAAAACGGCCGACGAAACGTCGACCGTTTTCCGTGAGCGAAACCATTGATTGCCGCTATTATCCCTCGAGCGCCATGATCTTCTCGACACGACCCGCGTGACGTCCTCCGCCGAACTCGGTGGAAAGGAACGCCTTCAAAATCTCCTTGTTGGCCGACAGATCGACAAAGCGACCGGAAAGCGTGATGACGTTTGCATCGTTATGCTCACGGCACAGCGCAGCGAAGGCGGGAGACACGATATTTGCCGCACGAATCCCATCAACCTTATTAGCGGCGATAGCCATGCCGATGCCAGTGCCGCACACCAACACCCCGCGTTCAGCTTCGCCGTTGACAACATCATTGGCAACGACCTTGGCGAAATCCGGATAATCGACGCGATCATCGCAATCCGGCCCGCGATCGATAACGTTATGACCAAGTTCCTTCAAATACGCAGCCAGCAACTGCTTCTGATCAAAACCTGCATGGTCGCTTGCAATGCTGATATTCATGTATCTACGCCTTCCACTGATAGATGCCTGCAAAGCCGATAGTACACCCGCATATGTTGTCGCGCCTGCTCAAAAACATTACCCACGCAATCCTTATGAATGAGCTGCAATGTCCTCAAAGGAGATTCCGCCTTCGCGGACCATCCTCAAGCCTCCGCCAGTGCAGTCTATAACCGTAGATGCCACGCCGCTGTGCAACGATTCAATGGGATCACGCAAGGCGCACCCCACCCTTGCAAGCAATTCCGCATCGAGCGACTCGAATCGAGACACCGCAGCTTTACCGCTAATATTGGCAGACGTCGTGGCAAGCGGGCTCCCTACACGGCGAATCAATGCGAGCGTGGTTTCATTTGCTGGCATACGGAGCCCGATGGTGCCCGACTCCGATCGATACGATGCCGGCACTAAATCCGAGGCTTCAACGATAACGGTAAGGGCTCCAGGCCAAAACCGCTGAGCAAGCTTACAGGCAGCTGACGGAAGATTCTTGCCATACAGTTGCAAATCATCAATCGACCCAACAAGCCAAGCGATAGGCTTCCCCGCATCCCTTTGCTTAACATCAAAGAGAATATCCGGACCAGACGCTGCGTGAACCGCAACACCCACGCCATAGACTGTGTCAGTCGGGAATATGCAAGCTCGACCGTCAACCAAGGCCAAAGCAACATCCTCCAAGGTGTCCGGAACCGCAGTCATGCAAACCCCCGATCAAAGAACATCGCCCAAAAATCAGCTATCGAAAACGTTCGCCAAAAAGTGTATCACCGAAAGCGACAATCGCAGAACCGACCACACAAGCCAACAGCAAGATAGACACGATACGGCTCGAAGAAGCATATACGCCGAGATCCTCCGACAAACGCGGGACATAGCGCCGCCGCCATGACGGACAAAGTCCGGGGCTCAACCCACTCGATGCCGCAGAGTGCCGAGAAAGCGCAGACCAAGCTGCCACCGTCTAACCGCGCCGAGGGCCCGTAAAGCTAAATAGGCGGCGTACAGTGCCCCGCGCCCGCGGGACAGCCTCAAAACGCAAAAAAGCCCGCAGGGGAACCTCCCCTGCGGGCCTCTCCGGCGCATGCGGCGCGCGGGCC
>ERZ1034920.17-NODE-17-length-119725-cov-19.735548_pt1 | contig 119725 bp, 96 predicted proteins | sample MGYA00520688_ERZ1034920 | MGnify/ENA primary metagenome ERZ1034920 (study PRJEB33766, sample SAMN09781785) | gut metagenome | biome: gut microbiome | host: Homo sapiens | place: Madagascar | study: EMG produced TPA metagenomics assembly of the PRJNA485056 data... | reverse complement strand
AAATCCATTTTTTCATCTACACCATTTTCAACATTCATGACATATTCATAAGTTTGATTTACCGCCTTCCTCTGTGTCACATAAAAGCTGTAGGTTTGTATCCCAATTACAAATAATGAAACAAGAATCACAACTTTTATGTTTTTTTTATGAAACATCTTGTATAATTCAAGTTTTAAGACACTCATACTATTCCGTCTCCTCGTACCATCTTACTGTCCCTACATCCATGCATTCTCTTATTGGATAATTGCTGTATACAATATCATAATTCATTTGAAGATTATTAATTTTTTCCCAGCCTTTTTCAGTATAATTCTCCTTATATATAGGGAACACATAATTTAACAGATCACCCGATCTGAAATTTCCTTCTGACAGAGATGGGTTAAATCCACCAAAATTATCATTATCCACCATGCACAACACGTCTTCTGCTTCTAAATAATTATCAGGAGTGCTGAACCTGCTATTACTGTCCCCATCTAATTCCAGCTTAATTTTCACAACCATTACCCTAAGGTTATCATCTGATCTTCCCGCTATGTATTTACTTCCATTTGTATATACTTTTTCAAAATCCGACGGATAATAAAGTACTGCATCCTGTATGGTATATGTAAATCCATCTTTATAAAGGCTTTCACCCATTGCATATATTTTGTTTTCCGGAATTCTTGCATGTCTATTTACCCAGACTATACGTGCCACAATACCCGCCATCATCATAATAACAAATATGAAAATGCATATCTGCTTATTTTTTTTCAACATATTAATTCACCATTTTTCACTCCATTTTTATGTTCTTAGGTTCACACTTTACTATCATATGGTACTTATCATTTTCCACATCATAAAATTCATTTCTGCTGCTATCTGTTGGATCAGTCATGCTACCGGCAATACGAATATAAAAATTCAAATGATCATACTTATCATACGGATTTAATATCGTTTCATTCTCTTCTCCAGCATCAGACACTTCGACTTCCCATGCAGACACCCTATGCACCATACTTATTGTTATTTCTTCTCCGGAGGCTATCTCCATCCCTCCATTTTCCCAGTTATTTGGATTCGTTTTGGCACCGTTTATCGGTCGTGTTATACCACCAACATCAGAAAATCCCCATCCTTTTTCCCCGGGCTTTCCATTAATATACTTATAATGGCGGCCATCATCTTCCAAACAAAACAATTCAATATCGTTATAAAGATATTCCCTGTCATATGCACTTATATTTTTTATTCTTATATCATTAACAACATATACATAATTTTCTTTACCATCCCTATAGTATACTTCATCAAGTTCTATTCCATCATAATCTTCACTATCTTGAAAAAGATAATAATCCTTGTATACCCTCATATCCTCAATGGTATACTGCCAGCCCTGCCATTCAAAAGCTTCATACTGTTTTCTCAGACTGCCTTTATCAACCTGTTCCTTTTGATCGGCCCATAATTCTTCTTCATATGCCAGTGACTCATCACTGTCTAATTCATCTACGCTCTTATTAGCGTCTGATTTTGTATCCCCAACATTTGTGTTACTATCCGTCTTTCTTTTTCCCTTTAGTATCGCGCCTGTAACGCCAATTCCCACAGCCAAAATCACAACTATCAGAATAGCCACGGTATTTTTCTTCATTATCATTCTCCTGTCATATGATTAATTATAAAATTTCTCCGCCGTTACATACATCAATAACGACGGAGTTCTTCTGAAACTTTTATATAAGTTCATTACTATTTAAGCACTTCATACTCGCCAAGACAATCCGGACTCCACACTCCCCTAGCTACACCCGCGCCACTATATGATCTCATCCCAATAGTTGCCATTGTATACTTACGTTCATGAACGTAGTTTGTTATCCTGTACTTTCCAGTATGTTCAGCCACATATCTCTTACGGCCACCACCAGCGGTTCCTGCCTGATAGTACTTATTTTCATCTTTTTTATATCCATATGGTGAAACCTGCATAGCTGTTATGTTTCCATATGTAACACTTCCCCAATTGAAATATATCTTTGTATCCGTGTACTTATCCCTAGGATCTGGATGAACCTGCTTATCATCAGACGAATTAAGTGAGAACTGCCATGATGAATCCGTGTACCCATATTGCTCACCAGAACTTGCATCTATATCGCTATCACCTATTTCATTAGTCTCTCCCACATTTCCTGCAGCTTTTGTAACTCCCGTAGTCACCCCAACACCTGCTGCAGCTAATATTCCCGCCATTGCAGCAATTATTATTTTCCTCTTCATACCTTCATCCTCCTATCAATTTTCGAACATGTCACTTGCGCAATCACACATACAAAAGTAAAATAAAATTTCGATATATCATGTTCATGCTAGCATATCTTTATATACATGTCTATTATTTATCAGGAATTTGTAATGAACGATGTGTATTAGGTAATAAACAAGATTTTACGTCTTTTATTGACAAGATTTTACGTCTTTTATTGACATTAATTGTGTTAGAAATTATAATGTTATTTGTTGTCAGGTGTTTGTTTTACATTATTCACATAGAGGATTATATCAAGGCAAAACATGAATGTATTTATTGTTGAGGATGAACCTATACAACTTAATGGAATTGTTGAAATACTCAAATCAGAATTCAATGGTGTCAAATGTTTTACAGCGTCAAATTATAATGAGGCTACTACCTTACTCTCAGATAATATAGCCATAGATGTTATACTTCTTGACATTCAACTGGACGACTCCGATGGTCTTACCGGAATCGATCTTGGAAGATATATACGCACGCTTTCCCAGTTTGAAAGCACACCTATATTATTTATAACAGCTTATGCTGCAGAAGCTGCCGGTGCTATCCATGCTACAAACTGCTTTGATTTCCTTGTTAAGCCTTATGAGCCCTCGGATCTCACATCCTCTATACAGAAGCTTATTAATAAACATATCATCACAGAAAAACCCCTTCGTTTCCGCACATCAAACGGAGTATATTTTATTGTGCACCCATCAGAAATCATCTACATAAATAGTATAGGCCGCAATATATATGTGTATACGCCAGTGGAAAGATTTGTCATTCACACTGCCCTTAAGGAAATCTTGAAAGTACTTCCTGGAAACTTCATCAGATGCCACAAAAGCTATATTATAAATAAGAATTTCATTGCAAACTATGACATAACAACCAGATATGTTGCAGTAAAAAGCGCAGATGAACTGACATCTATCCCTATAGGCCAGGCATATTATAAATCTCTCATGAGTCAATTAAAATATTAATTTCCTATTACCTTTCACATATATCTGTAACCTTACCGGTCTGCATATTCATTACACTAGTCTTCTCAGCACTTTTCCACTTTCGGTCTTCTGCAGGCTGTCGACTCTGACGAAATGTTTCGGGATCTCGCAGGCTTCCAGAACATCCGCAAGGCTCTGCCTTATATTTACATAACTCTCATCTGTTTTCTCTGTTTCTGACTCGTAATATGCCCATATAGATTCGTCATCGCCATTTTTAACTGACTTCACAGCTACATTCTTTACCCCGAGATACTTACGCAGGGCTTCCTCAATCTTGTAGGCTGACAGCTTTCTTCCATTTACAACTATTATATCATCAGCCCTTCCGAGGAAATAAAATCTTCCTTCTTCGTCCTCAAAGCCCAGGTCATTTGTCTTATAAGGTCTTGGAGCACCAATAACGCCAAACGAGTTGTCAACCACAAACACATCGTCCTCTATGCTGACATCTACCTCAGGAAATGGTCTTCCCACCAGTCTTGAATCCTCTGTAAATTCTCTGTCGGTGAGATATGTTATGTAATTTATCTCTGAGGCTCCGTAATAAACAAGCATGTCACATTCAGGGAAAATCCTCTTTACTCTTGCGGCCTCCTCTGCACCAAAGGACTGTGAGCCGGTGATATAATGCTTTATAGCAGCATTACAGATATTATCAGCCTGCCCTCCGGCTTTCGAATAAGACTTCACCAGAGCCATCATTTTCACCGGGATCAGATATATATAGTTTACATAATTCTCATCTATGCATTTAGCCCAATATCTAGGGTCAAATTTCCTGGTTGTCACGATCCTGCCACCATCATGCATAAGCCCCATGTACAGGTTCAGATTTCCTGTAAATGACAGGGAACCATGTGTGAACAGCACAGTGTCTCCACCCATGGAAAAAAGCTTATTCTGCACAGGGAAATAATCTGCCCAGCTCTCCATGGTTCTAAATAGCACCTTTGAACTTCCTGTGGTTCCTGATGTCATTACCCCCATAATTGCACCATAAGGAACCTCTATAGACTTTATTGTGTCAAGCTCATCATTATCAGGATAGCTGCCACATATTACAGGCACCTTCCCGGTCTTCATAATTCCAATAAAATATACAAGCTCCAGGGCAACAGTATCCTTCACTATAAGGCATATATCATTTTCAAGAATTATCACACTTCCCAACTCAGCTGCCACATTTTTTTCTGAATTTCCCGTGCAAATATTTTTTTCTGGACTTCCTGCCAGTATGCCTTTGCACTGATCTGCCACATCATCTGCCTGCCTGATAATGTCTCCATAGGTATATATTCTTCCATCTTCTATCAGAGCAACTCTATCAGGTTGAACTGCTTTTATCATTTCATAGTAATTTCTATATTTCATATTTATGTAAACCTCGCTATCCTGTACAAAATTCAGCGAAACATCTCACCTGCTAATGAGCATTGCCGTACCTATGCCACCAGCAGCTGCAACAGCACATACGCCGTATCTCTTATCTGATACATCAGCTTCTTCAATATCATACTTCTTAATATCAGCTTTTTTATTAGTATTTTCTGAAGCTTCTGATTCTTCTGCCATCAGCTTCTCCATGGCTTTCATGAGATGCAGGGTTATTATTCCTCCGGAGGCTCCGTATGGGTGTCCATATGCCAGTGCGCCCCCAAATATATTTGCATTTGAAAAATCTTTGTTTACATAACTCTCCATAAGTTTGTCTATAACTGCAAATGCTTCGTTATACTCCCATGCCAATATATCTGAAGCCTTAAGGCTGTTTCTCTCCAAAAGCTTATCTATGGCCGGGACTATACTGGCAGGGCTCATGTCAGGTGATGCCCCCACGGAAACAATATCAACTATCCGGAAGGGCTTTAAAATGTTTTTAACTTCTTTTGTATCAACTTCTTTTAACGCCGCATCATTATCTTCTTGAGCAGTTTCACTGACATTCCTCAGGAAACGTTCTGAGCAAAGCAATACAAATGCCGCCCCATCATTTGTAAGGCATACATTTCCCGCCGTGATATAACTTCCACCGGGAACCAGCGCCGGAAGTCTTGTGAGTAACTTCTCGGATATCCTGTCCCTTATGCCCTCATCCTTTTCAGGATGCTCTTTTCTTGTCAAAGTCCTATTTTTATGTTGTGACGCCTCTATATTAACACATTTACCTGTTTCGTATACTTCCACAGTTCTCCTACTTCTGTCGTACTCGTAAAAGCTTCCGGCAAGTATGTCATCCAGTTCTCCATTCTCCCTTGACTGCACCGCTCTTCTGTGGCTTCTTATGGCATACATGTCAAGCTCATGCCTATCCATGCCAAAGGTTGCGGCACACCTCTCAGCCCCCTTAAACATTGCAAGCTCATCATATGCCCCCGGCTTAAACTTCGCCACCTTAAATACGTTATCACCATCGTCTGAAAAGTCCGGGTGACGTTTATTTATGCTCCTTACCGGTGCCGTGGAGCTACTTTCAAATCCTCCGGCTATAGCTACATCTGCCATGCCAAGCTCTATCTGCATTGCCGCCTGCATAATGGCTGCAAGCCCGGAGCCACACTGGGAGTCCACTGTCACCACCGGAGTTTTCTCCGGGACCCCCGCCATAAGGGAAGCAAGACGTCCGATATTCCCCCCGGCCCCGATGGCATTTCCTACCGCCACCAGATCTATATCCTCCGGTGAAACGCCATAGCTATCCATCACCTTCTTTATTACAAATGCCCCCAGCTCCTCAGCACCTACATTTCTATATATTCCATTTTCAACACCTATGTAGCTTCGTCTGCCACCAAGCAAATATACTTTATCCATTCTCTACCTGCCAAGATTGTAATTTATAGTTCAATGAAAATATACAACTATTTTCCCCTTTCTGCAATTATATAACATTATCATTTTTATAATATTATAGCATTTATCTTAATTTTGATCATAGCTCTTCTATTCCCGTATTATCTTTTTTAATACACCATTTTTTCAATACGGGAATTATATCATCTTTTATTCCACCCTAATATCCTTACAGATTCCTCAAAGACTCAAAGGTTTTCCTCAGGTTCAATATCCCGAAGCCGTAATACCTGTCCGGATACCGGCGGCTGTTCTCACGGTCTGCCCCCCTTATAAGGTACTGCCTGATCTGATTGCCGTTTATGTATGGTGACAGTCCTCTGTCCCTGGACCACTGCTGCATAAGGGCGGCGGCACCGACTGCACAGGCTGCACTTATGGAGCTTCCGCTTCCAGTAACCTTTGTACCGTAAGGACCCGCTCCGGTGATATTCACTCCGGGAGCTGCAAGGTCAGGCTTCACCACCGAATCTGCCGTATAGCCCCGGCTGCCATTCACATATATGCTGCCGTCGCTGTAATTGTATGCTGCAGCAACAATTGGTGTCTTTGCTGTCCCCGGCACTGTAACTGTTCCCCAGGTTACCGGATTGGTGAACACGAGGCCTTCCGGAGCAAACTGGCTGACAGGAAGCCAGGCTCTGTAGCTCTTCCCGGCTGCTCCTGCTGCTGTCAGTGTTATCCTGTACAGCCCTCTTGGCGTGTCAAAAAAACGTACCAGTATAAGTTCATCTCCTGACTGCCCCTCCACAAGAAAATAATCCACATATATGGTTCCCCCGCCGAATATAGGTTTTATTATCTGACTTCTGTCAAACCGGGGCGGAATACGATCAATTATCTCTCCACCGGCAATATCCATGCCTATGGCATATACTCCGGGAGCCTTTCCCCATATTTCAAGGGTAAATGCTGTCTTCTCAGGAACATTTATCTCTATGACTGCCTGTTCATTGTCCTCTATGTCCCCCTCAGTGTGATGACCGGCAGCGCCTTCATTTCCCCCGGCAACACTGACACATACACCTCTTAATATTCCTATATTATTTATGTATGCCTCAAGGGCTGCACTGCCTGTGTGGCTTCCGCTGTTGGTTCCAAAGCCTATAAGTATAGATACTGTTTTCCTTAATCTGTAGGAACACTGGAGAATATACGCAATCGCCAGCATTATATCTGCCTCCGAATAGGCTTCTCCCCGCCTAACTCCGTACAGCTCCTTGAGATTTTCCTTTGCCTTCTTTAACTTCACCACCACAAGGTCGCTGTTTTCTGCAATACCGTTATTTCTCCCGGCGGCTATGGAAGCAAGATAATTTCCATGGTTATCCTCTCCACGGAGCACACTTTTTCCTTCCTCAACAAACCTGTTAAGCTGCTCCTCCGTATAATACGTTCCAAAGGGGAATTCTCCGGCATAACTATCACCGGAAGATGAATTAACGCTCTGATCCCATGCATATTTTATCCTGGTTCTGCCGTATTCGTTTAAAAATTCTTCGTTTAAAATGTCTATTCCTGTATCAACGATTCCAATGACAATATCCTTTCCGTCAAGTCCAAGAACACTTTCGTTGTCAAGATTTTCCCCGTTGATCATGGACAAAATAGAAGGAGTATTGTAAGCTACCTCTCCCTCCGCCACATCCATAGGTGCCAACAGCTTGGGAAATATATTGTATGCCAGGTTCCCGAAGCTCTCCATGTAGTCGCTTCTCTTTTTGGAATAAAGTATTGCATACCTGTTATCAATAAAAAACAGGCAGGCATTGGAATAAATCTCTTCCAATATCTGCCTATCTCCGTTGTATTCAACTATATAATCTGCATAATCCTCACTGTATACTGCCTCATAGCAATTTTCATTCATAGGTATACCCTCCCTTGAAATCAGTTCACCATAATGGTCATATACAACAAGTATATTTAACCGAAGCCTCCGTCATGACTAAACATTATCCCATACACCCCCGACATGTTCACATTACTTAGACGCCTCACTATTCAATTCAGTTGTTTAATCAGGCTATTAAATTTGCCTGCCCAATTTAACTAATCAGCCTTCTTCTCGGCTATATACTTCTTAACCTCTCTCTTTAAGATGTCATACTGGATAGGTCCGGTCTTAAGGATGACTGTATTGAACTCCTTAAGGTCAAAATCATCGCCAAGCTGTCTCTCGGCATATGCCTCAAGCTCAGCCATCTCGTAGTATCCTGTTGAGTAGCTCTGGTATACCGCCGGATCACCTATGATACTGTCAAATATATCCTGGGCGATCTCTCCATTTAATCCTGACTTATTAAGATAATCTGCCACATCGTCTACTGACCAGCCCTCATAATGGACGCCTATGTCTATCCTGCCTGTGGCAAGATATCCAATCTCATCATTTATCTTGTAAAGCTTTGTAAGCACATCTGCATATTCAGGATTGTCAAATTCATAGCTTCCAATAGAATCATAGCAGGCATACATTGCCCAGCCCTCTTTATATCCAAGGAAATTGTAAAGGGTTCTTACAGGATTTGGATTTAATGACATATAATATGCATTCTGGAACATGTGTCCCGGACATCCCTCATGGGCAAGTGTTGTCCAGAGACCGCTGTCTGCGTGGGCTCCATTTACCCTGATTATATTGTGATCCTGATCGTCATATGCCGGCGCCATGTAATAGGCAAGAGTATTCTCAAGGATTGATTCCATTGCCGGATCAAGATTGTCAACATCATATTCTATATTCTTGAAATCAGGATAGTTCTTGGCATTCTTGCTCATAAGCTCGTCTATGATCTCCTTTGAAGTCATACCCTCTGTGGAGAACAATGTATCTGAATTCTCAACAAAATACTCGTAAGCCTCCTGATTTTCACCATAAAGTGCATACATATCAATGAACAGCTGATTAAGGTTGTCATCCAACATATTGATAACCTCCTCCGGGGTCTTCTCTGTGCCTGTGTAATATTTAAGAAGATACTCGTAGTAATCCTTGCCGCCATCGTAGTAGCATATTCCAAGATCATTCTGACCGGTTCCCTTAAGGGATGTAAGCACATCCTTTACATTCTGATATGCCGGAAGAAGACTGTTTAAGACTGCTTCCTTATTCTGTTCCTTGAAATCTGCCTTTTCCTCATCTGTAAGGAAATCAAGGGCGTCAATATTTGAGTCAAATACTGTGATCATGAAATGATCATCTGTCTTCTCAAGGAAGGTGTCACACTGCTCGATAACCTGGTCGCACACGTCATCTGACATGAAATAACCCTTCTCTGACTTAACCTTCTCGAAGTCAAGATAAGCGTTAAAGTAATCCGGCACCATATTTATAAGCTGGATATAACGCTCCACATCGCCCTTATCATCAAATCTGTAATCTGTGAAGTTGGTGGCAAGATTCGCCTGAAGTCCTCTCATAGGAGAAAATGGCTCCATAAGGTAAACATTGTCATATGCCATATCCGAAACTGTCAGATACTCATCAAGCATGTCATAGGTAAGTCTCTGGTCTGCTGTCAATGCTTTATAACTGAAGCCCTCCAGCTCCGTCTTGAAGTCTGCGTATTTCTTACGTTCTGCAGCAACAGCCTCATCAGACATGTCAGCATCTCCAAGAGATACCTCCGGCTCTTCTATGCCCATGACTTCGCCATCTTTCACACTGTAATTATATGAGATCGTATCTGTTGTGACCTCAGCCTTATAGTATCTGTCTAAGAACTCATCGAACCTGACCTGCTCCTCAGGATCCTCCTGATACTGGCTCATATCCTCTGTTGTTATATCTTCTGTGTCCTCATTGCTATCTGTCTCTGTGGTCACAGCAGCCTCTGTGGTCTTATCATTGATGGATCCCTTTACATTTTCCTTGCCACAGGCAGCCATTGAAAACATAAGAACGGCACTTAAAATAAGTGCTGTGCTTTTCCTCATCTTACTTATCAGATTTTTCTTATACATATTTCATCTCCGTTTTCATTTGATACGGCTGTCATATTTCATAAATATCACTGCCGTTACAGAATATATTCAAGTTATATTCTATCCATAAAATTATCCTAATATGCCATATGCGTCAAGTACTATTTTAATTCCGATGAGGATGAGGATACATCCTCCGGCTATCTCTGCCTTCTTCTCGTATCTGCCACCGAATATACTTCCTATCTTCACACCAAGGGCAGATAACACAAATGTGGTGGCACCGATAAATAATACGGCAGCAATTATATTTACCTTAAGGAATGCAAATGTAACTCCAACCGCCAGAGCGTCTATTGAGGTGGCAACCGCCATGAGCAGCATGGTCTTAAAGCCCATATCATTGTTAAGCTTCTCCTCTTCTCCGAAAGCCTCACGGATCATATTTGCACCTATGATAGCCAACAGAACAAATGTTATCCAGTGGGAGCACTTTGTCACCATGTCAGCAAAAAAGCTTCCAAGGAAATATCCCATAAGGGGCATTAATGCCTGAAAGCCGCCAAACCAGGCTCCTGCAATGCACATATGCTTTGCCTTGATCTTACCAAGAGACAGTCCTTTACATATGGACACTGCAAATGCGTCCATGGATAAGCCTACCGCTAAAATAAAAAGTTCTGTGATCTTCATAAATTCTCCTCTTCATATCAGTATGGTAACTATGTCTGCGACATCATTACAATAAATAGAGCAGCAACCATTACAAATTGCCTACGGCAAGGGTTGCTGCAGCGTAACGATGTCTGCGACATCATTACAATAAATAAAAAAAGACTCAAGGGACAGCAAACAAGCTGTCTCTTAAGTCTCATCATTTACAGTAATACCAGGTATAAATACCATTATGTTGATACTACAACATTGTCTCCAATGCTGACTACTCCCTTACGGACTTCGTAGATTGTATCATAATGATAAACTTTTATCAAGAAGTTTTTCAAGAGCATATATTTTATTAAAAGCAGCTTTAAGCATTTCCTCTTCGAAACTGCTCCGGACTGCTTCCTTTAAATCCTGCTCCTAGCCCGGAAGACTCTCCACACCACGCATTTCGATAAGTGGGCTTCCTGTGCCTCTTATATAATCTCCAGTGATGGTCACTCTTCCGATATTATCATCCCTTGGAATCTGATACATGATATCCAGCATAAATTTCTCAATAATGGCACGAAGGGCTCTGGCTCCGGTCTTCTTCTCCATTGCCTGGGCAGCGATCTCTTCATATGCCGAATCGTCAAAACAAAGGTCTACCTCATCCAAGGCAAGAAGCTTCTTGTACTGCTTAAGGATGGCATTCTTAGGCTCCTTAAGTATCTTCACATACATATCCTTGTCCAGAGCGTCCAGTGTAAAGAGTATCGGAAGTCGTCCGAGGAACTCAGGTATCATTCCGAATTCCCTTAAGTCGTCATTTGTAAGCTCCCTTAAGAGATTTGGGTTATCGTCGTATTTGTCCTTAAGGTCTGCCTTAAAGCCCATGGAAGCCTGCTTGTTAAGTCTTTCTTTTATTATCTCCTCAATATCGGGGAATGCTCCGCCACATATAAACAGGATATTTCTTGTGTTGATAGTGGTAAGAGGAACCATTGCATTCTTGCTTCCTGAGCCTACCGGCACCTCCACATCAGCTCCCTCTAAGAGCTTAAGGAGACCCTGCTGTACTGATTCTCCGCTGACATCACGGCTGTTTGTATTTCTCTTCTTGGCGATCTTGTCTATCTCGTCGATAAATACTATTCCTCTCTCAGCCTTCTCCACATCATTGTCTGCCACTGCAAGAAGCTTTGAAAGCACGCTCTCTACATCATCACCGATATAGCCTGCCTCTGTAAGGGTTGTGGCATCGGTTATGGCAAGAGGCACATTTAACAGCTTCGCTATGGTCTTAACAAGGTAGGTCTTACCACAGCCTGTAGGTCCCACCATGAGCATGTTGGACTTTTCTATCTCAATATCATCCATTGTATTGGTAAGGACTCTCTTGTAGTGATTGTACACTGCTACACTTATTACCTTCTTGGCATACTCCTGACCTATTACATACTCGTCAAGCATTGCCTTGATCTTATGAGGTGCAGGTATGGTCTGGAGTGTAAGCTCCGGCTCCTCCTTCTTAGGCTTTGCCGCCTTCTTCTTCACCTTCTGCTTATCCGGTATGTCATTCTTGAAAAGCTGTGACATATCAAGATTTCCCATATTTGAAAGATTTGACAGGTCGAGGAACTGCATGCTTCCAAGACCGCTGTTGTTGAAATTGTCAAATGTCTTCTGCATACAATCGGGACATATGCTTATGCCCCCCGGCATATCGATAAGCTTTCCCGCCACGCTCTCCGGTCTTCTGCAGAGATAACAGTACTTCTCGTACTCGTCATCCTTATCATTTTCATCTTTATTGTCTATATTGTCATTGTAATTTTCTGACATGTTATCCTCCGGTTTTCTGTTTCTTCTGATTTATCACTATGCCTTACATCTTAACATTTTTCTCTTAAGACAGCAATAGCCCGATATCACCAATAATTGACATCGGGCTATAAAGCATATCATGTTTTCTGCAAATATTATTACAGAGCCTGCTCTCCACGCTCTCCTGTACGGATACGGACAACATCTGCAACATCATATAAGAAGATCTTACCATCACCGATCTTACCGGTTGATATCTTCTCGCAGACCTTAAATACAACCTTGTCTGCCACATCATCGGTAACTATTGTCTCGATCTTAACCTTCGGAATAAGATTTACAACATACTCACTGCCTCTGTAGGTTGTCTTGTAACCTTTCTGATTACCATAACCCATAATGTTTGACACCATGGCACCGGTTGATTCACACTCATCTAAGATAGACTTTACATCATCAAGTTTCTCTGAACGAACAACAATCTCTACTTTCTTCATAATTCAGGTCCTCCTGTTATTTCATATTGATCTGCCTGACAATATTGTCTGTGAAATCCCGGCAGATATGTTCCCTTTACACAGTCACGCTATCCGACTGCTGACAATATTCTAGCATAGGAAAATCCAGAATTCCACAAATTACCAAAAGACAGAATAATTAAATAATTATCTAATGTAGCAGTAAAATATTTGCCCTTTTTTCCCGCAGATCACTTAATATTATTAAGTTCCCATCGATGTATCGCTCTGTAATTCCCTGACTCTTTTTATGAACCTTCCCGGCGTAGTGCCCATTATCTGTTTAAATTCATTCTGATAATGGGACTGATCCGCAAAGCCACATTCCTCCATATAGGAGCTGATATCATCATAGGGATAGGAACGTATCCTTTTTACTGTGGTTTCCACTCTCTTCACCCGGCAGTACAGCTTGGGATCCTCCCCAAGCTCAGCCATAAATTTTCTCCTTATGGTTCTCTCGGTATAATCAAACAGTTCTGTAAGCTCCGACACCCTGACCTTTCCGTTTCTAAGGGATATATGTGTTGTAATGGAAAGCACTGTGCTGTCTATGCGCTTCGGTTCAATACAGTCCCTTAATATAGAAATAACCTTCTCTGCCCATGTTCTGAAAACATCCTGTCCACCATTATTGACAGAAACACCTAATCGCTCTCCTGTCCGGGCTGCACTGCCCACCCCTGCAGACATCTTCTTACAGGAAGTATCTCTGCCTATAGCCGCCCTTATTGTCATTATATCCTCCTCCCTCATGGTGTATCCGAAGGGAAGCTGCAATACCACGAAGCTTTTTATCCCTTCTTTATATGTAATGGCTTTTTTCATCCTGCCTAATAGAATTATGTCAACAACATTTTCTGCAAATACCAACATTATCCCCTGAAGAAGCTGGCAATAAACCGTATATTCCTTAACTCCCGCTCCGGCATATGCGGTATACCAGTCTGTTTCACATCCGATTATCGGCAATTTCTCATTAAAGAAAAGCTCTGAATTGTATTTTATGTTCTTCTGGTATATGTCCTCTGCGTAAAACATAATAAAATATACTCTCCTTCAGTGTTCTCTTTATATTATTAAGTCTCTGCTTAATAAATAAAGGTTAGTAAATATATGTCCGATTTTTACAATATTTTACCATTTCACAGTCATATACTCAACCTAAATTTAAACAACGCGATGCACAAAGACGTGTCAGAGTTCCAGCCCGGAACGTGACATGTCTTATTTTTTTGTATCGCAGAAAAACCCTGATCCATTGCCCCAGGCAAAATACAAATGGATCGGCGGTGGGAAGAAGAAGGAGGAATTATTATGGATAACTCAGCAATCTTTGCAGTATGGTTCCTTATAGGAGCCGCGTTGGTATTCTGGATGCAGGCTGGTTTCGCAATGGTTGAAACAGGATTTACCAGAGCCAAGAACGCAGGAAACATCATCATGAAAAACCTTATGGATTTCTGTATAGGTACGGTGGTGTTCATCATCATTGGATTTTCACTTTTACTTGGTGAAGATATTGTAGGCATAATCGGAAAACCTGGATTTGACATTTTCACAGACTATGCAAATTTTGATTTTTCAAACTTCGTATTTAACCTTGTGTTCTGTGCCACAACCGCTACTATTGTTTCAGGTGCCATGGCAGAAAGAACAAAATTCATTTCATATTGTGTATATTCAGCTATCATCTCCGCTGTAATATATCCTATCGAAGCCCACTGGGTATGGGGCGGCGGCTGGTTAGCAAACCTTGGCTTCCACGATTTCGCCGGTTCAACATGTATCCACATGGTAGGTGGTATCTCAGCCCTTATCGGTGCTGCTTTACTTGGACCTCGTATCGGTAAGTTCGACAGAGACAAGAACGGTAAGGTAACTAAGGTAAATGCTTTCCCTGGTCATAACCTTCCACTTGGTGCTTTAGGTGTATTCATCCTCTGGCTCGGCTGGTACGGATTTAACGGTGCAGCCGCAACAACCGTTGCGGAGTTAGGTTCTATCTTCCTTACAACAACTATTGCTCCTGCCATTGCAACAGTAGTTTGTATGATATTCACATGGATCAAATATGGCAAGCCTGATGTATCAATGTGTCTTAACGCTTCACTTGCAGGTCTTGTAGCTATCACAGCTTCATGTGATGTTACAGACGCTCTTGGTTCTACTATAATCGGTGCTGTTGCCGGCTTACTTGTAGTATTCGGTGTATGGCTCCTTGATCACAAGCTTCATATTGATGACCCTGTTGGTGCTGTTGCAGTTCACTGCTTAAATGGTATCTGGGGTACTATTGCAGTAGGTTTATTTGCAACTGATACAGCTCCTGCATTTGCAAGAGGATTTGGTGATGGCGTTACATATGGTGCAAACCAGATATGCGGCAAGGGTCTCTTCTACGGCGGTGGCTTCCACTTACTGGGAGTACAGTTGACAGGTCTCTTCTCCATCGCAGCATGGACAGCCGTAACTATCACAATCGCATTCCTTATTATCAAGGCTACTCTCGGACTCAGAGTTACTGAGGAGGAAGAGATCGAAGGTCTCGACATTAAGGAACATGGTCTTCCATCAGCATACGCTGACTTCACCATCAACAAGTAGGAATTCCATAATAAATACCTTTATAAATCATTACAAAAGTAAGCCCCGGTGGATCATTCCCCGGGGCTTATGTTTTATCTTTCTACAACGTCTTCCTTATAATGTCTTTATCACAATATCTTCCTTATAATGTCTCTATCACAATATCTTCCTTATATCAAATTCCAGAATTTCCTTGCGGAATATATAGCTTATATCACTGTCGCTGTATCCCTTGTTGCATATACTTTCCATTATATCGTTATCCCTGTATATCCTTCCCGGTATCTTGCCGGAATTCTTAAGTTCTCTCTTTCTGTCTTCAAATGAAATAATATCTGCCACCTGTATCACCCCATATCCGCCATGCCACAGGCATGATCTTACTATGGCTTACACTGTATAAGTACAAGCCTCTGCTTCTGTTTTTTTTGAGCTACGGAGTCTATTATAGCACAGTCCCCCCTGACAGCCACATGCAAACTGCAACTTCTAAGAATATGAAGTAAACCCTTTCCTAAACTTAAAAAAATTCCCTGAACATACATCCGGGGAATTCTTTTATTAAGTATTGTATTATATTAAAGACTACTGATTAAAGATTAACTGAACCAGACTCGCCATCTGCTGTATAGTATGCAACACTCTTCTCTGGCTGGTAGTAAACCTTTAAGTCCTTAACGGCCTTACCTGCAAGGCTTTCCTTAACCTTCTCAACGATTGAAGCGATCTCAATCTGACCACCTGCGAACTCAATGAATACTGTTTCGCTTGTCTTAACTGCTGCCTTCTTAGCAGGTGCCTTCTTAGCAGGTGCTGCCTTCTTCTCTTCAGCCTTTGGAGCCTCAGCCTTAACTGCTGTCTTCTTAGGAGCTGCTGCCTTAGCAGGTGCTGTCTTCTTCTCTTCAGCCTTTGGAGCTTCAACCTTAGCTGCTGTAGCCTTTGGAGCCTCAGCCTTAGCTGCTGCCTTCTTGCTTGCTTCAACCTTGGCAACTAAATCTGCTGGAGTTGCCTTAACAACCTTCTTAGCGTCTTCTGTCTTCTTTGCTGTAGCCATTATCTAATCCTCCATAATAATTATTATATAACTTAAAAATTTTATATGCTTCAAGTTACCTTGATAATACCTTATTTCTGGGCTTTTTTCAATAATGCTGCTTTTTTTCTCCCTTTTTACCTAATAGTCAGACATTTTTGACAGATATCTGTCAAAATCACCATAGTTTCGGGGGTAATATATTTTTTAGTGGTTTTTTTTTGTAACTTTTGTATAACAAAAAGCCCTAATTCATAAGAATATTCACCACTTCATTGAGTTTCATTCCATTCGACCCTTTAATAAGTACCACATCCTCAGGCTTCATAATGGCCATAAGATATATGGACACCTCCTCGTTGTCGCTGAATGAATATGCCTTGCAGTATGAATCCGGGCACTCGTCTATGGCTTTCTTAATCTCCATGGAATCCTTACCCACTACTACAACCTCATCTATCTTCTTGTCTCTTATATACTCACCCAGTTCCCGATGGTACTTCCTGCTGTTCTCACCCAGCTCAAACATATCTCCAAGAACCGCTATCTTCCTGCCCTCACATTTGTAATCGCAGAGAACATCAATGGCAGCTCTCATTGAATCAGGACTTGCATTATAAGCATCATCAATTATGGTATATCTTCCCTCAAGCTTCAGCACCCTCTGTCTTATTCCATAGAAATCCTTGAAGCCCTCACTTGCCACTTCCATAGGTATCCCCAGAAGATATGCCACAGCTATTGCCGCAAGGGCATTTCTTACGTTATGTCTTCCCATTGTGGCAAGGCACACATCAACAGACTCTCCGTCGTGCAGGCACTTGAAATATGTGTGTCCCTGCTTTGCTACTATATCAGTGGCTCTGAAATCATTTTCCTCACCACAGCCAAAGGTTATGGTCTTATAGTCAATCCTGCCCTTAACCTCGTTAAGAAGAGGATCATCACCGTTTAAGAGCATTATTCCCCCTTCTTTCATGTGGCTGGCTATCTTAAGCTTCTCATTTCTGATATTCTCCTTGGAACCCATATGCTCAATATGAGCAACACCTATAATAGTAACAACGCATATACTTGGCATTACCATTCTTGAAAGACGCTCCATCTCTCCCGGCTCCGAGATACCCATCTCAATAACTGCTGCCTCATATCCCTTGTCAAGCTCTGACAATGTTACAGGAACTCCCACCTGAGAATTTCTGTTCTCCTTTGTATGGAAGCACCTCTTTGATGTACTGATGGCTGCAGTTATCATTTCTCTGGTAGTTGTCTTTCCTACACTTCCGGTAACCCCTATATAAGGCATATCGTCATACCTTTTTCTTATGTATAATCCGATATCCTGAAGTGCATCACGGGTATTGTCTACCCTTATGTAAGCCTTATCTGACTCCACTATTCCGTCATGCTCCGATGTAAGGGTGGCGGCACCGACTTCCATTGCCTTATCGATGAATATATGACTGTCTACCTTCTCTCCCAGAAGTGGTACAAACAGATCTCCTGCCTTTATCTTTCTTGAATCCGTACAGATATCAAGAAGCTCCGTATCTTCATTTCCTGAAAGCAGTTCACCGCCGGTGGCTTTCAGTATATCCCTAACAGTAACATTAACCATATCTGTCTCCTTGTACTGAGTATCATTTTTCATTTATTTTTTGACATTTTTCAACGTGTGCCAATCATTATAGCACCTCTGGAGGAAAATGTATATCTAAGAATTATCTCTATTGTACTTATCCCAGAAATTCTCCAGAAGTCTCCGGACATTTCCCCGGTTACAGGTAAGGTGATCGTTCCATTCTATTGGAAATAATTCCGTATACTCCCTGTAGGCAAATCTCTCATCCAGAAGAGCAATAACTCCCATGTCCTTCTCAGTCCTTATGACTCTTCCTGCTGCCTGGAACACTTTGTTTATCCCCGGATACTGATATGTATACCTGAATCCGTCCCTGCCGTTTCTGTCAAAGAAATCCATCTGTATCTGTCTCTCGTTACATACCTGTGGAAGACCCGGTCCTACCACCACTGCCCCCACAAGGCTTTCACCTGTAAGATCTATTCCCTCGGAGAATATGCCTCCCATTATACAAAACGCCAGTATGTCATTTCTCCTGTCAAATTCCTCAAGGAACTCCTCTCTCTCAGTCTCGGTCATTGCCGGGCTCTGGGTCATCACATGATAATCTCCGCTTCCTTCTTCTTCGGTAATGTCGTAAAGCTTCTCCAGCATATTGTAAGAGGGGACAAATACCATATAATTACCCCTATGGGCGTCCACAATTTTCCTTATATATTCAAATATATGAAGATATTCATTTTTGTTGCGTCTGTTGTACCGGGTTGTTACATCTCTTACCAGCAATATCCTTCTTTTTTCCCTGTCAAATGGGGATGGTATATATATTGCCCTGTCACTTTCCGAATCTGACAGCATTTCCTTATAATATTTTACAGGAAGTATGGTTGCCGAGAAAAATACCGTGGCAATGCCCCTGCTCATACACAGGGAGAGATTTGCCGAGGGCTTTATGCAATACAGCTTCACCATGAACCTTCCGTCAGAAAGAAGCTCATCGTATATTACATAATTTTCATCCACCAGATCCCTGATGTTTAAAAAGGTATTGATCTTGAAATAAAACTCCATTACCTCTTTGCGTTCTTTTATATGCCTGTGATCCTCAAGAAATGTCTCAAGAGCGGAATACAGGTTCATCAAGGCAAATTCCAGATCTCCTATGGAAGCAAGCTCCATATAGTCAAGCCCCACAAGCTGCCGTTTCAGAGCCAGGAACTCCCTGTTGCACCGGTCAATGGCTCTGGTGGTCTTAACGCTGTAATTCTTTATTATCTTCTTTGCTTCAAGGAAATCTTCTTTTATGAGCACGGCACTGTACATGGAGGAAGCCCTGTCCACAAGGTTATGGGCCTCATCCACCAAAAAAACGTATTTTCCCGCCTGTCCGTCATCCTTTGCAAAAAATCTTTTAAGGTTCACCCGGGGATCGAACACATAATTGTAATCGCATATTATCCCATCGGCAAATAAGCTTGCGTCCAGACTAAGCTCAAAGGGGCACACCTTATACCTCTCTGCATATCCTGCCACGCAGTCCCTGTCTATTACATTTTCATTTTTCACCATTTCATAGAGAGCATTATTTACCCTGTCATAATGACCTTTGGCGTAGGGGCATTTCTCCGGGTCACAGTTCATCTCATCTAAAGGACATGCCTTTTCCTTGGCGGTTATGATAACTGTCTTAAAGTACAGCCCCTTATCCCTTAACACAGCAAATGCATTTACCGCAACGCTCTTTGCTATGGTCTTGGCTGTAAGATAAAACAGCTTCTCCGTAAGCCCTGTGGCAAATGATTTCACCGTGGGAAATATGGCTGCCATGGTCTTGCCGATTCCGGTAGGTGCCTGAACAAACAAATGCTCCCCATTCTTTATGGTGTTATAGACACAGGCGGCCATGTCCTTCTGTCCCTTCCTGTAGGAATATGGAAATTCCACCAGATTCTCAATGGAGCTGTTTCTCTCCTTACTGTGTTCCAGGGCAAGCTTTACCCACATGAACATCTTGTCCATAAGCTCTGTGTACCATTGCTCCAACTCTCCAAAGGTATAAAGCTCTGAAAATCTTTTTATTTCTTCGCTTTCCAAGTTTACATAAGTAACCTGTACTGAAATATCCTTAAGTTTATTTTTCAATGCCCATATATATGCATAGCACTTAGCCTGGGCAAGGTGTACTGTCTCCGGCTCTTCTATGTCATCCAGTTTTCTGTACACACCCTTTATCTCGTCTATCATGTAATCAGTGTCCGCATTTTTGTTGCTTTTCTGATCTATGATACCGTCAGCCCTGCCCTCAACCACAAGACATATATCCTCCCTTGTGACGGCATGCTTGAGAGAAACTTCTGCATCATAATAAGACCCTGCCATTTTCTGAAGCTTTCTATGGATACGGCTTCCCGCATTCATGGCTTCCTTTGACAGAGTCCCACTACTACCATCGCTTATGTCTCCACTGCGAAGGATAAATTCTACAAGTTTTCTTACCGAAATACTTATGTCAACCATTTATCTGTATACGATCTTTACAGCCAGATCATCTGCTGTATCCTTGTCCTTTAATAATTCTACGATCTTAAGTCCAAATTCTATAGATGTTCCCATGCCTCTGCTGGTCACTACATTTCCATCTGTAACAACCGGATCTGTAAGGAACTCTCTGCTGTTAAGCTGTCCCTCCATTCCCGGATAGCAGGTGGCCTTCTTATCCTTAAGTATTCCAAAGCTTCCGAGGGCTGTAGGTGCTGCACACACTGCTGCCACAAGCTTTCCTGAGTTATACTGGCCGGTCACGATCTTCTTAACCTTATCACTGGCGATGAGATTGGTAACTCCCGGCATTCCACCCGGAAGGATAACAGCGTCTGCATCGCCACCGATCTCTGATATCTTCTCGTCCATCTTGATGGTTATGTTGTGGCTTCCCACTGCATAGTCCTCATCATATACCGATACCATTCTACAGTCTATTCCTGCTCTTCTTAAAAGGTCAACTACTGTAAGTGCTTCTACTTCTTCATATCCGGTTGCAAATAACATTCTTGCTATCATCAGTCTTCCTCCTTATTAATCTTTTTTATACTCATGTATCTTCTGTTTTAGTTCAATATCTTTGCCATAAGATCTGGAATATCCTCTTATCTCGATGTCTCTGCCATGAAATCTGCGATATCATCTTATCTCAATGTCTTTTCAATGAAATCGGGAATATCTGCCTTATCCATAGTACTTAAAGCACTGTTCTGATATGCTCCTTCTCCGGTGACATCCCTTAGGAACCAGGATGGAGCTTTGAATTTCTCAGCCCACTCCAGCGACGGAAACTCCACCTCTGCATATACAAGTCCCTTGAAATCCCCTTCAAATATATCAAGTTCTACCTTAAGTCCCGCGTCAACATCCTTATCCCCGCAGCCACCGTCTGTGTCTGTAACAGGGATTATATAACGCTTCTTTAATATTACATTTCCATCAGCTTTTTTTACAAGACTTTCATATTCCGCTCTGTCCATGTCCAGCTCGAATTCTTCTCTTTCTATTAATCCCTTTGACTTTACTGTAAGGATATACCTGTCATCCGATCTTCTGACTCTTATTACAGGACTTGTGGATATATATGCCTGTTCAAGGCTCTTACACCTGTAGCTGTCAAGCTTATCAGGCAATGTATTTACAATATATTTCTTTTCTATCTCCATATCTGTCTCCTTACCGGATATTACATGCTTTTAATGGGCATATTATGGCATTTGCATATTTTTATACGGATACCCACATATCCACCTTGCCGGCATCTGCCCATTTACTATTTTCATATTTACAGGCTTCCCGGTGGTATATCGGAAATATTTGCCTTGCTCATGATAGCCCTGTTGATATATACAAATGAAATTATCAGCGTGATAAATGTCATAAGTGAAGGTCCTATAATATATCCTGCTGTGGTATTGACCGCTGTAAGCAGGAATGAAAGTGTCTGTCCGAATATACATATCTTATATACCTGGGCAAATTCATACCCGGTATTAAGCCTCATTGCAAGAGGCCTTGCAATTATTGTAAACACCAGCGCAAGGAAAAGTATCTTCACTGCCTTTGACACCATCACAAATAATGCCACAAATATTATATACATGTAAAACTGAGGCACCATGGTACTTAAACCCTGATTATCAAAGTCTCCCAAAAGCAGGTCAGACAGTTTATAATCAAAATAGGTATACTGCATGCCTGTACTCTTTAAGCCCATGATCACATTTGAACTGCCAAAGGCAATATATATTCCATCGGAATTTATGTCGTCAAGGGTTATATCTGTGTAATCTGTGTTCACATATATAGTAGCACTTCCAACATCCATGGAAAATTCATCCTCCATGTCAAGGGTTCCGTCCTGATATGTGAATTTAGGCATACTGTTTAGGATGAGATTTTCAAATCCACCAATCCTGGCAACATAGGTTATGGCATTTATTCCAAATTCTATGAAAGCCAGAAGGAAGGAAATTAAAATCATATAGGTTACTACCTTACCTGTGCTAAGCTTAACAAGTTCGTCATAATTCTTAGGACTTGTTATAGCTATGGACAGTCTGTCTATAAGCCTTAACTTATTTTCATTTGCAGGAGTTTCATTCATTATATAATCTCCAATCTCTTTAACGCATTGTATATGCCATCGTCAATGGCGTCCTCTGTGACCATCATGCACTTCTTCTTAAGCTCCTCAGGTCCTTTTGCCATTATAATACTATTAGGCACATAACTCAACATCGGGGCATCATTGTTACCGTCTCCGAAGGCGTAGGCATTTATAAGGGGCAGGTCAAATCTGTCAAGGAGCACCTGTATTCCGGTAGCCTTGCTAAACCCCTTTGGCACTATCTCACAGAAATTTCCTTCTCTGTCAATGTAATCGAAATATGGTTCTATGACGTCCTTAAAGCCCTGAAGATCACTCTTCTCATCATACCAACAGCAGAACTTGTCAAATATAAATCTGCCGTCCTCTATATCTTCTCCTACATTTATGCCGTTATTCCTGAAATATCCTACCATTTCCTTTAACAGCTCATTGTCCTTGTTACATCCGTCCAGATACACACCGTCTGTATGTTCATAAAGCCCGTACATCCTGCTTTTTCTGCATATCATGGCTATATCATGGCACAGTTTTCTGCTTAGCTCATTGTGGAAGATGACCTGATCTCTGTAGCTTATATATGTTCCACAGCCACATACAAAACCATCAAAGCCTGCCGACTTTATCTCTTCGGTTATATTGCACATGACTCTGCCGGTATTTATAAATACAAGGTGGCCATTTTCCCTTGCCTGCCTTAGTGCCTTTTTTGCACTTTCAGGGAAATATCTTCTTCCGTCCTCGGTAATAAGGGTTCCGTCAATATCGAAAAAAAGTAATTTTGTATCTTTGTTTACGCTATAATTCTCTGCCATATAAAGCTGCTCCTTTTTGAATATCAGTCCATTTAAAACCGGCTGACTTTAAATGTCCGTTTTTTATTTAACGTCTGACACAACCTTTTTTCCTGAAAAACTTTACATCTGCTTCATAAGGTCGATCATCTCAAGGGCACCCATTGCACAGTCATATCCCTTATTTCCTGCCTTGGTGCCGGCTCTTTCTATTGCCTGTTCAATATTCTCTGTTGTAACAATACCGAACATTACAGGTATTCCTGACTCAAGGCCAACTGCCGCAACACCCTTTGATACTTCATTACATACATAATCGTAATGGCTTGTGGCACCTCTTATTACTGTTCCGAGACAGATCACTGCGTCGTATCTGCCGCTCATAGCCATCTTCTTGGCTGCAAGTGGGATTTCAAATGCTCCAGGCACCCATGCTACTGTAATGTCATCAGGGTTTACGTCATGTCTTAAGAGTGCGTCCTCTGCACCGCTTACAAGCTTTGATACTATAAATTCGTTAAATCTTGCTGCAACAATTCCAATCTTTGCACCATTTGCTACCATTTTTCCTTCTAATTTTTTCATGATCTTTATCTCCTTTTTAATTATTGGCACGGCTCACGAAGTGATGGCGTGCTGTCTTTTTTATGTGTCATTTGAGACTTTTAAATTATAAATTTTCCGTTTTTGTTTAGCAGCGTATTTTGTAATATAACGTCATACACGCTCATTTTCTATTCCCTTTGCTCGCTTTTTACGGCAGTCGCCCAAACTCACCCTTCGGGTTCAAACATGGGCTTTGTGCCTAAAGCTTCCCAAGACTCATAACGAAAATTTCGCTATGGTATGGACTTATATATTACAAAATCGCTGCTCATATACACTTTGGATTATATCTATATATGAGCTTCTATGATGTAAAATATTTGGTATTGATTTTGTTTATATTGCATTTTTCTAGTTTACATAATACCAAGCTTTACAATCCTAAGTTTTATACGTTATCTAAAATGTGACCCATCTTTTCTTTCTTGGTTCTAAGGTAGAACTCGTCAAATTTGCCCGGTTCCATCTCTATAGGAACTCTCTCTACGATCTCAAGATTGTAGCCTGAAAGACCGTATACCTTAAGCGGATTATTAGTGAGAAGTCTGAGTTTTCTTATTCCGAGATCCACAAGTATCTGGGTACCGATAGTATAATCTCTTGCGTCCTCAGGGAAGCCAAGCTTGAGATTTGCCTCAACTGTATCAAGTCCCTGATCCTGAAGCTCATAGGCTTTTATCTTATTAATAAGACCTATGCCTCTGCCCTCCTGTCTCATGTAAAGAAGCACGCCTCTGCCCTCTTTTGCGATCATTTTCATGGCGGCGTCATACTGCTGGCCGCAGTCACATCTTGCTGAGCCAAGGGCATCTCCTGTAAGACACTCTGAATGTACACGACATAGAACAGGCTCGCCGTCTGTTATATCTCCCTTAACAAGAGCCACATGGTGCTCACCGTTTAACTTATTGATATATCCATAGATGGTGAACTCGCCATATCTTGTAGGCATTTTTGCCTTGGCAACACACTCAACGAACACCTCATGTTCTTTTCTGTACTGGATAAGCTTTGCTATGGTTGAGATCTTGAGTCCATGCTCCTTTGCAAATGCAATAAGGTCATCCTTTCTTGCCATGGTTCCGTCATCCCTCATGATCTCACAGCAGAGACCGCAAGGCTTAAGGCCCGCAATCTTACATAGATCTACTGTAGCCTCTGTATGGCCATTTCTCTCTATGGTTCCACCAGGTACGGCTGTAAGCGGGAACATGTGTCCAGGTCTTCTGAAGTCTGCCGGCTTTGCGTCATCTGCCACAAATGCTCTGGCTGTTATGCCTCTCTCTTCTGCTGAAATACCTGTTGTTGTGCTTACATGATCTACAGACACTGTAAATGCTGTGCAGTGATTATCTGTATTTGTTATACACATCTGAGGAAGGTTAAGCTTATCTGCGTACTCACCTGCCATAGGCATGCAGATAAGTCCCCTTGCGTATTTTGCCATAAAGTTTACATTCTCGGTCGTGGCAAATTCAGAAGCACATATAACGTCTCCTTCATTTTCTCTGTCCTCGTTATCGAGCATTACTACTACTTTTCCTGCCGCAAGATCTGCAGCAATTTCTTCAATACTGTTAAATTCCATGTCTGTTCCTTTCTTTATCTGAATATTGATTTATTTTATTTATGAAATTATTTTTTTCGATCTGTTTTTATTTGCCGATCTATTTTTATTTGCCGATCTATTTTTATTTATCAGTCCACTCTTATTCATCAGACTATTTTTATCGACCTGCTTTAATTAACGATCCATCTGTATTTGGACATATCTAAGACATTATCTATCAGGCAAATCCGTTTTCAGCAAGAAAGCCCATGTCAAGCCCTCCGCTGCTTTTCTTGCCTGGTTTTTTTTCTGTGTCACCGGTCATCTCATCAAAATGTAGCAGCTTATCCACGTATTTACCTACTATGTCGTTCTCCAGATTAACCACTGTGCCGGGCTTCCCCTTTAGCAGTGTGGTTTCTTCGGCGGTATGAGGTATTATTGATACCTTAAAACAGGTGTCATCCACATATGCTACCGTAAGGCTTATTCCGTCTATGGTTATTGAGCCTTTTTCAATGATATATTTCAGAAGCTTCCTGTCACAATCCACTGTAACCCAGACTGCATTATCCTCTCTCTTCATTTCCCGGATGGTACCTGTGCCATCTATATGTCCTGAAACTATATGTCCGCCAAATCTGCCATTTGCACTCATGGCTCTTTCAAGGTTTACATAACTTCCAGAGCTTAATTTTCCAAGATTACTCCGTCTTAAGGTCTCAGGCATTACATCTGCGGTAAAACCATCGGAAGACATTGCGGTCACTGTAAGGCAAACGCCATTTGTAGCAATGCTGTCTCCCACCATGGTTCCTTCAAGAACCTTTGAGGCCTTGACCGTCAGCTTGCAGGAGGCCGCTCCACTGTCTATCTTCCTGATGGTTCCCATTTCTTCTATTATTCCTGTAAACATCTGCTCACATCCTTCTATTAAAAACATTTCATGCAATGTGTCTATTAATATGATTTACATAGTCATATTGATCTACATGGAACATATTGATCTACATGGCCATATTCCACCAGCCACGTGATTTTTTCTATTCGGTTTGACCGCTTTTTAACCAGCAGCCGCCCAAACGCACCCTTCGGGTTTGAACGTGGGCTTTGTGCTGGTAGCTAGGTCAAAACCTCATAACGAAAAATATCACTATCGTCTGGATGGAACATACCATGCAAATCATGTTATTTGTTCACAATATAAATCACATGAAAGTTTCCATTATAATTGTAATTTTTTATATATCAAGAGAACATCCTCCCCATATTGCTCAGTTTTCGCAAGTCTGAACCGGTATGCTTCATCCGGCAGGGAAACACCCTCGCCATCTACAGGGGAGTGACCTGCTCCGCCAAATATCTTAGGTGCTATATAAGCGTCTACTTCATTTACAACGCCTGCCTTAAGAGCACTCTCGTTAAGGGTTCCTCCACCCTCAAGCAATATTCCATCTATCTGCAGGGCACCAAGCTCTGTCATAAGAGCCTTAAGATCTACGTGTCCGTCATTTTCAGGAACAGCAAGTATCTCAACTCCCATATCATTTAATTTATTGGCCTTTTCCTGTCCATCGGAAGTATCGATCCATTTGTCAGACACAGCGATTATTGTTCTGACCGTATCTGCAGATTTTACTATGTTGCTGTCCACAGGAATCCTTCCGTGGGTATCGCAAATGATCCTCACCGGTGTTCTTCCACCAGGTATCCTGCAGGTAAGCATAGGATCATCCTTTAATACAGTACCTATTCCTGCCATTATTCCGGCTAATGCATTTCTCTGTTCCTGCACATGGTTTCTGGCAGTCTCTCCTGTTATCCACTTGCTGTAGCCCTCCCTGGTCGCTATCTTGCCGTCCATGGTCATGGCATATTTCATTACAACATAAGGAGTCTTGTTCACAATATAGTGAAAGAACACATCATTTATGCCGTCACATTCATCCTTGAGCACATGGGTGATAACCTCTATTCCTGCGTCCCGAAGGAGCTTATATCCGCCACCTGAAACCAGTTTATTTGGATCATCTGAGCCTACAAATACCCGCTTTATCTTATGTTCTATTACCGCCAGGGCACAGGGTGGCTGCTTGCCGTAGTGACAGCATGGTTCGAGAGTAACATACATGTCCGCTCCCTCGGCGTCCTCTGTAAGATGGGCTATGGCATCCCGCTCCGCATGAAGCTCACCATATTTTCTGTGATATCCTTCACCTATGATCCTGCCATCCTTAACAATAACCGCCCCCACCAGTGGGTTAGGGTTCACTGCACCGGTTCCAAGCTTCGCAAGCTCTATTGCCCGCCGCATATATTTCTTATCTTCTTCTGTAATCACAACTGAATTGTGTTCCATTTGATCACTTCTTTCTGTATATATGTATCTGTCTTTGACATCATTACAAGAAATAGGAGCAGCAACCATTTGAAATTGCCTGTTTGGTAACGCCCCCTCGTTTACACTCGGTGGCAAGTCGTCAGCACCATTCTGAATGTGTCTTCGACACTTGGTGCTTCCTACGGCAAGGGTTGCTGCAGCGTAACGATGTCTTTAACATCATTACAATAAACAAAGAGCCGGGGGATTAATACCTCCGGCTCAAAATTTCTTAAATCATCCGATAACCAACTGCCATCAACAACATCATATTGCTTTAGCTGTCTCTATCCTGATCTCATATCTTACTTCTCACATCCAGACTATACTGTCGGCCCCGGATTCTCACCAGGTCATGCCATGCGGCTCGCGGGCTTATAGCTTCCATGCTAAATACCGCCGGTGGAGACTTTCACTCCGCCCCGAAGAATATTAATTTTATTGACGGGTAAAGGATACCACATATGTTTGAATTATGCAAGCCCATAGAAAAGCTCATGCATACTATCCCTCAAAACCTGTTTTCATTCTATTCGCAAATATCCTTTTTGGCAATGGCTAAAATCTGAAATTTCTGTGACGCTTTTCTAAAAAAGATTTTATATAATACAGGCATGTCCCGGTTGTAAGGGCGGTCATGAAATGTTATACTTCCCTTGAATGATTTAGAAAGGAATTTCCCTATGTTCAAAACTTTTTATCCAAAAGAATACTATTCTTCAACTTATGTTATAGATTTCAGGAAATACTACGATATGGGCTTTAGGACAATATTATTTGATATCGACAATACCCTGGTGACCCATGGTGCTCCGGCAAATAAAAAAGCCATCCGATTATTTGAACGGCTTAAGACTATAGGCTTTAAGATATGTCTGGTTTCAAACAATAAGGAGCCAAGAGTGGCCTCCTTCAACGCCAAAGTCAAAGCAGATTACGTCTACAAGGCCGGCAAACCTCTTAAAAAAGGCTATCTTGCCGCCCTTGATAAAACGTCCTCAGACATTGAACACACCCTCTTCGTAGGGGACCAGCTCTTCACTGATCTGTGGGGTGCAAATAAACTTGGCATTTACTCAATACTTGTTAAACCAATAGACAAGCACGAGGAGATCCAGATCATATTAAAGCGAATACCTGAGAAGCTCATACTCTTCTTCTATCTGAGAAAACACAAACTGATCAAATAGTGCCGCCTGATCATCAGGAAAAACGATAGCATTTGTTATGATAATTTTTGTAATGTAATGCTATTTCCGAAAAAAACGTCCGGGTCGTAAGATCCGGACGTTTCTCGTTCTTTGTTCTTTTCTTTGTTGTTTTATATGTTTTTTGTTCTTAATAATTGTTCGTATTGATTAAGCAAGCATATCAAGGTTAAGTCTCTTGATAACCTGGAAGGTCTTTGCTCTGAGCTCTTCTGCGTCAAACTGTGTGAGCATTGTGTCCTTATCGAACTTGGTCTTCATAAGTGAGCTTAAGAGATCCTCGATGTATGACTTAACATACTCAACATTCGCCTCTGACTTATCCTTAAGAGTTACTACAATGTTGTCGATAGCGTCGATAACACCTGACTCCTGCTGCTTAACAGGTGCCTGACCTGACTCATCTGAAAGCTCGATAACCTTACCTGTCTTTGTAATGATAACCTTCTTGTTAGGAGAAGCAGCAGCCTTTGAAGTTCCCTTCTTGTCAAGTATCCTGTTTACAACCTTTACAAGACATGCAACCGAATATGTTGCTTCTTCCTGGGTTGGCTTATCAAGTCCCTTGTCAACATGCTGATGCCATAACCACTCTGACTTGCATAACATTTCTTCGATGGTTGCGTCTCTGAGAAGTCTTAAGAGGTCATTGCTCATGGCAGCACCCTTGTTCTTACCGAAGAATCCGCCACCGCCTGATGTTCCTGCACTCTCTGTCTCATACTTAGGAGGAAGAACACACTTGTCATATGTTTCCTGAAGATATCTCTTAGCTGTGTTAAGGTCATAACCAGAGCTGATGATAGGTGTCTTACCCTTGTTAAGTCCGTTTACGATCATGTCCTCAGCAGCCATGAACAGAAGGTGCTTCTGTCTGTCATCGATCATCTTCTTGATCTCGTAATTTGTCTTGCTCTTCTCAAGGATAGAATTCTTTCTAACCTTGAATGCCTTTATCTTCTCCTTTACGCTGAAGAACTGCTTAAGGAGGTTAGGATTGGCATTTACATAGTTGCCGATCCAAGTAAGCTCAATGTACTGGTGCTCGATCTTGTTTGAAATCTCGTATACGTTGTATCCATCAAATACAACATTAAGCGTTGTATACAAGGTTTCAAGTATCTCGTACTTCTCCTCCCATGAACGTGTGGACATGTCGCTGTTTACGATAGCCTTTATTCCGCACTCATGGAATACAAGATTATATTCATAGAGACCTTCGAATATATTTGTCTTACCGGTGAGCTGTGCTCCTGTTCCAAGAGTCTGAAGGTTCTTCTTCATCTCAGGTTCGTCCTCGATATACTTGTATACCTTCTTTACGAAGCTGGCAACCTCACCTAATAATGTATCGATCCTCTTGTTGTAGATCTCCTGCTTTGAAATAGCAGAAACAACGCTTCTTGAGAGAACACTGGTGCTCTGTGCACTGTTACAGTTTCTGATAAGCTCCTTGAAGTTCTCGTAAACTGCAAGGTTGTCAATAGGTATAAACTCTGCATTAAGTCCGTAGAACTCAAATGCCTTTGCGTAATTCTTATCTGCTATATATGCATTAAAGAGACCAATGCTGAACTGGATCTTATAATCATTACCCACATGTGGATCCTCAACAACATAATCGAAGAGAACCTCAAGGTTATTGATATATGCGTCTGATCCTGCTGATGAAAGAGGAAGCTCCATCTCCATGACAACATTGATAAGATCAAGATATCCCATAACCGCCTTATCAAAGTTCTTAGGTCTGTCATCATCCTCAAGGATCTGATAGCTTACATTGATGAGAAGCGGTGCAATCCTCTCTCCGATAAGTCTCATTGCCTCTGGGAACTTCTCTGTCTGATAGAGATAAATAAGCCAGATACTGTATCTGTAGATACCTGTTGCGCTTATAGGAGCATCAATATCGCTCGGATCAATATCTCCGTAAATAAACTTGAACAATGGCTCTATCCATTCTTCAATCTCATATCTTCCTGTAGCCTTGATATTAAAGTCTACAAACTCGGCTAATTCATAGAGCTTTGTACACTGTGCCTTAACATCATCATCTACCATCATGGATGACAGATCAAAATTGCTGTCCTTCAAGTAATCGATAACAAGAGCATAAAATCCGTCTTCAACCTGCTCGTTCAAAAATCTTATGAGCAGTCCCTTGTTATTGGATGCTGCTATGGATAGAACATTATTATCACTACCTGCGGCTATATTTGCTGGTAACATATTCTATTCCTCCTTTATATGTCGTTTTTTGTATTCTTTGGATAAAAATAATCTTATATTTGTACTATATCACAAAAAAAATTTCCATTCAATAATCTTTTTAGTAAATTTCACAAATCGGCATTGTGCATAATTGTGCAAAACCACACAAGGGCTTTTCTACCGTAATTTTAGTAGATTTTACAAGGAAACCCGCCATAAATGACGGGTTCTCTCAATAACTTATTAAACTTATATCCTGGTGGAGCAATCCTGTTAATCCAGACCTGCCATGTGAAGTATCGCCATGGCATTTGTGGTGGTACAGCGTCCATCCTTCTTTCTGTAATCAAATTTAAGCTGGTCGCCCTCATAGTATTCTTCAAAATGATAATTTGCAGCATGACTGCCATCATAATTCTCAATATCACACAATTCAAAATCGTGGGTGGATACCATAGTCATTGAAGAAGCCGCTGAAAGCTTGCTGATGACCTTTCTGGCTCCCACTATCCTGTCGGCGGAATTCGTTCCTTTAAATATCTCATCAATGAGACACAGCATAGGTTTGTTGCACTTTCTGTACTCCACCATGCTCTTTATCCTGAGTATCTCCGCATAGAAGGTGGATATTCCGTTGCTTACATCATCGGTAACCCTCATGGATGTAAATATCTTCATGTAGTCAGCCTTAAAGGTATCTGCACACACGGGTGCACCGGCATACGCCAGCACAAGATTAACTCCCAGGGTCCTTAAGAATGTGGTCTTACCTGACATGTTTGATCCTGTTATGATGGTGGTCCCCCCCTTGAAATCAGCGTCATTTGCAACTACAACGGAAGGCTCTATAAGGGGATGCCTCAATCCCATACCTTTAACCGATACCTTTTCATGTCTTGTGACCTCCGGATAACAGGCTGCCCTTGTGGTATCTATAACAGACAGGCTTATAAGCTCCTCAAGTCTTGAAACCGCCCTGATCCAGCCCTCAACGTACTCTCCGTTTTTGTTCTTCCAGTGATCCATCATCACACCCAGATGAAAGTCCCACATAAGAAGACCACATAACAACTGATGAACTACAGGATTATATCTTATGTTGAAGGCCGCACATATTGTCTTAAGCTTCTTTACAGACTCAAGTGCACCACTCTCCGCAGAAATACTCTGCTTTATATCCTTTAATATGTCGGCCTGAAAATCCTCCTCGGCTATCATCTCAAACATCCTGATGTAATCCTCAAGAACATAGCCAAATGACACCATTGGCATAACCGCCTGTCCTGCCACTCCCGATGTTCCCCATGCAAACAACAGCACTGCGAAAAATGATATCACCGGATATGCATAGCTTATCCGGGAAGCTGCCGCCAGCACAATAAGAGTTATTGTCACAACCGGCAGTAAAAATCTCAGCACATTGAATATTACAGGAATATGAGTGTCTCCGTTGCAGTACTCCACAAATACATCTGAGGTGTACTTTTTCTTTTTACCCATTCCCGCCTTAACGCCCAAGGCTTCAAAATCCACTACAAAATTCTGCTTTCCCGCCAGTTCCTTCACTGCAGCCTGCCTCTTAACTATTTCATCAGGCATGAAATCCGGATTCTTGAGTGTTGCCGCAAGGGTACGTTTACCATCCTCTGTACCACATACATTTACAAACTGATACAGTGAATTAGGTCCAAGGATATCCATGTCCCTTGCCACCAGGTCTTCATCTGTCAGATATTCGCTGCCATCCTCAGGGAATTTCTTCCAATCATCAGAATATCTGCTTATATATCTCTCACACACCAGCTTCTTTGCACGGGCATACTCAAGGTTTTCATTTACCCGTCCATGAAGAAATACCAGTGCCACAAAACCCACAGCAGCCGCAAATCCAGCCACAAGCCATAGGGTCTTACTGTCGTACACACCTATTATGATACCTGCCGCCATAACAAGGAATACTATGAACCTTACGGTGCCATATACAGAATATCTGTGCTCAAGTATCTTTATCTCTTCTTCAAGCTGCTGCTTTTCCTTCTCAAATCTATCCATATACTACCAATCTCCTACATCCATCCGATCTGCATCTACTTACGATTATTTCTTCTTATTCCCGGCAGAAGTCTTCTTATCTCCCCCGGATATCTTTTTGTCTTCTTCGTCAGTATCCTTTGCCTTTTTATTCTCCGGCGGATCCACATAAACTGTGCACAGCCCCTGCTTCTTAAGCAACACAAAGAAGCCTATCAGGCATAATATTCCCACTATCATCGTTCCTATTCCAAATGCGAATTTGCCCAGATAAAAGGCTAACAATGCACCTGCTATCAATAACAGTATTGAACAGGTAAGATAGTTCTTCTGGGCTTCATATAATTTTTTCTTCTTCATGATCATTTTCCTCTTTCCTAGTACACTGCCTTCGGACTGATATCCTGCATAGCAGATAGCTATCTTTTATATTATATCATTTGTCCCTTATTCGCAATTTAATTATGTGGGGTTAATTATTAAAATATCATAAAAAGCTTGTTTCTACCCTGTTTCAGAATATATTCGTCTTGTGTTTTGTTCATAATCATATTAGAATAGAAGTAATATTTTATGAAAGTCTTATTTTATGGAGGGCATTATCATGAGCAAGAACAAATTATTAAAGACTGTTGTAGCTGCTGCCGCCATCGGCAGTGTATGTTACGTATTCAGAGACAAGATAAAGGCAAGCACAGCTTATCAGAAGTTGGATGAGAAGATCGATGTTGACGACAAAGTATCAAAGGTAAATGAGAAGGTTGCAAAAGTCAAAGACAGCATAATGGAGAAAATGCCTGTAAAAGACGAGACCGACAGGGATTATTTCTCACTGGACGACTACGCTGCCGAGCCTGATCCTGAGGATATAGCAGCCGAGGAGGCAAAGGCAGAAGAAGACACAGAGCCGGCGGACATAATTTCCGAAGATACAGACACTAAGGATAATGCTTCAGAAGATACAGAAACCGAAGCTTCTCCTATCCTTTATGAAAATGAAGGTCTCACAGATACATCAGATGATCTTGAATCAATAGACGATACCGGCAGAATGGATTTTTAAGGATTGATAAATCTACTACTTATGTAGTATAATGTGGGCGTTGTTTAGAAATAATATTGAAAGTAGGTAACAAAATGGATTCGGAAAGACTTAAACTTGTCCTGGTCTGTGGTCTTGTTATTCTGTTGATTGCACTTATCATCTGGACTGCTTCAGTTGTTAAAAGCAGAATGAGTACCAACCGCACCGTTGTTATAGAAAACAACCGTATTGAAGGTGCCATAGCATATGATGAAGCTCATGCTACCAGTGACAAATACTGGTACAATAAGTACGATATGGACAGCGAGGACGAAATTGACAGACTGAAAGCCAAGCACTATTTCAATGATATCAAGGAATGTATTGACGATCTCATTATTGAAATGTACGATTGTGGATTTGTTCACACAGAAGAATTATATACTATTGCGTATGGAAAGGATGCCCTCACCCCTGACGCTCCTATATTCAAGGTGTATGGTGAGGATGAAGATGAAGATCTCGAGCTTCCTCCATTGTCAAATGAAGCAAAGGAACAGATTTTATCCAAATGGGAAGAATATGTTAACAGTCTGTTCGAAGAAGTTGTTATCGAAACTTCCCAGAATGAGATATCTCTCATCAAAGATTCTCTCAAAAAATATGGACATAAGGATCTTGCAGTCCTTTTAAAGTGTCCTGAATAAGGATGTAAATACATTATGGATTTTATAAACCCATCTTTAGAAAATATCGACACCTTAAAAGAATATCTGGGTTCATTGAATATTAGAAACTGTGTCTTCGGCATAGCAAATAATATATTGTGGTCCAGACTTTACGAAACAGTATATACCATTGTAGACGATATGATGGTATTCGTGGGAAAAGAAGAAGGACATCCTTCTTCTTTTACTTTTCCCATCAAAAAAAATTCAAGCTATCAGGACAGCCTTAAGGATGAAGACTATCTTAAGGAAGCAAAGAAAGTATTTGACCGGATGGTGAGCTACTTTGAAGAGAACTCTTCTGTCCCGGTGATCGCAGAATGTACCGGAGCACAGGCCGATATCATCAGCAACTGGTATCCCGGCATGTATATCCGTGAGGAAAATCGTGACGAGGCAGACTATATCTATCTGTCAGAAAAGCTCGCAAGCCTTTCGGGAAGCAAGCTCCACGGCAAAAGGAACCATATCAACAGCTTTCTCAAATCCCACCCGGATTATATATACGAGGATGTCACCGAAAACAACATAGATGACTGTCTCTACGTGGCAAGACGCTGGGTACACAACAACTATGGTCCTGACAGAGAACTGGATATGGAGCACCGCTACGAATACGATATAATAAAATATTCCCTGGAGCACATGAGGGAGCTTAATATGATCGGAGGTCTTATAAAGGTGGACAACATTCCTGCCGCCTTCACCCTTGGTGAGGAGCTGACAAAGGATACCTTTGATGTCCATTTTGAGAAAGCCGACGATACCATCAGAGGTATATATCCAATGATCAACCGAGAATTTGTGTCCAGAAGACTTATGGATTATACCTATATAAACAGAGAGGAGGACATGGGTATAGAAGGCTTACGAAAGTCAAAGCTGTCCTACTGCCCTGCTATCCTTTTTGAGAAATTTATAGTACGCAAATGCATGTAACATACAGATAATATTAGGGAGGAAATTACAAATGAACGATAACTGTATAGTAGCACAATCAGGAGGACCTACCGTAGCAATAAATGCTTCTCTCGCAGGCGTTATTGACGGAGTAAGAAAAAACGGAAGCTTCACACGAGTATTTGGTGCAATACACGGAATAAAGGGAGTTCTTGAGAACAATCTTATGGATCTTTCATTAATGGCACTATCCAAGTACCCACTAGTAAATACTCTTGAACTGAGTCCTGCCATGTACCTGGGTTCCTGCCGTTATAAGCTGCCTCACTACAATGATGATGAAACACCTTATAAAACCATATTTGGCAGGTTTGAAGAGCATAAGATCGGTGCTTTCTTCTATATCGGCGGCAATGACTCAATGGATACAGTTATGAAGCTGTCAGAGTACGGCAAGAAGATCGGCTCTGATGTGAAGATTGTGGGTATACCAAAGACCATTGACAACGATCTTATGATAACCGACCACACACCGGGATTTGGCTCTGCTGCCAAGTATGTAGCCACCACAATGCTTGAGGTTGCCCACGACACATATATCTACGACATTCCAAGTATCGTCATAGTTGAGATCATGGGACGTGATGCAGGCTGGCTCACCGCCTCCTCTGTTCTGGCAAGAAACCAGTACAGCCCTGCTCCACATCTTATCTACCTTCCTGAGGTTGACTTTGACGAAGATCAGTTCATTGAAGATATAAAAAAGAAATTAAAGACCAACAGAACTGTTATCATAGCCGTATCAGAAGGTATACATGACAAGGACGGCAATTACATCAGTGCCACCTCTGCAGCAGCCGACAAATTCGGTCATGCCCAGTTAAGCGGTACAGGAAAGGCTCTGGAGATGCTTGTTAAAGAAAGACTGAGCATCAAGGTACGCTCTATTGAGTTAAATGTGCTCCAGAGATGTTCAGCCCACATTGCCTCAAGAACAGATATCAACGAATCATTTGCACTGGGGCAGGCAGCAGTAAAATACGCAGCCACCGGCAAGACTGGTATCATGGCGTCTATCAACCGCATAAGCAACGACCCATACCAGTGGATCATCGAACCAACTGACGTTGCAAATGTTGCAAATAAGGCAAAATCCGTTCCTCTTGAGTGGATAACACCTGAGAAGAACGATGTGACAGAAGAAATGACTGCATATCTTCGTCCACTTATTATCGGAGAGGTATCATTACAGTACAGAGACGGGCTTCCGGCATACCTTGATGTAAGTCACTTAAACAAGCCTGTGGTTGAGGAGTAAAGTTAATATTATATACAAGTTCATATTCAGGATTTTTATGTTTTGTGCATTTTTACCTTGAAATTAAAATGGCGGATTTACCTTTGTGCAGTATTGACAATCAGGCAAATTTCGTCATTTTTATTTTAAACAAACTTTTCAAACCTTTATATTTTTGTACATATTCTGTTCATATTTATATTGTAGTATAAATACAGTTCTTAAATTAATAATTTTTTTCTTTTGTTGTTTTAAAAAAGCCCCGATCTGATCGGGGCTTTTTTATTTCCTGTAACAATGTCAAAAACACGTTACACTTCTATCTTCATTTTTAATCCTGCATATTTGAGTAACCCATAAGCATGGTGTCTACCTCAACTGCTGCTTCTCTTCCTTCATGTATTGCCCATACTACCAGCGACTGGCCTCTGTGCATATCACCTGCGGCAAATACCTTAGGAACATTTGTGGCATACTTGTCAGGGCCTTCTGTTTTTACATTTGTCCTTGGATTAAGCTCCACACCGAAGCTCTCTGCCACATATGTCTGGCAGCCTAAGAAGCCTGCTGCAATAAGTACTGTATCACATTCTATAACATACTCACTGTCAGCGATCTCTGTCATATTCATACGACCTGTCTCAGAATCCTTCTTCCAGTCAAGCTTTACGCATCTGGCAGCCTTAACATTTCCATTCTCGTCCTTTATAAACTCCTTAACAGTTGTCTCATAAATTCTTGGGTCATGTCCGTATACTGCAATAGCCTCCTGCTGACCATAGTCTGTCTTGCAGACTCTTGGCCATTCAGGCCATGGATTATTTGCAGCTCTGGTATCAGGAAGCTTAGGCATCATCTCAAGCTGTACAACATCTGCCGCGCCCTCTCTTACGGAGGTTCCCACACAGTCATTTCCTGTGTCACCGCCACCGATAACCAATACCTTCTTACCTTTAACATTTACATATTTGTTATTTGCAAATTCAGAATCAACCAGGGACTTGGTTGTAGTCTTAAGGAAGTCCACAGCGAAGTATATTCCCTTGGCATCTCTTCCCTCTGCCTTGATGTCCCTTGGATTTGAAGCACCGCAGGCAAGAACTACAGCATCGTACCGATTAAGGATATCTTCAGCCTTAACATACTTCTGGTTTGGATTTTTAAGGTATTCCTTCATCGGATCGTCCTTGGCTACGGAATTATTCTTCATTGCCTTTCCCGGACCAACCTCTGTATTCGTAATAAAGGTTATGCCTCTCTCCTTAAGGTAGGATATCTTTCTGTCGATAACCCATTTCTCAAGCTTCATATTAGGGATACCATACATAAGAAGTCCACCCGGTCTGTCGCTTCTCTCATATACAGTCACGTTATGACCTCTTGAATTAAGCATATCAGCCACAGCAAGTCCGGAAGGTCCTGAGCCTATAACAGCCACAGTCTTATCTGTCCTTACCTTAGGAGGCTCACTTGGCACAAGATGCTGCTCATAGGCATTTTCAATAATAGCTCTCTCATTTTCCCTTACAGACACCGGATCTCCGTTTATGTTACAGGTACATGCCTTCTCGCACAGAGCAGGGCACACACGACTTGTAAATTCAGGAAAGTTATTTGTCTTAGCAAGCCTGCTGTAAGCATGCTCCCAGTTATCATTATAAACCATGTCATTCCACTCAGGTATCAGGTTGTTAAGGGGACATCCTGAAGTCATTCCACAGATCATCATACCTGCCTGACAGAAAGGCACACCGCAGTCCATACATCTCGCTGCCTGTATCTTCTGTTCTTCCTTTGAAAGAGGAATATGGAACTCATTAAAATTCTTGATTCTTTCCTTTGGACTTATCTCAACACTTGTCTTTCTTTCATACTCCATAAATCCTGTTGGCTTTCCCATATTTATTTACCTCCGTTCTTGATCTTGTAAAATGCTTCTATTGACGCCTGTTCACTTGACATACCTTTTTCCTCAAGAGAAACCATGGTATTCATCATCCTCTCGTAATCAACAGGAATGATCTTCTTGAACTTAGGCAGATAACCTGCGAAGTCATCAAGGATCCTCTTTCCAACCTCTGAATTGGTATTGTTTACATGATCCATGATAAGCTGCTTAAGCTCATTTATCTCATACTTGTCAGTGAGGGTCTCTATGTTGATCATTTCCTTGTTAAGTCTCTTGTAGAGATCGTTGGACTCATCAAGGACATATGCGATACCTCCGCTCATACCCGCAGCGAAGTTCTTGCCAGTACGTCCAAGGACAACCACCTTACCACCTGTCATGTACTCGCAGCCATGATCACCGACACCTTCTACAACAGCCACAGCTCCGGAATTACGGACTGCAAATCTCTCACCTGCCACACCGTTTATAAATGCCTTACCGCTTGTGGCACCGTAAAGGGCAACATTTCCTATTATGATATTATCCTCATGCTTATATTTCGCAGCTCTTGGCGGATATACAATAAGCTTACCGCCTGACAGTCCCTTACCGAAGTAGTCGTTGCTGTCACCCACAAGTTCAAGAGTAAGTCCCTTTGGAATAAATGCACCAAAGCTCTGTCCGCCGGCACCGTTACACTTTACCAGATAAGTATCCTCTTCAAGGCTCTCGCCGTACTTCTTTGTGATCTCAGAGCCAAATATGGTACCTACCGATCTGTCAGTATTCACAACATCTATCTCAATGCTCTTTCTCTGCTTCTTGGCCAATGCCGGGCCAAGCTGCTTCATGAGTATCCTCATATCAATTGTCTGATCAAGCTTGAAGTCATATACATTCTTCTCGTTATACTTAACCTTATTCTGAGGCATATCAATGTACGGGTTATCAATGATCTTTGAAAGGATCACATTTCTCTTCTTAGCCTCTTCTCCTGCATATAAGAGATCTGAACGTCCTACCAGCTCATCAACTGTTCTTATACCAAGCTTGCTCATGTACTCCCTGAGTTCCTCAGCTATAAACAGCATGAAGTTCTTCACATACTCAGGCTTACCCTTAAATCTCTTACGAAGCTCAGGGTTCTGTGTTGCCACGCCCACAGGACATGTATCCAGATTACATACTCTCATCATTACACAGCCCATTGTTACCAGTGGAGCAGTTGCAAATCCGAACTCCTCTGCACCAAGCATTGCTGCTATAGCCACATCACGGCCTGTCATAAGCTTACCGTCAGTCTCAAGGATAACCTTATTTCTAAGGTCATTCTTTATAAGGGTCTGATGGGTCTCAGCAAGTCCAAGCTCCCATGGAAGTCCTGCATAGTGTATTGAGTTGTGTGGTGCTGCACCTGTTCCTCCGTCATAGCCGGATACCAGGATTACCTGAGCACCTGCCTTGGCAACACCGGCTGCTACAGTACCAACCCCTGCCTCTGAAACAAGCTTTACTGATATTCTCGCGTCCCTGTTGGCATTCTTACAATCATATATAAGCTGTGCCAGATCCTCGATAGAGTAAATATCATGATGAGGTGGTGGAGATATAAGACTTACTCCCGGAGTTGAAAGTCTTGTCTTGGCGATCCAAGGATATACCTTACCGCCCGGAAGGTGTCCGCCTTCACCAGGTTTTGCCCCCTGTGCCATCTTTATCTGGATCTCCTTGGCACTTACCAAATATCTTGATGTGACACCAAATCTTCCCGAAGCCACCTGCTTGATGGCTGAGCACCTGTTCTTACCGTCAGGTCCTATGGTAAGTCTCTCAACAGACTCACCACCCTCACCGGAGTTGGACTTTCCACCCAGCTCGTTCATGGCGATTGCCATACATTCATGGGCTTCCTTTGAAATTGATCCGTAGCTCATGGCACCGGTCTTAAATCTCTTAACAATGGAGCTTGCAGGCTCTACTTCATCAAGTGGTATTGGTTTATCTGCATATTTGAACTCCATGAGATTTCTCAGATGGAATGGTCTCTGCTCGTTGTACAGCGCCTTGGTGTACTCCTTGAACTTGCTGTAGTCCCCTGTCCATGTAGACAACTGGAGAAGATGTATTGTATTAGGATTATACAGGTGCTCCTCCTTGTTTCCTCTGAACTTGTGGGCACCTATGCTTGTAAGAGCAAGGTTTGTATCAAGTCCCAGCGGGTCAAATGCTGATGAATGAAGATCATCCACTGTCTTCTCAAGCTCTGCTATGCCTGAGCCTCCCACAACGCTTACGGTGTTGGTGAAGTATCTGTCCACAACCTCCTTTGAAAGTCCTATACATTCAAATATCTGTGAACCCATGTATGACTGGATGGTAGATACTCCCATCTTGGAAGCTATCTTAACTATTCCATGACATATTGCACTGTTGTAATCATCAACTGCAGCATAGAAATCTTTGTTCAGCAAATGGGAATCAACCATCTGCTTAATGGTATCAATGGCAAGATATGGATTTACCGCGCAGGCACCATAGCCAAGAAGTGTAGCGAAATGATGTACATTTCTTGGATCTGCACTTTCAAGGATAATGGCAACCGAAGTTCTCTTCTTTGTTCTTACCAGATGCTTCTGCATAGCTGACACAGCAAGCAGTGATGGTATAGCTACATGGTTCTCATCAACACCCCTGTCTGAAAGGATAAGGATATTCACCCCATCCCTGTAGAGCTTATCAGCCTCAACGAACATTCTGTCTATGGCTTTCTCCATTGATGTGTTCTTATAATATAATATAGGAAGAGTTGCAACCTTAAGGCCCTCAACCTTCATGTTCTTTATCTTAAGAAGATCCGTATTTGTCAGGATAGGATGATTGATCTTAAGCACATGACAATTCTCCGGCTTCTCATCAAGGATGTTACCGTCCTTTCCGAGATATACTGATGTGGAGGTTACGATTTCCTCTCTTATGGCGTCAATAGGCGGATTTGTAACCTGGGCAAATAACTGTTTAAAATAGTTAAACAGCGGCTTGTGATGATTTGATAAAACAGCCAGCGGAGTATCTGTACCCATAGCATGTATAGCCTCTGTACCCTTTTCTGCCATTGGATAGATGGTATTCTTGAAATCCTCATAGGTATATCCAAATGCCTTCTGAAGTCTCTGTCTTTCCTCATCTGTATATTCCTCAACACGTACATTAGGTATCTTCAGATCCGAAAGATGTACCAGATTGCTGTCAAGCCACTCACCATATGGCTTAGCCTTGGCGTACTTCTCCTTGATCTCCTCGTCTGAAATAAGGCGTCCGTTCACAGTATCCACAAGAAGCATACGTCCCGGTCTCAATCTATCCTTCTTCACGATCTTGGCAGGATCAACCTCCAGAACACCAACCTCTGACGAAAGGATAAGGTAATCATCGTCTGTAATGTAATATCTTGATGGTCTCAATCCGTTTCTGTCCAGTACGGCTCCCATTACATCTCCATCTGTAAATAATATAGAAGCAGGTCCATCCCACGGCTCCATCATGGTTGCGTAGTATTGATAGAAGTCCTTCTTCTCCTGACTCATATATCTGTCATTCTCCCAAGGTTCAGGAATTGTTATCATAACCGCAAGAGGAAGCGGGATTCCATTTAACACAAGGAACTCAAGGCAGTTATCAAGTCTTGCTGAGTCTGAGCCGTCAGGATCCAGCACAGGCATTACCTTGTACATTTCATCCTGCATGATAGTTGATTCCATGGTCTCCTCACGGGCTATCATCTTATCCTCATTTCCACGGATCGTATTGATCTCACCGTTATGGCACAGATATCTGTATGGATGGGCTCTCAGCCAGGAAGGAGTTGTATTTGTTGAAAATCTTGAATGTACCAGTGCGATTGCTGATTCATAATCAGGATCCTGCAGATCATTATAGAAGAGTCTCAGTTCTCCAACCAGGAACATTCCTTTGTATACTATTGTCCTGCTTGACAGTGAAGGTACATATGTATCATCATTGCTTTCCTCAAATATCCTTCTTACAAAGTAAAGCTTTCTGTCAAAGTCCATTATATTCTTTATTGAATCAGGCTTCTTAATAAACGCCTGCATTATACATGGCATAACATCCAATGCTTTCTTTCCAAGTATTCCCGGAGTTGTAGGCACCTGTCTCCAGCATAAGAACTCAAGACCTTCCTTCTCTACGATAACCTCAAACATCTTCATGGCCTGTTTTCTCGGAAGCTCCTTCTGAGGGAAGAAGAACATACCAACGCCATACTCTCTCTCATTTCCAAGATCATATCCCATGGCCGAAACTGTCTTGCTGAAGAACTTGTGGGATATCTGGAGAAGAATACCTACACCGTCTCCGGTCTTACCCTCTGCGTCCTTTCCGGCTCTGTGCTCAAGATTTTCTACAATCTTAAGTGCATTGTTCACCGTCTCGTGAGTTTTGATTCCTTTTATATTAACAACAGCTCCTATACCACAGTTGTCATGCTCATAACTGCTGTCATATAAACCTATGCTTTCTCGTAACTCTTTCATCACTGCACCTCCTGGTTATTGGCACGGCTCGGCGTGCTTTCCTTTTTATATCATTCTACACTTTACTCATATTTTAAAGGTGAATATTTTTCTTAACAAAATTGCGGTATTTTTGTTTTTCACTTGTTTTTATTGTGTAAATATCGCTTTTTGCTTGTTTTTCCTTTTCTAGTTCGATACTATACTACCTTTTATCCGGTTTGTAAATAGTAAATTTTATCAAGTTGTCAGATAGTTTTGCAATTCTCTTATATACATTTTATTGTGTTTACTATTTATTTAATTGTGTATACTTTTTTCATTAGATCCCCTGTCGTTCAGTTATACACGGACTTAACTAATATAAGATCTTATTGCAATAATAAAAGACCATAATCCCAGTCATAAAAACTGTAGTTTATGGTCTTCTGATACATTGCTTATATTAGATTATTTTTTTTGATTATTTCAAATTATTTCTATAAAAATACGAGTACAAAAATACTATTATGATATTATCACGTCACCGTCTTACTCAGCAGCAGTAGTTGTCTCCTCGCTGGACTCCTCTTCACCGGTGGTATCTGCTTCCTGACCGGTCTGTGCATCTCCCACACCGCCTGCCTGTACATCTCCCGCACCTGTTACGCCTGTAATGCTCTTAAGTCTGTCACTTATGGCACTTACAGTATCAGATACAGTGTATCCTCCATTTCCATAGAGATACTCATGAAGCCTCTTAACGTTGCTGCTCAGATCATTTGCAGCTACAACTCCCTGATTATCGGAAAGTATAACTGAGCTGTACTCCATAGGGAAGCCAATCTCTTCCTTAAATTCATATGTGGACACCTTCTTGGCAAGCTTCACCATCTCATCTCTGGTGATACTTGTAGAGACAAATCCAAATGACACATCTACGAATTTAAGAACTGTGGCAGCATCCATGCTCTTAACCTTGCCTGCTATGGCAAAAAGAACCTTTCTCTGTCTCTCTGTTCTTGTTATATCTCCCTTATCGGTAGTCCTTATCCTTGAATATGCCACTGCCTGCTCGCCGTTTAACACCTGCTTGCCGGCAGAGTGGATACCATCGATAAAGTCACCGGACTCCTTTATCTGATTTGCAATGCTTAAATTAAAGGCGTCAAGCTCGCTCTCATCCACATCAATGGTAACTCCACCAATGGCATTTATTATACTTGCCAGTCCGTCAAAATCAATAGTAACAAAATCAGTAATATTAAGATCAAGATTTGTATTAAGTGTATTGATACTTGTCAATGCTCCGCCCATCTGATAAGCGTAATTGATCTTCATTGCACTGTTGTCCATGCCATAGGTCTCAAGCAATGTATCTCTGTATACTGATACTGTCTTGATCTCTCCTGTAGCATTGTTTATGCTGAGTAACATTACACAGTCACTGTTGGTGCCGCTGCCCTTGTTGCTGTCTGTTGAATCAACACCATAAAGGGCTATAGTAGTGTATCCCTTTGTTTCCTCTGCAACGCCTTTGTTGGTAACTATATCTGCCTGCTTGATATTGATAACATTTATATCGTCTCCCATAAGAGTCGCTCTCTGCTTGAGATAAACCACGCATAAAGCTGCCAATGTAAGTACCATCACAATAAACACTGCTGTCCAGCCTTTATTGCTCTTCTTCTTTTCCACCGGAAGTTCCTCAGGCATATGCTCCTCGCCCTCATAGAGATCATCAAGGTATCCTAGATCCCTGCCATCATCCTCCGGATACGGCTCATCTTCATATTCCTCATGGTATCCATCGGTCTCTTCATCTGTATATTCGTCATTCTGATCATAGTCTGTCTCATCGTCAGCGTAAGTCTCTTCTCCATAGTCATCGGTCTCGTCTGCGCAAGCCTCTTCTCCGTAATCATCTATCTCGTCATCGTAAGCCCCATCCTGATAATCATCAGTCCCGTCATACGCACAAGTCTCCTCCCGGTAACCTGCGGCACCTTGTTCTTCCCGAATATCATCAATATGGTCTGCCGCAGCACTTCCCGGATGACTCCCTCCATCATCATCAAGTCCTGCAGTATTTTGATCCGTTGTACTGTCATCTTTCTCTTCCTCTGCCGGCATATCATTCCCATGAAGAGATGCAGCCGCCTCTGCAAGAGCATTAACCTGTGCCAGTACCGATTCAACCTCCTCATCAAGATTCCTCGGCTTTTCTATCTTCTTTTTTACACTATCAGGTATATTAACCTTCATAGTCTCACTTGCAGGTACTGATGTAGTTTCAGGTTGTTTTGTCTCAATGCCTGTTGACGCCGGCTTTGACCTGTCCTTCCTTACGTCACCAGCTTTCTTGACATCATCAGCTTTCTTAATCTTGACATCATCAGCTTTCTTAATCTTGACGTCACCAGCTCTCCTTACGTCATCGGCTTTCCCTGCGGAATTGCCCATCCCGTCATTTGCAATATCATCCTTACCGGATGAGGTTGCCCTTGCATTATGTCTGGATATTATAGATGAAAGATCATCTTCGTCTTCAAAATCTCCAACTATCTCATCAGCTCTCTGCATTGCCTGTGCCTTAAAGGCAGCCAGACGCTTCTCGTATTCTGACATATTATTATCCATCACGGATTTCCTCTCAATCAAAATTGTGTGTTTATTTGCATACCTCTTTGTATAATACATTATTTTTACAATTTTTACAAGACAGGCATGGCAGAGTGGCATAATTTATTGCATTTTTGTTTCGTTTTTATTGCATCCCGCTACCTTTTTATCCTTCCTTTATCCGGGTCCGCATGTATATCGCCACCATAAATGCCACAAAAAACAATATTCCCACACCTGTCTTAAACTTTACAGACATGATTCCATGGGTATTTGCCAGGCATACTATATCATCCGGCTGATTGCTTCTGTAATAAATATCAACCTGATCTCCCACCGAAGGATAAAAATGAGCCTTTTTTATTATCGCCTTATATATCCTTCCATCCACCTTGTATTGAAGATACACATCCTTCTCCGTATTTATATCACCATCTGTATCATAGGTGTCGTACACTTCAACCCTGGTCACAGCCGCCACAGTTTTCTTTCCATTATCTATTATATCCTGCTCCTGCCGTTTCGCTTTTAAGGCTCCGGCTATGGATACTATGCCACACAAGGCAATCACCCCGACAATATATACAAATACCATGCCTCCGCCATTTTGCTTATGCCCATTCGTCTCCTTAATGCGTCCATTTGGTTCTTTGCTGTATCCACCCGACTTTTTATCATATCCATTCATATTGTATCCATTCAGATTATAATCGTTAAGATCATATTCCTTTTCCTCTTCCGTCTTATTTATCTCATTGTTTCTCACCTTCATAAACAAGCGGACTACCACCACACCAATAGCTCCCCACACAAGAATATTCATCAGCCCTATATCCTCCATCAATTTTTATATAAGTCAATCTAAATATATATCCGCAAAATACATTGCCTTCTCACATCACATTGCCATCTCCACATGTAATCCAGATATCCTTTAAGTAAAGTCGTTGTAAAAAACAGTTTCAAATAATATTTATGACTGAAAACAGTTTGAAAATGACGATGTGAATCTCCCATATCACTTAAGTTCTGCCCCTTTCCCCCTTAGACTTGACAGCCATTATCAAAAAATGTATATTGTCAATAAGACTGTTTAGGGGTGGAAATCCACCAGTGATATTTCCGCTTCAAAACATAATTATTTACGGATTTTGGTGACTAAAATGAATGAAAATATAACTTTATCTGTAGTTATGCCTGCATATAATGAAGGACAGCATATATATGACAATCTGGTAGAGACAGATAAGATCTTAAGTACTTTCGTCAAGCGCTATGAAATAATCGCTGTAAATGACGGAAGCAAGGACAACACCTGGGATGAGATAAAAAGAGCAGCCTCTAAGCTTGCCTCAGTCTCAGACTACGGCTACAGTGATAACCATGGCAAGGGATACGCCATTTGTCACGGAATAGAAAACGCCTCCGGCAGATATATCGCATTCCTTGACTCAGATCTGGAGCTCAGCCCTAAAATGCTCAAGAGCTTCCTTAATATAATGAAGGAACAGGATGTAGATATAGTTATCGGCTCAAAGCTTCACAAGGACTCAAAGCTTGACTACCCATTGATCAGAAAGATCATGAGTTACGGATACTACCTTATGTTAAAGGTACTCTTCCGCCTCAATGTCCATGATACCCAGACAGGTATAAAGCTGTTCAAAAATTCTGTCATAAAGCCTATCACCGGCACTCTTGATACCGCCGGCTACGCCTTTGACATTGAGATTCTTGCCAAGGCAAATAAAAAGGGCTTCCGTATTGCCGAGGCTCCCATCACCTTAAACTACTCAAGAGATGACGCAGGAGACGGCCGCAGGATCAAGCCCGCTGACATTTTTCAAGTTTTTAAGGACACAATAAATATTAAGAAGAAATTAAAGAGCTACAATTAAACTATCAATATGATTTGATATGCAGCATCAGCCCGCTGACATAGTAAGCACCCGTGTGTTGAAAACACATATTGAAATGGCACAATCGACCTGCCGCCGAGAGGAGGCGTCTATGCATCGAAGATGCATATTGGAATGACGCCGAACGTATATAAGGGGACACCACTAGCACGAATGTGAGGGGACAACACTAACACGTATGTAAGGGGACACCACTAACACGAATGTGAGGGGCGATACTAAATAGACAAATTTCAATGGGCTGATGTTCCAAGAATGGGGAGAAAATTATGAATTATAACGAAGCATACGAATTACTGAAAACCAAGGACCAGTTACACATACTCAGATACTATGATGAGCTTGACAACGAAGGAAAAGAGTCTCTGTTAAAGCAGATCTCAGATATAGACTTTTCTATTTTAGATAATCTTCATGCTAAGGAAGAGAAAAAGGAATCTACCATTGTGCCTATAAACGCAATGATACTTGAGGATATTGAGAAAAAACACGACGAATACAAGTCTGCAGGTCTTAAAGCCATTAAGGCAGGTGATCTGGCACTGGTGCTTCTTGCCGGTGGACAAGGAACCCGCCTTGGTTTTGATGGTCCTAAGGGGACATTGAATGTTGGTGAGACAAAGGATATGTTCATCTTCCAGCTTCTTGTGGAGCACACTCTGGATGTAGTGCATGAGTCCGGTACATGGATCCACTTCTTCATAATGACAAATGTGAAGAACCATGAGCAGACCACCACATTCTTTAAAGAGCATGATTATTTCGGATACAACAGGGATTATATCCACTTCTTCCGCCAGGAAATGGTTCCTTCAACAGATTTTGACGGCAAGATCCTCTTAGAGGACAAGGGACAGATATGTCTCTCTCCAAATGGCAACGGCGGCTGGTTCTCTTCTCTTGAGCGAGCAGGCCTTTTGGATACAATTGTTAAAGACAATATTAAATGGATAAATGTATTCTCTGTAGACAATGTTCTTCAAGGCATTGCCGACCCTGTCTTCCTGGGGGCTGTTCTTAAGGAAGGATATGTATCAGGCGGCAAGGTTATAAAGAAAGCAGATCCTCATGAGCGTGTAGGTGTTCTCTGTATGAAGGACGGAAAGCCTTTCATTGTTGAATACTATGAATTAAGCGAGGAAATGGCTTACGAGAAAAATGAACGGGGTGAGTACGCATACAACTATGGTGTCACCCTCAACTATATGTTCCCTGTAGACAAGCTTATGAACCTGTTAGACAAGAAAATGCCGCTTCATGTGGTAAAGAAAAAGGTTCCTTACATTAATAATGAAGGTGAGCTTGTTAAGCCTGAGGAACCAAACGGTTATAAGTTTGAGACTCTTGCCCTTGATATGATAGGCTACATGGAGACCTGTCTTCCATTTGAGGTTGTAAGAGAAAAGGAATTTGCCCCTATTAAGAATGCCACAGGCGTTGACTCTATTGAAACAGCCAAGGCTCTGTTGGTTAAAAACGGATATACACTGTAGATTAAATAAATCAGCAATGTTCAGATGCGATCATGCAAGCATAATTTTTGAATAAAGTCTTATTACAAAAATCCGGAGGATGTGTGTAACATTCTCCGGATTTTTTCATTTATTTGTTTTATCGTTTCTTTGGATCACTTGCACACTGATCCGTATATCAGATGACTAGAATGAATCCGTTGTCTCATCAAAATCAGCCGGCTTCTCATTCTTCTTTACACGCTTCTTAACATCCTCTCTTATGGCTGTTGTCATATTTGCATCTATTCCTTCGGTATTCTCCTTCTGGAACAGGATCTTAAACGTCAACAGAATGAGCTTAATATCAAGCCATACCGAATACTGCTCATAATAGGTAAGATCCAGCTTAACCTTGTCTCTTGGTGTTGTATTGTATTTGCCGTACACCTGGGCATAGCCTGTAAGTCCCGCTTTCATCTTAAGACGATAATCGAACTCAGGGAACTCTTCCCTGTAGAGAGCTGCGATCTCCGGTCTTTCAGGTCTTGGACCCACCATCGACATATCGCCCTTAAGTATGTTGAATATCTGTGGCAGCTCATCCAGATGAAGTGATCTGATGACCTTACCAACAGGTGTGATCCTGTCATCATTCTTCTTGGCAAGCTGGGCTCCTGCCTTCTCAGAATCCATTCTCATGCTTCTGAACTTGTATATCTTAAACACTCTTCCGTTTAAGGTAAGTCTGTCCTGCTTATAGAATACAGGTCCTCCGTCATAGAGCTTGATACACAGGGCAATTATTATCATAAATGGCGAGAATAACACCAAAAGTATAATGGCACATATAATATCAAGAATTCTCTTACCGATCACATCCTCTCCGCTTAAGCCTCTGTTACGCGACAGAAGCAACGGTGTATCAAAGAGGTGGATAGGCTCCGCTCCAAGAATGATGATATCTGACAGCTTCGGAACAACATAGGAACGGATGGAATGTTCAAAGCAATACTTAACCAGTTCATTTCTTATGTATGCCTTAGTCTCACATATTATAACACCCTCATAATCAAGGATCTTCTCCTTGATAACCTTCTCGCCTTCACTGACATGTATTATATCCTGAATAACATATTTGTCTTTTCTGGCATTTATCTTCTCAATGAACTCCTTAGGAGTCTTGTATCCATATATAAGAAGCAGATGTCTTGGAGGATAATACTTTCTGTACATATATCTGCATATAAACACCCATGCAAATATAACCAGAAGCTCCGCTCCCGACAACTCTACAAGAACCAGTGGATTAATATAATCACGACATACCATACAGAGCTGTATGTATGCAACAATATTTGCGCATACCATAGACAGGATCTGTGAGTAAAGTACATCTATGATCCTTAAAAATCCCACCTTGTAACCACCATAAAGCTTAGTGAACAGGAACACTATAAGTCCATACATTCCTACAACAGCCCAGTTACCTCTCATGGCGAAAGGTATTATAATGTCTTTTGAGTAATTTGTGTACCACAGGTACGCAAACATCAACACTTCTATAGCCAGCAATACAAAGCCTTCAAAAAATGATATCACTCTCTTATAGATTTCTCTTTTTTTAACAGGTCTGTTCTCTTCCATATCTTACTCCTGCTTTATTGAACATCAGTTCATTTAAAATTTGTCTGTTTAGTAGTGCCCCTTGTTTACACCCGGCGGCATCCCGTAAGCACCATTCAAAATGTGATTCAACACATAGGCGCTTGCTCTGGCAAAGGACTGACACAGTTATTTCAACAGATCCCGGAGCATCTGATTAACAGATCCCGGATCAGCCTTTCCCTTCATTGCCTTCATAACCTGTCCCACAAGTGCACCAAGAGCTTTCTCTTTTCCGCCCTTGTAATCCTCTACAGCCTTGCTGTTTCCTGCTATGGCTGCTTCACAGGCTGTCTTAAGGGCACCTTCATCATTTACGGTTGCAAGGCCATGCTCCTTAACATAAGCCTCAGGATCTATATCCTCAGCAAATACATGCTCGAACACTTCCTTTGCAACATTTCCGTTGATGGTTCTGGCGTCCACAAGCTTAATAAGCTTGGCAAGATTTTTAGCTGTGAACTTAATATCCTCAGGATCCATCACATTCTCCTTAAGGAGTCTCATGGTCTCTACCATGAGCCAGTTAGACACCTTCTTAGGTGCTGCTCCAAGAGCTATGGTATCCTCGAATATATCTGCAAGCTTCTTTGAGTTTGTGATAATGTCAATATCGTAATCAGGGATCTGATACTCTTCTCTGTATCTTGCCCTCTTCTCATCTCTGAACTCAGGCTGCTTTGATCTTATCTCCTCAAGCCATTCGTCACTGATGTGTATAGGCACCAGGTCAGGATCAGGGAAATATCTGTAATCCTGGGCGTCTTCCTTTGATCGCATAGGATATGAATATTCCTTTGTATCATCCCATCTTCTTGTTTCCTGAACTACCTTCTCGCCGGATTCAATAAGATCGATCTGTCTCTCTCTCTCGTTCTCAATGGCACGGGCAATAGCCTTGAAGGAATTAAGGTTCTTGGTCTCTGTTCTTGTACCGAACTCCTCTGCTCCAACCTCTCTTACGGAAAGGTTTACATCGGCTCTCATAGAGCCCTCGTTGAGCTTACAATCTGAAGCACCAAGGTACTGTATTATAAGTCTGAGCTTCTCAAGGTACGCAATAACCTCATCTGCGGAACGCATATCAGGCTCTGATACGATCTCAATAAGAGGTACACCTGAACGGTTAAAGTCTACCAGTGAGCTGTCAGTATATGGATCATGGACCAGCTTGCCTGCATCCTCCTCCATATGGATCTCATGTATCCTTACAAATTTCTTTTTTCCCTCAACCTCTATCTCAACCTTACCGTCCCTGCATATAGGATAGTATAACTGGGATATCTGATAGTTCTGTGGGTTATCAGGATAGAAATAGTTCTTTCTGTCGAATTTGCAATTTCTTGTAATATTACAGTTTGTGGCAAGACCAACTGCCATAGCCTTCTCAACCACTGCCTTGTTGAGGACAGGAAGTGAACCCGGCATACCTGTACATACAGGACATGTATGTGTATTAGGTGCTCCGCCGAATGCTGTACTGCATCCACAGAAGATCTTTGTCCTGGTTGCAAGCTCTACATGAACCTCAAGTCCTATGACTGTTTCATATGCTTTACTCATGTTAGTTCTGCCCCCTTTCTGCCACATCTGCAGGTCTCTTATATTCTCTTGTCTGCTCATATGCATAAGCAGCTCTTATTATAGTCTTTTCATTAAATGCGTCGCTGACCATCTGAAGTCCTATCGGCATTCCGTCCCTGTCATATCCGCACGGAAGTGATATACCCGGAAGTCCTGCAAGATTTACAGGTACTGTATATACATCTCCAAGATACATCTTGATAGGATCACTGAGTGACTCTCCCATCTTAAGAGCTGTTGTAGGCGCAACAGGTCCAAGGATTATGTCATACTTCTCAAATGCCTTGTCGTAGGCCTGCTTTATAAGTGCCTTAGCCTTTAACGCCTTTACATAGTAAGCATCATAATATCCTGAGCTTAGTACAAATGAACCAAGCATGATCCTACGCTTAACCTCAGGACCGAAGCCCTCTGAACGGCTCTTCTTGTACATGTTGTGAAGATCTGTATAGCTGTCTGTTCTGTAGCCGTACTTAACTCCGTCGAAACGCTCAAGGTTTGAGCTTGCCTCTGCCGCTGCTATTATATAGTAGGCAGGGATAGTATACTCAACCATTCCCAGGTCAAACTCCTCTACAATAGCTCCCTTTTCCTCAAGCTTCTTAGCCGCCGCATAAACAGCGTCCTTTATATCAGGGTCAAGCCCTTCTGAGAAATAATCTCTCGGAAGACCTATCTTAAGCCCCTTTACATCATCCACAAGCGCACCGGTGAAATCATTATCATCTCTGTTCACTGATGTGGAATCCTTCTTGTCATACTGGGAAATGATCTCAAGGAGTGCCGCACAGTCTGTAACATCCTTTGCAAGAGGTCCGATCTGATCAAGAGATGAACCGTATGCAATAAGACCATATCTTGATACTCTTCCGTAGGTAGGCTTGATACCTGTAACACCACAGAATGACGCAGGCTGTCTTATGGAACCACCTGTATCTGAACCAAGGGCACATACAACCTCTTCTGCCGCAACTGCTGCCGCAGAACCACCTGATGAACCACCCGGAACCTTATTCTTGTCCCATGGGTTTTTTGTCTCGCCGTAATAAGAGGTCTCTGTTGTGCTTCCCATGGCGAACTCATCCATATTTGTCTTGCCTACTATGACCATACCTGCCTCAATAAGCTTCTCTACAGCCTCTGAGGTATATGTAGGTACGAAATTTGAAAGTATCTTTGATGAACATGTGGTGAGCATTCCATTAAGACACATGTTATCCTTGATAGCCACAGGCACACCTGCAAGGGGACCTGTAAGCTCCCCATTATCTATCTTCTTCTGTATCTCCTCTGCCTGCTTCATCACACCTTCTCTGTCAGCCACTGTCACAAAGCAGTTATACTCGCTGTCATATCTCTCAATGCTGTCCATGCAGGCTTTGGCAGCCTCTGCAACGCTTACCTCTCCTGCTTTTATCTTCTTGCCTAATGTAACGGCAGTCAAACTCATTAAATCCAAGTCCTTCTACCTCCTTAATCAAATGTCTTCGGAACCTTGTAGCAGCCGTCTTTTTCTTCCGGTGCATTCTTTAAAAGATTCTCTCTATCATCACCATTTGTCACCACATCCTCACGGAATACATTGTTGTATGGGAATGTGTGGCTCATGGCCTCTACATTGTCTGTATCAAGCTCGTTCAACTTGCCCACATAATCAAGCATATCAGACATATCCTTCTTCGCCTGCTCCTTTTCTTCCGCAGAAAGCTCCAGCTTGGCGAGTATGCCTACATAATCAATGGTTTCATCTGTAATTGTCATTGGCCAATCCACCTTTACGAATCTATAAAATGAGTTAATGGCATATAAAGCCACTTTCTTGATATTACCATATATTGGTATCCTTTGCAAATTCTTATATGCTTTGTTTCCTTAAGAACTTCTTGTATATTATGTCCCTGAGCCTGTTCGTGGAAAGCGCCACCAGGATATTGGCTGATGTCCTTACCATATAATCTGCAAATGAAAACCAGCCTGCCTTGTAATACTTCCTGTTAAAGGCCTTCATGGACTTCAGATATTCCCTGCCACCACGACGCATATAGGTGTCGGAATTTACCCTCATGCACACCAGCGGTTCCTCAAGATTGTACCCCCTTGAGCCGTCCATAAGCATTCTTATCCACAGGTCATAGTCCTCAATCCACGGAGCATGTCTGTATCCACCGGCATGTAATGCCCTGCTTTTTCTGAACACGACTGCCGGGTGGTTAAATGGATTTCTCCTTCTTCCGTACTTCATGATCTCCTCATGGGTGACAGGCACAGCCTTGATCTTATCCGGATGCTCCATGTCTCTGTCAAACTCACTGACATAGCAGCTTATCACATCGGCAGAATGAGCCTCCATTGCCTTAAGCTGCTTCTCCACCCTGTCAGGCTTTGAATAATCATCTGTATCCGCCCTTACGATATATTCATTTGTGCACACCTTAAGTCCTGCTGCCAGAGCCTTTCCAAGTCCTCCATTTTCAGGGAGGGCTACTATCTTTATCTTTTCCTTATATGCGTCTTCGTATTCATCAAGTACAGAATCAAGCTCAGCATTAAGCGGTCCGTCCTTTACTATCACAACCTCTGACGGCACATAAGTCTGGGCAAATATACTGTCCAGACTTATGCGTAACCAATCAGATTTTTCCTTATAATAGACCGCCATCAATACACTATATCCTAGCAACCTAATAATGCCTCCAATGTTTCTCTGATAGCCTTTATAAAGTTCTCACTATTTAATACTACAGGGTTAGGAAGGGTTGTGATAAGGGCAAGATCCTTTGTCATCTTTCCATCCTCTATAGTCTTTATTGTTGCTTCCTCAAGTTTATCTGCGAAGTCCTGAAGCTCCTTGATTCCATCAAGCTCTCCACGCTTTCTTAAAGCACCTGACCATGCAAATATTGTTGCAACCGAGTTGGTTGATGTTTCTTCTCCTGCAAGGTACTTGTAGTAATGTCTCATTACTGTACCGTGAGCTGCCTCATACTCGTAATTTCCGTCCGGTGAAACAAGTACTGATGTCATCATGGCAAGTGAACCAAATGCAGATGAGATCATATCACTCATAACATCACCGTCATAGTTCTTGCATGCCCAGATGTAACCACCCTTTGACTTCATTACTCTTGCAACTGCGTCATCTATAAGTGTATAGAAGTATTCAATTCCTGCTGCATCAAACTTCTCCTTGTACTCATTGTCAAATATCTCCTGGAAGATATCCTTGAATGTATGGTCATACTTCTTTGAGATAGTATCCTTTGTGGCAAACCATAATGACTGCTTTGTATCAAGAGCATAATTGAAGCAGCTTCTCGCAAAGCTCTCAATAGACTTGTCAATATTATGCTGTCCCTGGATAACTCCCGGTCCGTCAAACTTATGGATGGTCTCCTTGATAACCTGTCCGTCATCACCTGTAAATACAAGCTCTGCAGTACCGGGACCCGGAACGTCGATCTCTACACTCTTATATACATCGCCATAAGCATGTCTTGCTATTGTAATAGGCTTCTCCCAGTTCTTAACACATGGCTCGATTCCCTTGACAACAATAGGTGCCCTGAACACTGTACCATCAAGTATAGCTCTGATAGTACCATTGGGACTCTTCCACATTTCCTTGAGATCATATTCCTTAACACGGGCTGCATTTGGAGTTATGGTTGCACACTTAACAGCTACACCATACTTCTTTGTTGCATATGCTGAGTCAAATGTAACCTTATCGTCTGTCTCATTTCTGTGTACCAGACCCAGGTCATAATATTCTGATTTGAGATCTATAAATGGATATATAAGTTCATCCTTTATATACTTCCAGAGTATTCTGGTCATCTCATCTCCATCCATCTCAACAAGTGGTGTTGTCATTTGAATCTTATTCATCTTAAAAAGCCTCCTTAATTTATCTTTTCAGGGAATCCTCCCTGATATTCATTTAGCTTAACGTCCTCTCGATTATAGCAGATGTACGTTACCTGTGCAAATTATTACTTTTTGGTACTCTACTACTTAATCTTACTTATACATATCCGTATATGCCCCTGACAGACACCTCTCCGGATATTATCTCTGACTCCTTGCCGTCTATATCCCTGACCTTGAGACCTCCGTCAGGACTTAAGCCAAGGCTTGTGTATTCGGTTTTATCTTCATTTTCTATCACATACACCTTCCGGTTAAGGTTCACCAGCATTTCGTTATACTCATCCACCATAAATCCCAGATCCTGATTTTCACAGAACTTACGGTAAAGCCTCTCAAACTCATTTGCAACACAGGCCACGATCTTTGACCTGTCGGCACCTCTGCCATTTTCCAGGAATATGGAAGTAGCCCTGTCCTTAAGCTCCTCCGGAAATTCCCTGTTATATATATTTATCCCTATTCCTACCACAACATATTTAATATCCTCACCCTCAGAGCTCATCTCCGTAAGGATACCGCATATCTTCTTACCGCCGATCACTATGTCATTAGGCCACTTGATCTGAGGCTTTATGCCCTCCACATGTTCCAGTGCCCTTGCTATAGCAAGGGCTGCCACAAGAGTAAGTCTTGAGGCAGTAGTTATCTCAACAGACGGCTTAAGGAGAAATGTCATAGCAATAGCCGTTTTGCTGTCCGTAGTCCAGCCTCTGCCACGTCTTCCTCTTCCGCTTACCTGACAGTCTGCCACGAACAGATCACCGTCCTGTCCGTCTGTCTCTCCGGCGATCTTCGCCCGGATATTGGTGGAGTCTGTCTCATCATAATAAAATATCCTCTTTATCATGCTATCCGGAGCCATGTACTTTCTGATATTCTCCTCAGACATCACATCCGGCTCAGAAACAAGACGATAACCCTTATTATTTACCCCTTCTATTACATATCCTGCCTGCTTAAGGCTGTTTATATTCTTCCATACGGCGGTTCTTGAAACCCCAAGCTTCCGGCACAGCTCCTGCCCTGACACAAAATCATTACTTTCCCTTAGGATCTCTAAAATCTTATCTTTCATCTTATCACTCCAACCTTATTGAACATCCGGCAATTTAACCATGTCCAATTAAACTATGTTCGTTTACTCAGTTGCCTCATCATATATTCCAGTCTTCTTGAGCAGTACCTTATATATGGCGTCACACTGGCCGCGTTTACCCGAAAAAGGAAGTATCATGTTCTTTCTTCCCATATCAAGCTTTATTATATAATAAGGCATGTCCGGATTCGGTATCACGAGATTAATATTTGTAATACTGTCATAGGATATTATCCTGGTCCTGTTCTTCTGTATCATGTGTATACCATCATCAGAAAATACATAGGTGGCGGTATATGCTGCCGGTCTGAAGGACCCTGCAAATAATGTACAGCCATACAATATGGCACATATTCCAAAAGCAGCCTTTATCATCTTCATTCCGCTTCCGTTAAACGCCATGTATATAAGCCACACTCCAAGGACAGTGAATATAAGCCCTACAATCCTGTATGCATTTCTTGTGGCAGGTCTTTTCTTAACTATGTGTGTTAAATGTTCTTCCAATATTATTTCTTCCGTTTTCTCATATTTGCCTTGCGACATAACATCATAATTATATAATTGTTGCCTCACTCTTTCAACCCAAAAAGCAGCGATAAAACACGCTATGCGAGTTTTATCCGCTGATTAGCAGTGGTCAAATGCAATCATGCAATCATGTTGCACTTGACTCGTTGCCATAACAGATAACAAAAAAGACGGTGTCGCATGAACACCGCCGTTTTCTGTCCACTGTAAGGAATCGCCTTAACAGTAATTATCCTGATCTGTTACTTATTTCTGTAGATAATATCGTTTCTTCCAGGACCATTTGAGATCATTGTGATAGGGAAGCCGATCTTTTCCTCGATGAACTCAATGTACTTTCTGCAGTTCTCAGGAAGGTCTTCGTAGTTCTTGATACCTCTGATATCGCACTTCCATCCAGGAAGAGTCTCGTATACAGGCTTAGCCTTCCTAAGCTTATTTGTTGTTGGGAAATCTGTTGTAATCTCGCCATCAATATCATAGGCAACACATACAGGAATCTCATCAAGGTATCCAAGTACATCAAGTACAGTAAATGCCACATCTGTTGTACCCTGGATCCTGCAGCCGTAATGTGAAGCAACACAGTCGAACCATCCCATTCTTCTTGGACGTCCTGTGGTAGCACCGAATTCGCCGCCGTCGCCGCCACGTCTTCTGAGCTCATCTGCCTCATCGCCGAATATCTCACTTACAAATTCTCCTGCACCAACGGCACTTGAATATGCCTTACATACAGTGATGATCTGCTTGATCTCATATGGTGGGATACCTGCGCCGATGGCACCGTATGCTGCAAGTGTTGATGATGATGTAACCATTGGGTAGATACCGTGATCAGGATCCTTCATTGATCCTAACTGTCCCTCAAGAAGAATATTCTTTCCTTCCTTGATAGCCTTGTAGAGGTATGCTGAAACATCACATACATAAGGCTCAACCATGCTCTTGTATTCCATTAATGTATTGTAGATATCATCTACCTTTAATAATGGCTGATGATATAAGTGCTCAAGTAACACATTCTTCTGGGTTATAACTCTCTCGATCTTGTCCCTTAAGTATTCCTCATCCTCGAATAACTCTGAAACCTGAAAACCGATCTTTGCATATTTATCTGAATAAAATGGTGCGATACCTGACTTTGTTGAGCCAAATGACTTACCTGCAAGTCTTGCCTCCTCATATGTATCAAACAGGATATGATATGGCATTACCATCTGTGCTCTGTCTGAAACAAGGATCTTAGGTGTAGGAACCCCCTGTGCAACAACTGTCTTTATCTCATTAAAAAGCTTTGGAATATCAAGTGCAACACCATTTCCGATTATACTTACTACGTTATCGCTGAAAGCTCCTGACGGAAGTGTATGGAGTGCAAACTTACCATAGTCATTTACAATAGTATGACCTGCATTTGCTCCACCCTGGAATCTGATAACTATATCTGACTCCTGTCCTAACATATCTGTGATCTTACCTTTTCCTTCATCGCCCCAGTTTGCACCTACGACTGCTCTTACCATAATAAATTCCTCTCTTTCGTTGCCTTTATCGGCAATCATTGATTTGTCCTTACAACATAATGATGGCACACACATCAAATGTAACGATGTGGCAGAAATCATCACATTGTACAAAACTATACATAATAGAGAAAAGGTGTAAAAGAAACTTTACACCTTTTACTTTATGATTATATCTAATTGTTAAATATAAGTAAAATTAATATTGTTTATATTTAACATAAGTATATTTTATGATATAATAATTTTGTAAATTTCGAATTAAGAACACAGGGAAAGGTCTCATTAACCATGAATATAAATCTTGAATACTATAAAGTTTTTTATTATGTGGCGAAAGCCGGCAACATCACCCTGGCAGCAAAGGAGCTGTGCATATCCCAGCCTGCGGTAAGTCAGGGGATAAAAGCCCTGGAAAATGATCTGGATACGGAATTATTCATCCGCACCAAGAGGGGTGTCAAGCTGACCCAGGCAGGGGAAACCCTGTTCCACTATGTGGCAAAGGGTTATGAAAGCATACTTCTGGGAGAAAAAAAGCTAACTGATCTAAAAGACATGGATTCCGGTGAGATAAGAATAGGTGCCAGTGACATGACGCTGCAATATTATCTGCTCCCATACCTGGAGAAATTCCACCAGTTGTATCCCGGAATAAAGGTAACTGTCACCAACGCTCCCACTCCACTTACCATCGAACACCTTTATGCCAACAGAATAGATTTCGGCATAGTCAGTACCCCACTGCCCGGAGACACAAGACTGTCCATACGGGATGCAAGACCACTGCGGGACTGCTTCATTGCCGGAAAGAAATTCGAATATCTTAGGGATCAGGTTCTGTCATACCACGACCTTATGGAGCTGCCCCTCATCTGCCTTGAGCCAAATACCAGCACAAGAAAATATGTAGATACCTTCCTTCTCCAGAATGCCGTATCCCTCACACCTGAATTTGAGCTGTCAACCAGTAACATGATAGTTCAATTTGCAGCGAAAAATCTTGGGATAGGCTCTGTAGTTTACGACTTCGCCGAGGACGCCATAAGCGACCACCAGGTATTTGAACTTAAGTTCAACAATCCGATCCCTGCAAGAAAGATGTGTATAATAAGCGACCACACCCACGGCATGAGTGTTGCCGCTAAAAAATTAATGGAACTGCTGTAAAACAGCAGTTCCATTTTTCTTTAAATACATATCCAATCAAAATATTTTAGAAACAAATATTTTCATTACCGGATATTTTATCTGAATATTGTTTTAATGCATTTTATACATTAATCTCAGCAGTCATTCCAAGCTCGTCCTTATTTGCATCCAGGATAGGCTTAACAATCTCAGCAAGGAACTCTCTTGTCTGCTCAGGAGCACGTCCAACGAAATTCTTAGGTTCAAGGATTGCAGTGATCTCTTCCTTTGTCATACCGAATGCAGGATCCGCTGCAATAAGATCCACAAGATTATTCTCAAGGCCAAGAGCCTTAACCTGTCTTCCTGCCTCCATTGAATACTCACGGATCTTCTCATGAAGCTCCTGACGATTTCCGCCTCTCTTAACAGCGTCCATCATTATATTCTCAGTTGCCATGAATGGGATCTCCTTCATGAACGCCTGATAGATAACCTTGTCATATACAACAAGTCCGTCAACAACATTTAAGTAGAGATCAAGAATTCCGTCTATTGCAAGGAATGCCTCAGGTATTGATATTCTTTTATTTGCAGAGTCATCAAGGGTTCTCTCAAACCACTGGGTTGCCGCTGTAATTGCAGGGTTTAAAGCATCTGCCATAACGTAATTTGCAAGGGAAGCAATTCTCTCACTTCTCATAGGATTTCTCTTATAAGCCATAGCTGATGAACCGATCTGATTCTTCTCGAACGGCTCCTCGATCTGCTTAAGGTGCTGAAGGAGTCTTATATCATTTGAGAACTTATGTGCTGACTGGGCAATTCCTGAAAGTACGTTGAGTATTCTTGAATCTACCTTACGGGAATAGGTCTGTCCCGAAACAGGATAACACTCCTTAAATCCCATCTTCTCAGCTATCATTCCGTCGATCTTTCTTATGGTCTCATGATCTCCGTTAAAGAGCTCAAGAAAGCTTGCCTGGGTTCCTGTAGTTCCTTTTGAGCCAAGAAGCTTCTGCTGTCCTATCATATATTCAAGGTCAGAAAGGTCAAGAAGTAATTCCTGCATCCACAGGGTTGCACGCTTACCAACTGTAGTTGGCTGTGCCGGCTGAAAATGTGTAAATGCCAGTGTAGGAAGATCCTCATACTTCTCTGCAAATTTTGCAAGCTCAGCGATCACGTTTAAAAGCTTCTTTCTGACTAACTTCATTGCCTCTGTCATAACGATAACATCTGTATTGTCACCAACGTAGCAGCTTGTGGCACCAAGATGGATTATACCTGCTGCCTTAGGGCACTGAAGACCGTATGCGTATACATGGCTCATAACATCATGACGAACTAATTTCTCTCTGGCCTTAGCCTCTTCATAGTTAATGTCATCAACATGGCTCTTAAGCTCTTCGATCTGCTCATCTGTAATTCTGTCATTGCCGTCAGCGTCCTTGAGGCCTAATTCCTTCTCTGTCTCTGCAAGAGCTATCCAGAGTCTTCTCCATGTCTTAAACTTCATGTCAGGTGAAAAGATATACTGCATTTCCTTGCTTGCATATCTTTCACAAAGTGGGCTTACATACTTATCATTACTCATTTGTCTGCACCTTTCTTCATAAAACTTATTATCTCCCACCGATCTGTCTGAGACCGGCGATTATTTCATACTTTAACAGTATAACATAAAAATCCTGTCAGGTCTTCCCTAAACTACTTTACCTTTGAATCTGCTCCACGCTTGAAATCCTCATGCTCGCCTCGGATATCCTCTGTCGGTGGTGCTATAGGATACTTTCCGCTGAAACAGCCGTGACAGAACTGTCTTCCTCCCGACAGCTCTCCAAGCCTGTCAATGTCCAGATAGGCAAGAGTATCTGCACCTATTATCCTGCAGATATCATCAACACTTCTGTTGTAAGCTATAAGCTGCTCCCTGTCAGGTATATCTGTTCCGAAGTAACATGGATACAGGAATGGAGGTGAACTGATCCTTACATGGACCTCTGTGGCACCTGCCTCCCTTAACATATTCACTATCCTGTCACTGGTGGTTCCTCTTACGATGGAATCATCTATCATTATAACACGTTTTCCCTTAACTGCATTCTTCAACACATTAAGTTTAACCTTAACACTGGATTCTCTCTGGCTCTGGTCAGGCTTGATGAAGGTTCTTCCTACATAGCCGTTCTTGACAAATGCAGTTCCGTACGGTATTCCAGATTCCATAGAGTATCCAAGGGCTGCAGCGTTTCCCGATTCCGGAACACCAACCACAAGATCAGCCTCCACAGGGCTGTCCTTTGCCAGACATCTTCCGGCAATTATCCTGGACTCATACACGCTCATCTGATCGATATATGAATCTGTCCTTGCAAAATATATGTACTCAAATATACACCTTGCATGTTCCTTCTGACACATGTCCTTGAAGGAAACAATTCCCTTGTCCGGTGAAATAGCAACAACCTCTCCCGGCTCCACGTCTCTTACAAATTCCGCACCTATAGTATCAAGTGCACAGGTTTCCGACGCCAGTATATATGCATTGTCTCTCTTACCTATACAAAGGGGTCTGAAGCCAAACGGATCCCTTGCACCTATAAGTTTTCTCGGGCTCATTACAACCAGCGAGTAAGATCCCTTAACCTTTCTGAGCGCCCTGATCACCGCTTCCTCAGCAGTTCCGCATTTTACTCTTTCCCTTGCAATGTGATATGCAATAACCTCTGAGTCAATGGTAGTCTGGAAGATAGCTCCGGTAAGGGACAGCTCTCTCCTTAATTCCGGTGCATTCACAAGATTTCCGTTGTGAGCAAGGCCTAATGTACCCTTTACATAATTAAGCACAAGGGGCTGTGCGTTCTCAATGGTGCTTGCTCCTGCAGTGGAATACCGCACATGTCCAACACCTATGTTTCCCTTAAGCTTTCCAAGATCCTCAGGAGTAAATACTTCATTTACAAGTCCCATTCCCTTACTTGACAGAACCTTTCCTTTAGGTCCCTCTGTGTCGGACACTGCTATTCCGCAGCTCTCCTGCCCTCTGTGCTGTAATGCAAACAAACCATAGTAGATCGAGTTTGCCACATCATTTCCGTCAAAATCATACATTCCGAAGACACCACATTCCTCATGTATACCGTCTTCATCATAATAATGTGATCTAATATTGTCGTTCATAATCTGCCTCTCGTGTTCCTTATTGTTTCCGGGTAACCCGTACAAGCATTACCTTTTATTTAGTTGTGTAACCTGTATCAATATACAATGACCATTTAAACTTTAAAGGTTTTCTATTTCAATGTCAATCTAATTTGGTCAAATCTGCTTCTTGCATAAAATAAAGGAAATTTTTTAAGTATTATTATAAAAAATTTCCTTTATTTCGCCTGTTACACTTAATAATCCCAAGTATTATCGCTGTAGCACTGTATTTATTCTTTTAATTATATGGCATAGCCCTTTTCTTTTATGAAGTCCACCATGCGGTCCACATACTTCTTACAGAGCTCATCTGTACCTGCCTCAACCATTACACGGATAACCGGCTCGGTTCCGCTCTTACGGAGAAGAAGTCTTCCGTCGTCTCCAAGCTCCTCTGCGATCTCGTCATTGAGTTTAAGGATATCCGGGTCGTTCATAACATCATCCTTGCTGGTAACCTTAATGTTCACCAGAAGCTGTGGAAATATTGTAAGGCTGTTAAACAGCTCTGACAGCTTCACCTTTCTTCCAAGGATAACTTCCATTATCATAAGAGAGGTAAGAACACCGTCTCCTGTGGTAGCATACTTTGAGAAGATTATATGTCCTGACTGCTCACCACCGATAGAGTGTCCGTTCTCCATCATATTTTCAAATACATATTTGTCACCAACGGCAGTCTTTTCATAGTTAATGCCTTTCTTGTCAAATGCCTTGTACAGTCCAAGGTTTGACATTACCGTAGTAACAACTGTGTTATTATTAAGCTCACCCTTATCCTTGAGATAACGGCCACACACATAGAGTATCTTATCTCCATCAACGATCTCGCCCTTGTCATCCACACAAAGACACCTGTCCGCATCTCCGTCATAGGCAAATCCCACATCCAGGTTATTCTCCTTGACAAATGCCTGCAGCTTCTCAATATGTGTTGATCCACACTCAGTATTGATGTTAAATCCATCAGGATCGTTATTTATGATATATGTTTTTGCTCCCAGTGCGTCAAATACAGATTTGGCGATAAGATACGACGCACCGTTTGCAGTATCAAGTCCTACTCTCATGTTCTTAAACGGCCTTGTAGGAATAGTCATGAGGTAACCTATGTAACGGTTTCGTCCCATGGTATAGTCCACAGTCTTTCCTATGTTATCTCTGGTAGCAAGCGGTATCTCACCGATCACACCGTCAATGTATGCCTCTATCTCCTCCTCTACTGCCGCCTCAAGCTTGTATCCCATTCCGTTGATAACCTTTATACCATTATCGTAGTATGGATTGTGGCTTGCAGATATCATGATGCCGCAGTCAAAGTTATCTGATCTCACAATGTATGACACACTAGGTGTAGGAGTTACATGCATAAGATATGCATCTGCACCGCTGGCTGTAAGTCCTGCCACAAGGGCATACTCAAACATATAGCTTGATCTTCTGGTATCCTTTCCTATAACTACCTTAGCCCTTCCTTCAGGATTTTTCTTTCCATAGTAGTAGCCAAGATATCTTCCAACCTTAAATGCATGTTCTACAGTAAGGTCCTTATTTGCCTCGCCTCTGAATCCATCTGTTCCAAAATACTTACCCATAATTATTCCATTCCTTTTTACATGTTAAGTTAAATTTATTATTACATTATATCATGAACTTCGTTCATGATCGCCATTCGCCGCTCCCGATGAATAAGCTACGCTTATTCCCGCTCGCTAACGCTCATTATATCATCATTGCAGATATGTGCAAGCAATGTATTATTACTCATCCCCCTCAGCGGACACAAGGATATCTATAGCTCTCGGTATAATCTCTATCTCACAGTCTGTGGTATTTCCACCAAACTCACCGTCAAGAGTCCAGGCAAGCTCCTTGTCACTTCTGATTTTCACATTTGAGGTTCTGAAACAAACCATATTCTTGTCATTGGGATAACCTCCTATGAAACTTCCAACTGTCCTGTTAAGATCCGCAGGATTTCTGATCTTCCTTATGAACAGGCATTCAAACAAACCATCATCAAACTCAACGCCATTTCTCACCATACTCTTGTAGCCGCCTACAGACACGGAGTTTGACACCATTCCATATATGAAATCGTCCTCTTCCACCTCGTTGTCATGTTCTATGACCAGATGATACGACGGTATATTTATAACGCTCTTTATACCCTGTAACACATAGGCACCGTGTCCCAGCATATTCTTCATATTCTGTGGTGTTGCATAGCTTACATCCGAGAATATACCAAATGCTGCCACATACACGAAGAACTTATCGGTTAAATGTCCTATATCCACTGCAAATGGCTGTGCCTTAACCAGTTTTCCCGCTGCCTTAATGCCCACATCAGGAATGTCAAGGCTCCTGGCATAATCATTTGTAGAGCCACATGGAATATAGCCCACAGGTACTCTGTCAGCCTTTGGAAGTTGCATGATACCATTTATTACATTTGCAAGGGTTCCGTCTCCGCCGGCGCACACAATCACATCAAAGTCCATGCTTCTATCTTTTGCTATCCTTGACGCGTCGTTCGCATTCTGTGTAATATGAATGGTAACTTCGTAGTCATTTTTTATGAATATATCTATTACGTCTGCAAGGCTATTCTTAAGTGTTGTCTTACCTGCCTTAGGATTTACAACAAACAACATTTTCTTCATAAAACACATTATCTCCTGTCTATTATTTTAGGCTGCACATCTTTTTCTTTTACCGTTACCTTCCACTGGCATTTTCGTTATATTTTCTGCCGCTTCTGTCACAGTTTACTTTGCTTTTTCACATGATACGGTCTACTTATTCTTCTTGTACTCCATGTAGAGGTCATAGCCTCTCTTTCTTAACTTACATGCAGGGCAGTGTCCGCAGCCGTCGCCCTTTATGCCATTATAACATGTAAGTGTCATATCGTGAACCAGTTCCAGTCCACCAAGTTCATCAGCCATCTTCCATGTCTCCATCTTATCGATCCACATAAGGGGTGTGATTATGTTGAACTCATAGTCCATGGCAAGATTGAGAGTTACATTGAGGGACTTTATGAATGCATCCCTGCAATCAGGATATCCTGAGAAGTCACTCTGGGACACACCTGTAATTATATCGCTTATTCCCTTCTGCTTGGCAAATACCGCAACAAATGAAAGGAACAGGTGATTTCTTCCATCTACAAATGAATTAGGTGTTCCAACCTCAGGCGCATTTTCATCAACCTTAATATCCGATCTTGTAAGTGAGTTAGGTGCAAGCTGATTAAGCAATGTCATATCAAGTATATAATGTTCCACTCCAAGTTTTTCTGCGATTTCCTTTGCACAGTCAAGCTCTGCCACATGTCTCTGACCATAGTCAAATGAAATAGCATACACCTTCTTGTATCTGCTCAGTGCCCACAAAAGGCATGTTGTACTGTCCTGTCCGCCACTGAATACTACTACTGCTTCTTCTTTATTTCTCATTGTCATCACCTTATAATCCGATGATCGATCAAGGATCATCAGATTTCTTTTTTCCTTTCTATGTTTTTTGTATCAAGAGCCTTGCGTCACTTCCGGTATTACTCCCCCGGTTTTACATTTAGATTGTCGCGTTACTTCTGATATTTCTCTCCGGTTTTGCATTTGGTTTTTTTGCACTTATTTATTGTTGAACTATTTTATTATTACACTTGATATCTATTTCATTATTTTGCCTGTCGTTGCTCCTAATGAGTGTTCATCAGGAGCAGCTTGTTCTGCAGTGTAATGTCATTTTCAAATTTGCCTCTGAAGGTTGTGGTAAACGTCTTTGTTCCCGGCTTCTTAATTCCTCTTGCTGTCATACAGCTATGATTTGCCTCGATCAGAACTGCCACATCCTCTGAACCTGTAACCTTACTTACAATATATGCAATGTCTGTGCCTATTCTTTCCTGCAACTGAAGTCTTCTAGCTACCATATCGGCAATCCTTGCCAGCTTGCTTAAGCCTATGAGCTTGTCCTTAGGAAGATATGCTATAGACACCTTCATGTCATACATCAGTGCCATATGGTGCTCGCAGTATGAGAACACCTCAATGTCCTTTACAAACACCATATCCTCAGTATGTCTTGTGTCCTCTTCCTTGAAGGTCTTGCCATACATCTCTGCTATCTCATCATTTGTGTAGTTCATCCCTGCAAATACTTCTTCATACATTCTGGCAACTCTGTCGGGGGTCTCCTTAAGTCCCTCTCTGTCAGGGTCATCTCCCAGAGCTATCAATATTCCTCTTACATGCTCTCTTATTGCGTCCTTATCTATTGCCATTTTATACTCCTCTCGTCTCCGGATCCCAGATTATCTTGTGCATTTGAAGCTGAAGCTTCACATCGTTCATGTTATTTTCAATCATGTAATCAACTATGTCCTCAAGTTCTATGCTTCCAAATACCGGGCTTATATATACTCTTGTCTTTACATCAAGTCCATATGTGTATATTACCTCTCTCGCTCTGTCCAGATCCTTGATGGAACCCACAACAAATTTAACGGCATCATTCTTATCAACATAATTATAATTTGATATACACATCTTGTCCTCACATCCGCTTCCCGGAAGCTTGTAATCAAGGGTGTAAGAAATTCCATCAGCAACTGCCTTAAACTCTGCTATATCAATGCTGCCGTTTGTCTCAACCTCTACCCTTATATCCTCCTCAAGGGAAAGCTTCAGAAGAAGTTCATCTATATCCTCCTGTATAAGAGGCTCACCACCTGTAAGAGTAACATTCTTTATTTCAGTTCTCTTAATGTAACTTATAAGCTCCTCATCTGAAAGCAGCTCATATTCCGTATCCTTTTCATTTGCCCATTTTGTATCGCAGTAACCGCAATTAAGATTGCACCCTGCAAATCTTATGAACACTGCAAGTTCACCCGCTCTTGCGCTCTCACCGTTTATGCTGACAAATCTCTCAGCCACTTTAAATTGTGCCATTGTATGTCTCCTTATTTTTGCTGATTTTGTTTTATCTATTTCATTTTTTATAATGGATTCCTTTGAAATTTACTTTTCTGAGTATATCGCCATATTATTTGGTGTTTCGTACACTCTCACCTCATAAACATCGTAGCCTTTTTTCTCCATCTCATTATAAAACATCCTGGAAAAGTTCTCCGCTGTAGGTCTGAAATCCAGTTGTATGATCCTGAAGCCCTCCTCCACAAGGGCTTCCATGGTTTTATCCTTAAGGGAATTTCTCTCTATTATCAGGCAATGATCATAATAGTCCGTAAGTGCCTTTAGGTCAGCCTTCAGGTTGCCAAAATCTACCAACATACCCCTAGTCTGTTCCTCTTCACTTAATCTCTCACCTGCAACTGCAACCTCCACCTTCCACCGGTGTCCATGTATGTTGCTGCACTTTCCCTGATACCCCTTTAGAAAATGGGCACTGTCAAAGCTTGCATTAGTTTCTAATCTGTACATACTTCTTCCTTTCTGATTTTTCTTACTCTATATTCTTGTATAATTTCAGTTTTCAATATCATAATGCCATTTATTATATTTCTTCCGGCCTTATTCGTTTTTCTTAACCTGTTTCTTTTTTTCAGCGTTTAGGTCATGTTTTTTTCGCTTTTTTCTTGACCTATTTTCTCCTTTTCGCCTTTTAGGTCATCTTTTCCCTCAGTTTTTCTTGACCTGTTTTCTCCTTTTCGCCTTTTAGGTCATTTTTTTCTTCGAATTCCCATGACTTATTTAATTATTGCATTTTCATCGTTGCTTTTACAACGACAAAACACGCTTTGCAAGTTTCATCTGCTGATCAGCAATCGTCAAATGCGATCATGCAAGCATGTCGCACTTTTCTCTTTGCCATAACAAAAAGACGAAATGCATATACCATTTCGTCTTTTATAAACTAAAACATTATATAAACAGCCCCGCCACTACCGCAGATCCATTTTTAATAATGCCCTAGTTTTGTTTACCGACAGGATGGTACAAACGAACTGTCCATTATCACGATTACGTAGTAATCGTGATGACGCTTAAGTCTTGCTTAAGCGTCGCGTATATTTTGCCACTACCTATTATCACGATTACATAGTAATCGTGATGACGCTTAAGTCTTGCTTAAGCGTCGCGTATACTTTGCCACTAATTATATTGATGATTGCTTTGCAATCGTGATATATTATATTCCTAAAAATCCCTTAACTACCTTAAGCATGTCTTCCTTATCGCATACTGTATCATGAAGTACCGGTGCGGTACGTATATCTTCAATAGCCTGTGGAACCTTTACCTTTGAAAGCTTTGAAAGCTCATCAACAAGCTCGAAGTCTGACTTGCTGTCATACTCACTGTCAATAGCATTCATTACACTTCTTGTGAACTTGTATGGGCTTGCTGTTGAAGCGATAACTGTAGGAGTTGTATCTCCTGTTTCCTTAACATACTTGTCATATACAGTAGCCGCAACTGCTGTATGAGTGTCAATGATATAATTGTCTGACTCATATATCCTCTTAATGGTTGCTGCTGTCTCTGGTTCTGTAGCATATCCGCCGGCGAACTCCTCAAGTCTCTTCTTCATTTCATCTGTGATCGTATATACACCTGTTGATGAAAGTGACTTCATAAGTTCACTGTTCTTTACTGCGTCATTTCCTGCAATCTTATATATAAGTCTCTCAAGGTTACTTGAAATAAGAATATCCATTGATGGTGATGTTGTAAGGATGAACTCTCTGTTTCTGTCATATGTTCCTGTTGTGAAGAAATCATAGAGAACCTTGTTATCATTCGAAGCACAGATAAACTTGGCTATAGGAAGCCCCATCTCCTTAGCGTAATATGCGGCAAGGATATTTCCGAAGTTTCCTGTAGGAACAACTACGTTGATCTTGTCCCCTGCCTTTATTGTTCCGTCTGCCACAAGACGTGTGTATGCATATACATAATAAACCATCTGTGGTACAAGACGTCCGATATTAATTGAATTCGCCGATGAGAACTGATATCCCTTCTCATCCATGTATGCAGCAAGCTCTGTATCCGAGAACATCTTCTTGACACCTGTCTGGGCATCATCGAAGTTTCCTGTTATTCCAACTACAAATGTATTGTCACCCTTCTGAGTAACCATCTGCTTCTCCTGGATAGGACTCACACCATGCTTAGGATAGAATACTATGATCTTTGTTCCGGGAACATCTGCAAATCCTGCAAGTGCAGCCTTTCCTGTATCTCCTGATGTTGCCGTAAGGATAACTATCTCGTTCTTTACACCATTTTTCTTTGCTGATGTAGTAAGGAGGTATGGAAGAATTGAAAGAGCCATATCCTTGAATGCGATAGTTGAGCCATGGAACAGCTCAAGATAATATGCCCCTGCCTTCTTAACAAGCGGTGCGATCTCCGGTGTATCAAATTTGCTGTCATATGCTGAATTGATACAAGCCTTTAACTCCTCCTCTGTGAAGTCAGTGAACATGAGCTTCATAACCTCGTATGCCACCTGTCTGTAATCCATTGCTGCAAGTGCCTCAAGTGACACGTCAAGCGCAGGTATTGAATCAGGCACGAATAAACCGCCCTCATTTGCAAGACCCTTTAATATTGCCTGTGAAGCTGTTGCTGTTTCATTTGCATTTCTAGTGCTTTTGTAAATAAGTTCCATCTGCCAATTCTCCTTATATATATGATGTTATACCGCTTGCATAAGCTCACGGCAAATTTTCTAATTCTTTGGACGATATACGTCATAGGTTCCCATAGGGAAAGCAAGTGCCTCCTCGTGGGTATCAAAATAAATGTCAAGACGCTTTCCGGTTATGGCACCGCCTCTGTCTTCTACCTCGTATGTGATACCATCTATGTACAACTTGGTTCCAAACTCAAATTCCGTCGGAGCCGCTATGGTATGATTAGGTGAAGCCTTCTTACCGCTGGCTGTGATTCCGTCAGGATCAACCTTTCCCGTACACTTCTCACATGGACAGTAAGCAGTTATGGTATATTCACCAAGATATTCCATTCCGTCTGTAGGCTTTTTCTCTTCTGTAGTCCCATCTGAGCCTCCGCCTCCGGAATTACCACCACCGGAATTACCGCCTCCGGAATTACCACCGCCGGTACTTCCTCCCGCTGGTATAAACACAAACTGCTGGGTTGTAGGTTCTTCCGTAGCTCCTTCTATAGGATTATCCGGTGTATCTATAAGTGCACCACCTGTTCTGTGATCCACATGATCTCTTGTAGTATGATCTTCTGCACTTGCCAGTTCAAAGGTGCTGTCATCATCTATCCTTGCCTTGCCGTTGAAATTACCATCGGGGTTGGCGTCCGTATAGCTTGCCACCTGCACCTCAAATTTGTTATCCTCCAACGCCGTAGCTCCGGCTTCTGACATGTACATATTCTTGTTCTTGGAATAGACACGCTTGTCGTCCGCCTTGAATGCCGCCAGGCTTCCAATACTTGCAGACACAACTATTACACCGGCACAGATACCTATACCGGTCTTCTTAATCCTTGAACTTAACATTGCTTTAGGACTATTATACTTCTTCATGCCTTTACCTCCGTTATGATCTGAGCATCAGCTTATTAACATTCGCCTGTCAAACCAGACACAATCATCACAGTCACGAAGTAATCGTGACGCAGTCAAAACAATCGTACCAATAATTATATAATCTTCCCAACACCAGGTCAACCCCCATAGACACCTGTTTTGTATATCCGGAGCCTGTATATTGCTATTTTATATACCGATCAAGAAGCTCCACCATCTCATCATAGGTCTCAACCTGGTTTATAAGATTACGCAGCTTGGAAGAATCCTTAAAGCCTGCCGAATACCACGCCACGTGCTTACGCATTTCATGGATACCGGTAAACTCACCCTTGTACTCTATCATGAGCCTTGCATGTCTTAACATCATGTCTTTTATTTCATGGAGATCAGGTCTTGCCTTTATCTCCCCGGTTTCAAGATATGTCTTGATCTCGTCAAATATCCATGGGTTGCCTCTTGCTCCCCTGCCAATCATAAAACCGTCGCAGCCGGTCTGTTCTCTCATTTTTATAACATCGAACACATTATTTATATCTCCGTTACCTATAACAGGTATGGTCACCCGCTCCTTAACCTGTCTTATGACATCCCAGTCCGCATGCCCGCTGTAATACTGGCTTCTTGTCCTTCCATGTACGGCAATGGCACTGGCACCGCTTACCTCCGCAATATGTGCAATCTCCGGTGCATTGATATGTTCCTCGTCGAAGCCGCTTCTTATCTTTATGGTAATAGGAAGTCTGCATTTCTTCACCATGGCACTTACAATATCCCCTATGAGCTTTGGATCTTTCATAAGTGCTGATCCCTCACCGTTATTTACAATCTTAGGAACCGGACATCCCATATTCACATCTACAAATGCAAAGCCCCTGTCCTCTATTTTATTTGCCATGTCCGCAAGGAGCTCCGGATCTGAGCCAAACAACTGGACACCTATAGGTTTCTCCTCCTCCGTTGTCATGAGCAGCGGTCCTGTGTTCTTATTGTTGTAATAAAGGCCCTTGGCACTTATCATCTCTGTATATAATATGTCACAGCCCTTTTCCTTACATAAAAGACGAAATGGCAGGTCGCATACACCTGCCATTGGCGCCAGAATTAATTTGTCCTTGAAAATCATCTCTGTTTGTCCATTATAATTCTAAGTCCCTGAAGAGTAAGATTAGGATCATACACATCTATGCAATCCGAATTCTCATATATCATCTTTCCGAGACCACCTGTAGCAACAACCTTTACAGTCTTATATCCTGACTCTTTTTTCATACGCTTTACTATATATTCAGTCTGACCGATATGTCCGAGACATACACCTGCCTGCATACTGGATATGGTATCCTTACACAGGATAGTTTCAGGAACCTTTATCTCAATCTCCGGGAGCTTGGCAGTTCCCTTCCACAGTGCATTTGCACTAAGCCTTATACCCGGTGATGTAACCTCTGCCACGAAGCTTCCGCTTTCATTTACAAGGTCATAGGTGGTAGCTGTTCCGTAATCAATAACTATTACAGGTCCACCATAGATCTCATATGCAGCCACCGCGTCAACTATTCTGTCGGCACCAAGCTGCTTCGGATTAGGTATGGCAATATTTATACCTGTCTTGATCCCCGGCTCCACAATAAGAGGATTAGATTTAAAATACTTCTTTATTCCGTTTGTAAGAGAATGCATAACGTCCGGAACAACCGATGTCACGATAACCTCTGTGATCATATCAACAGTCAGTCCCTTCATCTGCATAAGCTCCACCAGGAATACACCGAACTCATCTGAAGTCCTTGAAATACCTGTTGTCATTCTTGAGGTATGTACCAGGCTGTTGCCATCGAACACACCGATAGTGATATTTGAATTTCCCACATCCACTGCAAGTAACATTATCTTTTCTCTCCTTACTCCTGATACTCTTCAAGATAAAATACTCTGAAATACATCTCAAGACTTGAAAATAAATCCTGCTTCTCTTTTCTGAGCTGCTTTACCTTTAAGGCACTGCCTATATCATCATATAACACGTCATATTCATCTGCTTCGGTCTCTATGTTTAGTCCGCCGTCCTCATCAAAATACAATGTAAATATTCCGCCCACATCCTCAGTGAACAATACGCACATGATCTTGAGTTCCTTCTTTATCTCATCAGGCAGACCTATAAAATCCTGGTTCAGATAATACTTCTGTTCATATTTTGAACTTGCACATAATACGATCTTATTAGAATCCATATAAACGCTCCAATTTACTTATTGTTACAGGAATTAACCTATAACGTCTGACATATTATATAATCCCGCAGACTTTCCTGCAAGATATTTTCCTGCTTCAACTGCACCTTTGGCAAATACCGACTTGGAATAAGCTGTATGCTTGAACTCTATAACCTCATCAACACCAGCAAATATAACCTCATGCTCACCTACGATAGTGCCGCCTCTGACCGCCGAAATTCCCAGTTCCTTCTTGTCTCTCTTCTTTCTTACCTGGCTTCTGTCATATACATATTCATACTCATTGTTTCTTGCCTCATTGATGGAGTCTGCCAGTGCAATGGCTGTTCCTGACGGTGCGTCAACCTTCTGGTTATGGTGCTTCTCAACGATCTCAATATCATAGCCTGCTGGTGCAAATATATTTGCAGCTTCCTTTAAAAGCTTCATAAGTGTATTTATTCCAAGAGACATGTTGGCTGAACGAAGGACTGCAACCTTCCTGCTTGCCTCTTCAACTTTGGCGATCTGTGCCTCACTTAAGCCTGTGGTACATAGTACAACAGGTATCTTATGCTTCACACTGTAATCAAGGAGCTTATCCACTGCCACCGCTGCTGCAAAGTCTATGATAACATCTGCAGGCACGTCGCAAGCGTCTATATCAGTGAATACAGGATATCCGTTATCCCTGTTATCTACCACATCTATTCCTGCAACTATCTCTGCAGTATCGTCATTCTTCACCATGTCTGTTATAACCTGTCCCATCTTACCGTTACAACCATGCATAATAATCTTTACCATTTATTTTGTCCTCCGTATTTTTTTGACAGCTTCGCTGTCCTTACAATAATCTGAGCAGCAGCATTCTAATTTGCCTGCGGCAAGGCTGCTGCACCTGAGTCGCTACCATAATAAAAGATCGAGTAGGAAACACCTACCCGATCTTTTAATTTATATTATGTCATATTCCAACACAATACCCTCGAATCTGTGTACCGCTCTCAACAATTATTAAGCAAGTATACCATAATTCTTCATTGCTGTCTTAAGTTTTTCCACATTTGCAGGTTCCATCTCTGTAAGCGGCATCCTAAGGGTTCCTCCGCAGAGTCCTAAGAGCTCCACTGCCTTCTTGACAGGAATAGGATTCACCTCGCAGAACAATGCATTGCATAACTCAACTGCCTTAAGCTGAAGCTTGAGACTTCCTTCTATATCGCCCTCAAGGAACTTCATGACCATATCATGTGTATCCTCAGGGATTATATTTGCTGTTACTGAGATAACACCTTTTCCGCCCAGTGAAAGAAGCGGAACAACCTGATCGTCATTTCCCGAATAAATATCTATACATCCCTGTGCCAGTGAAGCAAGCTTAACAACCTGACCGATGTTACCTGATGCTTCCTTGATACCTACAATGTTGTCAACTGTCTTTGCAAGCTCGACTGCTGTCTCAGGAAGGATGTTGCAGCCTGTTCTTGAAGGAACATTGTAGAGAATAATAGGAACTGAAACTGAATTTGCAACTGCTGTGAAGTGAGCGATAAGTCCCTTCTGTGTAGCCTTGTTGTAATAAGGTGTAACCACCAGAAGACCATCTACGCCATAGCTCTCTGCCTCTGTGGAAAGGTAGATAGCGGTTGCCGTACAATTTGATCCTGTACCTGCAACGACCTTGATCCTGTGATCGGCGAACTCAACGCACTTCTTAATGCACTCAAGGTGCTCTTCATGTGAAAGGGTTGCTGCCTCACCTGTGGTACCACAGATAACAATAGCATCTGTCTTGTGGGCAACATGGAACTCAACCAGCTCCTTAAGTTTATCAAAATCAACGTCTCCGTTGTCCTTAAACGGAGTAACCAATGCAACTGCTGAACCTGTAAATATTGCCATAATAAAAACCTCCTAAATATTATAAACTGCTTCGCTTTTCATGCGAGCCAATAATTCCGTCTACCTGTTTTTTATTATACATTTTCCACGATTTTTACTACATGCAAAATAATGCTGTATGCTTTTGAAAAAATGTCAATCGAGCAGGCTGACACCTACTCGACATGCAATCAATGCCATCTCGCCTGTCGGCTCGATGAACATTGGCCGTCATATAGAAATTTGTGCGAGCACAATTTCTGCATAACGGCTTATTGCACAAAAAATAGGTCGACGTGAGCCGACCTATAGAATATCTTTATCCTATTAAGTAGCTCTCCATCTTACGATGACAGTCATACAGCTCTTAACTGCACAACCAGAATATATCATTATGGGCTGACATACCCTTCGGCGAACTTCCCTTTCCCCGGCTCTCAAATGCTCCATATACATCAAACCGGATACTCTTTAACTTCGCACCTCTACTTTAATTTATTCTAGTAATCCCTAGATAGTGCATACTATAGCACTAAAAAGGATCAGTGTCAATATCATTTAGCACAAGGAATATTGTAATAAATTTCCCGGAAATATCCTTGTCATCAAGGTACATTCCCGGGATTATAAAAAAATCTGCATCTATTGCCACGGTCCCAAATTCAGCCCCTTTATCGCCCGATTTGAAAAAACCGCATTTACATCATCAATAAGTACACCAATATTCAACCTGCTCTTCATCTTTCGTAATCCCCCCGCACACGTTTATCATTCCAGGCATTCCATCTTGCTCACGGATACCTCATATGCAACCTTACTCACCACCTGGTCATTTCCTATCCGCTTCTGATACTCTCTGCTCTGTATCCTGCCCCATAAGGCAATATGCTCACCCACTGAAAGCCTGCCTGCAAATCTGGCATTTCTTCCCCAACAGATACATGGTATGTAATCACTCTTCCCATACGCCCTGTTCACTGCCAGCAATATATCTGCTATCTCTCTTCCGAGAGGAGTCATCCTGTACACAGGCTCCTTACACACATAACCATCAAGGAATACCTGATTAGGCTTGCTGTCCCATGCTTCCTCCTCATCGAGAGTCTCTATTTCCCTTACAAATACAGACAATATAAGTCTGTTCTTAGTCTCCTCATGCTTATTATAAGATCTGAACTGACCTTTTGCCATAATTTTTTCACCAACATGAGAAGTTGTTACGTCAAACAGTCTGTCTGACACCATAAGTGGGATAACATCATAGGCATCACTAAGGCGGCTCACCACCAGATCTACCATATAAAAGCCCTCACCAAATATTTCATGGCTGAACACAAACTCCGATGCAATCTCCCCTGCTACAACTACCTGATTATTGTTTAAAGTTTTTTCCGTCATTTCTTTCTCCCTTCCGGTATTTCCTTATGTATTTTGTTTACCTTAAAGAATATTCTCCGGGAAAAAGATTTATGCTGCCTTAAACAATCTAGTTTTGCCGAATGTTCCAAATACTTATCGACCTGTATCTACAGCCTTTTCCAAGACTATTTTAATATATACGAAGTATTTTTTCGACTCCTTATGTCGTCACATCACATTTTTTTATTTCATTCGCTGTCTCATACATTCATAGGATACCAGAGCCGCGGATGTTGCCGCATTTAGGGATTCAACCTTTCCGCACATTGGTATTTTTATGAGCTTATCCGCCTTACTGCTGAGCTCCTTCGACAGCCCATTTCCCTCATTTCCGATAAGAAATGCTGTACCGCCTGTGAAGTCCTCGTCATATATGTTCTGCCCTGCCAGATGGGCACCATATATAACGACCCCCTTCTCCTTAAGAAGCTCTGCCGCCTCAAGAAGATCCACATTATATACAAATGGAAGTCTGAATATGGCTCCCATGGTTGAACGAACCACCTTAGGATTATAGGGATCACAGGAAGCTCCGCCTATTATAAGGCATGTAACTCCTGCCGCCTCCGAGGTACGCATTATGGTACCGAGATTTCCCGGATCCTGTAAGGACTCAACCAAAAGATACATACCTGCTTCACCCTTTTGATCCAGAATGTCTGCAAGCTCATAATGGTAACATTTCACCACTGCCAGAAGCCCCTGGGGAGTCTTTGTCTGGGATATGCTGTGGAATATATTGTCCTTAAGCACATATACAGAAGGCTCGTCACCGGTATATCCCAGCTCTTCCCCATACCTTGCAAATGCACTTTCGGAGAAATACACTGACTCTATCCTGTCAATAGGAAGCTCAGTGAACATCCTTATGCCCTCCACAACAAACACATCCCGCTCTCTACGGTATGCAGAGTCCTTATTCAGCTTATTTATCTCCTTAATATTTTTATTGGAATTTGAACTTATTATCTCCATATGATCAAGCTTTTCCTTTTCCTGTTTGTAACCTTTCAGTCACTGTTAGTCCGCCAATCTCATTAGCGGCTTTTTTATTATCATCAATTTTATTACCGGCTTTTTTATTGCCAGCATTTTTTATTGCCAGCATTTTTCATTACCGGCTTTCTTATTACCGGACATTGCAAAATCCCATCACCCATGTCCGGCACCGCACAGTTATTGTGATTACTTTCTTTTACGCTTAAGCACCTTGTCGCCGCCGTAAGCCCCGGCAAGTTCCTCCATAAGAGTGTCATCAGGATTCACAAGAAATCCTCTGCCCATGTTCTTTATCTGTCTTTCGGCTCTGAGCTGCACCATCACCGGGCACAAGCCCCTGTGGTTCTCAAGTATGGCAGAAAATTTCTCTGCTTCTTTATTGTAATGCTCCATATTCTCAAAGCACACCCAGACTTCCTCATCACTGACTCCCGAAGCTTTATCCTGATAACCGTAATTATTATAATTACCATAACCGGTGCCCGCATTTCCATTCATATTCCCCGAACCGGAAGAATAATATCCGGCAGCTTGTCTGAAGGTGTTAAAATGCTTTCCATTTTCCGCTTCATCAAAGCTCATAACCTCTGAGGCAATAAGCTTGCCTCCTTCCTCCGACGCCTGGGCACGCCCCTTTATAAGGACCTTACTGTCTGCAAATAACAGGCTGCGGCACTTATCATAATCTCTTGGGAATACCACAACCTCGACTGTGCCCACCATATCCTCCAGAGTCACAAATGCCATGTTCTGCCCGTTCTTGGTGACCTTAGTGGATACTGTGGTTATTATTCCACCAACCGTGTACATTATCTGATCCTTAACCTTAGGGCTTCCGCTCTCCTCGTCTACCTGGAAATCAGTAGTCAGGGCATTGGTATATCTGTCAAGCATATCAGTATATTGGAGCAATGGATGCCCCGATACATACACTCCAAGAACATTCTTTTCCAGAGACAGCTTCTCCTGCTGGTCGTACTCCGGCACATCCGGATACTTCACGGCAGTCATTTCCTGGAATTCCTCTCCGAATATATCTGCAAATGAAAACTGTCCTGCCATGGAATTCTTCTTCTCCCTTGCCACCTCATCCGCAATAACAGGATATGCCAGCATAAGCTGTTTCCTGTAGAGTCCGAAGCTGTCAAAGGCACCACCGAGTATAAGAGCTTCCACAGTCTTCTTATTTGTATCCTTAGAAGACATCCTCATAAGGAAATCCTTAAAATCCTTAAAAGGGCCATTTTCATCTCTTTCCCTTACCACACGGTCTATCACGGCAGTTCCCACACTCTTAAGTCCGGAAAGACCAAAGCGTATGGCATTGCCTGAAACCGAGAAACCACTGACGCCTTCATTGATATCCGGCGGCAGTATCTCTATACCCATTTGACGGCAATGGGCAATATACATAGCAACCTTTGAACTGTTATCCTTAACTGACGACATAAGGGCAGCCATAAAGCACGTAGGATAATAGCACTTGAGATATGCAGTCTGGTATGCCACAATGGCATAAACCGCCGCATGGGATTTGTTGAAGGCATATTTTGCGAAATCCGTCATATCGTCAAATATCTTATTTGCCACATCTTCGGATATACCGTTATTTATACAGCCGGGCACCTTAAGCTCCTCATTTCCGTATACAAAATACTGACGTTCCTTAGCCATTACATCAGCTTTCTTCTTAGACATAGCCCTTCTCACCAGATCGCTTCGTCCAAGGGTATATCCTGCCAGCTTCATGACTATCTGCATAACCTGTTCCTGATATACAATACAACCGTAGGTAGGCTTAAGTATATCCTCGAGAAGAGGTGTGTCGTAGGCTATGGTCTCCGGGTGCTCCTTCCCGTTTATATAATTAGGTATAAAATCCATCGGTCCGGGACGATACAGGGATATTCCCGCAATAACATCCTCAAGATTCCTTGGCTTAAGCTCCTTCATGAAGCTCTTCATACCGGCACTTTCAAGCTGGAACACTCCCTCTGTGTGACCTGAGCTTAAAAGCTCGAATATCTTAGGATCATTGTAATCCAGATTATTTATATCTATATCTACGCCATACTGTTCCTTGGCAAATCTTACTGCGTCATGGATAACCGTAAGGGTTCTTAAGCCTAAGAAGTCCATCTTAAGAAGTCCCAGACGCTCAATGGTAGTGGCTGTGAATTGTGTAATAACAGAATCATCACCGCCCTTGGCAAGAGGAACATACTCATCTATGGAATCCCTGCCGATAACAACGCCGGCTGCATGCATACCCGTATTTCTCGGAAGTCCCTCAAGCTTAAGTGCCATATCTATAAGGTGCTTGACCTCAGGTTTCTGTTCATACATATCCTTAAGATCCTTGCTTACTGAAAGAGCCTTGGTGATGGTCATATTAAGCTCCATTGGTACCGACTTGGCAACTGCGTCACAGAGAGCATAAGGCAGGTCAAGAACTCTTCCCACATCCCTAATTACATTTCTTGCCGCCATTGTCTGGAAGGTTACGATCTGCACAACCTTTTCCTTACCGTACTTTCTTACAACGTAATCTATTACCTCCTGACGTCTCTCGTAGCAGAAATCCACGTCTATATCGGGCATGGATACTCTCTCAGGGTTAAGAAATCTCTCAAAGAGAAGATTATATTTTATAGGGTCAAGGCTGGTTATATGAAGGCAATAGGAAACTATACTTCCTGCTGCAGAGCCTCGTCCCGGTCCTACAGGGATGTCATTATCCCTGGCATATTTTATGAAATCGTGGACTATAAGGAAGTAATCCACATATCCCATGTTCTTTATGGTATTAAGCTCATACTCCAGTCTGTCGGTGATCTCTTTTGTCGGAACCGGATATCTCTCCTTAAGTCCCTCCATACACAGCTTTGTGAGATACTCATAGGCAGTAAGTCCGTCCGGGACCTTAAACTCAGGAACCTTCTGCTCGCCAAACACTATCTCAACATTACATCTCTCGGCTATCTTATGAGTGTTCTCCAGAGCCTCCCCGGCATATGGGAACAAACTATACATTTCCTCCTTTGATTTAAGATAGTACTGACCGCCATCATATTTCATCCTGTCCGTATCCGAAACTTTTTTATTTGTCTGAATACACAGGAGGATATCATGGGCGTCTGCATCCTCCGCATATATGTAATGAGAGTCGTTGGTTACTACCATAGGTATTCCAAGCTCCTTTGACAGTCTCATAACCCCTGCATTCACAGTTGCCTGGTCCGGAATACCATGATCCTGCATTTCAAGGAAATAATTATTCTCCCCAAATATATCCAGATGTCTTAAGGCAGCTTCCTTTGCCCCCGCATAATTACCCTTTCTCAGATTAACTGCCACCTCACCGGCAAGACATGCGGACAGCGCGATAATGCCCTCATGGAATTCTTTAAGAACCTCCATATCCACTCGGGGCTTGTAATAAAAGCCCTCGGTAAATCCTCTTGACACTATCTTGGACAAGTTTTTATATCCTGTATTATTCTCTGCCAGAAGCACCAGATGATAATATCTGTCTTCTCCCTTATTCACCTCTCTGTCAAATCTGGATCCGGGGCTTACATAGACCTCACATCCGATTATGGGCTTTATGCCGACAGCTCTGGCAGCCTCATAGAAATCAATTACGCCATACATGACACCATGGTCTGTTATGGCAAGGGAGTCATATCCAAGTTCTGCCGCTCTGGCAACCAGTTCCTTTATCTTGGCTGAGCCATCTAACAGACTATATTCAGTATGCACATGCAGATGAGTAAATTCCATATATTCCTCCCATTTATCTTAAAATCATTTCTCGGTGTATTAATATTATTTCTTGTTGTGAAGGATATTCTTTCTGATATACATGAAAGTTTCATCCTCTCCCTTTTCCTTAAGCATTAGGAGAAGGCTGTACAACAATTCCGCACTTTCCGGGTGCAGCAGAGTCTTTGATCTCCCCTTCTCAAAATATTCAAGGGGCATCGCATCCGTATAATTATCTTTATTATAATTTCTTGAAGCAGCTATCCTGTCACAGAACATCTCCACAACATATTTAACCGGCATCCTGCAGCCTACCAGTCCCTCTGACCTGTTGGAACTGTAATCTATCCAGTATTCAAGGTGGTGTTTATTCCTTCCCTTGTGGTGAAGCCATGCGCCGGAGTAACCCTTGTCCTCACGTTCTGCGTCATTAGGGCTTCTTGTTCCCTGATAATACTTCGCCCCCACAGAAAACTCGGTATAAGAGTACTTAGACAGGTCATGTAGTAAACCCTGCTTATAAAGCCCCACCTTAAAGCAATACTTCATCACCATTCTTTTATGATTATTTATTGTCTTCAAATGCTTATACCATTTTATCATATCATGCACTTCCTTTTCCATTATATGAAAAAGCCCCAAAGTCTGTATCCACACCTTGGGGGTTATAACCAGCCGAAAAAGGGACTCGAACCCTCGACCCACGCATTACGAATGCGTTGCTCTACCAACTGAGCTATTTCGGCAATATATCAGAAATTCCAGATTCCATACAAAGGGATATTCAACAATCCCTTCTTAACATACATGTCATCAGTGGAAATTCTAACCGACGTATTATTATTATATCTTCCTGTAAACACCTTTACACTCTGTGCCTTTGAATGGGGAGCAGTCTGCACATCAACAGGTATAACCTCTCCTTCTCCCTCATAAACAAAATCAACTTTGGCAGTTGCGGATGATATCCAGAAATATAAAGTACCTATCTTCTTATTTGCCTTTAATTCCGAGTATGCATACTGCTCGGCAATAACGCCTCCCATAGTATCATACACATTATTCAAATCAACATCTGTGCATTTTATTTCAGACATGATCCTCAAGAGCCCATGATCCAGATGGTACAATTCAAAAGACTTTTCGTCCACCTGGTTTTCAAGAGGAAGCACACCTTCCTTAATTCTGTACACTCTGTTAACAACACCGGCCTTAACAAGAAACTCCACAGAATCCTCATACTCTCTCGCTCTTGCCTTAGGATCCACATAACCATACATAAACTTCTTGTTATCCTTGGTGAGCTGTTTAGGAATACTCTTCCACACAGCCACTACCTTACGGAGACTTCTCCTGGGTGCTGTGTCCACAATATATTCATTGATTCTGTCCAGCAGCTTAACTAATGCAGCATCAGCGTCAATAAAGCTCTCATTCTTGTAATATGCACTGACCACCTCCGGCATTCCACCTGTAAGGAAGAATGTCTCAAGCATTGTCTTAACACTTTCTCTGACCTCATCAGACAGGGCATCCATCATCTGATTTTCAATATACTTACACAATTTCCTACCCTTGCCGGCCTTAAGAAACTCCTCGAAGGTCATAGGTGTCATTTCAAACACATCAAGGATATCCTTGCACTGATCTTCGATATCCAGCTTCCCGCCTGCAGTTGCAATAATAAGCACACGGCAGTCCTTTCTGCTTCCTGCATACATCGCAAGATTTTTTATGGATAGTGTATTTAACTGGGCATTATCAAATATAAGCAGCTTGCCCTCAAAATCATACTTATCTACAGTTGTAACTAATTTCGCATGAACCTTGTCCGGTTTTCTTTCCTTCGATATATACTCAAGAAGATCAGGATACTCTGCCAAATCTATCACAATATACTCATCAAAAAAACCTGTGGCAAAATCTAAAGCTGCCCATGTTTTTCCTACAGCCTTACCACCTTTTATTAATGCCGCCTTTTGCTCTTCTCTTTCATACCAGCCGGCCAAATCATTAATAATGTTCCTAAACATTTCCTATCACCTCTTGCAACGACACTTTTCGCAAACCATACTGTCTCTTTACCAGTAACAATTTCACGTCAAAGACTATAATAGGATAGCACTTTTTTGCAACTTAGTAAATATAAATTTGCTTAATCGTACTGGAATCTGTCGTAAAAATAATCCTTATAGTAATCATCTTCAACATTAATGAACTTAATTGCTATTCCGTATACAAACTCCTTATAACACTTCCAGTCATCATTCTTCCCTGTAATATTGATGTCATGATCATCTGAAAAAATATATTCTCCCTCTTTATTTCTGACAACAGTCTTTATATGATATACATCCGGATTCTTAGTCTTATCTGCCGTGATCCCTATAACACCATAGCTTACGGCAGCTGACTCTTTTCTTACTGTTATTGTAGGCTCTATCTCTCTGAATATGCAATCATCTATCATGTCTTCTATAAAAAATCTGCGATTCTCATAAAGATACTTTCTCATGGCAATCACAGCTATATCATTTTGCGACCGAAAAGTCTTCCTCGCAAGCTTCTCTACATCATTCGCCAATCTTACATCCATTCTTACCGGTCTGACTTTTACTTCTTTTTTTGCGGTTATTGCCATTTCACATTACCCCTTTTTCTTTCTTATTATTTCTGATAATTCTTCTGCTATAACATGTATGACATGTTCCTCAACCATTATATAAAATACGGACATCCATTTGAAATTGTCTGCAGTAAGGGCTGCTACAATTTAATGCCACCTTCATTGACATTACATGTAAGAAAATCCCGGAGTATTCCTCCGGGATTTATGTAAATCCACAGCCAGATATTACTACTGCTTTCCGATTGAAAGGTATCCACTCTCGTTTGTCTTTAACAGGAACGCAAGACCGATATTCTTCTTGCTGTCACCTGTAGCTCTGTATATCTCACCAGTCTCCACAAGAGTCTTAGCCATATTTATAAGTACATCCTTGAACTGCATCATTTCTCTTCTGTCTCTTGAACTCAGCTTGAATATATACTGGTTCTTCGAGCTTATAAGAAGTATGCTGTAAGAATGAACATTCTCTTTGTTTGCGAGTATCGCCGATCCTACCATTCTTGAATTGGCAATGATAATATCTGCATTCTCATCAGGAAGATATTCCGAACATATAAGCTTGTATATCTTAAGGTAATCCTCCTCAGCACTGGCATTGACAGGCATCTCTGCCACGGCAAACTCTACAATTGAATCCGCAAGCTTAATCGTGCCGCCCTCATCGTTTATAGTAGCTGTACACTCCTTAGGAACACAGAGGCGGAAGAATTTATTCTCCACAACCTTTTGTTTCTTGTCAGGTTCTCTGAGAACCAGATCGACATAATTAAGCTCAAGCTTGTTCATAGCCACAATGGCTGTCTCATCTCCGGTCTCCGCAAGGTCAATGAGTGCATCATACAGTGACCATATCTGAGCTGTAGTTGTAGGAACCAGTTCAATGAGCTTCTCTATGGCAGGTACATATCCCATGCTTGCGTTCTCAATATAAAGCTTGATAGCTTCTTCCTTAGGAAGTCCCTTCTCACACTTATATGTGATAACCTTAAACAGATTAACCTTATCCCAGTCATCATAGTTGGCGTTAAATGCCTTTTCAAAGTATTTTATACTCTTTATCTCACCCTTGTAATCATCCTGCTTCTCCTGAAGCTGATAAATCTTACCAAGCTCGTATCCTGCCTGAGCGCTTCCGAGTCCAAGAGCTTCAAGGTATGCCTTCTCAATCTCGTATGGTGTAGCAATATAGAATATCTGTCTCTGCTTCATCATTGCAATCTTGATGGCTGCAGACTCACTGCCTGCCTGTACGGCTCTCTCCCACTTCTCAACGGCTGTCTGAAGATCCTCTCCCTTAAGCTCCTCAAGATCCTTTATGTATCCATCAGCCTCAGACACACCATTAGCCTGTGCTTTCTTGAAATACAGAAGTGCCTTGGCACCATCTCTCTTGGTCCTGAGCAAGCCATAGTAGTAGATCCTTCCAAGGTAGAATGCGACTCTCTTGTGTCCAAGACGTTCTGCATTCTCATACCAGTTAAGAGCTTTCATGTAATCCTTAAGCTGCTGGTCATATACCAGTCCAAGAAGAAACGCCAGCTCAGGATCCTTTGTAGCTTCAAAGAGCTGCTTCGCATAGCTGATGGTTTTCTCTATATCTCTGTACGGTGAATCCTCATCATAATACAACTCTATAAGCAGATAGCTTGCCTTAATACTTCCGAACTTAAGTGCCTGCTTGGCAGCCTTCATGGCGCCCTCATAGTCTTCCAGATAGTAACAGTATATTGCCTCATTGTAATACTGCATATCCTTTCTGTTGGCACTTTCCTCACTTACAAGAGTCGGATCTATAAATGCAAATGAATTCGCTGTTTCAAATATAATCTCCTCGTACTGCTCAATAATCTCCATTGATGCACATACGAACCTCATACATGCCAGTCGGCGTCCCTGATAAAATGCAAATGAAACAATACCCTTCTCAAGATCCTTATGATAGTAGGTAGTGCATATACCGTCTGCGTACTCTGTTACATAGGCCTTAAGCTGAAGTTCTTCATCAAATGCGTCATTACAATATCTCAGGTAATTCTCAAGGGTTTTCTTTGAATCCTTTGGTATACTGTCATAATAAACATATATAGCGAAATCCTTATATGTAAGGCTCGGTGCATAATATTCCTCTCCCGTAGACTCGTTAATTGTCTTTACCCAGTCCTTAGGAAGCTTATGTATATACCCCTCAACCTGATTATGAACATATGTATACTGGTACTGGAGTCTCGAGGCCTCGATAACTTTATATCTAGGCTCTTTTCCCTTTTCCTTTCTTCTGGCGGCTATCTCTGTATAAAGCCTGTCCTTTTCCTCGAATTCGATACTGTCCTCATGGGTGCTGGCATAAAGTACTCTCTCATATGATGCTTTAGCCTTGGCATCACCGGTGTCTGCAAGAAGCTTGTACCAGTGCATAGCCTTCTCCATATCGACAGGGACAACAAAATCACTCTTGTTACCATACTGGTCAACACGATTAAGTCCACTCTCATATATGGCTCCCAGATTCATATATGCAGCCTTGATGCCACACTCTGTAGCTGACATCTCAAAGTACTTTATGGCTTTTGAGAAGTTCTGCACCTCTAAAAGCATCTTGGCCAGCTTATATATGGTATCTCCATCCTTGTTCTGATTAACATATTTCTCTAAGTATTTAGTTGCTTTATTAAGATCAATCTCTGTCTTAGCGTTACGATACTTTCCCTTTTCAAAGAATTCAGCCAGAACCAGAAGTGCATCATTACCATAGCTCCTGTACTGAGGATCCATGATTCCGATATCCGAAACCTGTTCAAGTATTGTAACTGACTCCTCCCCATCTCCATTATCCATAAGGTTCATAGCCTTATTGAACTGAAGCTCCACATTGTTTACAGGCTCTTTCTTTTTTGAAAACTTCGCAACGAAAGATATCTTACTGAATAAGCCACCAAAAAATCCCATATTACATTCCTCCGATGACATTGAATGTCCACTAACGGATTTAATTTTATCACAATAAAATCACTGGTGCAATAAAAAGCGATATATACACAGGATTATTTTTCGTTTTGAATATAGGCAGCAAGCTGTTCACAGGCTTTCTCCTCATCCGGACCTTCTGCCTGAACAGTAATAGGTTCGCCCTCTGCGAATCCAAGACTCATCATACCCATTATGCTCTTGGCATTTATCTTCTTATTACCGGAAATAAGATGTATCTTGCTGTCGAACTGACTTGCAAGCTGCACCAGTACCGCAACAGGTCTTTCCTCCGAAACTGCTGTCAATGCGATTTCCACTGTTTTTTCAACCATAATAATCCTCCTAAGTTTTACCTGCAGCCACGAAGGTGGTCTGCAATTTCACTGATTTTTCTTAATCTATGATTCACTCCCGACTTTCCTATCGGGGGATTTATCATCTCACCTAATTCTTTAAGAGATGCATCTCTTGCCTCCAGCCTGGCCTGTGCCAGTTCCACCAGGTTGTCAGGCAGATAGTGTATGCCTTTTACTTTTATAATATACTCTATATCCTCGATCTGTCTCACTGCCGCGTTTACAGTCTTGTTAAGATTTGCGGCCTCACAGTTCACCTTCCGGTTCACATTATTGGCTATATCCTTAAGGATCCTTATATTCTCCATATCCATAAGAGAAGAATACGCTCCCATGAGATTAAGCATGTCAACGATCATGGTGCCGTCCTTAATGTAAACCACATGGTATCTCTTTCTGGCAATAACCTTACTGTCTATACCAAAATTATGTATTATACCCGATATAAGCTCTGCCCTCTCCGGGTTATCACATACTATCTCAAAATGATACCCCTTCTCCGGATCACTTATGGATCCGGATGTCATAAAGACTCCCTTTATAAATGCCCGCCTGCAACAGTCCTTCTGTATCACAAGACCGCTTATATGCATTTCCTGGCAATCCATGCCACAGACATTCCCACTGCTGTTTTCTGTTTTTTTTGCTATCTTTAATGTTGTAAGTATCCTCTCAACATCTTCCTGCCTATTAAAGACCATTTTGTACACACGGCTGTCTGCCCCGGTTCTCTTTACCGAGCACTCAGGCACAAGCCCGAACAGCTTCTTAATAAGCTCCGACATGGTATTTGCTATGACACTTCTCTCGGTGGATATCACTATCCTTACCGGCTTCCCGTATTGGCAGTCCACATGTCCCACCATGCCTATCATTCCTGCCAGCTCTGCGATCCTGCAATGCCTTGCAGCACTTATGTTCCTGGCAAGTTCCTTTTTTACATCAGAAGAAAATGACATATGCCGCTCCTGTATCCATCATTACTGTTGTTTTACTATTGCATCCTTGGCAATATCCCTATGTACTATCCTTACGGTATACGGGGACTTTGAAAGTCTTGTATACACATTATTTGCAATAGTAACAGACCTGTGCTTTCCTCCTGTACATCCAATGGATATAACCAACTGGTTCTTCCCTTCCTTTATGTAATTAGGAATGAGAAATTGCAGCATGTCGTCAAATTTATCAAGGAATGTATAAGCTTCATCACAGTTCATTACATACTTCTGGACAGGCTCATCATTTCCCGTGAGAGGTCTCAGTTCAAGATCATAATAAGGGTTCGGCAGAAATCTCACATCAAATACAAGATCCGAATCCCTCGGTATTCCATACTTGAATCCAAAGGACATGACCGTGATTATGAAATTACCGTATTCCATATTGCTGACAAATATCTTGTCAAGCTCCTTCTTAAGCTCTCTCACCAAAAGGCTTGAGGTATCTATAATGTAATCTGCCTCTTCCTTTAAGAAGCCTATGAGTTCCCTTTCCTTCTTTATACCATCTATTATCCTGCCATCCCTTGTGGAAAGCGGATGGTTTCTCCTGGTCTCCTTATATCTTTTAACAAGCGTAGCGTCTGAACATTCGATAAACAATATCTCATAAGGGAAGCCGCATTTCTTAAGATCTGCAAGACAGGAATTAAGCTGTGACAGTGCACGTCCGCTTCTTATGTCCACGCCGATAGCCACATTGTCCACCTGTATCTGTTCGTCATAAGCTATCTCTGCAAATCTCTTTATAAGCTGTATCGGAAGGTTGTCAACGCAGAAATACCCGGCGTCCTCAAGGGTATTAAGGGCAGTACCTTTTCCTGCACCGCTCATACCGGTAACAATAACAAATCTCATACTAGAACTCTCCTAACATCTTAACCTCAGGCTCAAGAGTCACGCCAAACTCCCTCTTTACCTTTTCTACAACATCATCCATAAGGGTTACAACATCCTGTGCCGTAGCCTCTCCTGTATTTATCACAAAGCCGCAGTGCTTCTCTGAAACCTGTGCTCCTCCTACCTTGTATCCCCGAAGACCTGCGTCCATTATAAGCTTGCCTGCAAAATATCCCTCAGGCCTCTTAAAGGTTGATCCGGCAGAAGGATAAGCTAAAGGCTGCTTTTCCTTTCTCTTTGCCAGAAGGCTGTCCATCTCTGCCTGTATATCACTTGCATCACCCCATTTAAGCTCTATGACCGCTCCGGTAACGATAAGTCCCTTCTCCTCAGCCAGGCTGTGTCTGTAGGAAAAATCCATCTCCTCACAGCTAAGCTCCGAAAGCTTTCCTGCCTCATCTATAACACTTACAGATTGTATTATCTGCTTCATCTCACCGCCGTAGGCTCCTGCATTCATGTACACAGCACCCCCGAGGCTCCCCGGTATTCCCGAAGCGAATTCCATTCCCGTAAGTCCGTTATCCCTGGCAACATGTGACACCTTAATTAAGGATGCTCCCGCTTCCGCCGTTATGATATTACCATCAACAGCTATGTTGTTCATCCTGCCCATAATATTGATTACCACGCCTCTGTAGCCCTTATCTGCTGCCAGTACATTGCTTCCGTTTCCAAGTATAAAATATGGCATGTCATAGTCTCTGCAGATTCTGACCACATCAGCTATGGCTTCTGCTGTCTCAGGGCTTACAAAATAATCAGCCGGTCCGCCGATCTTGAAGGTTGTATGCTCTTTTAATAAAACATTCTGTTTAACATTTTCTGCATGAACTGCTTCTCTTAATGCATCAATAAATTCTGTCATATATAACTCCAAACTTTCCAACACGAAAAAAGTCTCTGATGTACCATATTTTATTCAGTTTCCACGGGACAGATATATCCCATGCTAACTAAACATTCATATCATACATTAAAGACTTTTTAAATTCAATATGAAAAATCCATATAAATAATGCCGGATTTTCAAATGTCTTGTATATTTTTAGCTAATTTTTCCAAAAAAACACTATTTTGTGATTATGCTGCATGCTCCACCGTATATTCCGGCGTCATTTCCAAGGGTTGCAAGAGCAAACTGTGTTGTTCTGCATGCATGGAAAGCATACTCAAGGAAATACTTCTTTGTAGTATCAATAAGAATATCTCCTGCTCTTGAAACACCACCACCGATTACGAAGATCTCAGGGTCAACTACGCATGCAATCTGTGCCAGTGCCTTACCGAGGACCTTGCCGTGATTTTCCACAAGAGAAGCTGCCAGCTCGTCGCCGTCCTTTGCAGCGTCAAATATCTCTTTTGCTGAAATATACTGTACTGTACGGAGCTTTGATGGCTTGTCTGTTGTATTAAGAAGGATATTGGCACTTCTTACTATTCCTGTGGCTGATGTGTACTGCTCAAGACAGCCTGTGTTGCCGCAGCCGCACTTTTCTGTCTCGCTGTCATTTACACAAATATGTCCGATCTCACCGCCGGCACCGTTTACACCGGAGATCATCTTTCCGTTGATGATTATTCCTCCGCCTACGCCTGTACCAAGTGTGACCATAACTATGTTTCTGTGGCCTTTTCCACCCCCCTGCCACATCTCGCCGAGGGCTGCCATATTGGCGTCATTTCCGGCCTTAACTACATATCCTGTAAGCTTTGAAAGCTCCTCCTCAACATTGAAGATTCCCCATCCAAGGTTTACACATCTGAGAACTGTTCCGTCTGCTCTTACAGGTCCCGGAACGCCCATTCCTACACCAAGAACATCCTTCTTTTCAATTCCCATCTCAACACGCCTGTCTTCAACGGATTCAGCTATGTCTGAAAGGATGTACTTTCCGCCTTCATCAGTTCTTGTAGGTATCTCCCATTTGTCAAGAAGCTTACCATCATCTGTGAATATACCGATCTTTACTGTTGTTCCCCCGATATCTACTCCAAATACATACTTTGCCATTTTGAATTAATCCTCCTTCTTTGCATTGCCCTTCATTATGTTCTGGGTAACTCTGTTATAGAGCTCCTGTGCAGCATTGTAACCCATCTTCTTCTGTCTGTGGTTTACGGCTGCCGATTCTACTATGATTGCAATATTTCTACCCGGTCTGATAGGAATATTGTGGCTTACCACTCTGTTTCCAAGGAACTCCGTATACTGATCCTCAAGACCAAGTCTGTCGTATTCCGTATCCTTGCTCCACTCCTCAAGATTGATAACAAGGTCTATACTCTGCTCAAGCTTTACACACTCTACACCAAACAATGACTTTACGTCTATGATACCGATTCCACGAAGCTCAATAAAATGTCTTGTGATATTAGGTGCCGATCCAAGAAGTGTTGCCTCACTGACCTTCTTTATCTCAACAACATCATCCGCCACAAGTCTGTGCCCTCTCTTTATAAGTTCAAGAGCTGCCTCTGACTTACCTATTCCGCTCTCCCCCATGATAAGAACACCCTCGCCGTATACATCTACAAGTACGGCATGTACCGATATCCTCGGTGCCAGTTCAACGTGGAGCCATCTGTCGACCTCATGGACAAATGCCGATGTGACAGCGTCTGATGTAAGAACAGGAACTCCATGCTTTCTTCCTGCTTCTATTATAAATTCATAAGGCTCCAGCCCACGGCAGAATATAAGACATGGCGGCTTATATGAGAAGAATTCATTCATGATCTCAATATTCTCTTCCTCTGTATGCATAGCCTTGATATAGGCATGCTCTACGTTACCACAGATCTGTATTCTTCCCGCATCAAAATGCTCAAAGAAACCGCCGAACTGTACCGCCGGTCTGTTCATACCTGGATCCATTATAAGGACCTTGTCGGTATCTATCTCCGGAGTATAATTCTTAAGGTTCATTTTCTCTATAAGCTGGGAAACTGTAACACTGTAATCCATACTAATACTTGTTCCTCCTTATTTTATATGTAAGCAGCACCCAACTACCCATCTTAGGGCTCCCCTGTGCCACATACACGCACCATAAAGACATGATACCATATTTTCGATTGTACTGCCACTGTTTTTACAGGTTGTTTCTACAATTTGGCATTTTGATTTAAGCATTGTTTTTTGCCATTTTTTGTATTTTGTTTTAAGCATTGTTTTCTGCCGGTTTTTGCATTTTGTTTTAAGCACCTTTTTCTGGAATTCGGTATTTTGTTTTTTCCCGGTTGTGTGTATAATCTATTAAGACCAATTTTTATGAAACGGGATCAGATACATGTTTAGTATAGAAGAAGAATTAAAGAAACTCCCCCATACGCCGGGAGTTTATCTTATGCACGACAAAAACGACCAGATCATCTATGTGGGCAAGGCCATAGACCTGTATAACCGGGTGCACCAGTACTTTCAGGTGGGTTACAAACGTTCACCTAAGATCGAGAAAATGGTCAGTCATATCGCCTGGTTCGAGTATATAATCTGTGGCTCCGAGATCGAGGCGCTGGTGCTTGAGTGTAATCTCATAAAGGAGCACCGCCCCCACTACAACACCATGCTTACAGATGATAAGGGATATCCTTACATCCAGATAACTGTAAATGAGGATTTCCCACGGATCCTTTATGCCCATCAGATGAAGCGTGACCACTCCAAGTATTTTGGTCCCTACACCAACAGCCGGGCTGTTAAGGATACCATTGAATTGCTCAGGAAAATATATAATATAAGAACCTGCAACAGGAAGCTTCCAAGAGATATAGGTCTGGAGCGTCCATGCCTTTACTATCAGATAAACCAGTGCAAGGCGCCTTGCCAGGGATATATCTCCAAGGAGGCATACGCGGACAATATCGAGAAAGCCATAGCATTTCTGAACGGACACTACAAGCCTGTTCTTAAGGATCTGAACGATAAAATGATGGAATATGCCAGCGAGATGGAATTTGAGCGGGCTGCGGAAATGCGGGATCTTATAGAAAGCGTGAAGCATATTTCCGAGAAGCAGCGTGTGGATAACAACAGCACTGAGGACAGAGACGTTATCGCCGTCGCCTCAAACAACATGAACGAGGGTGTTATATCCATCTTCTTCATCCGCGGAGGCAAAATGCTTGGCAGGGAACATTTTCACATGAAGGGTGTAATGTCCGAGACCTACGGAGATATCCTGAACGCATTTATCAAGCAGTACTACGCCGCCACTCCGTATCTGCCTAAGGAGATAATCGTTGAGCATGAAATAACGGACTGCGGGCTGGTGGAGGAATACTTAAGCAAGCGTCGTGGCAACCAGGTCAAGATAACCATTCCTGCCAAGGGCGAGAAAATGCAGCTTCTTAAGCTGGCAAGGGACAACGCCCACCTTGTACTTTCCCAGGATACGGAAAAACTAAAGCGTGAGCAAGAACGTACCGTAGGAGCTGCAAAGGAGCTTGCAGACCTGATCGGAGTGCCATCTGCCAGAAGGCTTGAGGCATTTGATATATCCCACATAAGCGGATATCATTCCGTTGCCTCAATGGTGGTGTTCGAGGATGGCAAGGCGAAGCGGAACGACTACAGGAAGTTCAAGCTTAAGACCATTGACGGTCCCGATGATTACGCCAGTATGAGGGAGGTTTTATACAGAAGATTTTCTGACGAGCGTTTTAACATCTACCCGGATATCCTTATGATGGATGGTGGTAAAGGTCAGGTGAACATCGCCCTTGAGGTACTCAATGATCTTCACATAGATATCCCTGTATGTGGCATGGTAAAGGATGACCACCACAGGACCAGAGGTCTTTACTACAACAACGAGGAAATAGAATTCCCTGCGAATACGCAGGCATTTAACATGATCACAAGACTGCAGGACGAAGCCCACAGATTTGCCATTGAGTACCACAGAAGTCTCAGAAGCAGATCCCAGGTTCACTCCATACTTGATGACATACCGGGAATAGGTGACAAACGCAGAAAGGCACTGCTTGCCTACTTCAAGGACATAGCTGCCATAAAAAACGCCGATGCCACCACCCTGTCCATGGCTCCCGGCATGACAAAGGACGCAGCAAAGAACGTATATGACTTCTTTCATAAGGAAAGTCCAACGTCAGGGAATACAAAACAGGGAAATAATAAACAGGCAGATAATAAACAGACAGATAATAAACAAACAGATAATAAACGTGAAGAGTAAAAATAAGCCATGATCTTTTTATGAGACTGATCTTTCACGACTAATTACACAGAAAGGATACTTTATGGAATACAATTTTTTTGCACTTATATCAAGAATGAAATATATAGACAGATGGGCTCTCATGAGAAATTCCCGGGAGGAAAGTCTCTGCGAGCACAGCCTTGAGGTTGCTTTCATCTCCCATGCCCTTGCAACCATTGCAAATGTCCGCTACGGCAAGGACTATGACGCGGAGAAGGCCGCCCTGATCGGCATGTACCATGACGCATCGGAGATAATTACCGGAGACATGCCAACCCCTGTGAAATACTATAATGATGAGCTTACCGACGCCTTTAAATCCGTTGAAAATATCGCCTTAAGAAAGCTTCTGTACAAGCTCCCCGAGGATCTCCGCGGTGCTTACGAGGACGTGCTCATCAAAAGTAATGAGGACGCCGACCTGTGGAAGCTTGTTAAGTGTGCCGACAAGCTGTCAGCCCTTATTAAATGTATGGAAGAGACAGGCTCCGGCAACACAGAATTTAAGAGTGCACTGGAGTCTACAACTACCAGAATAAATGAACTGACCGGGGATTTCCCGGAGGTAAAGGATTTCGTTGAAGAATTTCTCCCTGCCTACGGCAAGACCCTTGATGAACTGTTGAAGAAATAAAAAAGAGAGTATCTGTTTTGAGTGGCATATTATTAAACCTCCTCAAAGTGGATACTCTCTTTTTCTTCTACGCCTGTACAGGCTGGGCTTCCTTTGTTTCTTTTGCCCCTTCTATCCTCTCAAATATCTCCATAAATTCCTTTCCTGTAATTGTTTCATGTTCAATAAGGAAAGCCGCAATGGAGTCAAGAGTATCAAGATGCTTTGATAATATGCCCTTCGCCTTAACGTATGACGCCTTTATCATGTCTCTTACTTCTTTATCTATCTTGGTAGCTGTTTCATCGGAGCACTGGAGTGCCATGCTTCTGTCAAGATACTGACCCTCTACAGCCTCAAGCTGTACCATTCCGAACTTATCAGACATACCGTAGACTGTAACCATGGCTCTTGCCTTTCTGGTTGCCTGCTCAATATCGTTTGAAGCTCCTGTGGTCACAGAGGCGAATTTCAGCTCCTCTGCGGCACGTCCACCGAGGAGTGTAACAATATCAGCCTCCATCTCAGCCTTTGACACCAGATATTTCTCTTCCTCCGGCACCTGCCATACATAGCCGAGGGAACCCATGGTTCTCGGAACTATGGTTATACGCTGGATAGGTTCTGTATGCTTCTGCAGTGCCACAAGCAGCGCATGTCCCACCTCATGGTACGCAACTATACGCTTCTCTTCTCTGCTTAACAGTCTGTCCTTCTTTTCCTTACCTGCAAATACCACCTCCACGGCACCTATAAGATCCTGCTGCGAAACCAGGTCTCTGTTGTTCCTTACAGCAGCAAGAGCTGCCTCATTTATGATATTCGCAAGGTCGGCACCAACTGCTCCCGAGGTTGCCAGTGCCAGCTCATGAAGATCCACAGTCTCATCCATCTTAACATTCTTTGAATGAACCTTAAGGGTATCCTCACGTCCCTTAAGATCAGGCTTCTCCACAATAACTCTTCTGTCAAATCGTCCCGGACGGAGAAGCGCCTTGTCAAGAGTCTCCGGTCTGTTGGTTGCCGCAAGTATAACTATACCCTTAGATGTATCAAAACCATCCATCTCCGCAAGAAGCTGGTTTAAAGTCTGTTCACGCTCGGAGTCACCGCCATGACGGCTGTCCCTGCTCTTACCGATGGCGTCGATCTCATCAATAAATATAATACATGGTGCCATCTGAGCAGCCTGTTTGAACAGATCTCTTACTCTTGAGGCGCCTACGCCTACATACATCTCAACAAAGCTTGAACCTGACATTGAGAAGAAAGGAACATTAGCCTCGCCTGCAACCGCCTTTGCAAGAAGGGTCTTACCTGTTCCCGGAGGTCCCACAAGAAGTGCTCCCTTGGGCAGCTTCGCACCTATGTCAAGATACCTCTTCGGATTATGAAGGAAGTCAACCATCTCTGTAAGGGACTCCTTAGCCTCCTCCTCACCTGCCACATCTGCAAATGTAACTCCGGTCTTCTTCTCCATATATACCTTGGCGTTGGACTTGCCTACGTTCATTATTCCTCCGCCCTTCTTCATCATGAGATTTAAGAAGAGGAAGAACAGGGCAAATATAGCCACATTTGAAATAATACTGTAGAATATGGCTCCACCGCTTTCGTCAACGCCCTTATATTCTGTTCCGTATTTGTCCGCTGCTGTCTTAAGCCTCAGGGCCAGACTGTCATCAGCGATAGGAACTGTCACATAGGTTGTCTTTGACAGTATTCCTGTTCCCTGCTTAGGCACCCACTTAATCTGTGAGCTGTATACTTCAACCTCACTTATCTCTCCGGCGTCAAGTGCCTGTACAAACTGGCTGTATGGGGCTTCATCTGTACGTCCGTCGGATATACGGTTATACACCTTCCAGAACAAAAGTGTAAGGACAACGGAAATAACAATAAGAACTATCATGGATTTCGGATTTTTCTTATTTTTATTGTTATTGTCATTTCCATTTATGTCGTTATTATTCTGCTTATCGTCCAATAGCTTATCCTTTCTGTATAAGATATTTCAGTCTTAAAAACTGATTATACCTGTAACATTATATTAGTATTTCCTTTTTCAGGCAATACTATAGGGGAAAATATAAGGGAATGGTTATTGTTTTTTTTGAAAAAATTTATAATTTATTGTATTCATAAAAAACGGGCGGCAATAAGTACTATACATCAAAACTGGAGCAGCAGCATTCCAATTACCTTCGGTAAAGCTGCTGCAATGTAACGCCGCCTTCGGCACCATTACAATAAACGCCTTCGTTACAATTTTAATATATAAAAAAGACCACCTTTCCTGTATTGGATAGATGGTCTTCTTTATATTACACTTTTTCAAAAAGTTTTTATGCGTAGAGTGGATACTTTGTTACAATGCTCTTAACCAGCTCTTCTGCCTTTGCCTTATCGCCGTCAAGGACTGCTGCCTTGATTGCTTCTGCGATAATCTCCATATCGGCTTCATCTGCACCTCTTGAGGTTACAGCAGGTGTTCCAAGTCTTACACCACTTGTTACAAATGGTGACTTTGGATCATTTGGAACTGTGTTCTTATTGGCTGTAATATGAACCTCATCAAGGAGCTTCTCAACCTCCTTACCTGTACGTCCAAGTCTCTTGAGATCAAGGAGCATAAGGTGGTTATCTGTACCGCCTGATACAATATCAAAGCCTCTTGCCATAAGTGCAGAAGCAAGAGCTGCCGCATTCTTGACAACCTGCTGCTGATATGCCTTGAACTCAGGTGTAAGAGCTTCCTTGAAGCATACTGCCTTACCTGCGATAACATGCATAAGAGGTCCACCCTGGATACCAGGGAATACTGCCTTATTGAAGTTAAACTTCTCATTTACTTCATTGCTGCTCATGATCATACCACCACGAGGTCCACGAAGGGTCTTGTGAGTAGTGGTTGTTGTAACATGTGCATATGGGATAGGGCTCATGTGAAGTCCTGCTGCCACAAGACCCGCAATGTGTGCCATGTCTACCATAAGGTATGCACCTACTTCGTCAGCTATCTCTCTGAACTTCTTGAAGTCAATGGCTCTTGCATATGCTGAAGCACCTGCTACTATGAGCTTTGGCTTACATTCCTTCGCAATGGCAAGAACATTGTCATAATCTATAAATCCATCATCATTAACACCATAAGGAACACAATGGAAGTACTTTCCTGACATGTTGACAGGTGAACCGTGGGTAAGATGTCCGCCGTGGTCAAGGTTCATGCCCATGAATGTGTCACCAGGCTGCATGATAGCGAAGAACACTGCCATATTGGCCTGTGCACCTGAATGAGGCTGAACATTTACATACTCACATCCGAATAATTTCTTGGCTCTGTCTCTGGCAAGATCTTCAACCACATCAACATACTGACATCCGCCGTAATATCTCTTGCCCGGATATCCCTCTGCATACTTGTTTGTAAGATGGCTTCCCATAGCTGCCATAACTGCCTTTGAAACAATATTCTCTGAGGCAATAAGCTCAAGATTATTGTTCTGTCTGTTTAACTCATCTGTCATTGCTGCCGCAACTTCAGGATCTACCTTTGTAATTTCCTCAAATCCAAACATATTAATGATTCCTCCTAAACTTAATGTATATATAGTATCAAACTGCACACACATTTGCAAGGAAGGGAGATCATTTTCTTATTTTATTAATTTCTTGCCACAAGCCCCTTTCCGTCGTAATCAAGGACTACCGGCTTATCTGTGCTTACCTGTCCTGAAAGTATCATCCTGGCAACCAGAGTCTCCACATTCTTCTGGAGATATCTCTTAAGGGGTCTTGCACCGTATACCTGATCATAGCCCTGTTCTACCACTGCCTCCTTGGCTGCGTCTGTAAGCTCGATCCTTATCTCACGGTCTGCCAGTCTCTTGTTAAGATCAGCCAGCATAAGATCCACAATACCCTTGATATTCTCTCTTGAAAGAGCATTGAACAGGATCGTCTCATCTATACGGTTAAGGAACTCTGGTCTGAAATGAGCTTTAAGCTCACTCATAACCTCTTCTCTTACCTTATCACTTATGTTGCCACCCTCGGCAGCTATATCAGCACCACCTATATTAGAGGTCATGATGATTATGGTATTCTTGAAGTCCACAGTTCTGCCCTGGGAGTCCGTTATACGTCCATCATCAAGCACCTGAAGCAATACATTGAATACATCCGGGTGAGCCTTCTCAACCTCATCAAAAAGGATAACTGAGTATGGCTTTCTCCTTACAGCCTCAGTAAGCTGACCACCCTCTTCATATCCTACATATCCCGGAGGCGCTCCTATAAGCCTTGCCACTGAATGCTTCTCCATGTATTCACTCATATCGATACGGACCATATTAGCCTCATTGTCAAATAAGGCTGCTGCCAGTGACTTGGCAAGTTCTGTCTTACCTACACCTGTAGGGCCAAGGAACAGGAAGGAACCGATAGGCTTTGTAGGATCCTTGATACCTGCCTTTGATCTGATTATGGCGTCACTTACAAGTTCTACGGCATTGTCCTGTCCAACGACTCTCTTCTTAAGCTCATTTGCCAGGTTAAGAGTCTTGCTCTTCTCGCTTTCGGTAAGCTTCGATACAGGTATACCGGTCCACTTTGATACGATCTTGGAGATCTCCTCCTCGGATACAACCTCATGTACCAGCTCCCTTTCCTTGTCGGAAGCAGACGCCTCAAGGGTCTCCAGCTCCTTCTTGATGGCAGGAAGCTTACCATACTGTAACTCTGCCGCCTTGTTAAGATCGTAATTTCTCTGAGCCATCTGGATATCAGCCTTAACCTTCTCCATTTCCTCCTTGAGGTTACGGATCTTCTCTACACTCGCCTTTTCATTCTCCCATTTTGCCTTAAGATTATTGGCCTTGTCCTTAAGCTCTGAAAGCTCTGCCTGGATATCAGCCAGACGCTGCCTGCTCAAGTGATCCTCTTCCTTCTTAAGGGCGGCTTCCTCAATCTCAAGCTGCATTATCTTTCTTGTGATCTCATCCACCTCAACAGGCATTGAGTCAAGCTCTGTCTTTATCATGGCACATGCCTCATCCACCAGGTCTATTGCCTTATCAGGAAGGAATCTATCTGTTATATATCTGTTTGAAAGAACAGCGGCATTTACCAGGGCGCCGTCAGAGATCTTAACGCCATGGAACACCTCATACCTTTCCTTTATTCCTCGAAGGATTGAAATAGTATCCTCAACTGTAGGTTCATCTACTGTAACCGGCTGGAAACGTCTCTCAAGAGCCGCGTCCTTCTCAATATATTTCCTGTACTCATCAAGAGTTGTGGCACCTATACAGTGAAGCTCACCTCTGGCAAGCATAGGCTTTAACATATTGCCTGCGTCCATGGCACCGTCAGTCTTACCGGCACCTACAATAGTATGAAGCTCATCTATGAAGAGGATTATCTCTCCCTCTGATTTCTTCACCTCATCAAGGACTGTCTTAAGACGCTCCTCGAATTCACCTCTGTACTTGGCACCAGCCACCAACGCACCCATATCCAGTGCAAATATCTTCTTATTCTTAAGTCCCTCAGGTACATCGCCACGCACGATCCTCTGTGCCAGGCCTTCAACTACTGCAGTCTTACCTACACCAGGCTCACCAATAAGGACCGGATTGTTCTTGGTCTTCCTTGAAAGGATCCTTATGACATTTCTTATCTCGCCGTCCCTGCCAATAACAGGATCAAGCTTCTGCTCCTTAGCCCTTGCCACCAGATCGTAGCCGAACTTCTCCATTGCCTCATAGCCGTTCTCCGGAGTATCACTGTCCACCTTTTTATTTCCTCTGATGGACGCCAATGCCGTAAGAAAACTGTTCCTGTCTATATTCCAAACCTTTAAAAGCTCCTTAACATCCCTGTCAGCCTTGCTGATGATTCCCAGGAACAAATGCTCAACAGATATATACTCATCGCCCATCTGCTTTGCTTCCTTTTCTGCCTGTATGAGAGCCTTTGAAAATTCATTTCCGGCATACATATTGCCACCGCTTACTTTAGGTAACGAAGCAAGCTTATTCTCAACCCGGTCTACTGCCGCGCTGACATTTACATCCATTTTCTCGAAAATCTTAGGAATAAGACTTTCGTCTGTCTCAAGGAGTCCTGCCAGCAAATGAAGCTGTGTCAGCTCCTGATTATCAAATTCCAATGCCTTCTCTTTAGCTTTTTCAACTACTTCCAAAGACTTCCTTGTATATCTATCCATATCCATAACACTCGCCTCCTTATATATAATCAGCCCATTTGAAGATACAAACGGGCTGTTCAACATGTAACATTCACCACTCTGAACATTACATTTTCTCTTTACGAGTATTAATATACCACTTCTGTTAGCACTCGTCAATAGCGAGTGCTAATATTTTTAATTTTTTTTTGGTATTGTTTTAATGCAATAAAACATGGAAGCAACAACAGCACCGACACCAGGCTGCGTAGCCGGTATCCGTTTATTTTCCGCCTCTGTCTATAGTAAAATCTCTCTATCACATCCTTATCATCGTATATACGCTTTTCGGATATCTCCCCCAGTTCATCCGATACATCCTTCCAGAAATCGAAATCCGACCACTTGGCAGGAAGCATCATATGGGGAAATATATCCAGATAATCAGCCACATAATAATATCCGCTTCCATCATAGCCATGGTGCCCTGCCACCTCTAAGGCATATTCTCCCCTGTAATTTTCTTCTGATACATCAATTATGACGCCATTTACTATTTTGTTATCAACAGATTTCAAGTCATCATCATGCCTATTTTCATTTTTCCCCTGTATTATCACAAATGCATCCCCGGAGTCGATCACAGCTCTCACCACATACTCCTGGTCTCCAAATGATATACTGCATCCCGCTGTCTCCGTGCTTCCAAACAGCTCATATGCCAGCTCGCTGCTGACTATGCAGCCATAGCTATCATCCACCGAAAGGCTGCCGCCTGTATCAAACATGTCCTCAACAGTAAAATCCACTGTGACTATATCCGCCTTTACCTCCAGGTATACTCCTGCACCGATAACGGTAAGCTTCGGTTCTATATAATAGGTTCCCTTTATATAGTTTTCATTCTTCATTCCTGAATACTCCACCTGGCCTGTGGTCATGATGGCATAATCCCTGTCAAGACGATACCTGTAGCTCTCAGATATGCCACCGGCAATGTTCCATACAGCCACGGCAGCTACCAACATGCTCAGAATAATCCATGTCACCATTTTCTTCATATTTATTCACCTGTCTTTTCAAGAACCGTGTCACCTGCTTTCACCTTCTTGTCAGCACTTACTATGATCTTATCATCCGATGTCAGGGCTTCACTTGAAATTCCCGCATCATAATTATTTGTATCTCCCACCTTGACGTATACCTTGGCTGCCACAGTCTCTGTTCCGAGGATAGTATCCTTTTGCCGCTCCACCAACACATAGGAACCAAGGGTGTCCGCATGTATGGCTGATACAGGCACCACAAAATCATACTTATCAGACTGATGGGATATATCTGTAAGCACACTGTCACCAACATTAAACACATCTCCGGAGATCACCGCCTCAACCACATAGCACTGATCATCTGCCCCATCCTTATACACTGCAGAAACCTCCGTGTTCACCTTTCTGTCATCTATCTGTACCGTCACTTTATCACCGGTCTCTATGTATTGCTTTTCACCCTCAGTCACAGACATTCTGAGAGCGTACTCATCCGCCTTCTCCATAATCACTATAGCTGCCTCATCTGTGGTCCTGCGTCCGACCTCAAGTCTAAGCTCTGAAATAACTCCATCAAACTCCAAGCTGATCAGTCCCTCATTTTCCATAATAGTCTCAAGCTCCAGAAGCTGTGCATCAAGGACTGCAAGCTTGTCATCCATTACATTTCTCTCATCTCCCCAGGTATACCAATACCCATCCATAAGGTTTTTACGCTCAAGCTTCTTCTCAAGATACAGGGATCCGGCTTCGTGGGGATCCACCTTCAAGAGCCTGTCCCCTTTGCTTACCTGCTTTCCGGGGGACACATATATCTCACTGACCATAAGCTCCGGATACACATACACGGGAATTTTCTTATCCCCCTCAACAACTACCTCCTGAAGCACATCCCTTGATATTGTTCCAGACGCCCCATACATGACCTCCACCCTGGGGGTCAGTGCAGTGGCTGCCCATCTTGCCATAACCGTACCGGCAAACGCCACAGCAAAAAATATCGCCACTATCCTCACAATTCTTTTTTTACCGGAGCTTCCGCAATTCCCATTTGAACCTTTTATCCTTCTATGTCTCATAATCTCGCCTCCTTATGTTAGTCATCAGCGGAGCCTATGGATATGCCCTCTGCCAACACATCTCTTCCTATATAGAATACAATAAGGGACGGTATGCAGCTAAACAGGGCAAATGCAAATGCTCTGCCGGCCCCTCCTGCCGACACCTCCGGCAGGTACACCGACAACGGCCACAATGATCTGTCCCTGAGGAACACCACCGGCTGCTCAACTATATTCCAGTATTCAAGAAATCCCAATATAGCCGCCGAAAGTATCCCCTTCTTTGCTATAGGTACAGCCATGTGGGCAAATATCATAAATCCCCCTGCTCCATCAAGCCTTGCAGCCTCCACCACTGACGCCGGTACCCGTTCAAAAGCACTGAACATAATAAATATAGGAAATGTAGAGAACACCAGCGGCAATATTATTGCCCAGTGGGTGTTGACCATATGCATACCGTTAAGGACTATATACTGAGATAGCATAGTAACCTGAAACGGCAGTATCATACAGAACATATAAAGTCCAAATATCATCTTTGCCCATCTGCTGTGGCTCCTGGCAAGTCCCCATGCCGCCGGCACTGCAAATAAAAGCTGCCCCGCTATCACAACACCTACTATCTTCACGGAATTCCAGAAAAGCACATAGTATTCAGGAGTGTCAAATAACAGTTCAACCACATTTTTAACAGTGGGATAAAGCGGTATGAAATGCCATGTGGCATAGCCCATGCCATCTCCTATAACAGGTGCCAGTATCTGATCCAGCTCCACTTCATTGGTGAATGTGCCACACATAAGAAATACAAGAGGCATAACCGACAGCACCGCCGCAGCTATGACAAATATCCTGAGCAGGATATGAAAGATCTTCGCCGGCACATCCTTTAACAACGTATATGCTACATGTATGTATTTTCCAGAGTTGCATTTTCTGTTTCCTTGATCATGCTTTCTTCCTCCATACAGGCCTGTATAGATCGTATGCCAGTCCGTAAGACAGATAACTCTTATAACAAGTATGACTCCAAAGAACACCCCCGCCGTCATAACCGCCCCGGCAGTTAATTTGCCAAGCTCCAGCTTCTCAAACCAGTTGTTGAATACATGCTGGAGTTGATATATGGCAGTATCCGGATATCCTCCCGCCATGAGATACTGCTCCCTGAATATCTTAAGAGAGTTCACCACCGACAGCATGGCTACTATAAAAAACGACCGTTTCATATTAGGCAGGGTGATCCTTAATATCCTTGTAAATCTTCCGGCTCCGTCAACCCTGGCTGCCTCATATATCTCCGTAGGTATGGCAGATAATCCCGCAAGCCATATAAGCATATTGTAGCCAATGTTCTTAAATACAAATGTCCCCACAAATAACCGGAACACCGTCCTTCCATCAAAAAAGCTTATGGGCGTGCCCCCAAGCTTCGTGATCAGTCCATTTACTATTCCATTTTCAGCAAACAGGATCTTCCATACCACTGCCAGGGAATTAGAGGGGATCGCAAGAGGAATGAGAAAAGCGAACTTCACTATATTGCCCTTCATTTCATAAACCTCTATAGCCACCACCAACGATACAACTATCAATAATGGAACACCCACCAGTTCAAAAAGCAGAGAATTTCCTGCTGCCAGCCTGAATGCCTGATTATCAAGAACTACACTGTAATTTGTCAAACCCCCAAAGCTTCCCTGACCACCTCTCCTGAAGGATGATATGAACACATCCGCCAGAGGAAGCACTATAAAAATCATGACACCTATAAATCCCGGAACTATGCATGGGTACATTTTGTCTTTTTTCCTCATATGTATCACTCACTTAAATAAACTGAAAGTGCACTGTCTATGGCATCCATTGTATCCTCAAGGCTCGCACCACCCTCAAGGTAGTCAGACATATTGTCCCTTATCATATTTCTGATCCTGGCATCAGTGTTTGACGGCACCTTAAGCTGTCTGAGCTTTGCTATATAATCCTCAAGGTACTCGTCGGTACGCCAGTAGGACCAGTCCAGGTATTCATTTTCGCCTACCTTGATCCTGCCTCCCGGAGTTCCCATCTCCAGAGCCATTTCATTACTTGCCCAGATGCCGTCTATATTTACAGCATTTGCAACATCAATGCCATAATACATTTTCTGCACATCTACCCCGAACATGTCTTTAACAAATCGGACCGCATTTTCCCTGTTGTCTTCCTTATTATTTATGGCAAATATTGTGTTTGGCTTATACACCGCACCTTCGTCATTCCCCCACAGTCTGTATTCATAATCAGCATTTGCAGTGTTTTCTTCCATGCCCACCATGGCATCCTCCTTTATGCTGTAGAAATACTGGATTTCCAGCCCAGACTTCATGTCCACCAGGGCAAATCTCCTGCCTGACCACTCCCTGTTGAACAATGAAGTCATATAAGCACTATTTACAGCCTTCTTCGTCTGCTCCTTATAGGTTCCGTATTTTGCGGTCCAGTCATCTATCTGCTCTTTAGTGGTCCTCTCCATTCCGGCATCATACAGGGACTTAAGATCTGTCAGAAATCCCTTAAGCTTTTCCCTGTTGTAGGTTCCATACATATCAACAATGTCTGACGCATAAAGGGGATACAATGTGTCAAAATAACACTCCCAGTAATAAAATGACATATCACTTTCATTTGCAGGCCTATCCTGACTGTTCATGTATATCACAAGTGACTCCACATCCGTAATATCTCCTATCTCGCTGCCCGGTGCCACCACCGCCGTAAATGTCTCGTAGGCAGGAATTGCGTATATCGAGCCGTCCGGATTCCGGTATGTATTGAGGACATTTTCAAGGCAGTCAGGATTTTCCTGCTGTATATCTTCAAGCACCCGGGACAGCTCCATAAGCACTCCCGTATCCTCATAGCTCTTAACATTCAGGCCATCCATAATAAGCACATCCGGCCCTTCCCCTGCCAGAAGCTGTGTATTAAGAGAATTTATGGCATCGCTTTCCGATATGCCGTTTTGATCGTCAACACCCCAGATGTACTCTACATCCATGTCGGGATTATCCCCCATATACCAGGACACGAGAGTTTCATAGGTTTCGGAATAGTATAAGGAATACAGGGTAACCTGCTTTTTCTCCGTCTGTGCCTGTCCCTTTTCTCCGGAAGCATACTCACCAGAGGAGGAATACACAACAATATTCTTCTTGTTATTTAAACCGGCTTCCACCACTGCAAACGTATCTTCTGCCTCCATTACAAAGTCATATATTCTGCCGGTGTTCTTAAAGGTTGTGATCCTTATGCCCAGCTTGTCTGACATCTTATAGGCAAATATCCCCGTGTTTAACACAACATATAGCTGATCCGTCCCTTCATCATATTTCATGATATTGCTGCAACTTAAGGAGTCCTTTCCCTTCTCAGCCGCAGTCTCTGACAGTCCCTCCGCCATGGTACCATCAAAGGATGAGATCGTAGCATCAAGATTTCCATTGCTTACATCATAGACAAGCATGTTACGTTCCGTAAGGACCACCAGTCTGTCTCCGGCAACACACATGTCTGTGCAACCCACATCACTTATATCCCATCTCTCCTGCCCCTTTATATCAAAGCAATGTATATTGTCTCCGGAACAGGAAACCACATAGCCTGAGTTGTCATCAAGAAGCCTTATACTGTCAACATTCCCGTCAATTCCCTCTGACAGGATACGGAGATCATTCTCCGGTGTGATCACCGCGATCCTGCTTGTTATGTTGTTTCCTGTACCCACACTGCTTGCTGCAAGGTAAATACTGCCATCCTGACAGATATATGCCGCCGAGAGCATATCTGTCCCGGACATCAGTTCCCAAAGCTCCAGCTTCTCCTGTTTAAACTCCCCGTCAAGTGCTTCTCCTGTAAGCCTTATGTACTCACCATCTTCATCAGCTCCCACTATCACATACTGATCTCCTGCCTTGCCAAAGCCACAGATCTGCCTCAGGGCAAGCTGTGTCTGTTGGTATGAAGCCATCTCTGCTGCCGCTCCTGTCTTATCCGTATCTTCCGAGCCCCCTGCACCACAACCGCCGCAGAGCAGTCCGATCATAAATATCAATAGAAATAATATTGTCATTTTTCCTGTTTGTTTCATGAGTTACCTCCCCCTTTTTTCAACATCAGCCCATTTAAAATTTACCTATTTGGTGTCTCTATTCCAATATGGGTTTTCAACGCATGTGCACAATCTCTCGGTGACAGATTGGCATGTGTTACACCCTTTCTTTATTCAGATTGTATCATCTGTCCAGGGGTAAATTATCTAAAAAACATCTAATTTGCACATATTCCTTTTAAACATCGTTAAAATAGATTAGTATGGTAACAGGGTATTGGCTACCCCACACAACACTATAGAAATGGAGATCTGCATGAAGCTGCTGCTTGTAGAAGATGACATCAATCTCGGAAATATTTTAAAAAGGCAAATGGAAGAAAAAGGAATTATCGTAACTCTGTGTGGCACAGGAAGGCAGTGCACCGAGCTTATATATTCCGGTGCTGACATAGATATTATGGTGCTTGACTGGATGCTTCCCGACATGTCCGGTCTCGATATCCTTAATCAGTTATATTTTGACAGGATCTCAATTCCTGTAATAATGCTCACGGCACTTGGTACCCTTGAAAATAAAACTGCTGCATTTTCCCTGGGTGCCGATGACTATGTGGTGAAACCATTTGAACCTGACGAACTGCTTGCCAGGATATTTGCCCTGTATAGAAGGGCAAACAAAGTACATTCATTTGACTATTCATACGGAGATATTGAATATCTTATAGACAGCCACACCATCAGACACGGCAACCAGTCGGTGCAGCTTACAAACCGTGAAGCCCAGTTGTTCCAGCTGTTACTCAGATCTGCAGGTAAGCTGGTAACCCACGACGAGATAATTGATGCCATATGGGGCCTCAACTCAAACGTGGGAAATGGCAATATCCTTAACTATGTTTATTTTCTCAGAAACCGATTAAAGACCATAAACAGCAGGCTTGTGATAAAGGGTGTCTACGGAAGCGGCTACGCCCTTGTGGATGAAGGAGAGAAAATGAAGGAATGATAGCAGCCATAAAACAAAGCAGACAGATATAGCTATGAATAGTTAAGTGTCACTGTTTGGATTGCAGTTAATAAAAAAGAAGGCTCTATGGGATTGCTGTTGCTGAAGAAAGAGGTCTCTATGAGGATTGCTGTTGTTGAAAAATGGGACTCTATGGGGATTACAATTAATGAAAGGAGGAGCCAGCATATGATAGAACAGCTTAGAAAAAAACTCACTATATTTCTGGCTTCGGTTATTGCTGTGATCCTTGTCGTAATGGCAACACTGCTTCTGCACACCGTAATACAGGAACACACTAACAGCTCATATTCCTCATACTCCAAAGATGCAAATCTGTTATATTCGTATCTCGAGCAGTCAAATTCCATAGATATGAATATCCTAAATGAATACAAAGCCAATAACATCAACATAGATATACTGCGGAACGGCAATGTAGTTATGTCAACTAATGCTTTTAAGGAGAGCAGTTCTATTCTTGACCTCGGAACTCCATATAACCAGCCTCGGTACTGGGATGATTATTACAGTGCCATCAACAGAGGAAATACATATCGACATTTCTACACAGTAAGCTATAACCGCATCAAATACTGGAACAGCTACAGTATCGTTAATATTGGCAGTACCTATTACACCGTCCATACTCTGTTCAATAATAAGCTCATCACCGATTATAAAATAAAGATGAGCATATTATTTTTCGTTGTAACTCTGGCTGCCATACTACTTTTGGCTGTCTTCTCTTACTTCTTTATAATGAAGGTTCTTGCCCCGGTAAAAGACGCTTATGAGAAGCAGGATCTCTTCATAGCCGTGGCATCCCATGAGTTAAAAACCCCCCTGACCATTGTAAAATCCTGCTTAAGTGGAATGTCCGGAAATAAGCTAAGCAATGAAGAAAATGACTACATAACCACCGCCACCGGGGAATGTGACAGGATGACCGATATGATAAACAATCTTCTGACATTTGCAGATATAAAAAAATCCGGGAAAGACAACTTCAAAAACGCCCATCCTGAGGATGTTCTCATAGACTGTTATAACCGTTTCGAGGCCGTCGCCCTGCAAAAGGAGCTGGACTTTACAGTTTCACTGCCTGAGGAACCACTACCTCTCATCTCCATGGACAGAGACAGGATGCTCCAGTGCCTGTCCATCCTGGTTGATAACGCCATATCCTGCACTTCGGAGGGACAAGTCACTCTGTCCGTATCTTCATGTAATAAACATCTGTATTACATGGTGGCAGATACCGGTCATGGCATAAACGATGAAGATAAGCCACACATCTTTGAGTCCTTTTACCACCGCCGCAACACCCTTGCCCCTCACTTCGGTCTGGGGCTTAGCATCGCCAAAAGCATTGCCGACCTGCATAATGCAGAGTTGACGGTAGAGGATAACGCCCCCAAGGGAAGTGTGTTTACGATCACGTTTAGGGATGAGGGATGAGCTGGTTACACAAGTTGTGTTTTGAAATATGGGATGATGATGTCATCCAATCATTATTTTCAGGAAATATTTTTACTTTGAAATTCCATGCAGTTATTTTTATTACTTTTTTGCTTTTTAGTACAAAATGTATTATCCTCAAATGCCCTTTCCCTTATTTTCAACATCTTACATACCTAGTCATTATACAATATGTATAGATATAAAATTTCTATTAACAGTTGCACTTCATAATTTCAAGGCAGGTGTACTATATTTGTGTTACTTTAGATGAAAAAAGTACTTTTTCTTGAATTTTTTCTCCTACTTATTAATTGCTTCTCTACGAAAATATCTCTTTTCTGCTAAATGACGTTCAGATAGTCACTTGACTTTTGACATTAATATGCAGATATATTATTGTACGGATATGATAATTATCAAAGTAATCGCGATTCAAATTGGATCTATTTGATCAAATCTAAATTAAACAAACACAATTAATTATCACTGATTTAAGGAGGTAGGACTTGGCATTTTACGACAGAGAAATCAAGCGGGTATGTGAATCATGCCCCAGGCTGTTAATTCTAATGATCAATTCTTTTTTTTCAAAACATCACTCAGAAGACGCAGATATAATATTTCTTGACAAGGAGCAAAACATTGATTCCGGCAAGAATACAACCTATATGGATATGTTTCTTGAAATTGAAAGCTGCCGATACCACATCGAATACCAGTTACTAGAAGGTAATATGGCTATACGAATGGTGGAATACGGCATGAAAGAAACCATCCGCGGTCTAAGACAAAATGGAGATATCACCAGAGTCTCAGACGGCAGATATGAAATAGAGATAATAATGCCTCTGCAGGCTGTGGTGTTCCTGGCAGGTGCCAATAAAGAGGATACGATAACTGTCAACCTGCACCTGCCGGATGGTAAGATGGTCACTTATGAACTTCCCTGTATATCCGCCAGCGAAACCGTATCCGAGCTTTCAAGAAAGAAAATGTATCTCTTAATCCCCTTCCAACAGGTGCAGCTATACAGCCGTATGTTAAAAGCAAAACACTATACAGAAAGAACAAAATTAAAGCTCGCCGAAGCCCTGTACCATTTTAAGCTTGACGCAAAAAAGGAATTGGATAATCTCCATGAGAATGGTATACTTAATGCAAATGAAGTTGAACTATTAGTAACCTCATTGCACAACATAGAGGACAATCTGTTAAACAATGACGATCTTATCAGGGAGAAGGTGACTGAAATGGGTGACGAAGATTATGTAGCATTAAGTGACAGGCTTATACAACAGGGAATTGAGCAAGGAATTAAGCAGGGGATGGAGAAAGGTGCAAAACAAAATTTATTACTGCAGATAGCAAAGAAACTCCAGAAGGGTAAATCTCTTGCCCAGATAGCTGATGAGTGTGAGATCTCCCAGGGCGAAGCACAGAAATATATAAGTGAGATACAGGACGGTAAATGATACCAAGAATCACTTTTAGGGACACTGGCCAGTAAAAATAATAATCCGTATGTGTATAAGAGTATACGACATAAATAAAGCGGCATGTTGGTTCAAATGGACTAACATGCCGCTTTTGTGATATTTTACAATCTCATGCAAAAGATTATTGTAAACGCTATTATAATAGTTGACCCTCACTGGTAGACTTTTTCATTGACACTTATATCTGTGAGCGTTGTCGTTACAATATTGATTTCAGATACAAAATGCGGCATAGAGAGGAACGATTTTTTTATTGTCCTCAAAGCCGAAGTTTTTAGCAGAAAGCTTGATAGCATAAGCAGGCTTGTAAGTGTCCATATAGACCTTTAAGCTCTTGGCTCTGGTATTGTCGGCAGACTTAACCTCAATAGGAATGAGCTGCCCATCACGCTGAATGACAAAATCAATCTCGGCTCCCCGCTCGGATTCCCAATAGTAAGTGCGGTAACCATTAATGGAGAGCTGCACATTGACATAGTTCTCCGCCATACCACCTTTGAAGTCGTTTATTTCTTCGACCATATAAAGAATGTCATTAGCGGCTAAATCCTTCTTAGCACAGAGCAGCCCTAAGTCGGATACATAAATCTTGAACGCATTAATGTCACGGTAATTTTCAAGTGGCTTTTTGATTTGCTCCACCTTATAAACCTGTGACACGATGCCAGACAAGCAGAGCCATTCAATTGCATTTTCAAATTCGGAAGCCCGTCCGCCCTTCTTGATCAGCTTATATTGAAAACGGGTATTTTTCTTTGAGAGCTGAACGGTTATATTGTCATAAGCAAGTCTGGTTTTCTTGATTTCATTCAAATTATTGTACTTGCTCATATCATTGAGATAGCTTGCAAGTATCGTATCCTGTGTATGACGAACAAGGATATAATCCTTTGTTTCAGCAAATTGAAGTACACACTCTGGCATACCGCCGACTACAAGATACTGACGATATAGTTGCATTGCGGCGGCATGCAGGGCAGACGGCAGTGGAGTGTCAGTATGGAAGCACTTTTTTATTTGCTCAACCAAATCGTTCTCACCGAGAGCCAGCATAAATTCCTCCATATCCATAGGATAAAGAGTTTTCATATCGACCTTTCCCACAGGGAAAGAGAATTTTGATCTATTAACCGCAACTCCGAGCAAACTTCCTGCAACAATGATGTGATAATCCGGAGCGTCCTCGCAAAAGTATTTGAGAGAAGTCAATGCTCTTTCACAGAGCTGAACCTCATCAAATACTATCAGGGTTTTCTCTTTTACAATGGTCTGACCTGCGATATGTGATAAAATCGGAATCAGATAATCTGGACTGATGTTTTCTTCAAAGGTTTCATTCAGCTTTGGATTGGTTTCAAAGTTGAAATATGCCACATTTTCATAGTATGTGCGTCCAAACTCCAGAATGGAATAGGTTTTTCCCACCTGTCTTGCCCCCTGCAAAATAAGGGGCTTGCGATGTTTGTTTTCTTTCCACGCTTCCAAGAAGCCCATAATCTTTCTATACATAATCTGTCCTCCTTAAAGGTACTAATCATAGTATAGCAGATATTCGTGTAAAAATCAGCGATTTTTTATTATTTTTTTGCACTAATTTGCGCGATTATTTTTGTCAATCAGTCGCAATTTGACACTTTTGAAATCATTTTCAGGAGGCTAACTCAATTGGTTCTAATTCAATTGGCATCATTTAACGATTAAGGTTTATATTCATATGCGATAGTCCATATTATTCTAATATACCAGCCCCAAATGCAGACACATTAACTATTTCATCCAGCGGATAAACTTCATTCTGAGCGCTGAAACCAAAATCGTATAAGTTAGCATATGCTAGTCCCATTCACGAATCCACTTAATATTTATGCCATTAATAATCACCTTAATATATATTATTGGATTAATAATGCTCTAATCTTGAAACTAAAAAACCGCAAGTTCTCGGAAACGCTCTGTAAGCGTTTCCGAGAGCTTTTTTCAGCGGTTAGTTTTCCGCTCCGTAGCGATGTGACGGCTCTGTGTGGCATTTCCGTTCATTTACGATCTCACGCAAGAGATTATATAACCGCGTTTGTGTGTACAATACTTTCTCTCATCCTCTTATGCCGGTTGATTGTTAATCTATTTATGATCGTACTGGAGAATGTGGAGTGATTTCCTTAGCAAATTCTTCCATGCCATTCTGAAGCTTAATATAGTTTTTCCTTTGAACAGTTGCTTTAGAAAGGTAATTATAATTTTTTCTTATATATTCATACATATACTTATAATTTCCATCTATATTAACTCTATGTATCTTTTTAAAACATTCCTCTATACGCTCCCTAATTTTCTCTGGAATATCTTTATATTCCAATATATTCACTACCACCTCTTCTTTTTCACATACATAGCCAATATATAGTTGAAGAAAATATGCAGGCCAATATGTATCCTCCAGCTTAATACACTCATTGCACATATTATATGCAGTTAAAAATTCTTTCTTTTCAAAATCTATCATAGCTTTCAGAAACCACATCAATAGGTTATTCGGGGATTTCTTCAAAATGTTATCAGCAATTTTCATAGCATCATCAACCTCTCCATCAACTCTGAATAATTGATTAGCCAACGCAACTTCCGCATTAATATCCCCTTGCTTTACTAAAGCCTTATAAAAGAGCTTTGACACGTCATAATCAGCAAAGCCTTTTTCAATCAAATACCCTATATTGGTCATAGGTAACGGGTGCTCTTTCGGTGATAAAATTATGGAGGTACACAGATCATCAAACGCCTTTTCATATTCACCTAACTCTATATATGCCAGACCTCTTACATTATAAGAATAGTAATAATCCTCTTTTATACTTAAACACTTATTTGAAAGTCTCACTGCCTCCTTATAGTCCTTCTCAAACTTAAAATACCATATTGCCAGATTATTATAGCACTGATAATAATCCGGATTAATTTCTATCGCTTTATCAAAATTTTTTCTAGCCAACTGTATATCTTCTTCCAAAAGTGACTGAGAATATGCAATTCCAATACTATTATATACTGCATAATCTGTCGGTTCCTTCTCCACATATTTACTATAATTCTCTATTGCACCTTTATAATCCGCCGCGCACATTGCCATCTCACCCTTTATTCTGTCAATACATGATAATGCCGGATCAATGGATACAAGCTTGTCTAAATAAAATTTCACCTCACACATATCAGTATCATTGTTGCTTAACAGCATATTTATTATGGCCTCATATCCTATCACATATTTGGGGCTTGTCCCTACTGACAACTTATAATATGTTAATGCCAATTCATTATAACCATGTTGCTCATAAATGTATGCTCTCACAAAATAATAATACTCATTTTTCCTATATGTTCTGGAATAATTATCCAACTCCTTCTCCTGCCACATCAAATCATCATTTTCAGCAATCTGAGATAATAATTTCAAATGTATCTGGGGATCAATGCCAATTCTACTTACAACTGTATCAATAAAGACAGAAATCCCACCTTTTTGTATATCTTCGTCAGTCACATATTTGTTATCGTCTACATAACGAATAAAGTTGTACACACAATTTTTTATCATTTTAAATGCTTCTAAATCTTCATTGATACTTTTTCTTACTACCCTATCCACTTCTCGTTTCTTGGCTTCGATTTCTGATATTTTTTCATTCCAGAAATTAATCAGTTCCACCCTTCCTAATACATCCGTTTTGAGCGGTGATACAACAACGCAACATATCTTTTGGAAATAATCGGATGATTGCATTAAAATTGCTGCTTCATACATACATCTGCGGCTTTTTACATAGTCCTCGCTTACTAAGCATACTACAAAATCACATTGATCGATTTTATCTGCGAACTCCACAATACTTTCTGCGTATCTCAAGTCATACTTGTCCCTGATCAATCGAATTCCAACCGCCCTACACATTCTCTCGACTCTATCCGCCGCTTCACTGTTATTCCATGAATAGGAAAGAAAAACCTGCATATTGCCACCTCTTTTGTATAGCTTTAATTTGTCATGTCCAGCATATTAACTTTCATAAAAATCTTATACACTTCTTACAATTATTTAGCTATATTATACTTTAATTTTTTTATTTGACCAATATTATATACGGTCCAACTGCCAAATTAATATACCCCTATCATATGCTTTTCCACCTATTAGTAGCCGTTACCTAACATATTTTCGCTCTCCCTTTTGTCCAACTAACTTAATTTTCACATACAGCAATTATATGTTCCTTCATATTTAATCTCTATGCCTACCACACCATACTTACTTTCCTTCACCGCACTGTAATATGTATACATATCTTCCGGTATAAATTCACCATCCTGAATAATTCCCTTATCAACCAGTTTCTTCTTCAGGTCAGCAAATGAATCAGCTACATTGATCGCCTTAACATTCACTTTTATTCTTTCGCCAGTGTCGGTATTTGTAAATATAATGGTGTCTCCCTGCTTCACAAGACGCCGCTTCTCATCCCACAGCCGATACTCAACTGTCTTAGTGCCATCAACGATCATGCCAAATGGTACCGGATTAAGCTTCATTTCATGCATGTCCATTTTACCAGCCCCTCTTTCATTTATATTCTACGCTTCCACGTTTTCCTTACTTCTTTCAATCTTTCTGAAACTAAACATCCTAAGGGTCAATATCATGCATGGGATCCACACGTTATTCATGAAGATCCGCACCGATGCATGGGAAATGATTCCTGCCTCTCCCAAAGCAGTGAGGCATACAGTAAATGCAAATATCAAGAAAATCCCCAGCACAAACATTGCCCGTGCCATAGATTTTTTCGTCAAAATATGTACACCATATATGGCTATTCCCGCCATAACCAAAAGTGCAGCTGCAAATGCTGCTATGCCTGCAAGCCCAAATTCATGTCCTATGACTGTGAACACATTACCATACCCAAAAAGTCCATCAGGGATATTTCCTGTCTTATCCATCTCATTAATAAGTGCTGCACCCGATACACATTTTCCCGGATCTAATATACAAAACTCATAAATCTGAGATGCTATAAGCCCCAGCGAATAAACCAGCCCAATACCAAACGTCGCAGCATTTGCTCGCTTCACCTTTATAGCGTACATCAGCCATAATACAAAGAATGTTACTATAGTTGCAAATATCAACGTGTCGCACCCAGAATCCATAGGAATCAGATCAGGAGCACTATTACCACAGACAGCAGATATAAATCCAATACACTCAGTCATCATGCCAAAAACGAAAAACAACGACTGCCATTTGCTTTGTATATACCCATATAGTGCAAATGTTACAGCCAATGCTATAACTATTGCCACCAAAGCCGCAGTTCTGTCTGTTCCCGCTCCAAGCCCCCAGAATGAATTAACTCCGGGGCCATTATAGTTGCTCTTAATGTCTACTCCTGCCATCATAAATGCAAATATCGCATATAAAATAAGAGTACCAACCCATGCAAGCTGTATCGTCCCACTCCTCTTGTCTGCTCCCAAAAGCTTCGCACTGACATGTACCACGTCTGAACAGCTGTTACGAATCCTTTCATACGGCAATATGTATAACACAATGCCAATAAATACATATATGATGTTCTTCTTAATTGTATCCCCAAGACTGACTCCACCTATGTATCCACCATAAAATGAATCTTCCGCTTTGTATATGAGAATATACATAAACAGATACACTGCCATGGCAATGGCAAATAAGAGTATCCTTTTCACTATGTTGTTTTTTGAATTCACTTTCATTTTGTCCGTCATACACTCTCCTTTACATAAACATATCAATCTACTCTTAAATTGTCTACACAACCATCTCAGGTCAAATTTCTCTTTATCTTTGTCAACGAATCTATACACGATTAATCAATTTCCTTTGCACATTCAAACGCTTCCTGTGCCTGTGAATTTTTAGTGGTAGTTTTATACTGATATTTTTCACCATATTTCTTTACTTATCCGGTGTTGGTGCAAATATTTCTCCCCTATTTTACCGGCCAATTGGATCTATATTAAAAAAGTGGACACACAAAGTAACTATACATTACAATTAAGTA